>ERZ773272.23-NODE-23-length-68121-cov-12.228690_pt1 | contig 68121 bp, 116 predicted proteins | sample MGYA00511891_ERZ773272 | MGnify/ENA primary metagenome ERZ773272 (study PRJEB29015, sample SAMEA2738150) | human oral metagenome | biome: human oral; feature: human-associated habitat; material: saliva | place: China | collected 2198 ...
CTGCTTATTGATAGAAAGCTTCGTAGCATGTGATGTGACTTTACGAAACCTAATTTCCTCGAATGTGAGGGAATTAAAACTCGGCAAATCATCACCTTATATAGTCAATCGGGTGTATAAGACAATTTGCAAGTACGAATTAGATGGCTTGACCATTTCACCCAGCAGAGAAGCTGGTAATGAGGTAACTCTCGATGAATCAAAAACTCAACACTTGTCAAATTAGCATCTTGTATACCCGTCCAGTTCTGCGGTTGAATAAAAAAAGAGAGGAGTGTTTTACTCCTCTTTCTCATTCTCTGGAATATAATTCGTTTGTTGATAACCCGCAAGTCCATCTGCCACTAGTAGTTCTAATGCTCTACCTTCAGATACATTTTCATTCTCAGTCACAATCTTCATAGCCTCTTTAATAATTGTTAGCTGATCATCTGTCACCTTAACATTAAGAGTTTTCATTTTAGGTGTATCGTCATCTTCTTCTTGTTCAGAGTCCTCATACGCATTATCGAAATCGAAAGCACAGAGTTCTTTAAAATCTTCCATCTGTTTTTCAGAGTATGGCAACTCAATACCTATCTCATTCAATTCTATAGCGAGTGGAGCTAATTGGATTTGATCAAATTGAACACTTACTTCAGCCCAAATAGTCTTTGCTTTAGCATCTTCTTCAGATATAAAACCTAAGTTGTATACAGGAATTTCCTTGTAACCTAGATCTTGAGCTGCTGTAGCTCGTTGTTCACCATCAACAATAGTAAAGCCGTCTTCACCTTCTACTTGACGAACGATAACTGGCGACATAAATCCATTAAGAGAAATGCTTTCCTTAACTTTTTCATACTCTGCTGTACGTTTTTCTTTCGGATTGTAATCATTAAGATGCACATCTGAAATAGGCACTATACTTACGTTTTTGGGATTGAATGTGTGTTTAGTAATGTTTGTCATTTGTATTCCTCTCTTTATTCTGGGTGTACTATACCACGATTAGCCCACAATCTAGTGACGAAGTGGGCAGCTTTCATATACTCTTTAGCATTGTGCATATTCAACTCTCTATAATTAGCAGTATGAGCCTTCATAAACAGTATATTGTCACTATTCTTTGTTTTTGTACTTTGCACTAATTTATGAGAAGCAGGATCGAAAGTTATAAGTCTTCTATACATTCCGCCCGTAAGCCAACTAGTAGCATCTACAGAGTAAAATGGGTATCGTAACCAAGCCCAATAGCCGTTTACGCCGAACCCGTGTACTTTTACGTCTTTACCAATTATTCTGAAACATTTATCTAGGTGTTTTTTCATTAATGGCACATTCATAGAAATAGGTACTAGCCCCCCCAGAGCAATATAATCATATTTCTTTACCATACGTTCAAGTTCTGCATAGTCACTACCGTGGTGAAAAGTTGGCAACGGATGCAAACCTTTAGATTCCATGTATTCTACATTTTGACGTGTACCTTTACTATCTCCAATAACATCCAAACCAGCATATGTAGTGATCCATTTTTCATTCCTTTTAATGAAGTTTATGTAGTCATCAATATCTATCACTTCACCCTTAGTAAAGGCAGAAAACGCTCCAGAGTCAAGGAATAGGTCCTTGGCTAGAAGTCCTCGCTCTTTATGCCAAGCTTGGTAATCTTTTTTCTTAAAATATAAATAACTTTCAAGAAGATTCTTAGTACCTGTACATTCACTTATCTCTGTGTCTGTAGAATACCCTGCAAAGTATAGTTTCATTTTACCTCTTCTCGTACTCAATTGGATCTACTGCATTGTTATCCTCAAAAGCCTCTAAGCGTTCAATACAAGATCCACAAGCACCACACGCCTTTTCTTTACCCTTGTAACATGTCCAAGCATCTGAATAATCCGCACCAATTTCCAAACCTCTTCGTACAATATCACCTTTACTCATATCTACGTATGGAGCTATTATTTCAACCTTCCAATAGTCTGCTATTTTAGCTACCTCATTAAGTTTTTCAATAAACTCTGGTCGACAATCTGGATAGATATCGTGATCTCCTGAATGAACACCTATTGCCACTTTATGAGCTTGTATTTCTGAAGCTAGAGAAATCGCAATACTAGACATAATTAAATTTCTAGCTGGCACGACAGTACTTTTCATACTCTCTTCTCGGTAATCACCTTCAGGAATATCTATATTATTTTTGGCAATTAGGCTAGTTTTTGAGAGCATGTCAGACATAAATGAAATATCTATCAACCTGTGAGGAATATTTAATTTTTCAGTAGTCCTTCGAGCAAAGTCTAATTCCTTTGAATGTCTTTGTTTGTAAAAGAAACTAACTGCCTCAACCTCATACCCTTGATGCACCATGTCATACAAAAGAGTAGTGCTGTCTAGCCCACCAGATAAAATGACTAATACTTTCTTATTTTTCATTGTAAAGCTCCTTTAGCCTTTTAATATGTACTCCTAATAAAATACCGTTGAGTAACCAAACTGAGATAGAGGAGATTAGAAAGCCGTATACAACAAATAGACTTGCACCTACAATATTAAACTTTCTAATATTAATCTCTGACTTTTGAAGAAACGAGATTAAGACGAATAAAGTAGCTATTAAACCGATTAATTCAATCATTATTTAAGCTCCTTAGCTTTTGCTACAAGTCGAGTAGTGATTGGTAAAAAGATAGCTTCAAATAGAGTTTTAGTGCTTGCTTGGATAACAATCATTGATAACATTACACCTAGTGGTAGTACACCTGAAAACATAATTGTAACGAAGAAAATACTATCAGCAGATTCACCAAAAATAGTGGATAACACTGCACGACGTTTGAATTTCTCTTCTCCGTGCTTTTTATGCATGTAATCCATAACCTTTGCATTGACAAACCCTCCCATTAAGTATGCCGCAAGGCTAGCTACTAAGGCTCTGAAAGATGTACCTAAGATAGTTTGATATGCTTGTGCCGTACTAATCATATAGTCTGGGGCGGGAAGAGTGTTTGCAAGCCAATATAGAGCAACGGCTATCAAGTTTATAACAAACCCTAACCAAATTATCATTGACACTTTTTTAAAGCCATAAACCTCAGCCAGGATGTCGTTAACAATAAAAGTAACAGGAAATATAAATACCCCTGCAGTTAATGTTAATCCCCAGAAACCTAGATCGAAAACTCTTCCTGCTAGGATGTTAGAAAGCACTAAAGCTCCAGCGAATACGCCAGACAAAAGAGCTAGTAGTGTTGATTTATCAAGTTTATTTTTCATTGCCTCTTCCTATTTATTAATCATTGACAGGAACTCTTGTCGTGTATTTAGATTGTCTTTGAATACTCCTGTTAACTTCGTAGTAATTGTGTTAGCTTCTGAACACTTTACTCCACGCCAAGCCATACAACCGTGAGTAGCTTTCATGTAAACTGCCACACCAAGCGGTTTCAACTCTTTTTCAAGGATAGTTGCAATGTCGTTTGTAATTTCTTCTTGAACACCGAAACGCTTTGAAGTTTCTTTAACGCACCTAGCAAGCTTAGAAAGTCCTACGATTTTTTCACCTGGGACATATGCAACCCAAGCCTCACCCTGGAATGGATATGTATGATGAGCACAGCTCGAAATGAACTTGATAGGACCTTGGATCACCATTCCTTTATCTTCTTTGTCTGGATTGTCAAAAGATGTATAAGAAAACTCTTGTGGAGTTGTCATCTCTTCCATTGCTTTAATATAACGTTCTGGCGTTTTTGCCATATCAGGACGAACTTTACTTTCACCCTTAGACAAGTATTCCAATACCTTGTCCATACTTTGGACTGCTTCTTCTCTTGTAACCATATTAACTCCTTAATTTTACGACGGCTGAACACTTAGTAGTTTCTTCAACCTTTACTCTTACTAATTTCGCTCCAGTTCCTTGTAATTGCTCTGGACCAACCACATTCAATAGATGAGCACCTATATTTTCTGCTGTAGGATTGAATGGAACAATACATACACCATCTGGAGTAGCTTTTTCAAAGAATCCTCGATGAGGATCCTTCTCCCAGATTAAAGTCTTGTGATCGTAATTTTCCTCAATCCAATTACATAGAAGATTTCCGATTATACCGAAATCCATAACCATTCCATCTTCTTTGACTTCGCCCTCAACTGTAAAGTGAATCACATAATTATGACCGTGATAACTTCGTTCACATTTTCCACCTTGACCTATAACGCGATGTCCAGCACAGATCTCATGAAACTTGGTTGCCTGAACTGTTGTATCTTCGTACATTTTTATACTCCTCTTTTATCACCCCAGCGATTAATATGTTCACGTGTACTGAAGTTCATATTTAATGTCTGTGCTAATTCTTTTACTAGTGGCTCAGTTTCGGCTAATTCTTCTCTTGTTCTACCTAGAGGCATAAGAAATACTCGATCCGCAGGAACTTCATATTCATCTAGAAGTGTAAGGATTTCCTCCACATCCTGTTCACTGGACACTACAAACTTAAAGTCTGCATTCGGTAATTCTGTAAACTTCTGCAGAGCTTTTGCCTTGATCCGTCGTCTTTCTGAATCGCCAGAGTTACTCAATTTCGGTGAAACATTCCATTGATTTACTAATTCAGCCATTTCGTCATTTGGGCGAATAGTTCCATTGGTTTCGATTTCCACATAAAAATCAGGATTTTCATTTCGCAATTTCTTTATGAAAGCAGGTAGAACTCTTTGTTGTAATAGTGGTTCACCTCCTGTTATAACGATATGAGGTTCATCATAGCTCTTTACAGATTCAACTAGACTGTCTATTGACACTTGAGTTTGGTTTTCTGCTCTATCGTAAACAACACCATCCTCGTGTTGGTTGGCTTTACTCTGTGTGTAGCACCAAGATTGTGGGCTATCACACCAGCTACATGCAAGTGAGCATTCGCTTAATCGACAGAATACGACATCTTGACCAAGGTTTCGTCCTTCACCTTGAATGCTATGAAAGATTTCAGGCTGTCCATTTAAGACAGTCATTTTTAATGCTTCTTTTTCAACTCCTATTGGAGTAATAGGTATAAATTGTTTTTCCATTTCCCCTCATTCGTTTTAGTTTTGACTATTAGATAGAAAGTTTTAGTTTCCAAGGGTGAAACTCTTTTCTTGATACATTATATCAAATCAGATATCTCACCCTTGACAATTGAACTTAAAAAGGTATATCGTCTAGAGAAACAGGCTCGCCCATAAGCTTTTCAGCTTGACTTGCCGCTACAGAGTCGGAATCTCGTTTTTCAATGAATTGTAATTCACGAACTAAGACTCCAAGTTTAGACCGTTTCTGCCCGTCCTTTTCCCAACTTTCCTGCTCTAATTCACCAACAACCAATAGACGTTGCCCCTTGCCTACATATTTAGACACTAATTCACCAGTTTTTTCCCAAGCCTTACAATCGATGAAATTCGTCTTATCTCCGAATCCGTTCACTGCTAGGGTGAAAGAACAGATATTCTTTCCTGAGGCTGTGGTTTTTAATTCAGGATCTTTAGTTAGTCTGCCCATTAATGTTACGTTGTTAAAGTCTTTAGCCATCTCTATTCCTCCTTGGCTTAATTTAATACTATATCTATTATACCTTTTTTTCTGATTTTTGGGAAGATTCATCCAATTTATTGAGTGCTTCTTTGTAATCGCTGACGGCTTTTTCAGCACGGCTTAATTCCAGCTCGTAGTATGCTTTAGTAACTGCATCACGATCTAGATGTTTAGCTGAGGCTTCTAGAGCAAACAATAAGTCTTCTACACTATCTTTGGTCCACATTAACGGTTTAAGCGATTGATGAGGTACATTGATTTGTGCTGAATAGTAAATCTTCTCTCCACCATCTAATGAGCTTTTAGAGGCTTGCACAATCCATTCCAGTTCTTTATCTTTAAGCCGTTTCGCAATCTTCTTAAGTAATTTTTCTGCTTTTGTAAATTCTTCTTGTGTCATAATTAATTATCCTTACCTTCTAAGTATTCAACAATTTTATTTTTAATATCCTTATTTTCAAGTATCACTTGACAGATCAACTCGATTCCTCGCATTGTTACTACACCAGAGTCATTAATAACTCGGTGCTTTTTAAGCAGAGCAGTTTCCTTGTCTTGTTGACTTTCTACATACTCTCGTGCAAGTGTTTTGCTTGATTCTTGACATGGACATTCTTCCATATATTTTTCCTCCTTGTTACTGTTTATAATTTTAACTAGACTTTTACCATTGAAAATAATACTATCAGCTTTCCAATAACGTAAAAACTCATCATCAATCTTAATGTCAATTGCTTCCATTTCTAATACCATAAACCCCTTATATTTTTAGCTACCCAGTGGATTGCCCATTTCACCTCTTGTAATTGTCGCTTAGAGGCAGGCTCGCAGGCATAATGTACAGATTCGTATTGAGATAGAGCTTTATATGCACGCTCCATTTCTGCTTTATACTTAAGGTCCTCTTCTTTAGCTGGAAAAACCTCGTGTTGTTCGTCTAGCCATTTTAAATGCCACTTTAAGTGTTGGGCTAACATATCACAAATGGTTATATCTGAGTTCCAAGCATCTTTGGCAGGAACTATACCTTGTTTTCGAAGTCTGTTTGCTTTAATATTTCTTGGACAATTCTTAACCCATTTCCAAGCTCTATAGATTGGACCAGGTACTCGATCGAAAATCCACCAATACAATTCACTATGTTTTTTCATTCTTCTCCTTTACGTGTACTATATTTAAAAATCATCATAAGGGTTACCAACTTGTGCTACTCTTAAACCTAATTCACGCCACATATTACATACTTTAGGGCGATCATCAATTACGCCTAGGACTGCCCAATTGTCCTCAATATGCTTTTGGTATAATTCTTTCTTAACAATGTCATCAGGTCGTGTGTCGCCTTCAGCCCGCATGAATAAGTGTTTGTAATCGAACATATTTCTACGTAGCCACGATTCAGTATCTTTCCTTGCATTTTCACTTCGCCCAGACATAATAATCACATCTAAGTATTCATGCATATCGGCAGTTGAAATAGCGTCTAGTAAAAATCCTACAAACGGATCAGGTGTGTCCTCTCCTACTCTTTTCATATCGTAAAAACTTCGTCCTGAGGTATTTATAGCTAAAGTTCCATCAATGTCCACTAGAATGGCTCTACGCAATTTCCAAAGAGGGTAACGCTCTAATTCAGCAGGTTTATATGGCTTTATCCACCTGTAATACATTGAATAAATAACATTCTGACCTACACTATTCGGGCGTTTTAGATCTCGCTCAATACAGGTTTTAATTGGCACTTCCAAAAATGAGGTGTCTTTTTCAAACCTGATATTAAATTCACGAGCAATTGCACGAATAGACCGTTCATGTATAGGATTGAGATTGGTGTCATCTACTACCACATTTTTACCCTCTTGTAAGGCTTGGCGAATAAGAAAGTTGCGAGTTCGAATAACTTCCTTTTCTTTTTTTCTGGTGTAGCGTTCCATATTCGCACGAATATCATCTTTACAGATTCGTACCCAACCCTCTTTTTCAAGTTCTTTGGCTTTTGTTGTTTTTCCTGACGCAGGAAGCCCAACGTGCATTCTAATTGTTTGTATCATTTTTGTTCTCCTTTTTAAAAACTATCGCCTGAGGTAGAACCATATTTCTAAACCCAATTCTACGCAATGCGATTCCTCTCATAAGACCAGAGTTTTGATCTAATAAGTAATTACTTATAGTGGTTAAAAATACAGGTACTGGACAAGTATCCACAGACATAGGTTCTTTTATTGGTGAGTCTTGTATTGGTTGAGGATTGTCATCGTAAATGTCTGTAACATAATATTTTTCTCCTTCACAATACGGAGATATAAAACCGTAGCCTTTTGTGTATAGTGAAGCTTGGTTCAGATGGTAAACTACATTATCTTCTAAGGTATAGTTAGAATCTATCCAAATTAATCTAGTGTGTGGGCTAAACCTATTGAAACAGGTAAATAGTTTACTTTTAGACTTTAGAAATATCTCTGTTGACCAGTAAGGGATTCTTTTCTGTAACTCTTCAATCTTTTCTCTTAACTGAACCAATTGGTTAGCATCGTTGCTCATAATAAATACATGACAATCACCTCTTACCTGATATATATCTGAAAAGAGTTGAAAGATGTCTTCTAATGAATCTCTTTTATGTATTTGAACAACGAAAACATAATCCATTATCTACTTGACTTCCTCTTTTTGGTTCATAATTTCTTGGTAAGCTTTTTCATATTGATCCAATCTGAAAGTACCCTCTTGAAGATTATTGTTTTGTGCTATTAAAATAGCTTCATTGATATCTTTCACCCGACATACTCCACTTAATCTAGCACGAATAGCCACATCTTCATCATCTGTAATGACAAAACTTAAATTCTCATACATTTTTGGATCATCAATATCTTTAACCTTATTCAACTCTACATGACTTAATGTCGCTAAGAATGGGGATTTATATCCATAAATACGAAACTTTACGTGACTTAGATCCGCTATAAGTTGCTCTGTAAAACCATCAAGTTCTTTACCATAAATTAAGAATCGAATATGGTCTGGCTTTTGCATAACATTCTTGAAGAATGCTTGATGATTAACCGTTTTCATATCTCTATTCTTATCCACCTTTCTAACTAGTAAATTGTTATGCTTCAAGTATAATGTATTGCTCATAAAAAAGCAAGGGAGTGCTTCTCTCCCCTGCTCGTGCCACAACACACACTAGTCTTCTGACAAGATTTGTAGAAGCATATACTTCTTCTCTTGTCTATTTAATAATAATGGATACGGCTTAAAAAATCAATCGTCTTTTGAGTTTTTAGCCTCTTCTAATTCCGATTCTAGTATTTGTAATACTTGATTGACGGTTTTATCATCCATACAACATCACTCCTTTGACACTTTATTTTAGTATATCAATTCGCAATGTTTCGATAAAATGATTTAAGTCTTCCGTGATAATCCAGCTCTTCTCTTTCTTCTTTGGTTAGTGGACGAGTAACATATCCATGACAATTCCGACATTGAACTTGAATTGCATTAATTTGTGTTCCAGTTTTTCTGTACGCTTTAATAGAGAACTCTGATTGGTGCATACAACGTGGACAGATATCTTCTCTCCCCGCCGACAAGGCTCCATTCGGATGGTTGGTTGCAAACGGTAGAAGTTTCTTATAGATCTTTTCCAATAAAACGACATCTTGACAATTATGCATAGGTAGCCCATCAGCAATATATGTTCGAGCCTCTGTTTGTAACACACACACTTCCATCTTACCTATATATCGCACATCATCAACATATACTAGATCGTGCCTAGACTCTAATCGTGGTAAATTATCAATATTCATCTTCTCAATAAGTCGCTCTGGTCTTACTTTACACAGGAAATCAAATATAGAAAATACACCACCTCTAATCGTGTAATATCCCATAGGTTGGCTGGAGTGTACATAAGTATTCACAAAACGATTCTTTTCATGATGCTGGGCTGAATGTTTAACGTCGATAGACGATAAGATATCTCCTATTTTATCTAACTCTCTACCTAATTTCTGAGAAATACTAACACTATACCCATTAAAGCTACCTCGGTTAGATAGACTACCTTCTCCATCAAACATACCAGCTAACCAACCGACATCTTTGGTCATAATCTCTTCTGATGGATGCATATATTTAGAAATCCAAGTTTTTGACTCAAGTCCTCCAGTAGATAACTTACCATCTAGTCGTCGACCACGAAAAACGAGTTGTTCAGTGGTTAACCATTTAGTGCCGCCAACTCCTTTTTTATTCGCTCGACACAGCCACTTATGATCTTTTGTGGCTTTAATCACCTGACCATTTGATAGTGTTACTGCGTACACGTCTTCCAAAACAGTCCTATTGCTTTCTACATTAGTGAAGCACATTCTCCTGCCTTTTGTATTCATGTTTTGGTGTTCATCAAAAGCAAGGATTTTATCGCCTACAACAACATCGCCGATATTTTTCCACCTCATATCAGATGTAAAGACCTTATGATCTGGTGTTAGACAATTATATTTCTTTAACTTCTCCCAAGCCTTTTCATCATTATGAATTAAACAGTCATACCAAACATCGTGATTAGTAATAGCTGTTTTCTGACCTACACCTAGAAGCTGTCCAAGATAATCTAGCTTGTTATTATCAAGCTTGAAGTATCGTCTGGCGGTTTGTAATGTACAGAAGGTCTTATACCAACTCGCAGGAGTTAAGCCGTGCCTTAAGAAAAAGGCGTTTGCCATCTTTTGATCGAATTTAACGTTATGTGCTACAAAGACTTCGCATTCATCAATGAGATTCCACAATTCTTTAACTAGTAATGAATCATCACCTTGTTGTACGGTTGCTCTATCATGTAGAGTTAAGCAATGAGTTTCTTTTTCCCCTAGCCATTTCCACGCAAAAGATAATAGTACAGGTGGTCGCTCAACTTTTACGACATTTGTTTGCCACTGACCATAAGAGTAACCTAGAGTTGGGCTACAGTTGCCAGTAACTAAGACTTTCTGTCCACCCTTAACAATTATCATGTGAGTAGGGACTTCAACGCAATAAACAGTTTCATCAATTTGTCTTACTGACTTCTTAAAGCTACGAATATCCCCCGTGTTAGTTTCCCCTATAGTTACCTTGTATCCCGATCCATTTCTACAATAAGTAGCCATCTTATTGTTCATAACCGCTACATCACGAACGAACTCAATATTATCCAATTGTCCGCAAGAGTAAGAAATCTGTCTAGTACCAGAGGGGTATGTTCTAATGCTTCCATCCCATAGAGCAATCTCTTCAATGAAGTCTTCACCACATTCACTCACCCTAAACCAGGTATTCAGACTTTTTGTCATCTGGATTGGAGTATATACTGAAAATACAGTATCTAGTTGTCCTGTTTTTCTATAATGACTTCTTTTACGCCATCGCAAGTCTGTTTGCATCAAGATCTGCTCCATTCGCTCGATCTTACGAGGCTTTCTAAACGTCATAGTCCAGTATGCAAGTGGTTCACCTAGTTTATCAAACCTTCTAATCCCTTCGTTTACTCGATATGCATCAGCTTGTAGAGCAATTGCCAGTCTATCTAGAGCAGATAATTTCTTAGTCTTCTTATTTTGTCCAGCAAACATGGTAATACCAGTATTCGGAGATTCTTTAGCTAGGTATGTAAATATTTTACCCGAGCTAGTGCTTCTAGCTACCATTGTATGGTTTTCAGTGGCAGTAATAGTGCCCATCTTAGTCTTAAAATCAACCACATTGCCGTTATAGTGCTTTTTTATCTTACGTGTAGGCTTTACAAATGTGATTGTTCCATCTTCGTGGTATTGAGCCACCTTTTCATCTTTAAGCTTGTCAAAACGTACGAAACCGTCTTGGGTAAGTACTTCTGTGCTACCTACGAAACATTCGAGATCCACCATAAGCACTTTAGCCTCACGCTCAAAACTCTTGTATTGTTTTTTATCAACTTCTTGATTTGTTTTTTTCACAAAAACCCCTCCTCATAGGGGATTTAATCACATACCTGAAATTATGTCAAGGGGTTTTCTATATCTTCAATAATTATTTCTACTCCGAAGTTCTTTGAATCGAAACCTACTAGTTGGGCTTCTAATTTTTGAACAGTTAAGCAATTATCATCAGTTATTATTTTTGAGTCTTTTAGTGTATCAAGTAAAGTACTTATAGAATTGTCTAAATCCTTGTGTATGCGAGTTTTATGAGTAAAGAGGAAAGTTATACTAACTGGACCATTAAATCGCGGTAGAGAGGCTCTAAACGCCAAACTAGCACCCTTTTTCCATTCCGTAACTTTACTATCTGTCACTAGAATAGGTGAACCAGTCCGTCTATTGCGGAATATACGTTTTGAGTTCTTTTGTGATGGCACTGAGCCGTGTAGAAACATTTTTGCTTTCATAATAAAACTCTTTAGTGGACACTGGTGAGGCAACCTACTTCTAGGCTTACTCACATAAAGACGGTGTGCAATAGTTTTGAATCTGTTCTGACTTTGTTTAACCGTCCGTCAATCAGCAACTATTTCTAGTATTTAACCCCTTTCTCTTAACAATACTCCAGGGTATAGGATTTCTCCTGCCGATAGGTTTTCGCCTTGCACCCAGCGTATTAAACTACAGTGCCCGCTAAAAAGTTCTATATTAAAGTTCTACGAGTTTATCGCCTTTTACTCTTACCTTGACAATCTTATTATCTGTAGCTCCCTCGGTAGTCTGTAAAATATTCACTATCAAGGTTGCGTAACCTGCTAAATCTCGCCAACTATCTATGAAGTTCGGATCGCCATTTAATATTCGACCAATCTTGTGAGCTATCATATCTAGTGACTCTTTTTGCGGATCAGACAAGGATTGCCATTTCGCTGAACTTAACATTACATTCTTTATGCTTTGAGCCGTATGAGCGTGGTTTCTATAATCACCATTACTGTTCTTACGCTCGGCTAAAGTCTGCTCTATCTCGTTCATATTTTCATTATACAGTAAGTAATTTTGATGTCAAGGGTTTTATTCGCAACCGTCACAAATAGTCAAACTTGCTGGGTCTAATGGAGCAGATATACTACCGTTTTTCTTTGCCTCTTCGTCTGCTACTTCTTGAGCTTTCTTCAACGCCGCGTCAATAGCACTTAATTTTTCTTCTAATGTCATGTCGTCATTAATGATTGCGTTGGCGTTCATGTATACCCTTTCATTCAATTATTTAGAATTATAAGTATAACAAGTCTTGACAGTATTATCGTGTGATATCGTAATGAAAAAGGTAGAGGTTGCCGCTAATCTGTTTCCTCATTAATTTGTTAGTCTAACTCCAATATATAGATGAAAATCCAAATCCATATATAGATGCTATGCGACTTCTTTTTTCCAATTTGTGGCTCGGAGTGTAGGCTACGATCCTACGTTACCAGGTTCAAAGCCTGGCGTTCTACCAGCTAAACTAACTCCGATTATGGTAGCAGGAGTTGGGATTGAACCAACGTTCTCTTGCTTATGAGGCAAGCGAGATAACCACTTCTCCATCCTGCTTTATGGTGTCTTCGTCTAGATTCGAACTAGAGCCCTTTGCATTTTCAGTGCAACGCTCTACCAACTGAGCTACAAAGACATATGGCTCCACCAGTTGGGTTCGAACCAACAAACCCCTTCGTTAACAGCGAAGTGCTCTACCTATTGAGCTATGGTGGAATACTTGGCAGGAGAGCAAGGTATTGCACCCTGTCCTGAGGTTTTGGAAACCTCCGTGCTAACTTTTGACACCACTCTCCTATTGTTAAGGTTCTTAAAAACCAGTCCTATTTTTGGGACTGGCTTGCAGATAGTTTTTGTTTTCCTACGAAATCACTTATGAGCAAGCTGTCCCACGGGATTGGGTCTGATTAAATTGCGAGTTCTTTAACCAAGTCTTACTCATAACTTGCATTATATCACAATCATTTTAAAGTACAAGTAGGTTGGTTTTATTTATTTAAAAGTTCTTGTTTCTTCCTTTTAAAAGCTTCGTAACCTTCAGCGTACTTGGCTTCTCGCCTATCTGCGGGGTTACTAGAATTTAAAGTTTTCTGATTCGGATTACTAGTCCAAATGTCTTTTACCTCAGCAATGGTAGATGTACGAATTATATGCCCGTTGGGTCTACTGATAGTTACGAATGGAGTTTTATTAAGGATACCTTGACGAATAATGTCGCCCTGTTCTTTTGAAACGGTTATTGTTTTCCCTGTGATGGTTGTGATTTCTGTTGCTTTCATATTTCCAATTATAATTTGCTATTTAGCAAAAATCAACTACCAACCAGCAATTCCACCAGATTGCTTATCTCGCAGGTTAGTTACCCACGATCCGATTGCGACTCGCTTACTGTAAATATCCAGGGCTTCCAGTATGCGAGGTTTATATCCGTCATCTGGTAAAGTTGGGTAAATATCGATTATGAATTGCAGGTATTTAAGAGAATCTTCTTGTCCTAGTTCCTGTTTAAGTTGATTGATTTTAGTTCTTACATTGTTGTGATTTCTTACTGGTAATTTAAGCACTTTAATCGTTTCATAGTAGACTTTAGCTACTTCGTCGGTTGATTGTTTCTTAACAATTTCTTTTGATGGTTGAGCTATTTCTGGGGCAGATTCTTCTGTCCCAAATATATTATATTTTTTTATATTATATTTCTTTTTATTATATATATTTATATGTTCCCCAACCTGCCCAGTCTTGGCTGTCCCAGTCCTTGGATTTCCAGGACTGGGATTGTATTGGTTACAAGGGGTTTCCTCTTGTTCGATCTCAGCTTCTTCTAATGCTCTTTCGTATTCTGGTACAGCATATACCGTATATTCAGAATACCAATGTCCGAGTTCATTTTTCTTTTTCTCTCGTTTCAGATATCCACTCTGCTCAAGTTCCCTCAAGCATGATTCTATACACGTAACGCCTTCTTTAATCTCGGCAGCAATCCTACCAGCAGAAAATTTCCATCCATCTGGCTTTCCTTCTATATAGGCGAATAAACCCTTTGCCTGCAATGATACGGTATTACTATTCACTAGATTACAAGGAGTACATGCAAACCTTATACGACTCTTGTTCAATTTATTCATTTCTCACCCCTCTCCGTAAGAATCAATTTAGACCTAATTTAGTTGTCTTTCAGTTGGTACACTGTACAGAAACGTCCCTTGCTGTCTTTTTTCTTGGTTCTAATCAGATATCCAGCCGACTCTAATTCTTTTAATCCATTTTCTATAGATGCTAAACCCTCGTTACCCATCTCTGCTAGTTTGGAAGTTGATATACGTTCATCTCTATTAAGAAGATAAACTATACATGTATATAGCCCTACTGCTTTAGCTGATAATCCAGCTCTCAATATTTGCTTAGGTATTACTGTAACGTCGTTATCTGTTCTGTTTTCAAATGTATTGTTCATATATTTACCTTTCTAGCTAAGTTATTTTACTCTATATTGCACGCTCTCAATACCGTTTTCTTTAATAGTCCTAATGTCAAGATAGCCTAATTTAACTAAATTATCTAATGCCTTTTGAGCCTGTTTTTCAGTTAAGCCTGTTAGATCAGTCCATACATCTGAACTATACGAAACATATCCATTTTCTGTCATGCCTGCTTGCTTTATAGTATTTAAGATTATGGCTTCCGCAAGCCCAATCTCTTTAGCAAGTGCTACATTGTAGGTAACAACCATTCCTGCGTTTAATATTTCTTCTATTGTCATTCCAAGTTTTCCCTCCTTGACTCATTACTTGTGTTTTTAATTATAAGCCATTTAGTTAAAAAAATAAACGAAACGGGTTGATTTAATTTTTGTAATTTGTTATTATAAATACATAAAAAGGAGGCAAATTATGGAAAAAAAGTCAGAAAAACAAGTAGTCCTTAAACAGGACGCATTAACCCTAACAACGGGTAAAGAGAATTTTTTCAACCTAGAACAGCTGAAAAAGATTCGTCACACCACATCGCCATCAATGATTTATGAACGCCCAGCTAAGGGTGGTGGTACATGGAAATACGTTAAGGCGGCTGATGTTATCGTGGCTTTGAATACTACTTTTGGTGGTTTTTGGGATTTCAGCATCGTAACGGATGAGGCTACTGCTTTAGAAATGGCAGTTAAGACGAAATCAGTAGTGGTACGAGGAAGACTAACAATTACCAATCCAAGCACTGGAGTTTCAGTTACGCGTGAACAATACGGTCGTAAAGATGTAATGTTTAAAAAAGGCACAAATGAGCCAGTGGACTTCGGTAATGATATGAAAGCTGCTGCTTCAGATGCTCTTAAAAAGTGTGCATCACAATTCGGACTATTCAATGATATTTATCGCGATAATGAGCTGGTAGAAATTAAAATTGTAGCGAACGAAGAGAAAGAGGAACCTGAAAGCACTATATCTGAAAAGGTTAAAAGAGTTATCGAGCTTAATAAGAAGTAATGAAAATAATCGAAAAGTTAGAACAGGGAACACCTGAGTGGCTTGAGATTAGAGGTAGGTACTTAACTGGTACAGATGCTTATAACTTCGCAATTAAAAAAACTCCTGTTGAGCAAATTTTGTCAGATAAAACTAACAACTCGTTTACAGGAAATTACTTTACAAGACGTGGACATGAACTAGAGCCAGTCAATAGGTATATCTGGGAACAAGTTAATGGTTTAGAGGTTAGGACTCCAGGATTCATTCGTAGTGATGAATTTAGTATTGCGGGTTACTCACCAGATGGAGTAGTTTATCAAGACAACAAACCTATAGGATTAATTGAGTGCAAATCTTTTAACGAAGCAAGACACCTCAAAAATTACGAGTATGCTGAAACTACAATATTACTTCAAATGGAATGGGGTATGTTTGTAACCGGTCTTCCTTGGTGCGATTTATGTTTGTATAATCCCGATATTTCGGATCCTGATAAGCAATGGTTATGTAAGAGATATAATGCTACTCCAATAATTCAAGAGAAATATGCTAGGTTATGTAGAGAATACGAAAACAACAGAAAAGCAACTATCTATTGGCAAGAGAATCATATACCTTGTGATTATTGATAGCTTTATGTGAATTTTGTTATAATCAGCCTATGAACAGGAATCAAGCAATACTTAAAGCAGTCCAGGTGATAACAATGGTTATCAATGGCGGTAAGGGATCAGGCAACTTCGGGCATGCAGGTCGTCCTGGGAAGCGAGGAGGCTCGGGTACAGGCGGTTCTGACCTATCAGTAAGTGAACAATTGGGTCGTAGGTTTAACACTCGTGTAAAGGCTCAGAAAAAGGCTGATGCCTTAGCATACAAAGACTTTGACTATTATTCTGAAATGACCATTGTTAATCAAGAAGAAAAGCTTATAAACGAGATATTCGTAGACCAGTTTAAAAAACACGGATTAGATATAAATAAAGTGACTGTAAATCAGTTAGATTGGTCAGAGGGAAATGGACCTCGAGATAGTAGAACGGGTGAATTTCTGAGTGAACCAAACCTTCAAAAGAATAAAAATAGACCCGAGCATAAACTACACAGGCAATTAACTCAAGATACTTTACGATCCGCAGGAATCACAGAGCTAACGCTATATCGTGGAATTAGAGAGGGTGAACCTGATGCAAGGGGTTACACTTCATTTTCCACCAATAAAGCAGTGGCTGAAACATTTGGTTCAAGGGTTATGACTAAAAAAGTAAAGATAAAGGACGTTGTTGCTCATTATCAAGTCCACTACAAGTCTAATTATCCTTCAGAGCAAGAAGTGATAGTTGATTTACATTAGGGCTTGACATTTAAGACAATTTGCTATATAATACTAATATGAGAGGAGAGAATTATGGATATGAATATGGATATTAAAGAAATTTTAACTAAGCCTGTTGGTGAATTGACGATAGAACAGCAAGAACAAGCTCTTAAGTTTCTTAAGGGTATGTATGCCGACTTATTAAAAATCGTGGATGGGGCAAGTCAGGATGAAAAAGATAAAGCTATCCAAGCCTTAAGTTTTGAAGAGAAAATTGATCTAGTCAAGGAATACCGTAGTGGACGGATCTAATATTACGATCTTAAAGTACCGAATTGACAATCAATATTTCTTCCACGTTTTAGATAAGTTTGATGAACCAGATGAAGTTGAACGCTTAGCTAGAATGATACGATGGAGTAAACGTAAAGCTCGTGAGTGCGAAATAAATAGTCAAGAATACGAGCAGTTGTGGATTAAAACTACTCCTATAGTCTAGGTTACCCTCCAATACACCAGAAACAATCTGGTGTATTTTATTTGAAAAAGTATTGATTTTTAAGCTTATTCTTTATATAATTAAAATACAATATAAACGAAAGGATGGTATAAAATGCAAGAAGAAGAAATTAAAGAGTTACAAGGTCAACTCATAACACTTCTAGATGAAGAAAATGCCTTAATGCAAAGTGAGCAATTTAAGGCGTTTATGACCAGAAAAAAAGCTATAGATACACAAATCAGTCAAATAAAAGAACAATTGAAAATCGAGATGCCGAAATATGGAATAAAGAAGTTGTTATCTCCAGAAGAAGAAGGTTTTAAGGCAGGCGATAAATGGTCAATCACTTGTTCGGTTCGTAATACTGTTCGAGTAACAGATCCTAACAATGTTCCAGAAGAATATACACGATTAGAAAAGGTTGAAGAAGATTTCGTTGTGGTTGATGATCAATTATATCGACGCGTACCAGATACTGCGAAATTTAAAACTCACGTAGACACTGGATTAGTTGATAAAGAGCTTCCAGGTATTAAGGTTCAGGAAAGTGTTGCTATTAGTTTTAAGGTAGATGGAAAAACTGTAAAGGTTGATTAAATGACACTATACAAAATAGAGGGGGAGGATTTGCTATCTACCTGGACTGAGCATTATACAGAATTAGAACTAATAGATAAGTTCTGGGATTATGCTTTACAGGACGAGCTATATGATTCAGATTATTGGTATCAGCAATATGTTAATAACGCGGGTAAAGATTCGAAACTCAGTAAGAAGAATTGGTTAAAACAAGTGTGGACAATAGAACCACCAGAGTGGTTTAATCTTAGCGAGATTCAAGAAGTCTGGCAGATAGACATTAGTCCTGTAGGAGATTAGAATGAAGGCTTGGGAAATACACTATATCGATTCAGACGGGGTTCAAAAAATGGAAGTTGTGGCTTCTGCTAGAAAACCAAGCCCAGAGCGAGCATTAAAATTAGCCCAGATTGATGATTTAGAAAACATTCAGCTATCTGAAGTCATAATTCAAGAATTAGTCATTTATGGCGAACACGGCAATAGGTACATAGCAACTTTGGAGGAAGTATGATAAAGATTAAACGAGAAGATGTCGTAAACTTCATTAAAGACAATATCGACACAGATCTAGATTTTATTGATGTTGAACTCAATCTAGATACTAGAGATGAAAGACTAGATGGCACTGTTCTAGTATTTCCATATATAGAAACTACTATAAAGATAGACTATGCTATCTTTCTTGAATACATTACTAAAGGAGAAAAAATAAGATGATACATTTAAGCCAAGAAGAATATATTGAATTATTACGAGCTCAGGAAAAGCTAAAGTGCCTAGAGGTCGGTGGAGTTGACAACTGGCAGGATTATTATGAAGTGATGGAAAATTATGTTGATCCAGCAGAGCGTATTAAAATTGAGGCTCAAGCTAAGGAAATACTGGATTTCCTCGCAAGCTATGCGGACGCAGAACAAGACCCCGCAGGACCTGGAACTGGATGGGACATTTGTTTTGATAATGAAGCTCAAGAGGCTATTACGCGAATGCTTGTTAAAATTACGAAAGAAACCTATTTGAAAATTGAAGATATCATTAAGGCAGTTAAGGGTTAAATAAGGAAAGAAAGGTATTAGAAAATGGCAAAGATTAAATTAACACGAGAACTTGATTATGTAGTGGGGCATTTACGCAACGGACATCTGGAGTTGTTTGTAGATGAGAATGAATGGAATAGTATGTCTGATGAGGATAAGCGAGATTTCTTTGGTGACAATGCAGAGGTTGTGGTTGATGGCTATGAAATTGAGGATTACGACTGGAGTGATAATTCAGAGATAGAAGAAAAGTCTTGTTAATTGCAATATATACTCTAAATGTCTTATAAATCTATAAGTTTTTAATAAAAATTATTGATTTTTATAATCAACTTCATTATAATTATAAGTATAAAGAAAGGACAAATTATGAGAGTAATAAATAATGAAGAGCAATTAAAGGAACTTTTTAAAACTGGAGTACGTGTAGGCGAAACCGTTGCTATCAATGTTGGTAGCGACCTAGAAGGCGTTATTGAGGTCTGGGGTGAATTAACGGTAATGCTGGGAGTATGGTGTAAAAACATCACCGTTAAGGCATATCATCATTCTAGGATAAACGCAATGAGCGACACCTCAATCAACGTCATAGCACTCAATGGCTCTATTGTTGATGCAAGGGGCAATACTAAAGTAGAGGCTTATGGAAATACTAAAGTCAAAGTAGGTGGTAACGCTATTGTTGAATACGACGACATCGGTGAACCTACTATCGAAGCATACGGAAACGCTGTAGTTAAGACACTTCGTGGAAGAGTTATGATTGTGGCTTATGGTAAAGCTAAAGTCGAGGCACACGGAGGAGCTTTTGTTAGGGCGTATGGAGATTCTTCTATCAAAGCATATGATGCGGTTATTGTTGACGCACATGACAATGCTACTATTGAGGCATATGACGAGGCTATCGTTAGAGCTTACTGGGAGGTAAGTGTCAAGGCACATAATAAAGTTGTTGTTAAATCTTCAAACTGCCGTGAGATTGTTTTGAATGACTTTTCCGCAGCTATTGTCGGTGAGCATGAAGACTTTGGGCGACCAGATGTAGTAGTTGCATCAGAAAATGCTAGAGTAATTGAATATTAAATAAAAGGAGGATAAAAAATGGAAAAAGAAGTAAAGCCTTACTACGAGGACGATTATCAATCATTAGATGAAGTCGACACAGCAGACTTGCTAGAGATGAAAGAAGGTGCGTTAAACGACCTGAACGAGAGTGAGCGTACAATTCATCGAATTAATCAGATATTAGCTAGCCGTGCAATTTATGCCACGCAATTAGAGCTATTCTAAGGAGCAAGTATGGAACAATATACTACTGATATCGAGAAATACATAAGAGAGAATAAAGACAGCGAACTCATTGTAACTTGTAACATTCAGACTTTCAGAGGTCTTGAGTATTTGGCTATCTTTGAAGAACCTGACAATAAAGGAGATTATAAACATTATGTGCATGCAACAGGCAAAAGCTTAGAAGAGGTTATTAGAAAACTAGCGACATACATAAATAGTGACGAAAATTATAACGACAAAAGGTATCTATAAGACTATGAAATACAAGCTTCTAAAAGACACGCCCACAATTAAGGCTGGCACCATTTTCGAAGAGGTTACAAGCGATTTTGACGAACTGAAAGAGCTAGTTAGAATTACACCAATTGGAGCAAAAACCAGCCCTCAGTTCACAATTCAAGATATAGACAACTTCGATGAATGGTTCGAAAAGATGGAAGATAGTATTCATTATCAACCTAGAAATGGTGAAAAAGTTTTCTGCTTAAATGAAGAAGGAGATATCTATAGTTTCACTTTTAACGATCTATTAAGTCATCATAAACGTCTTGCTTTTGGGTTTGTCTATCGCACATTGGAAGAAGCTCAAAAAACCCGTGAACGTAGATTAGCTGAGATTAGGTTACAACAAACGTCAGACTTTAAGCCAGACCCTAATAAGGGTGAACTCGGCTGGATTGTTGGGTATAGTTGTCGTGCTAAGAAATTGGCTGTTGAACGTTTCATCTATAGCTATTATGGTGAAACTATACACTACAAGACCGCAGAGGACGCTAAAAAATCAATTAAAGAAAACCGAGAAGATTGGTTAAAGTATTTCGGAATTGAGGAAAACTGATGGGTGAATTAAGGGCAGTATTTGACGCTATGAAAAAAGAGCGTGAAGAGCGTCGAAAATCTCTTGAACCAAGCCGTGTACAATACGCAACCGACTTACTCATAGAGGCTTGGTATGCTGTAGCTTGGGATGAAAGAGAGAAAGCAATATACATTTACAATGCAAACGATAGAAAGAACCATATCGCAAAACTATATCCATATAAAGGCTGGTGGACTGGTAAAGGTATCGGTTCGGGACGAGGTATTCATAAATTGATTGAAAAATTAGATAATAAACTGGGTAAATGAGCATAATTCCTCAGATTCTTGATAATTTCTTAATAATTCTAGGGAAAACTATTGATTTTTGTTCGCTTATGCCTTATAATTAAAATATAACATAAAGGAAAGGACAAGAATATGTTAACTAGCAAGCAATTAGAAACAAGACTACAGAACTTGGAAAACGAGGGCATGGTGGATATGATGTTTCACCAGTGGACACGGTTTAAGTCGGTAAATAGCTTACAAATCAATATGACAGCTTTGTGGCAGAAATGGATTCGACGTTAATGAAAGACTTTGAAATGGCTGTTACATTTAAGACGGCAAGCGGTAAACAGAGCGGGTCAATTGTAATTGATTCAACAGCAGAGCTAGATGCAATCATTGCTACAAGTGCAAACCTACATCAAGATCCAATCACAGAAATCAATGTAGATACAGTTTGGCACAATTACACTAAAGACAATGTATTGTATTTAGCATTGGATTGGGTATACATGTCAGAAGAACGTAAATTTTATCAAGTAAAGGTAGAGGAGTAAAGAAATGGGTTATCGAGCAAATGTAATTACAAGGCACCGAGAATATGGAGATCAAACATTCAGCAATTATCAAGCATTTCAAAAATTCTTAACACTGGAAAGTGACAATCTTGACATAATTAGAGAGTCGGATTCAGAAACTTATTATGTCGAGGCAGAACAATTGGAAAAATATATTGCCTCTCTACCAGACAATGATGAAATGAGCAATTACGAGGGTATGACTAACCGAGAACTAGCCAACGCCCTTCGTGAAGCAATTGAAGAATCTCCAGATAGAGATGTTACTTGGGAGTGGTTTTAATACAAGACTTGATTGGCTTAACAAGGGCAGTTATGACTACTAAAATCGAATGGTGCAATTGGGTGTTTGACTATACAGATAGCATGGACACTAATAAATGGCTGGTAAAACGCGATTGTTGCGATGACGAAATATTGCTTATCCGAGGCGACAGTAGAAACTGGAAAGCATATCAAGCATCACTAAAGCCGTACTCAGTTGGAGGTTACCCTGATGGTGCCTCAATGTGTCCTAATTGTGGCAAATTTGTAAACGGCGTGAATCCGTATAACGATGGTGAAACGTGGATGAAATAATAAGGAGGTATAAATAATGAGTGAAACTGTAGGCTATAAAGGAAAACTTAAACTTTGTAAAAAATATAAAGACGCTAATGAACTTCAATCTAATTTACAAGATTTCTGGCAAAGTATTCCTAGGGAAGAACGTAATGAATATTACAAAGACGTAGAAGAGATTGACGAATATGAACTAGTCGACAATGACTATATTGTTATCGATGGAAATTGTATTTATAAGATTGAATTAGATAAAGAGTTTGACGTATATGACAACTTCGTTGAAGTCAATCAGGTTCAAGATGGTGTTTATGAATTTATAACGCAATTTTATGACGGCGGAACCGACCTTCGCGAAATGTTACAGGAGGGTTTTGATCAAACAAGTAAGGAAGATTATGAATAGTTTACCCGCGGGTGATAAAATGGAGAACTTTATTATAGCTTTTGACGTTGATGGAACTTTGATTAGTAATATCAATGAAAATGTTATACAAGAACGACGACTTCATGGTCAAGTTTATCCATTTGATGCCGCAAATACTCAAGTAGTAGAGTTTCTTATTCTTTGCTCCCGTATATTCAAAAACGTAAAGGTGGTTGTTTGGAGTGCTGGTGGTCAAGAGTATGCACAACAATGGGTTGAACGACTACAGCTTGAGAAATATGTATGGAGAACCTATTCTAAAAGTCAATATCAAGAATTATGTAGTACCCGTAAAGTAATCGCTATAGACGATATACACAAAACCAGACTCGGCAATGTGGCTAATCTGATTGTGAAAATGAAATAGTAAATGTCAATTAAAGGAGAGAGTATGAAAGTAATAGAATCTGAAGAGGGATACTTAAAGTTTGACAGCGGTCTTATACTCGAGAGCGACCACCGCCAGAGTTGTTGCGAAATTAACTATCTTGATTTCGAGGAGCAGTTACCTGTAGGAACTGAGCTACCGACAATGACCGCTAAAGAGTTTGCAGAAGCCATAAAAATTGGAGATGACGGATTTAGCATTAAAGACATACACGGTATTCCGAAATGGGTTCAAGCACGTAGCGAGCAGAACGGCTACTATTCATCTGGAGTAGATTTAATAATTAGAGATGATATCGATGAAATTATACCGAAACGACCAAATCAAAGAAAAGGACAGGAGCTATTTTGTGATTGGTAATTGAATAACGAATGTCAATTAAATTACTAGAGAAAGGAAATGGCAATGATTTATAAAGTCGATATTCTACAAACCGTTAAAGGAAGCATCTTTGTTGAAGCTGATAGTTATAAAGAGGCAGAGGAAGCCGCTGATAAATATATTAAAGAGGAACCAAATGTCGCAAGCATCGATTTCGACGAGATTCAGGATTATACCGTCTGGGAAGCATTAGAATTGTTTGATGACGATATCAGTGATATAGAGGTTATTGAGGCGAAGGACATATTATAATGCGTGAACTAAAACTTAGGGCTTGGTACAAGCCATATAAACAAATGTGTCAGGTTGAATCATTACGATTTGATGGGAATGGAGTTTATACAGCCGTTCTTATAGAGGAGCCTTTTTATGACCGAAGAATTGTTGAGGCAGACGAGATTGTTATTGAGCAATTCACAGGATTAAAGGATAAGAACGGTACAGAAATCTACGAAGGCGATATTCTCATAGACGACACTGGCGAACCTATCGAATACTGGATGGTTAAGTTCTCTGATGGTGGATTTGTAGGCGAATGTGCAGGCGTGGCTGAGCCTCTCTTTGAACTAGCAAACCTAGAGGTCGTCGGCAATATTCACGAAGACTCTGAATTAGTGGAGGAGAAATAATGACAGACGAAGATTTAATGGCTCGTATCAAGTTTGTTGTAGACAATCTATCTTATAAGATTAGCGATTTAACCCTGATGTACGAGCATAAACAAGTTGACCCAGAGGATTTTTACAAAGAAGCCAGTTGCATAAAGAGCGATTCTGTCGAAAGTATTATGGATTTGATTAGCGAGTATGAGGAGTCGTTGGAGAGGAAATAATGTTTGAGTCGATACGAAAATCAATTGAAAAACAAAATGAACTGCTTGAAGAAATCTTGGAAAAGGGCTCGTTAGAAAGTGTCCTGAAAGATATAAATCCTGTCGAACCTAGTGTCGCGTCTTTATATATGGATCCGTATAATTACGATGAAACTAAGAGGTGTGTGAATGGTAATATCAGTGAACGTATTCTGGAAATCGTAAGACTGTATGGAGAAGTGAAATATTTGAGTGAGGCAATTCCAAGACAGTACGAAGTCTTCAAACGTATTAAAGAGGAGGCTCCGAACGGTGTTGTATGTGAAGAGATAGACAATTTTATCAAAAGATATGAGGAGGAGCATAAGAAATGAAAGACTTAGCTTTTATAGAAGAACACCTTAAAACTAAAAAATATAATAATCCTCATTTTTTCATCTCGTTGAATGTTATGCTTGATGGAAAAATTGAATACTGGGCTAGATTTTCTATGACAGACGATGAAGATGTGGACTATACTGATTACGTGCAAGTTACTGATGATAACCTAGAAGAAATCCTAGGCAAGATTGTTGAATATATAAAGAGTGGAAAACATTATAGTGACGGGAGATATCTATGAAGAAAACGAAGTTTAATATTGACTGGAGCAATGTAGCCGTTTTCATAATGATGATTTTAACAATTGCTGTGGGTTCTCTGGTTATTTCTTTGATGTTGCAAGATACTGAACGCGGTAGGAACATCGAAGCTCGTTGTAAATCGCTTGGTGGCGAGTGGGGCTACCTCAAGTGTTATAAGAATGGAAAGGAAGTCTAATCTAATGAGGGAAATTAAGTTCAGAGTCTGGAATAATTCGTCAAAAGAATATATTTCAAATAACTTCGTGTATATGTCGCCGAATGGAGAGCTTCTATTCGTACCTATTCTATCTAAGCCTAATCTCTATAAACAGGTTTCCGACATACTAGGTGGTGAGAATATTGTCGAACAATGGACAGGGCTGAAGGACAAGAATGATAAAGCTATTTATGAGAATGATATCATCTTTCAGAAGCCACTAAGTAAAAACTCGATTGGCTGGGCAGGTAAGATTATTTTCAAACAAGGTGCATTTATGGCTGAGGTTCATGAAAGAGGAAAAATTGTTATGTACCTATTCTTGAGTGATTTCAATCCAGAAAAAACTTGCGAAGTAATAGGTAATATCCACGAAACAAATGTAAATGATTTACAATAAAGATTTATCTTAATTAACAATAGAAAGGAGTTCTTATGTGGAGGTTATGGCATAAATTATTCGGTTGGGATTATATTCAATGGAACCTAGGTCTGGGTACACACGGCATTAGACGAATACGAGTAGCTCCAAATGGACTTGTCTATTTTATATGTCTAGGTGAAATCATTAGCCTAGCCGAACCAGAGTATCATAAAATTACATACTTAACCTGTTCGAAAGATAAATACATCAAATAATTAATATCGATTAAATAACTAAATCACTATAATTGTCGCTATTCTTTAACAGGAAAACGGCAATATTTTTATTGTAAATTTTACACCATTTTTATTGGAAAAAGTATTGCAATTTGTATACACTTTATATATAATATAGATAGTTAGATAAGAAGCGGTATAGCAACAATATCTAACCACAATATCATATTAAAGAAAGGGCAAAGTAAATAATATGAAACTACAAGGTACAAAGAATGAATATCAGCACGCATTTTTATGGCGAGAAGCTAGCACAGGTCTATACAACGTAAGGTGGCAACTAGATGACGGTGACATTATTCGTTACTGGGAACGTAAGGGTAATGGCTGGTTGGAATTTAAAACAGCTGCTGAGGCTCGTAAAAAATACAATGAAATTAAAAAAATAATTGAAGGCTAAATAATTAAAGGAAATATTGTAATGATTATTTATGAACGTCAATTAAAGCAACAGGTTCATTTACTTAAAGAATTAGGTAAGCAAGAATATAAAGGTGAAGAAGAGCAAGCTTGTTATTCACGATTCTATCACCAAACAGTCAATCTATTAAAAGAATATTTACACAAACAATTTAAGAATATAAAAGCCTATAAGTATTGGGCTGACGGCGATCGAGTTTTGACCTTATTCGATGGAAACCACGACAAGCAAATCGATATAATACTAGGTCGATAATTTTAATAAATACCTGCCCCGCCCGAGGCGTAAATCGGGCAGAAGGAGGATTATATGAGAAAATTGACAAGGTTAATGCGAATTGAAGAAAGTATAGTTAATGAAATTGAAGTGCTTGCAAAAGAGATGCACGCGTCTACAACGTGGACAGCGGAGTATTTGTTAAGGCGAGAGCTTGAACGGATCGCAAAAGAAAATAACACTGAAGATAATAATTAAGGTGCGAAAGGAGAAACGCCAATGAATATTAAGCGAAATGACAAGGCATTTTTCTATCAGACTAGCCTTGTACAACTCAGAGCAATTAATGTTCTCTTGAATGCAATTACTTCGTCAGCGATACATAATCTTGACACCTTCGATCGAGAACTTGAAGAATTAAACCAGTTGGAAACAATGCTATTAGATTTGAAGAATAAGTATCAGAATCGTCTTAACGAAGAATAAAGAAATTAGGGGTGTATGAAAATGAAAGATAAGGGTATAGATTTCATAGTGTTGGTGGGCGTTGTAGGATTGGTGTTTCTTGTCAGCAATTCCTATACTTTATTCAGAGCCGCGGTATTACTTCTGTTGGTAACAATTATTTACCAGTTAGAAAGAAAGGTTGAAAAATAGCCTCTATTTTTGTATAATAAATATATAAATATGGAGGGGTAAAGTGATAGGACAGGAAATATTCCAAACACAAGAAGAGAAAGAACGTATTGAACGACTTGAGAAATATATTGTCAAAGTCGATGAATCTCTAGGTAAAATAGCTGAGGAGCTTAAAGAGTACGGACAAGTTTCTTACATGAGTGAACAAGACATTCAACGCGAATTAAGCACTTTACCTGATTTAATTGCTGACGCTAATTTACTACTATCTAAAATACAACGAGCCTACGATTACGCAAAAGATGATTCTAAACGCCAGATAGCTAAATTGTGGGGTCAATGCACTAAACGTAAAGATATTCTAGGATTAAATAATCAAAAGGAACAAGAAGCTTGGGTTGTTCAGAATGAAGAGTATATGCGAGTAGTGAGGATTGAGATTGAATGGAAATACCAAGTTCAGAGAGCTAAATCAATTGTTGATAGATATGAGAATAAGTTTGCCTCAGCACGCAAGTTGGCTAACTTAATTGAAAAGGATCAATCTAATAACTATAGAAGAGAATCATATGGAGGTCAATTATGAAAATTATTAGAAATTTACTATTATTTCTATTCTTTGGAGCTATCGCTTATTTAACAATAACTAATGAGAGTTTCTTTAAGGGTATAATAGTTATTGCATTAATTATAATTACTCTCGGAGTATGTGCTATTTTATCTGAATTAGGTAAGAATGAAGATAAGAAATGAGATTTTCATTAAAGGTGAATAGTTTATGGTAAAGACTAAACTACAGAAACAACTCAACAAGTTAGTTAAAGATGGATATATTCGTGTTCAAAGACATCCACAATTACCATTGAGTATTTATACATATACACAGAAAACTGAGGTTGAAAGAAATTGGATCCCAGAAACTCGTATGGCAAGAGGGTTAGTCTTAGATGATTCAGGACGAATAGTTATAAATTGCGTTCCAAAGTTTTTCAATGCAGGACAACCTGATGCAGAAAATGTAGCTTTTGAGGATTGTTATATCACGGCTAAAGAAGATGGTTATATGATTCAGATTATCAATGACCACGAATATGGATTAATAGTTACATCTAAAGGTTCATTTGAAAGTAAGTATGCCCAGACTGCTTATAAATTAGTATTAGATAGTCTTGGAGAGGATAAACTGGTAGAGGATATTCTCTTCTGTTGTGAATTGTTAATGGATTTTCCTGGAGATGAAAGTATTATTGTTACTAGACATGGAAATGTTCCGAAATTAAAATGTTGGGCAGTAAGATTTAATGATGGAAGTGAATTATTCCCTACCTCAGTTAAATTACCCGCATTTCTTACCCCTGTTGAAAGTTTTACCCCAACACGAGCTAGAAAATATCTAGAGAAATCTGGTATCGAAGGAGTTGTATTATGCGACATTGAAACTCGAGCTAGAGTTAAGATCAAAACTCAAGAATTTATAGAGCGACATAGATTTATCTCGAACATTACTCCTAAGAACATATGGGAACGGTTAAAAAATGGTGAAACCTTGGTAGATATGAATATTCCAGATGAATTTCTACCTCAAGTCAAGCCTATTTACGAAAAGATAGTATCCGACTACCGACAAATAAAGAAAGACTCATTCCGCTTAGTGGGTATGACCAAAAACCTAACAAATAAGGCAGTAGCATTAAATACTAGCCTAGGATTAAGCGAGGAAGATAAGCATTTAATCTTCTTTTTCCGCAGAAATCCATCAGGAGATGAAGTGTCCGATTTCTATTGGAATAAGGTAAAACCTAAGAATTGTGAAGAAAAAGCATAAAAACTATTGACTTTTTATCATTTTTGATATATAATGGATATATAAGTTAGAAAAGAGCTAGCTTATAAAAAGAAAGGACATATTAAAAAATGAGTAAATTAGAAAACTCCAAGAATACAAACTTTAGCTTTAAGCGTCTTATAGATGGTATAATGGCTATTGTAATGGCACTCATCGTTTGTTCGATGTCGTGGTCAGCCTATACAATTTGGAATGGGTTGGACGGTAAGTTACCAAAGATTCTTATCTTGCCACAAATTGCCTTTACACTTTATCTAATAGTAACCGCTTTTGCAGCGAAAGGAAAAAATAGCTAACTCTAATCTTTGGTTTAAGGGGAAGCACTTGTTATGAGTAAATTAACCAAAACTCCACAGAAGCCACATTTCATGGAAAAAATGATAATTGGCTTGCTAGTAATTAGTTTATTAGCAGTCGGCACCTGGGCATTTCAAAATAACAAAGAACAAAACGGTCGAATTGAGTTTCAACATGCACAAATTAAGACAAAAGATGGTGAACTCAAGAAACTTAACAACAATTTAAATAAGATCAATCAAGACTTAGATAAAACAACTAAAGAATTAGATAATTCGAAGAATAGTAATGCTGAATCTCAAAAGAAGATTGAAGAATTAGAAAAGCAAAAACTAGAATTAGAATCTAAACTTCAAGCTAAGGCTGAGGCTAAACAAAAGCTAGCACAAGCCGCTACCGTATCGAAAACGGCTTCAGCAGCAGCTCCATCAAGAAATGTTAGTGGAAATAAGCAACAATTGATGGCACAGGCAGGAATCCCAGAAAGTGATTGGGCGTACGTAGATTACATCGTAACCAAAGAATCTAGCTGGAACCCACAAGCCCGAAACGCAAGCAGTGGAGCATTCGGATTAGCACAATGTCTTAACAAGCCAGCAGATTCATTATGTTACTCTTCTAACCCTGTAGATCAGCTTAAATGGCAACACTCTTACGTGAAGAGTCGATACGGTAGTTACGCTGGAGCATACAGCTTCTGGACGAGTAACAACTGGTATTAATTCAACATAAATATAACAATAGACCCTGTAATATGGGTCTATTTCCTTTTCTAAGCGTTTCTAAGCGACTTTAGTGCAATAGTTGATAAATTATACCAATGTAGATAAAACTCTGTAATTAGAGCGTCTACGGCGTTTGTTAGGTATTCTCTGGCGAGTAATTCCCTCTTTAATGAATGGTAATTGATTTTCAATAGCACATAAAGCTAGATCAGCTAGTGGATCTCTAGTTTTATCAATGAGGCACATAACATTATCTATCACATCTAGATATTTAGTAGAATGGTTCATTTCGGTCATTACTTGTCTAATAGCCGTACTTCCCAACAATGGAACACCTTCCCATAACTCATTGTGAAGTTCTTGGTGGATTTGAATATCCATCGGCACTACTAGTCCATTAGTTTCTCTTAAACAAGCTCCCTCTGGCGTATCTTGCCATTTTTTCCGTTGATATAGAATATGGTGAAGATTCTCTTTCATACTTCTATAATACTACCCTCTAGACATAAATCAAGTTTTCCTGTATAATAGATATGTAGTTTATTCAAACTACTTCTGTCCTTTCTGATAGACCTCATTCGTGGGGTCTATCTTTTCATATAAAGAATAACCCCTATTAAAGGGGCTATTCCGAAAGGAGGGGCAAAGGTAGGCTATTCGCCTACTTTCCTATATTATCAAACTTCTATTTAGTGTCTTTATAAATACCAAACATAGTTAGAAGAAATGCACCAGCAGCGGCACAAACGCCTGCCAATGCTGACACTTGTTCTAGTGTACCCAATTGTAAAGCTACAGCTAATTGAGGAATAATAATTCCTGCACCAATCAATCCGTCGCCGATAAAGTAGATTGTCAGTTTAGTGCGTTTACCGATTCCTTTTACAATCTCTTGTACTTCATTTGACTCAGAAACATCTTTAGCTAGATCGAGAGCTTGTCGGTTCATCTCTTCAATAGCTTTAATGTCGTCTTTAGTATAGATAGGGGTTGCCACTTTCTTTTCTCCTTGTGTTTCATTTAAGTTGTTAATTGGCTTATCGTCTTGTTTATTCACGGTAGTTATTTTTGCCAAGCTTCGGATCTCTTCTATTGATTTGTTTGTAACATTCATATCCAATTTACCATCATAGCCAGGTATTGTACCTGATTCTGAATATTGATGAATGAATGAGCCGTGTGCGTAATTACCTGGATTTCCATAGTTTGGATACCAATCCACTCGTGATAAGCCTAATTTCTTAATAATGCTTTCACCTGCATAAGTAAAGACCTGTTTACCTGTTTTCTGCAAAACAATGTTACTAAATACGCTAATTTGTTCGGCTGTACCCTCAAAGTCTGGTTCAAGATCAATGAATAACAATTCACCAGCCTGATTTCCTAGAGTTTCAATGCACTTTACAAAGTAATTAGCGTTCTGTTCTGCCTCTTCTCTAGTTGAAAAGTATGGTAACCAGTAAAATCCAAGTAATTTACCAGCTTCACGAGCTTTATCTGTGAATAATTTAGCACGTGGGTCTAATTTGAACTCATTTCCACCGAATTTCTCGCCAACCCAGCCAGTTTTCACGATTACTCCACCTATTTTAGAGAAGATATCTACAACTTTTTCATTCTGATAATTAGAAATGTCGATTATTTGCTTACTATAGTCTATTTCTGGTGTAGCTTGGGGTTTAGGAGTATCCATACTTAGCTCTGGAAGGTCATGTGTACCTGTATCAGTGAATGCACCGCTCCATAAATAGAGTTCGTTTTCCTTGGATATGAACCAAACGTCATTATTTTCAATACTTTCACCACGACACCAAGCTTTCATGTCGATAATTGTGTTTCCATTTATAATTTGGGCTACATCACTTGATGTATTAGGGGCTTTTCTGGCACGAACTCCACTTTCCACTGCTTTACGCTGATATCCCTGAATATTGTCCTTAGGCGTGAGGTCTGGCAAGTCATGTAAGTCCTTATCCTCGAACAATTGACGGCTCATATACTTACCACTTCGAGCAGTTACGTACCAGACTGTATCTCCATTGACAGATTCGCCATCGGTAACATAACCCTTCATATCCACTACTTGGTTTGGATCGATTTCCTGAAAAATATTACTAGACGTATTAGAATCATCACGAGCATTTACAGCACTACTAGTTTTTCTAGCCGTGCCAGATATTGGTTCAGGTGTATAGCCGATAATTTTCTCAGGTCGTGGTCGCAACCAACCGATAACTGCTCCACCAGCTAGGACGTATGGACGGCGATATAGTCGAGCTGGAACTTGCAAGAATCCATCTTGTTCAATAACATCAACTCCATTAGCGTCTGCTCCTGCGACAACTGCGATATGTCCATAAGGATTTCCACTCATTGCACCCCAGATAATAATGTCGCCTCTTTGTGGAATTAGATTTGGATCATTCGGATTGTTAACTATCTTTTCGAAATACTCTTCATTAGAGTTAGCAAAAGCCTCTTTAGCATTAGCAGGACGAATTGTGTTTACCCAGTCATTGAATAGCCATAGACAATAGTCATCAATGACATCTTTACAGTTATGGTGACAGTGGTTGTCTGCCACATATGTTTTATCTCCATCAAGTTCTAGTAAATATACGGTTTCCTGCTCATCGAGTAATTCGACAGTCTTCACCACTCCAGACGGCTGTTTATTTTTATTGATATACAGGGTTGTGATATCACTTGGGTGTTCACATAAGTTTGTAGCAGACCGCTCCCTATGTTCAGAAATAGAGGTTTTATACCCACAGGCAATGGCAGCTTGTTGCATAGTCAATGCTAGACAGCGATTCGTAGATGTAGCTATATAAACACCAGGTCGCTTCTCATAAGCATCAGCCTGTAGATATCCGTCCAATATAAGCTGCGTCTGGTTTGCCGCAATATTAATAGGTAGTTCTTTACCTTGTAATTCGTGAATAAACTTTACCAATTGAGGGTGTTGTTTGTTGACTACGTGATATTGTGATGCCTTCTTATCGGAATGACTATACATATTTAGTTCCACATTAAGGCTATCTAGGAATTGGCGTTTCCTGTCAGATCCAACAGTTACAAACACTGCTGGGATTTTTGAACCTTTCCATCTGTAATTTTTAGTGCCGTCACCTAGCCAAAAGCCTAGAAAACGCAACTCGTCGTCAGTGAGGTCGAGTGTTTGAGGAGATTTTAAGTTGAATAAGCGTATCTCATCACCTACCTGTATCTTTTTAGCCTCTTTGAATGTACCATCTTTCATTTGAAAAAGATGCTCAGCAGATGCCTTAAAAATACCTGTATCTGTTTTAACTCTGTATACAGATGTCAAGATTGGTTTATTACTGACAACGGTGTTTATACCACCGCTAGACGAAATAACCTGTTCGCCCTCAGTGATATTTGCCACACTAATCTGACTTCCATCACCCCTGACAATATAAGACTCTTTAGTTAAACATTGGAGCCCGTAGCTTCCATCGACATCGATTCGTCGTCCTGGAGCATTGTTAATCCATTCGTTAATTCTATCCATTTTTCTCCTCCTTTTCTTTCTTCTTAATGTCAATTAAAAGTTGATCGTATAGACATCTAGCACAACTAGCAAATTCCATACCAAGGAATAAACTCGTAACTCCAGCTAAAATGTCTGCCGAGTGTTTCATATTTTCAAGATTAGTTTCATTTTGATCGGCTTCATAAACCTCAGTATCAAGAGTAAAGGCTTTTACTGCATGCTTGAAGTCGCACCAGTATTTCGGGTTCGGATTGTCTGATAAAGCCATTAAGTCCTTCATTTGTTTTCGCCTTAAATTAAGAACCTCTACAAGTAATTGAGAAACATCCATTCCATCGATTAAATGCTCCTCTAAGTGAGAAGTTAGTCCTGCCTTTTCACCGATAGATTGAATTAAATCTACGGCATATGCTCTTGCTGTCATTTGATTACCTTGATCCCTTCAATTCGTTTAGTTGACCCATCTGGATAGATAGCTACTGCTCTTACCTTAGTAACTGGCTTACCTTCTACCACTCTTTGTGCATAAGTAACATCCTCTGTCATAAATGAACCTGTTATTTCGGAAGATAGACCAATGTCGGTTGTAACCCTAGCTCTATAGTAATAGCGGGTACCAGTCTTAAGTCCTGACAGATCAAATGTAGCTTTACTGTCTTTAGTATCAATATGAAGATTCTTGCCATATGATGGAGATTCACCATAATCCAATTCCCATTTGACCACCTTACTATATTCGCTAGTATTCATACACGAGGCGGTTATTTGAGCAGAAGTGGTCTTGATTTTTAATTCACCTATAGCTAGATTATATGGAGCTGAGGCTCGAGGAATTGGGATCCAGTATTCAGCTGCACCTGTATGTCCCATTGTGTCGTGGAAAAATATATACAGACGGATTGTGGTTGCTAGACTATGTACTTGCACTGAGCCAGTGTAATAGCCTGAGTGTAAATGCATCCAATGTTCTTGACCACGAATAATTCTTCGCCAACCAGTATAGGGCTTTATTAGCCTGTTAGTAGATAGATTTTTATTGTCAACACTTAAGTCGACCATCCAAGGATAATCCCAGTAGCCTTGCCCGTATGTATTTCCTGTTCTAGCGGCAACATTAAACTGATAGTAAACAGTGTTACCTTCTCGCCTAATTACATCATCAAAAGCCTGAACCCAGCATTCAGGTACGTCACCGAATACGCATTGCCAGCCCCTTGCCGCCACGAATTAACTCCTTCCCGCAATGAATACTATTAGAGTTTTGCCTGGTTTCGCACTAGGTAGAGAATCACCCTCTTCAATAAGGTCAAACTCAATCTTACTATCTCGAGAGGTTAAAAATCCAGCAGATGCAATATTGTCAGATAATTTAGCAGGTTTCTTAACTCCATTGTCAATAGAGGAAGCTGGAATAGCACTCACTCCTCGATTTACCGTCACATTAGCTAGTACAATATAGGGGTTACCTGCACCGATACTTGCTTGTATTTGACTTGGTGTTGCTGGTACTGGGGTAGATGTTGGAGTACCTTTAACAACCTTAAATTTAAGACCACCTGGATTATTGATATGCCCAGAAGTAAAATTCATAGCTCGATCGACATAAGCAACTACACAATCAATACGATTGTTAACGCTATCCGCACCTGGAATAATTATTTCTTCAACAGAGTCTGACCATACACCATACGAATAAGTACTGAAAGGAATCATAGCGGCTCCTTCAGATATATTTAACACCATAGATGGTGATGTTCGGGCAGTTACTTCAAATCCACGAATAATCTCTCCTCCTAGAATTTCGGAGAGTATTCGGAAATGCCCGTCTTCATTAGTTTTTCCGCCTGAATCGCGGTTAGATACAAATGTTGTCATATAATTCTATTTTATCACGCTTGATAGAATGAGCCTGGCTGTGTTGATAATAGGATATATGTTGTATTCTGGGTTTGTTCAACATAATATTTCTTTGTGTTTTTGGTCGATCCCGCACTAGGGTGGATCGTATATCTTGCTCCCCAGCTATTCGGGCTCTCGTGTAACATAACCAACGGCATGTCTTCTGACGTTGTAACGAAACACAACAGAATTTTCTGAGTTTCGGTTACATCTCCAGTGTGTGGTACATATAATTCGTATCTATAGAACTTAAGAGAGTCTGTACCCGCCGTTTGTGATGTACTCATTTGTATCAAATTATTCTCTAATAATGTTATACGTTGTTCTAAGTTCATTAATAATACAAACCTCCTTTCTTCTCGTTAATTATAGTTATAGTGCATTCATGTGTCGAATAAAGCCTTAGCTTATATTTAGCTGTTGGCGGTTGTATAAAATGAGAAGCTGCAATAGTAAAGAATTCTAGATGGTTTTCACCTAATTCAGGTATCCAAGCGACGGCTGGAGGCTCTATGCCTGCAATAGCCATCTCTTTATCATAGTCAAATGCAACATCGCCATGCCAAGGATAGTTTGTGATGTCTTTTCCATTGATTTCTACATCAATCATTATCATGTATGGCGGTTTTATTCCACCAGTACCAACGAAATCTAATTGCAGCGTTGCTGGATATATCCAAGAGCCTGGTACTTGTTCAGGTGTATCGATAGTAACTTGTTTATCCCATTCAGATAGCGATATTTGAGATTCAATAACCTTAACCATACCTGAACCAAAAGCGTTGCTAGCCTGATATTGCAACATCTGTTCTTCTAAACGATTCACTCTATCCATCATAATTGTTCTACCTGAAATGCCCCATCTGAAAAGCTAACTATTTCCAATTCAACAGAGAACGGCAATAAGGATTTATCACTGATGTCTGGTTCGGTCCGAACGCTCGATAACCTATAGTTGTCAGAACCAATAGTTAGTGTGTCATTTTCTATTTTGTAATTAGAAAGAGAGTACCCAAAACCTGACAACGTTTTTCTTACGCTAGAGGAAGACGCTTCATTTCCATTTTTATCATAGACATGCAAAACTGCGTACATAAAGGTGTTATTTTTATTCATCGGCGTGAACTTATAAGAGAAATGTATTTCCCAAGATTCAGGTATTAGATAAGAGCTATACTTAGTAGCATTCATTCTTTGTGATCTGAATCGGAAAACCTTAGCCTCACCAAGCTTATAATACTGGTTACTTTTCATCTGCATGAATTGGCGTTCAAGATTAGTTAATCTGCTTGCGAAATCCACTACATGTCCTCCAGCTGAACCCAGCCTGAAATACGACCTCTAGCCTGCTCTGGGTACATATAGTTGCTCCACAATTGATATTCTAGTGGTTCATATGCAGGTTTATTTTCAAGTCCTGCCGATACTCCATCTGTATAATACCTTCTTCCATCACCATAATAGTGCCAGACTTTCACATAATCGATAGGATATGGTTTTCCTAGATCTACAGTTACACTCACTTTAGTATTGTCAAGATAAGCATAGTCAGCGGTTGCTAGGTTTCCATTGGTAATTTTTTCAGGGAAATGAATACCTTCAGGATAACTAGTTACATTAGCCCTGAAAGCTCGGTTTATCGGCTTGCTGTCTTGCATTTCGATGGCTTGAATCTGAACCCAGTGATTTCCTGAGTTTACATTACTACCGTTGATGATATCTTTTATATATCTAATATAGATTGGTTTCTTGCGTGGAATAGAAGCTCGTTTAAGCGTCAGGGTCATTGTTTCTGCCATATCATTTGTAATATTCCAAGACATGCCAGTGATTCGGTACTTGTCTGTAATGCTATCCAGATAATTATCATTTTCCATCTCTACAGAAATGATATCTCCAGTTTCGATAGTGGTAGGATTTATAGAGCCATCTCCTACGGTAAGGGATGGAATATCTGTTGGCATTCTTCCTAATTCAACTTCTCCGCGGGAGTGTTGGTATAGAGTTGTGGATAATTTAACATCATTCAAAGTTTTAGTCTTAACAATAGTTCCGTATTTTTTACGAGATTCTTTGTCATGAGTTATTGCCTCTAACCTTTCATCACCAATACCAGATCCGATAGTATAAGAATAGTTAACCATATCACTGATATCTCGCGTAATAGTTCCACCTTCTAAATTGAATGGGTACGAAATATGGATATCTTGAGATTTATCTTGACCTTTTTTATCGAATACATTAAATTGCCTATCAGGCGTGAAAGAGAAGTCGAAGTTGTCATTTTCAAGCTTGGTCAGGTTAACAATACCCTCTTTAACATCTTGAAGTTCATAACCTCGTTGGCGGTTATCTAGTTGTGTTGAAGAAGCTGAATCTACACCTAGCGGAACTCGTAAATTATATAAGGAATCGTCATCAAAAGAATATGTAACTCTGAAATCTGTTACATGTATCGGTCTGCGAGTAGGATCATTACCTTCTATCATTAACCAGCCATTGTCATTGATCATTGAATAGTTTGTAATCTTATATTCGTGCCATGTATTATCGAAGTCGCTCCTTGCAAACTCTCTTAAGATAACTTGGTCGCTAGAAATACCTACCTGAGAACGCTCGATTATTTTTGCATTTTGATAGCTAGGAGGTATGAGTTGCCTCCACGAAATATCTACCTTAGTACCTGCGGGTATATTTAATTTAACAGCTAATGAACCCCATCCCTTAGGAATAGGAGTTGCTACAAAAGCAGCTTTCTTAATATCATCTCGATAAACAGCCCCATCTCCCTCATTTTTCAATCCGTATGCGAATACCCAGCCATTTGTATTTACAGCAGGTACAGATGTCTTGTTTATAGGTTGAGCTTGTTGAGAATCCACAACTAGAGAGCGGGCTATTTGTGCGTAGGTTTTTCGAGAATATTGAGCATTTGTAATTCTGCCTTTAAATAGATTTAAGAATCCTAGACATCTAACTTGAAGAGTATTGTTACTCTCTTTATTTAAATTAATATCTATCTGAGCAACATAACCACCGATAATGTATTTTCCGTTATAACGAACCCTGACATCGTGAACACCTGGTGATAAAACTTCATCAGCGGGTACTCCCATTTCTTTACATTTACGTTTGAACTGTTCATAGTCTAGTCCGAAATCAAACTCATCAACATCATTCAATTTCCACGTAACTCTTAGTCCACTGGAAAGAATATGAGAGAAATCGGCAACATAAGCACCTGTTTTCCAGTCATAAACTTCAATGTCTAGTTGTGTAATTTTAAGGTCTGATGGCTCTTGCATACTCCTCCTTAAATGCCTTCAAAACCATTACGCCAAATGATAGTTCCGAAGTCTGTGTCTGTTTGTTTATTAGTTTCTAGTACAATTCTATTTTCACCTCTTTTCAACGACCACCATGTAGAATCTAAGGCTCGTGATGAGGCTACACTAACTCCATTAAGAGTTATTATACGTTTTTTCATATCAATACGCAACTCTGAATCGCCAGAAATTGTCAGATTCATTTTTATATTTTCATTGGTTACAATGTTGGTAATCTTTGGATTAGTATAAGTACCCTTAAGAATAATAAGAGGATAAACTTCAACCGATCCAGTATTCATAATACTTGTAGCCACTTGTCCCGAAACCCATTGTACAGGCATATCTGACGGAATGGTAAAGCCACCAGGTTTTTCCTTGTAAAATACTTGTTGTAAGAGTGATGATTGAGGAGAAGTTCCATCTCCACCATCGTAAATTATAGGATCAGGGCAGATAAGGGTAATTTGAAACTCTCCAGCAGTAGGCATTGTGATATCTGATTTAACATCAGCAATAAATCCCTCTGTATAGTAATTCCTGCCCGAAAAAGTGCTGATCATAATAGGGTAATTTTGACGAATATGTAACTTATTCATCAATCCCAATCTTAAATCATCAGCCTCTTGACAACTCTCACCTTTATAAAAGCCACTTAGGGTAATAGTTCTAAAACCATATAATTGAGATGAAACATATCCACCATCAACACCAGCATAAACTCCATCTGCCGTTCTAATAGCAGGAGCAGACAAGCCTGAAATAGGCGATACTAACTTATAAGCTGAATCACCTCCGAGTATTATATCGTTACCAATCTTAAATCGCATATACTTCTATTATACCTAAGCCTTCCCTAATTCCCATTTCAAGTCACGAACCATCTGATCCACTGAGTATTGAGTATAGTTATTGTTTGTTTGGTTAATGACCACACTCTTTCTGCCTTGTTGTGGATTACCATATACGCCTGTATTGTCGTTGTACATATCTGGTGCTAAGTTGCTTGATACGTCTAATGATGGCGACATTGTAATATCATCCATCGAAAGAATATCTACCACTTGATCCACTAATGAAGTAGCCGCATTAACCACTTGGGATTGACTTTGTTGAACACCTTTAGCCAAACCTTGAGCTGCAAAACGACCACTTTCTATAGTAGTTTTCCAAGGTGAGTGTTGTTGTGCTCGATCTTTAAGACCCCGTAGGAATTTCTCAGCAACCCACCAACCAACTGAGTAAACATTTCTACTTTCTACTCCATTAATGAACCCTGAAATAGCGTTATTTCCTGCTTGCCAATAACCACCAACAGCCGTTACGCCTTCTTTAAACTTGTTGCCGACATTGTTACCTACACCCCAGACTTCACCTGTTCGAGATTTGAAGCCATTTATTAACTCACCTACAAGGGCAACTCCTTGCCAATAATGGTCAGGGAACTTAGATTGGATAGATTGCCACAAGGCACTTTGGATTCCCCATCCAGCACTCTGAACGGTTCCTTGTTGAGATAGAATACCTTGTCCTATTTTTGCGGCTAATTGAGCACCTGCATCATATGCATTTCCGATTTGTCCAGCAAGGGTACCAATAACTCCACCAATTACTTGAGATAGGGTTGCTTGTAAAGTTGCTATAGAGGCTTGAACAGCTGGATTTACTTGAGGTAGACCAGTTAATGCCCATGCGAACTCAATCAACTTGTTAAGCATAGATTGACCCATTCCGATGATCCACTCTTTGTTAGATAAGTCCCCTACATCTTGATTGATTTGACAGACTTCCCATACGGCGTGACGAACATTTCGTAAGTTGTCTAACATTCCGTCTTGAACAGGAGCTATAGTGTTTACTGTCCAGCTGAATCCAACGAATTTGTTAAGCATAGACTGAGCCATACCTACAATCCACTCTTTTGCCGCCATATCGCCTACATCTGCGTTTACCTGACAGACTTCCCACACTGCGTGTCGGATATTTCTTAGAATGTCCCATTTGTCAGCACCAATCTCAACTAGAGAGTTGACAGTTTGTGCGAATCCAGAAAACTTATTAAGTATGGATTGAGCTAGTCCTACAAGTAGTTCCTTTTCACCCATAGCTAACCCAGTAGGGATCTTACCAATTTCACTTATTATAGAAGAAACAGCAGCTACCTTAGCAATGTTATGACCTTGATCAACAGATTCCATTCCATTTATGGTCTTAGCAATCTCTGTGAACTTGTTAAGTAAAGATTGAACCTTGCCCATTTCGTCTTCAGAAATCATTCCACCAGTAGCAAAACTCTTTAATGAGTTCCATACGCCACCAGTACCTTTCTGATCTATAAGCGTTCGAACAATTCGAGAAATAGTGTTAATATTATCTTCTGTACCTTTAGCCTCCTGAGCCCAATCAAAAGATAATTTCTTAAGATTGTCAATCATAGACACATAAGTACCTACAATAGAAGCAACATTTTGACTGGTTCCAGCCTTAAAGAAGGTATTCGCACTGTCTGAAATATTTTGAAGCCAATCCGTACTGCCTTGAAGAGTTAATTTTCTAACTACGCCGTGTAGTTTGTTTAGTAATGCATCAATAGCTTTATCGTCTAATTGAACACTCTGGACTTCATTTAATTTAGTTGCAATTTCGTGATACCTAGAAACAATACCACTAACATTCTTAATAATTTCACCTTGTAAAAAGGCAGATATAATCTTATCAATACCATTTAACGGTGAACCTGGACCAGAAGCAGATAAGTCTTTTATAACACCAGAAATTAAGGTAATCTTTCCCTGGATTACTTCTGGAACAATATTTACACCTTGGATTTCATTTAATTTGGTTGCGATATTGTGATACGAATCAACAATGCTACCTATCTGACCGACATTTATATTCTTAACGAAGTTTTTAGCCGCCTCCATAGCCAACTTCATAATTGAGTCGCCATCACTTGCGGATACTAGCTTTAAGGTATCGCCAATCAGGGTTATTTTACTATTGATAGCCTCTTTATCAAGAGGAATTGCAGCTATTAAGGCTAGTTTAATTGCTATATCTTTATACGAATTAACAATAGAGTTGACAGCCACCATATTTATAGCCTTGACTGCATTTTCAACTAATCCACCGACATTAGCCTTCGCCATATGAGCTATCACTGCAACTAACATATCTACCTTAGCTTTTACGCCATTCACATCACTAGTTACGGCTGAATCCACGTAAGCAATCGCCTTAGCTGCGGCTACCATTCCACCTAGAATACCAAGGAGAGCCACTAATCCAGCTCCTAGGAATAAAGCACCAACACCAGTAGCCATAATTGCACCTAGAACTCCAGCTAGCACACTTATAGCACCGATCCCAATCGCCATGTTAGCTACCTTAGAAGCGAAACTTGCGATATCACTTGGTACTACGCTATTCGTGTAAGCAATCGCCTTAGCTGCTATAGCTAATGTACCTGAAATGAGAATCAACACTCCCAATCCAGGAATAATATGCTTTCCTAATTTACCAACAATTCCACCTAGTATGGCAATTGCACCTACGCCTATACCAAGGTTTATAATCTTACTGCCGAACTCAAGGATATCTCCTGGGATAGCCTGATTTGCGTATTCCAAACTCTTTGCCAAGATGGCTATACTTCCAGCTATAAGTACTAACTTGAAGAGGCTTTTAGCATTGCTACCCATTTTATTAGATAGGGCAACTAATATACTCATACCTAGAACAACGCCACCCATAAGTCCCATCTTTGCGGCTAATCCACCCAAGTCTTCTGGCATAGACTCATATGCGAATTTGAGTGCGTATCCAAGAGCGGCAATAGCTCCAGCCATAAGAACTAGGTTAATAATCCCAGATCTCATTGTAATCATCATTTTCTGCCCCTTAGTCATTTGAGCACTCATTGACTCAATAGGAGCTAGTATATTGCCACCTTTCACCGCTGAAGCAGTAGTTTTTCCTATTCCGAATAAAGCATCTCCGAATTTCTTTATAGAAGAAGCAGTACCTAACAATGCTTGTCCTAGACCTACAATTTTTCCAACAGCCGCTCCACCAGCAATAGCAATCATAATTCCTTGTAATACAGGAGTTGGGAATTTAGCTATAGTATCCGCTAGTGTGGTTAAAATGTTGACAAAAGCAGTTAAGACCTTAGTAACTCCATCGCTTGATGCTAATTGTGCGAAAGAACTTGCAAGACTACCAGCTAATCTACCTAATGCTCCTAGTAAATTGCCTACAGCGGTTCTGAACTCATCACTTGAAGCCATAGCTCTAGTGAAGATAAATGCCAAAGCCACTACAGGGGCACTAACGCCACCTACAGCCGATCCAACACCTCCTAATGCCCCTAACAATCCTCCTGCTCCACCAGTAATACTACCAACGAAGCCAAGGATTTGGGTACCTAGAATTGCGAAGATAGGAATAAGAGCTTTAATGTCGAATCCACTAGCAAGCATTTTAGATCCAAGACTTTCAATACCGCCAGCTAATTTATCTACATAGTCAAGTACTCGGCTAATTGCCCCAGGTAGTTTATCAGCTAATTTGTCAATGAATGGACTAATAGCCTCACCCAAACGACCCATAACTTTTTGCATCTTCTGACCTGTTGCACTTGATCCAGCAAGAGTGTCAGCAAAGATTTTAGTTAAGCGAACAGTAGACTGGTAAATACCTTTTTCAGAAGCCTGGAAACCTTTTTCAGCATCAACAGAGTAGCCAACTAGGGCGGCTCCAATATCTGCTAAGCGACCTTTCGCACGACCACTCTGATATTCAAGAGTAGCAGTAAACTTACCCATTGCTAATGCACCGTTTGCGGCAACAGCCTCAAAAGCCTTTATAAGTTTGTCAGTATCAATTTTCTTCCCATCTATGAATCCACGAACTTCACCCGTACCAATGTTTAACTGTTTAGCCAACTCTTTGTTAAGGGCAGGAACAGCTTGTACTAATTGGTCATATTCGTTCAATCCGAATTTCTTCTGAGCAGTAGCACGTCCATATAGCTCTGCCAGTTCGTCAATACCACGTCCTGAAGCGATGGAAACTTTACCTAACAATTCAAGTTGTTTAGTAACGTCTTGTAAAGAAGCTCCATATTTAAGAATGCTATTAACTGCCTCAATGGTTGGAAAACGTGAAAAGACGGAACCAACACTGTCTTTATTCATGCCTTTATAGAACTTGAAGGCTTGAGCCATTGCGTTGTTGGCGTTTTCGATTGACCCTGTTAAAGAGATGAAGGAAGCGTTATTTTTAGCGACAAATTCAGCACCTTGAATACCAGATTTAGCTTGTTGAGCTATCATAGATCCTACAGCACCACTAAGAGCCGTAACGCTATTTAGAGCTAGATTAGCACCTTGTACTACAGGCGAAAATAGATCCATACCCGCGGCACGAACCTTAGAAAAACTAGCACTTAAGTCGCCGAAAGAAGACCTGAGATTGTTAGCATTTTTAGTAGCATTGGCTAATGAATCTCTTGTAGCTCGATCTATACCAGAAAGTTCTTTACCCAAATCAGAAGCTTTAGATGAGGCTTCTTTCATTCCAGCATTAAAAGCAGATAAATCTGCCTCAACAACCCATCTAACTATTCCACCTGTAACTGCCATTATTTCGCTAACCTCTTAAAATGTTCTGATAATTTCTTTACTCCCTCTCCTTTTTTAGTATGCGGTGCTGCTACAATCTGAGTAAGATTGAACATTTTCTCTGCCTCTAACTTTCTAGCTATTTTGATGAGAAGTTTGATATCTCTAGCTGGTAGTTTGCGAGCCTCCTTAAGTGTGTATTGCGGATAGTAGTATGCAACAGTAGCCCAGATATCTCTATCCAACGTAGTATCCTCACTAGAAGGCACAGACTGAGCTGCTGTTACTACTGCCATTTACGACACCAATTCTTTAATCAATCGTTCATTAAGTCGGCGTAAGACTACAATATTCACCTTCTTAAGCGTTTCTTTGATTGGTGTTTCATGCCCAACTGGAATGATGAAACTGTGAATAAAGGCTTCCATCTTCTCATTAATTTTTTCGGCTTTTTCTACATCGCCTTGGTCTTCAGCCACTTTATATTCTTTGGCTAACTTAACGAATGGACGAATTTCGTCTTGAGTTGGGTATCGCATATCGTATGCAAGACCTGCTATTTCAAATTGAAAAGCATCTGAAACATCATCGTTAAAGTTGAATCGTTCTGAACTCATCTGGTTCTTCCTCCTTTTAATTATTATATATTTATTATAGCATTTACTGAGCGAGGGCGTACATTATAAATACCCTTACAGCTTTATTGCCCCAGGAATATGTAGGTAAGAACCAGATGTTTTGATTATCGTAACCCCACCTTAAATGATGTACACTTTCGACATGAGGTAACGGGATAAATTGTTCTTCACTACCGAGTGCAGCACTAGCTTGAATCATAAGAATATTGAACTTACCAGCAGGCAATCCGTGTGCAATATTATACACTTGCTGTCCAACGAAATTAGCTCTTTGGTTAATATTCTTTGTATATACATTGTGTTTTACCCCGCCTAGATAGATGACACCCATCATATCGTTATTGCCAATAGTCATAGTTGAAAAGTCTATATTTCCACGTTCAACACTACTGTCTTCCTTCGGAATATACTCCTGTAGTACTCTATCCTTCATTTCATTAGTGAAATTATTGTCTGTATGAACATAGTTAGAATCTTGTACAATATTCACTGGCTTGTTTTTGATATATGAAACACTTGAAGAGTTGCTCTGTTGCCAATCGGCTTGTACCTGAGGTACATTTCTTTGGGCTCCTGTTTCGATACCCGCTAACTTACTCTTTTCTGCCTGAGTATATGGTTGATCTAGCAAAGCTAATTTGGCTTTATCTTGAGCAGTGATTGATTCAAGGGTTTGTAATTTAGTCTTTTCTTGTTGAGTAAAGATTTGTGTTTGAGCGAGTTTATTCTTTTCGGCTGTAGTAAACGGTTCTTGAAGAAGTTGTAACTTAGCTTTATCTGCTGGACTTATAGATTCCAAATTATCTAGTTTAGTTTTGTCTTGTTGACTGAATACAAGAGTTTGGCTTAATTTATTCTTTTCAACAGGTGTGAATATTTGGGTTTCAGATAACTTATTCTTCTCATTCTGAGTGAGTACTTCTGTAGAAGCAAGTTTATTTTTCTCTACTGAAGTGAAAATCTCTGTTGTGGCAAGTTTATCTTTCTCACTTTGAGTGAGTATTTTAGTTTGGGATAACTTATTTTTTTCATCTTGAGTGAAAGGAATATAGCTATTGTCGATTTGTTTGAGATTTGTAGGCTTGTTTTTAATATAAGCAGGATCAGATGTATTCGAAGCCTTCCAGTCAGATTGCACAGATGCTCCACCACCGCCACCACCTTGAACTTGGATCCAGTCATTAGAATTGAAACTTGATCCAGAAGTAAAGTTTCTTTTAGCAATATATAATGAACCGCTATTAACACATAGAGATCCTTCAGAGTATTGCTTATTAGTTTTAAATTGTTCTACTTTAGCGTCTACTGTTACATCTCCTGTTTTACCATTGACAGAAGTAACTTGGACAAACGGAGCATTAACAATACTGACAATTTCAGGTCCATTTTCAGTTACTGTAGTTTGGATTTGAGGGACTTCTTGAACAGCGGTAGTTAGATTTACATCATCTACAACCTGAGTAGTATTCAAAGAAACGCCATACGAGGGGATTTGAGAGGATTCATTCATAATTACTATAATTATATCGTATATAAGAAAAAGCCCCGTGTAGGGGCTTCTCCTGTTATCCTAAGGCGTATTACGCTGGAGTCAAATGACCATCGCCGAAGAACTGAAGAGCTGCTTGACCAGCTTTTGGCTCTGCGGTAAACGTAACAGTTACGGTACGTAGAACATTGTCCTCGAAGTCGTTGGTGCTTAATGCTGTACGAGCGTTGACTAATCGAGTAACCTGACCATTACATGAAATAATGTCTAGATCGTAATTAGTCGTAGCCGTATCACATTTAGCTGCCACGATATCAATTGCTCCTGCATCGTTATTTACTGTTTGACCAGTAGACAACTTAGCATTCTTAGCAACATAGTACTGAGGCAAGATGGTTCGGATAGCTGCAACATCTGATTCAAGCAATTTAACTTCGACAGAAGCACTGTGTGCACCTTCAATCTTAAAGGTACGACCGTCAACTGTTTTAAAGTCGCTAGACTCAATGTCATAGTTCATGCTCATCTCACCAACGTTTGTCAAGGTGTTTGAACCCCATTTGAGGGTGAATGGACCTTTTACTAATGCCATATTTATTTTCCTTTTCTTTTAATTACAGGTCTTTTGAACCACTATTTGTATCTGAATATAGCCATACATACGCTCTTCTGCGTCCAAGTCTTGCCTTATGTTGAAGTTGGTTGTTCGCATAGAGATGATTTCTAATCCTGGTAACGAAACACAGCTACTGCAATTGAATATATCTGTGAGTGCACTCAGTTTAGAATCAACTTGTCTGGCACTTCTCGAGCGAAAATTAACTGTAACAGAATACGCTAGTTGTCGCTCACCTGTCGTATTCATATGAACTTGCGAACCTCCCGACCCAGTTACCCAAAACACTTCCTCTGTTGTAGTAAGTGAGCTAGGTACACGAACCAGAAAGATGTTTTGTCCTATAGTGCCGAATCCTTTCCTTTCAAGGAACTTAGCTACGTGTTCAAGAATCGTCATTACTCAGTCATCTCCCACAATTCATCAAGCTTGTCCATAGCACCCTGTACTGCAGATTCAGCGAAGTGAGGTCCAGTGCCAGGAGTTGTGTAATTCTGAAATTGTTTCTCTTCCTGGTAAATGGCGTATGGAGCATTCCATCTGATCTCTCCAGTTTCACCATCTACAACCTTCTGAACCATTGTACGCAATGCACCAGTTTTCATAGGAGTTCTATGTAGACTAATAGCGTGTGCTTCCTCTAATAGAAGTCTATTAGTTGTTGCCACTCTATTTCTAACCATGAACTCTACCAGGTCGGTGTTGTCTATAACTCGTCCTGCCATACTCTGTGTATCCTCGATAAGAAACAATGAACGTTATTGACTTCGCCTCCTAGTAGCTTTCGCAATCCTAGCTCGACTCGTGTAATCTTATACGTCTGAGGTCTATCTTCTAGATCTCTTACCATTACATAGCAACCTTGTAAATTAAATCCACTACCCGTAGCTATAAGAGTTTCTGGGTCTAGGTAGAGGTGTGCATCAATTGCTTCTGTGTATGTATCGTTCTGGTATGTTACTGATGAACCTAGAAATAGCAACCCCTTAAGATTTATTGAGTTAGCATTAGATTCATCACCATATTCATCACGATATTGCCAGGTTAATACAACGTCATCTACATAATCTATCGGACAGTTCATACCACTGGAATCCTAACTACAGAACCATATGGACCAGCATAACGCTTGAGTAATATCTGCATTTCAGGTCTGTGTTCTGGTGGTGTGGTATTTCCTCTAGTCCAGGAGTGTCCATCCACTGACTCAGATTTAATATCTCGAGTTGGGTCGCCATAGAACTTAGCCATATCTATAAGTAGATATATCAAGTCATTCGGAACGGAATCACCTTTCTCCTCAAAATCCACCCAGTCAGCGGCTACTGCCAACTGAACACAGCCACTGCATCCGCAATCACATCCACCCTCTGTACATTTAGCAATATAGTTTCCAATACCACCAGTAGAATATTCTGGAAGGTAAGAATCGAAGTCTTTAACAGTTACAACTCGACCTTTCCCCACTACTCTGACTAGCTTGACGGCATAGACTTCATAGAATGGGTCAACCCGCCACTTCTTATCTTTAGCATTGTATGGAAAAATCTTGATAGAGCCTCGTGCTGGTGTTGCTGGCAATAGGTCTTCAGTTTTAAGTACGTCAGTACAAGAACATTGCGTTGTCTTGCCAATTTCCGTGTAAAGGTTCGTAGGAGATAGAGTGTAGCCTAGCAATGTTTCAAGCCTAGACTGAACGTTATCTAGAATGAGTTGTAGTTTATTCTCATTCTTGACTGTTTCGCCTGTCAATTGAATATATTGGTAAACTTTCACGTCTATCTCCTATTCTTAATTTATTATTCTAGTGGTATTTAACCGTTCAATACTGTAGATTGGTCAGCCTTGATACCTGCAACGCGTGCGATATCGTGGAAGGCACCACCGCGGTAGAACGAACCACGCATAACTAGCTCGTTACGCTCGTAAGCAGACTTCTGCTTGTTGCCATCTGTGTAAGATGCTTCGCTAGACATTGTGTATTGCAAGCCACCTGAAGTGTAACCTGTAAACTCACTTAAGTCAGCGTAGAATGCTGCACAAGCGATTGTAACTTCACCAGTACCAAGTGTGTGTTTAACGCTCTCTGTACTTTCGATTGAAGGCATCAAATCGTTTGGAACAACAATGTATGGAGTACCAAAGATTGTTGGAACTTCACCTGATACAAAGATTTCACCTAGAGGACCAGCAACGCCAGCCTTCAATGCGTGTTTCTTCAATGTAGCAAATGTACGTGCGTTGAAGATAAGAGTACCTGCAACACCACTGTCGCTAATCTTAGCAATAACATCTAGCCATGAAGTCATAGCGTCTGCATCTGTCTTACCACCATACATTAATTCGGCACCAGCCTCGGTAGCAGCTTGTTGCAATTTAGCAATAACCAATTGAGCACGTTTACGATCGTAGTCTTGTCGGTATTGTTTAGCAACATCTTCAAGCAAGTCGATAGCGAAGAATCGAGTAGCGGCAGTACATACAGGTGTAACAGCTGCAACTTCCTCCATCTTTTCAACCTTGTGCTCAGCAGTGTACTCACTCTTTGGCTTTAGGTTACCATCGTTACCGTCATCGCACAATGCAACATTCTTCATGTTGATTGAACCCTTGCGGCGGATCCAAGCAAACTCTAGAGAGTCAGTTTCACGCCACTCAGTAGCCTCAAGAAGTTTTGAGTAGTCACTTTGTGAACCAACAATCTTGTTGTACATTTCTGGTGGCATAACGAAGTTGCCCATTGAAGCGATTGTCATTGAGTTACGAGCAATACCAGCTTCCTTCAATGCGTTCAAGTTTACTTCGTTGATTTGTTGTACACGGTCAAAAGCACGTAGGTTACCACCCTTTAGGGCTTCCCACATAGAGTTAACGTGTGTTTGGTAACGCTCTTTCCAATCCATATCTGCGAACTGGTTGGTCGTCTTTGCAACTTCCTCACCTGCTTTAGCTTCGCCTTCTACAGCTGGCTCTTGTGCGTTTTTAGCGTAAAAGTTCTTAACGAAACCTTCGAGGACTGCGTTCATCTCTTTTCGCAATTCGTCTTTTGTCATTTCGATTTCTTCCTTTTCTGTTTCAGCTTCTGCTGAGTTTTCTTTAGCGATTTCCTCCAAGCCTTTATCAGCCTCTTTAGTATCGCCTTCTAATTTTTTCTTTTCTAGAGCAATAAGCTCCTTTACTGCCTCGGTGAGATCTTCAACAACTTTGTCACTGACCTCATTGTCAACAGCTTCCACTTCAGTTTCAACTTCCTCTTGTTCAGCGTTTTCAACCTTTTCGGTTTCTACTTCTTCTTTTACATCTTCCTGAACTTCAGTTGTTTCTACTTCGGTGTTTTTGACTTCTTCTTCAGTCATGTCTTCACCTTTCTCGGTTACTAACTCTTCTACTTCTTTGTCAACTTCCAAACCTGCCTTTTGAGCCTCATCAATTGAGTTTTTGACGATTTGGTTAACAGTAGCTGAGTAGTTGTTTGGGACAACCACTTGTGAAAGACCTACCATTTCGTGGGAATAGTACATTCCATCAGTTGGGTCTGGGCTGCCACCTATTGTTTCTATGCTGAATGCACCTGAGAACCCTTGAGTTAGCAAGTTGTAGGCAATACGAGCATATGTATTGCTATTAATTGCATAGACGATTCGGTCAACGGTAACTTTACCATTCTCTTTTTTTAATCCTTCTACACGACCAATGATGTTGCGTAACTTATCTTCATGGTCAGCAGTCAATTGTCCTGCATATTTAGAAAGATCGAGAGAGTCAATATCGTACTTTGTCCCATTACGCTGCACTGTTGAGTCAGTAATGACTAGTGCGGGATTGAAAGTAACGACACCTTCACCTTCGTCTGTAAAAGAGTTCTTGGTCACATCAACAGGTATTTGTGTTTTGCTCATGTGAACCTTTCATTTAGTGTTCGAGTGATAACTGGCTGTTATTTAGCTCTTCGTATCTGGAGTAATTATATCAGATTGTTATTTTTTAGCTCTGGTACGGGAATTTCGAGTAGGTTTAGTATAAATAGCTTCTATTTTTTCACTAACAGATACTTGGTTGGTTAACAATACCGCCATAGACTCATCAATACTGCCAAGGTGTTTACTGATTTGTTGAAGAGGGATCTTTTCCACTTCATTGATTCTAGTTTCAAGGGCGGCTAATTTCGCAATCATTTCATCTAATCGTTTCTGTTGCTCTTCTAATTTAGCTTTATATGAATCGGCTAGATCCTTATAATTATCTATACTAGTTTTTAAGGCGGTAGAGCGTGAAGTTAATACAACTCCTACAACTGTAGTAGTAAAACCAATTATAGTGGGGATCCAAGTAAGTAAATTATCCACGCTTCGGACTCCATAAAATTATAAATACGTAACCTGACATAGCCGTTAAAATAATGATTGTATTTAAGATTGTCATAAAGCCTGCATTAGTCTGTACTAGGTCGTCAGTTATACCAGTCACTAGCAGGGTAGATTCGCCACAAGCAGGTTTAACCCATTTATAGTGGATTTTAATATAAGTCCCCTTCTTATACTCATAATTATACACGCCCTGTGACGTTGTTAGAGCTTGTGTGTTAAACTTTCCGTCTTTAGTTGGATCAATATATATCTGTTGATCTGAAGGCGTACCACGTTCGAATTGACGCTCACTAATTAGAGCTAGATTAGGTCCATAAGCAGCACCTAGTGTGTGAGGTTGAGCATCCAAATGTTGTATACCCTGCTTTACAATAGAGCTTGTAATAGTAGCACATTGAGATGAACCATTAAAAGCTAAGGCTGTTTCTTTAGCCTCCATTGCCAAGATATCTAACATATATTGTTTCTGACGGAGAATAATATCTTTATTATTACTTGTTTCGGCTTGATAAGAAATGGTTAAGAATACTGATGCAACAAAACATAGCACTAATGGTAGTACTATTTTTGAATATGCTAGAAACTTCTTAATTCTTCTTGCCATTGTTAGGTATAGGTTTTACTCTTACTGAAAGCATTGAACGTGCCATTGAATCTACATAGAAATTGAATACCATTTGACAGTGACGACATTTTACTTCACCACTTGAGCCAGGATGAACCTTAACACATAGATGATTGCACTTCATTAGCTTGTTACTTTTTTTCGCTCTTACCATTGCTGGGCAACGGATTTCAAATAACTTCGCCTCCTCCATAAGACTAGTCCTCTACAACATTTTTAACTTTAGCCATATTTTTAGCTGTCACTTTTCTGAGTACAGGACCAGCTTCTGAACCCATGTCTAATTCTTCATAGCCTTTCGGGATTTCCACTTCTTTGTCTTCTTTAATGACAGACTTCTGATTTTTCTTCCATTCAGCTAGAGTCTTTTTCTCTTCCTCTGACATTTGAAAACCAGGGATTTGTTCTAGTTTAAGTAGACGATTGATTTCTAGATCCATATTATTCCTCTCGTTATTTCTTTCATTATACAATTTTAATCTATTTAGCGGTTGGTGAGTCAGGACCATCTGTAGTTAGACGGTTCGTTGGATGACCTTGGATTTCGATTTCGCCAAACATAACAGTAGTAGTATTCCTGGATGCTTTATTTTCAAGCACAATATCTATATTGTATTTACCAGGCTCCAACCAAGCAGCTTGTTTGTGGATAGGGAAGATGATTTGTCCTTCTCGTGGATCAATATTACTCATATCTGTTGGATTATCACAATCTATATCTACTTTCCACATAACATTGTTATAGCCCTTAGTAGTAGTGCGTTCTTGTTCATCAGGTGTTGCATCATCCATTGATTGGTCGTATTCGTTATTCTTTACTGTTAAGCAAGCCTTGTAACCTACAAGGGATAGTTTTTCTGTTCCTCCTGTGGTCTGTTTCTTCCAGGACCAACGGATTACTCCAGTATCACCTCGAGGGTGTGAACCTAATTTAAGTTTCTCTAATTTAGCCATTATTACTCCCTATTTCATTATGTTCATGAGTACAGTGTTCATGAGTACAATTTTCATCACAACCTTGGTTCATGCATGAGTTGATTATTTTCTGTAAGTTTTCACCCTCTTCCCTGGTATACGTGTTGCTTATTTCGCCATTTTTAATAACCAATTTATATGAGCAACTGCAATTCGGGTGAATCGCTCCACCTACAATATCCTCATAATCAGCTACAAATGTATATTTCTTACCATTTTCAACGATATCTATACTATCTCCTTTATCTAGGAAGTTAGTTTCAAACGGTACAGGTCCTCTATCGATTAATTCTTGGCAGTAAGCACAAGGATGTCCTGTTCGAGAATAAAGTTGCTTGTATGCATTTTTTAATTTACCTGTAACTTCTAGTAATTGTTTATCTGCATCGTATTGTGCTTGTACATAAGCTCTAGAGGTTTCATGTCGGGCAATTAAGGTAGCACGATTTTTAGATACCTCAGTAAATTCTTTGCGGATAGAGTTGATTACATCTTTACGAGCAAAACCTTCTAATGCCATCTTGTTAGCTTTATCATAGATTTTACGATTCTTCTCTAGAATGTCTGTAGTATCGATAGCTTTTTTAATCTGCTTTTTAGTAGGCTTCTTAGTGAAATAGTCTTTGAATTTGTCTGGATTGCGATCATAAGCCTCACCAATTAAATCAATGGCAACTTTACCCATTAAGTCAGAGTAAGCCTTGTTAGAAGCCTTTAGAACATCATTTAAGATGGTTTGTAAATGCCCCTCACCTGAAGTTTGTGCCCTTTTATCAATAAATTCACGAACACTTTTAGATAACACATAAGTTTCAGGCTTAACTATATCTATTCTTGGTTGTTTAAGTATCATAGCTAGACCGAATATCGGAGTAATATACAACCAGTATTCCTTGAGAAAGTCACCTATTTCTGTAGCAAAGTCCTTAGAAATGTCTGTTGGCATAAGGTCTGGCTGAGTAAAGGAATTAACCGTGATATTCTCCAAAGACACATTCAAGATTCTTTGGTGTACATCCAATAACTCTTCTTTAAGCTTGTTATGAGCATTGTTAACCTTAACTATATCGTCAGGGGTAATATCGTTCTTATAAGCGTTGCCGATAACAATATCAGCAATATCTCCGTCATCATCGTCAGGTTTATCTAGATCAATTCCTTGTACTTTAAGAGTTTTACCTACTAAATCTTCGAATGGGGCATAGTATTCGTTTGGATCAACCAAATTACCATTAATAGTCATATTATCTAGGTAAGCTAGAGTCATATGAGGGTTGTAATCTGGGTGTTTTTGAGTATAGTGGTCTAATTTGAGTAAATCTTCGTGAACCTTGACTAATTCATCACTCTTTTCCAGTAAAGCAATGAGAGCAAAGCCTGTATCTACAGGAAAATGACTAATTTTTTCAATTGTTACCTCTTTAAGTCCTGATTCCTCGACAATTTTAAGGATTTGGTCCTTTATTTCGTAAGGTTTATCCTTTAATCCATATACTAAGGTTACGTGTGGGTTGTCTTGACCTGGAATATTAGTTGTTTCAGGCAGTAAATCACTGACATTTGTAAGAATTGAGGTGTCTAATCCTGAATTATTCAATCTATCTAGCACATTTATAGCTTCAAGTTCAGCTCCTACCCAGCCCTGGTCATCTGGTTCCTCTTCCTCTCGATTGTTATCGGCATTTTTAAGAGTTTCCTGAGTAGAATTATCAATATTTATGACAGGAGAAACATTAACAACAGGTTGTTTGTCGGATTCTTGTACTACAACTTTGTTTTCTGGGGCTTTCGGTGCTTCAATATGAATGTTTATTGGAGAGTTTTCTGTAGTAGGTTTTTCTTCTTGAGTACTTGCTTCTTCTTTAGCTTCCTTTTCAGCTTGTTCTTGAGCTTTACGGGCTTCCTCTTCGGCTTTTAATTTATCTTCATCAATAACTAAGTCTTCTAGATCAGATTTACCTGTAGCGTATGAAACGGCACTTTCTCGAGTATATCCTTTTTCTACCAAGTCTTGAGCTAAGGCAGATTGACTATTTCTTAACTCAGTAGCTTTCATTTCAGAATCGTAATCTTTAGATAAGGCACTTCTTAGCTCGATAGTATAGCCTGTTCGTTCGTATTCATTAGGATAGTTTTTACGGTAATCCAAATTGAGTACATCAATAATATCTTCTACACGTGGTTCAATAGAATCTCGAATATAGTTGTCATCCTGAACTCTAGCTGTTTCACGGGTTGTGCCAGATTGTTCAATACCTAGATTTGTTTTAGATGCTCCTGCTACTGCAATAAACTCACTTCGATTTATCTCATTAATGTCTAACAAGGCGGCTTTATTTAAGTCTATTTGCATATCCTGCCATTGAACGGCTCCTGCTCCATTGGCAAAAATAGGTTCACCTTTAGTACCTGAAGTAATTCTTGCCTTGAAGTTTTCAAAGTCCCCATCGTCTAGTAAAACATCTGTGGTGATAATTCCTGGAGCATTTAGGTTACCATTGAGAGATTGACGTGTGTGGTCTGCCGATTGATTTAAGGTATAGATAGCTGGTTTAGCGGCATCAACTAATGACCACGCTTGAGAGGTGTCAAATGGGCTTTCCTCCATGAAGGTAATAATTTGGTGTGCTTGCCAGTGCCGCCTTCTACCATCTGCTTTATATTCAACATAACCTGCTACTTCGCCGTTTTTATCGATAACCCGCTTAACTTCAAATGGATTCAATAGTACGAACTTTTGTATATAACTCAATCCAAATCCAGTTGGTTCCCTAACTACACCTAAGTAATATCGTCCACATAGATCTAGGTAGATGGAAATGTTCTTCCAAAACTTCTTCGTGGAGAAGTCAGTAGATTCTTGAATGAGTTTTAAATACGGATGAACAGGATCTTTATTTAATTTCTGATACTCCTCTAACAATTCAGGAGTAACATCAATATATAAGTTACGTTTAGCAATTGCAGATACTCGGTTACCTTTACGCTGAGCTGCCGCATATGGATAGCCTCTATAAGCATCTTCGGGGGTTACCTTAACACCGCTCCATGTAGGAGTTAGCGATGGTTTAGTATTACCATACCTTAAAAACTGGTTAGAAGCATTGAAACTGTTGTTGTTCTTTCCATTCGTGAAAGAGTTTATTATCGTATTAAAAAGACCCATGTATCGTTTCTGTGTTAGAGATTATTATATCTAGGTCTAATTATACCAGATTATTTATTTTTTAGTTCAGGATGGCGTTCTTTAAGCCATGAGTTAAAATTAGCATCCACATCAGCTACAAGTTCTTCGGGTGCCTTTTCATACTTATCGAGATTGTTCATTTCCTTATACATATATTCAGTAGCATAGTCTAGGATTATTCCAGCCTGAAACTCAGCAAACTCTGTAGCTCTTTTTGTGACCTTTTCAACTTGTTTATCTAGGCGATCCTGTAGCTCTTCTGCCACCTCATCAGTAATCTCTACCTTTCGTGGATTGTGATCCGCCACTAGGATTTCATACAACTTCCAGAGTCCTAGAATATAGAGCAAGATTGTTACAATTGTTGCTACTATCTCAAACATTGGCATCATCTCGGTATTCCTTTAATAGCTTAACTACTCGTTTAGCACTCTTTCGTACTCGTTTCATAAAGTAATCTAATTCAACTAGAGCAGTTTCAATGTATAGAGGAGAAAGTTCTTTACTTTCTTTTTTATCGGATATTTCGGTACACTTCGCAATATGTTTGTCTAATTCTTCTTCATAAACACGCCAAGCGTCTTCTAGATTGACAGGAATGTCCTTTTTCCTGGATCTAATGAAGTTGACTTCAATTTTCATTACGCCTCCTTTTTAGCCTTACCACGACGTGAAATACGTCCACCTTTTCCACCAGCAATTCGTGCTAATTGTGGGTTAGCTGCAAAGCCTTTTCTAACTCCTGTAACTGAGCCACCTCTTCGTCCTAGATCCCTGAAATAGTTACGAGCCGCGTCTTCACCGCCCAATTTATTCGCCATAGTTTTAAACATCTTATCGTTAGGTTTTCCTGCCATTTAATTTTCCTCCTTAATATAATCTACATCTATTTTGTAACCGTTTATTCCTAGTTCTCTAGCCATTTCATATGCTTGTTGTTCTGCTAGATATTCGGCTTGATTTTCGGTGCCTGCTTCTATATGTAGCACGGTTCTTAATGTAAGAGTTATTCCTGCTACATACTTTCTAGGCTTGCTATCTGGATCGGATTCGTACCATTTAGAGTTCGTCATAATCGTCTTCTCTAATTCCTTCTATTTCGATTACTGAAGTGTCGATATCACAATCCAGGTATGTTCCTTGAATTTGTTGGATAACTTCCTTTTCGAAGTTTACCTGAGCTTCTTCCTCATTCTTAGCTAACACATCAAAGTCGCTTAAAGAGATAATAAACTCACCACTCATTGTATATACCTTTTTAGACATCTTTGAACTCTTCCTCTGTTGGTGTTTTTGGTGGTACATTTACTGTGATATTAACTACTCGATTCACGGGTTTCCATTGAATGAGTGTACCCTTAAATCCTGTTAGTCGTGCCTCTTTAGAGGTTACGCGTACCACCTTTACTTGTTTGGGATACGCTACTTGTATCTTCATAAGCTCCGTCCTTTCTTTTCATTTGCTTATGTTTTAAGTATAAGGGATAATGTCGCTAATGTCAACGCTTTTATTTCCATTCTACTGAATCTAGATCCACATAGAACTTCTTACCAGCTTTTTCAGCATAAATGGAGTTCATTTGAACATCTATATTTTCCCAGCCCAATTCCTTTAAATCTTCTGCTACCATATCTAAATCTAGTGTAGTATAGATCTTGTATTTTTCACCATTTACGATGTTAGTAATATCTTGCTTTAAGTTTGGATTATTCATTTCTTGTCCTTTCATTTAGTATTCGCATTGTGCAATAATAGCAGGCTTATCTAGATTCCAGAAGTTAATAAACCTAAGTTCACAACTTTCTTCCCAGGTTGGCTCAAGAGAAGGTTCAATGTTTAATATTTCGTAGCCAACTTTCTCAGCCTCTGTGATCTCTTCCTGGTTCTCGAGTATATAAATCTTATGACAACCATCCCAGGCGAATTGTGTTGCCTCTGGTGCCATTTCTTTAACTTTAGTTAAAACGTTCATTGTATTGTCCTTTCTTAATTTATTATTTAGCAGGTTGTAACATTTCGTCTGTCCATGTATAATCATCTGCCAGAATCCAGTAATATTCAGGTGCTACAGTGTCGATGAAAAGTGTTAATCCCTTTAGTGCTGCCATGTATTCGGTAAAAATCTGACCGCCATATTCTTGACCTACGATAAGGTCTTCTCGAACCTTTACTTGATCGCCTGATTGAAACTTGATTGCTGACATATTTTTGTCCTTTCTCTTATGTCTTTCCTTATGTTTTTATTATAAGGCATAAGCGAACAAAAATCAATACTTTTTTACACTTTTTTCTGAGTTTTTCTGCTTTTTTCTGGCTTTTATGACTATTTCTGAGTTTTCTGCAATAGATTATTGACTTTAACCTTATATAAAGCAATAAGACGTTCTAATTCAGCGTTAGGGATCTTGGTATAAACCTTGTTTAGATGTTCTAATCTAGCTACCTTTTCAGGTCCTAATTCCTGTTTAATCTTCGGTGTATATACTCCATAATTGCCATTGAGAGTTCGGTTACAATTCCTGCAACATACTCGACAGTTGTCTTCTTCCCACCTAGTACCGAAATATCCACGCTTAATCCAGTGAGCATTGTCCATAATTTTCCAGGAATAACGTTTGCCACAGGTATAACAAACACAGGAGCCATCTTGTAGAGAATATTTTAATCTTATGTATTTAGAGAATACTTCGTCTAAATGTTTAATAAGCGTTGGACGTGTGTATTTCTTTGAAGGTGATATGTTATATAACTTTGGCTTTTTAATCGCTGAAACACGCTTAGAAACGGTTTTAGGACGCATTCCACTATCCCACATAGCCTTGTAACATTGGTATTTATAATGTCCTGGTTTTTTACAGTATTTGCAGATTGGAGTTTTCATTTATCTATTTTCAACAGGCTTCCCTAACTCATTTACATAGTATTCATATACCATTTTTGGAATGTCTAGAAACGATTCATCTTTGAAGCAGGCTTGGTAGGTAGTCTTACGTTCGTTTTCAAGTGCCTCTATTTCGGCGTTAGACAGCTTCTCACGCTCTTGTTTGCGTTTTATGTATTCCCATGTATATTTACGTACACTGCCCGTAGAAAAGCTTACAGCATGTTCGTCGAGGTATTCTTTTAACGTGCAGAAGATTGGATGGTCTGTATGACCGTCAAACCTATATGTGGTATCTAAGGCTTTTTGTAACCTTGCTTGATTCGCTGCTGATAGGCTCATTGGACTTCCTTTTCTTCTACTCTTCATTAACAGGTGTGATTTTAAGTACCCTAATTATAGCCTGACCTGGATAATGTTTATCTGTTTTATTTCGTAGCAATATATCTATGTTATTACGTATATTCTTATCTAAGTCCCCGTCAGACTCTCGATCCCACGTTGGTAATGCTCCTTTATTCACTTTAAGTACCGTTTCATATGTGTGTATACTTTCGTTAAAGTAGCTTTCCTCTTCAAAAGAGATTAGATATTTTTGCCAATCCATTTTATCTAGCATATAGTCGAATAACCTCTTCTTTAGTACTCTGTACTTACCATCCTTTTGATAGAGCCTATATTCTATCTTTTTCTCTCTTTCCAGTTTGTCGACTAAGAATCCATTGTAACCTAGTTCCGTACGTTTACGCTTTAAGTATGCGTCTGAGTATTTCGGTACCAGAAATGCTTGGACTGTAAGGAAGTCATCCATATTGTTATCCAGATATTCGCCCATTGTACAGACAACTGCATTAGGTGTTCCAGGGTCGAACGAATATACAGTTTCCAGCATTTTCTTTAGCATTCCTGCATTAGCCTTGTCCATATTATTGTCCTCCTTTTAATTGTAGAGTGCTTAATTTAGCACCCTACCTCACTTAAGCCTAATTCATTTAGATTTTCAACTTGCCTGAATGTTTGACTAGTTTGCTTTTTAGCACCAATATATTGGTTAAAGACCTTAATGTCTTGCCACCCTAACTTTGCCAATTCCTCCACTAGAGTGTCTATGTCTAGAGTGGAGCCTTTAATGTTGATGATATTGATGATATCTTGTTGCAAATTTGAAGTATTCATTGTACTTGTCCTTTCTTTGTACGTTTGCTTATGTTTAGATTATATAGCATTCAATCGCTTATGTCAATAGTTTTCTATGAGTTCAGAAGAATAATCTTTTGCTTGCATAACAACGCGTGTTTTTTTCCAGGTAACAATGTTATGTAGACTAAATTCAGGAGAGCATCTAACACAACTAGCTATCTTTCTTTTAGAAAGTGGTCCTTTTCTGTATATTTTATGTCCATTTGGGCAAGTTCCTACATATGTGAAGATTACATATGCTTCTTGATTTCCATACCTTTTACCAGTGCCACCAATTTCAATACATTTTTCTTTCCAGACAGAGTTGTGTCCATCCCATGAATGCGTTAGAGCGTGTGCTATTTCGTGTAATATGACTTCCCTGAGGATTTGTTCATTGTTAACCTCGGTTAATGGTTTACTAAGTAGGATCTTCTTAGCTGTATAGTTGCATTGTCCGAATGCTGTTAGTTTTGAATTAAATGCTAATTCCCATGAATCGTCTAGGTGTTTAGCCATTAATTCTCGAGCTATCTTTTCTGCGTCTTGTATATTCATATTCTGTCCTTTCATTCGTTTATGCTTTAATTATATGGCATTATGAATAGAAAGTCAATACTTTTTAGTAAGAATATAAAAGAAAAGCCCCTATTTAAGGGGTTATTTCTTATTTTTCCTGTTCTTCAGCTATAATTTTATCTGCTTCTTCTATATCTTCTTCATCGAAACCCATTTGTTTTAACATTCGGTTAGCAAACTCATCTGCTGTTTCATTTTCCGAAATGCTCATTATAAATGGCTTCTGGGCTTCCGCTTGGGATGTATTTGCCATCTTTAATATCTCCTGTTTTAATTTCCGTAAATGTCTTAAGATCAAAGACTGCTAATTGTTCAGCTTGTTGTGCCTTTTTAATGGTATCTTTACTATACTTACCAACGTGAGAAATATCTAGATACCATTTACCGTCCTCTGGATTCTTCCAACCTCCAAGGTTAGCATCTGGATGGCGAAGTTTATCTATATTCTTAACAATGAACTTCTTTAGCTCCACTGCACCGAGTTTATCTGTACTAATGATTGCCTCACTGTCTTTGTGAGGGGCAAAAGCTATACCTTCTCTTTTAGTATTGCCGTGAATGTCGATTGTCATACCGCCATTCTTGTTAGCCGAATCTAGAATCTTTCTGATATTACTCGAACTAACGCCTACGGTACCCGTACCTGAGCCACCACGTTTACCAGGTCTGCCCATATGTCCCCAGTTGCCACTTCCTTCACCTCCGTTTAAGAGTAGAGATAAAGCAACTACGGCGTTCTTAATTGCTTGTTGTCTATTCATAAGACAAGTATATCAAATCTATTTGTCCTCTCCTTTCCATTATTTATTATATGGGAAAAGGGCGGTTACGGCAATAGTTATTTGCCCTGAACAAATCTTTCCATCTGCTCCATCAGAGTAAAACTAGTAGCTTCTAGAACCTTGTCTGTTTCTGTATTGTAAAAGAACGGTTGTTTGATCTGAAACCTTTCCTCTAGTTTTTCGGCATCTTTAGCCCAACCCTCCCAGAGAAGAGTGGTGCGGACATCAAACTCTTGTTTGTGAGTGATGCACAATTGTTTCATTAGGGCTGAGGTAGCGTTGCCAGTACAACCCTCACATGTTCGTTGAAATAGGACTATCATTAGTCTTATTTTACCACGAAATACGTTTAGAGTTACGTTTGGGATCTCTTTGAGGGTTAACTTTTCTATCCCACATCCAACTAGCGATCATAAAAGAGTCGGAATAGTCAGGAGATCGTCCTAGAGTTTCCTTAAGTTTGGACTTCTTTATAACTTTGGGTTCTTGGTTTTCCATCTCATAAGTATGAGCTCCAAGTTCTTTTCTTAACTCACCTAGAGTGCTTACATCTTTATAGAGTTTAATAGTTCCTGAGTCCATATTTAACATTAAGTTATAGTAATTATCTGATCTCGATTGACCAGTGTTTACATATTCTGTTAAGGTCCAACCACGCACACGTAAAGCGTCCCTTACTCCTACGCCGACCCCGTTTGATTCCACCGCTATGTTTTTAGCGTTTGCTTGTTGAAAACCATTTCTTTGGGCAAATTCTATTAATTCATTCGCAATTAAGTAACTTAAAGGCTCTTCACTTTTTCTATCCCAATTCATCTGTACATTAGAGCATTTCTGAGTTACTAATACACCATTGTCTATAAGAGAAAATACTGTACGATCTCTACCAGCATCTGAAACGTCCACTCCAATAACTTTATTAAAGTTCTCACTAGGTTGAGGTAATTCATACGTTATAGCTTTATCTATCAAGCCTGATTTGAAGAGTGAACTATCATCATCTGCGTAATCCCAATCTCCATCGAGCAAACGTTTTCTTTCCCTCCTAGGAAGCGTTTTAAGCGTGTCTATGTAGCTTTGTGGAATAAAAGGATTCTGATATACCGACATACGGAGGAAACAGCGTTTCATAGGCACTTTCTTTGGGATCTTTTTCTTATCAGGTCGAATAACTGTTTCGCCAATTATCCAGCTTTGGTATTCACCGCCACCTAGCTCCATATATGGATCGTAATACTCAGTACGTAAGAAGTTTTGAGATGGGTTACCAGAGAGTACTAGTTTACCAGGCAAGCTATGTTCTTTCGCCATTATGCCACGACCAACACGTGAACGAATAGCATTCTTAGCTTCCAAAGTTACTTCACCAGCCTCTTCAATAAACGCCATATCTAGCTCAAGAGAGCCGAAGCGTGAGAAATCAGGATCAGAGGGGTTTTTCATTAACTCACCAAAAATAACAGTTGATCCATTGTTATACTTAATCTCTCCTAACTGAGCAGAGTAGTTGAAGTCCTGGTCCTCTACCAAATTGAACATCTTATGTACTTGACCTAGTAAAGTTTGGATGAATGATTGTCGTAGAGATTTAAGGGTTTTTCTTCCTACAAACAAACGACAGCCAGGGTATTGCCTGATGGTGAGAAGCACCATAATAGCCATCGTAAATGTTTTGGAGTTATGAGTAACGATAAAGTCATTAGTTAGATATAAGCCATCAAGATTTGACACAGAAATACATCTCACTGGCAATTGTCCTATAAACTTATACGAGGCTATCTTTTCTGACCAAATCTTACCATTTTCACTGACATATAATTCAGGTTGATTTTCCTTTTTCCACGAATCGAAAAAATAGACATAATCTTTGACCTTTAATAGTTCAGCTCTTTTATTCCCTGCTAACTTGAATGGAAATAGGTGATTCTCTTCAGCTTGCACTTTTCGTCCAGATTCAAGGGTTATTTCAAAGACTAATCCTTTTCCTTCATAAGGAATATCAATTACTTCTTGAATGTCGCCAGTATAGCTCAGTACCTCGTCGCCAATCTTAAGATCTCCAATAGCCCTATCTCCTGTAGGTGTTTTCACTATTGCATCTAATGGTTGAGGTCCGCCACCAGATCCACCCATGAAGATTTCAACAGCACTAGGATTTTCAAGCAGACCAATAGCGTGGCGTTGCTTGTCACTGATTGTGAGGTTTTCCACTAATCCTCCTCGTTATTATCGTTGTCTTTGTCTTTAATCTCTTCTAACGTAGGAGTAGATACAACATTGAAACTGATGGTAGCTTTATCGAAGAATGTTTCGCCAGCTTCATGTACTACCTTTTCACCATAACCAATCTTATTCAATAAGTCCACTAAGTCACGAACTTCCTTGCTAATAGGCTTATTATCTGCCACGGATTTAGCTATCTCTTTAGTAGCACCAGCCACAATTCCAGCAGCTATCATTGAAGCAGGAGTATTGTCAACTATTCCTTGCCATTGACTAGGAGTGCTTTTAAGAATAGTTTTTAAGAACTCTTCATCATTCATCAATTTGCGGACTTTAGAACTGAAACTAGGAGTCTTTTTCCAGTTTCCTCGAGGATTAGTTGGTGGCATTCCTTTGTAACCGATAGTAGGAATAATATTCTTAAATCCTCGCTCTGCTGGAGTGAGTAAATCATCAGGAGTGTTTGCAATTCTCTCAATATCTTCTTTACTATACTTCTTCCCCATAAATTCCCCCTCTTTTGTCCATTTCTATGTTTCTTTACCTTTTATTCTTTTAAGATAGGACTTGTTCTGTGTTTCTTTTAGATTATTTTCATTATCTATATATAAATGATTCTAGATGTATTATAGCATAATTTAAGCACACATAAAGCCCCCTATGAAGGAGGCTTTTAGGGTTTATCCCACTGCTTGGTAGGTAAACAGTATAAGTAATGTAGTGTAATCTATCATGGAAGGCAAGACTACACTTTCATTATATATTATACATTATTAAGTGTCAATGCTTTTTCTTTGGTTTTTCATCCAGAGTTTCGAATAAGGTTAGTACTAGATTCTTAGCTTGTGGATTGTGATTGTTCAATTCTAGTAGCCGATTAAGAGTGTCTAGTAATATTTCTCTAGTACCTATTGAATGACATATTTGTTTCATTAAGACAGCTAAGGTTTCCTGTTTCTTCTGCTTAATAGCTTTGTACTCTGGAGTGGATTTATCTAGTGTTTTTAAGGTTTGCATAATAAGTATCGCATGACAGAGATTATCATACAAATTACAATCTTTAACACTAAACTGATTCATGCCTTATTATAACATGTTCTAGTATAAATTGTCTAGTAGATTAGCTATTTTGTTTAATAATAGAATCTAGCTCTTCTTTATCAACGCCCATAGCTAGTAGTTCTTCATAATCAATACCGTCTTCAGAGAAGTTGATTCTTTCGCTAGGTGTATATGCTTTAGTTTCTTCATTGTAAATGATTGAGTCTATTTTCTTACCGTTAATGTCATAACAACGGATAAAAGATATTCCACCATCTACAACAAGCGAAACTTTTTTAGTGCCTACAGGTAGGTCATCAATGTTAATAAAAGGTGTTTTGATTTGTATTCCAACGGTATCCATAATGGTCTCCTTTTGTGTTGGGTTAAGTTTATCTACTATTATTATACCATAAGAGGTAATATCTTAGGAGTTATGCGTAAATAGTATATAACCGATTCTAAGCTCTTATATGCGAATTTATCTATTCATATATAAAGTTATACATAAAACACAAGAACGCCCGTTAGGGACGCTCTTACGCTGTTTTAGAGTATGTTTATACAGGATTTTATCGATTGTCCCCTGAGCCTGACAATTTGTTCCTTCTTTGACGGTCAGCTAGCTTTTGAAGGTTAAGGTCTGCAATGTCCTGTAATTTAATATCTAGGTGGTCTGCAAATACTGCCAAGTACCATAAAACATCTCCTAGCTCCTTTTTAAGGTCTTGTTTCATTTCCTCTGTAATAACAGACTCGTTGTCCCTAACTGCTTTTTTGAGCTTTTCCATGACCTCGCCAGTTTCACCTGCTAAGCCTAGTGCTAGGTGGAATAGTTCATTTTTACCATTACGGTTAATGGCTGTTTCTAATGCTTTTAGTTGGTAATAATTAAATGTCATGCGTCCTTTCCTTTCTATGTCTTAATTATGTAAGTGAATATCTTAACGTTTATTACTATTTTGTACGAAACCAGCAACTAGTAAAAAGAATATACCGCGTGTCCAGTCGCTATGAAAAATAGCAATACAGATGTTAACAATAACTATTCCGTAGACTATAAGATCAAGAATATCTGACAAGGTTTCTAATAATTTAGTTGTTTTCATTTTCTTCTTTATCCTTTAATGCTTCTATAGTTTCTTTCATCGCAACCAAGCCATTCTTCTCATTGTCTATCAAAACGTAATACCAATATTCAATTGTTTCTCTTTGAAGCTTTTCCATCGCCTTTATAATACTTTCAGAAGCTCTATTATCAAGTGAAGCTTGATAACATAGAAGGTCATCATATTTAGTGTACCCTTTAGCAATATTAAGTTGAGCGGCTTGTGTAAGAACCTTATATTCGAAGAGGGCTTGATAAATACTTGATCTAGTGGCTTTTGGTAGTGAACCCATTATTGCTCCTATTCTTTACGGTTGCGTTTCTTATTTCGCAACTCGTTCATCCATTCTTCGTCTTGCTTAGATATTTCGTATTCTGAGATAGCTACAAGAATTAGAATTCCTGTTACGATTATTATCCAAATTAACATGTACATTATTTATATATCTCCCCGCATTTTTAGTAATTGAGTAGATGCTCTATCAAAAGGTGTAATATCTCCACTAGTCATTCTCTTGTAATACCTTAACGCCCAAATTCCTAGAAGTTCGTGTCCATATACCGTTATTAAAAACTCAATAGCACATCTTGTAGCTTCTGGTATGTCTTTATTCTGTAGATGAGTTTGTAACTCTGATACGAGTTTATCCTCTGCTTCTTTCTGGCGTTTACTGACGGAATCAGCCGCTAATTCTCGTCTTCTTTCGGCTAATTCTTCAATATCTTCCAGAGTTAACTCTTCTGTATTGAGTATTACTCCATCTGTAGTTTTCAGGAAGTTTTTTATCTTATCTTCTTTCATACTCCCTCCTTTCATTTTTAATTATAAGTGGTTTACTTTAGAAAGTCAATATTTATCTTTTTTTCGAAAAAAGTCATAAAAAATCGGAAAAAAGTATTGACTTTTGCATCTTTATGATATATAATAAAGATATAAATAAGAAAGGACAAGCAATGAACAATAATCAAATCAAGGAATCAGCTAAAAGAAATCAACTACTTAACATAGCTAACCAAGACCTTACTCAATTTACAAACGAAGGCGTTATAAACTCACTAAATAACCTACAGGAAAGGTGTGGAGCATTACCTTATCACATTATTAAAACAGAAGGTCAATTTGACACTGAATATTCAATCCTTTTCGTAAGCGATCGTGAAGAAGATTGGTTAAAAAGCCAGGAAGATATCAAAAACGGTAAGGTACTTGCTTACATATACAACACTAGTTACGCTCAAGCAAGGTTTGATTATATCGGTATTGAATCAGTAAACGGTGAATTAAAAAGGACTTGGTAATATAATTAAAAAATAAGAAACATCAATGACCTGCCATATGTCACTAAACTGGGCAATCGGGTACAAATCGTACCCAGTTGAAACCAATTTCCCCACTTGGGAAAAATGGTTTAGAACATTAAAATCAACCGTAGA
>ERZ773272.25-NODE-25-length-64599-cov-5.467882_pt1 | contig 64599 bp, 59 predicted proteins | sample MGYA00511891_ERZ773272 | MGnify/ENA primary metagenome ERZ773272 (study PRJEB29015, sample SAMEA2738150) | human oral metagenome | biome: human oral; feature: human-associated habitat; material: saliva | place: China | collected 2198 ...
GATTCCCTCCTCATCGACACGACCACGCCCGGCGTTGACCGAGAACTCATCTCCCGCCTCGTCTGCGGAATCATTGACGGATCCGTCGGCGTTGCTCAGGTCGAAGAGCAGCGCGAAAGGCGCCGCAAAGAGCTCTGGTTCGACGATACGAAGGCGCTGTGGGATGCCGCCCGCGCGGGGGCACGTCTGCTCACCCACCTGCGTGCGCTCCCGGGTATCGCCTTCTCGGACGCAGCCGAGGGCTTCGCCCGCTACACGGCCCCGGACGGCGGCCTGTGGACCATCGATCAGGAGTATCGCCACTACGTGCGCGCCTCTAGAGCCGTTCACGTCAACGACGTCCTCACCGACCTCGACCGACACGTCGAAAACGCGTACCGCGACGATTACCTGCGTCCCCTCTCGCGCACGTGGGATGACGCGCTGCGCGGCATGCGCACATGGGACATCACCGTTCCGCCGTCCAGTGGGCGTATCGACTCGTTCTATCGGCTGCTCCTCGCCGGCTCACACAGGCGAACGGTCGTCATCATCTCTGACGCGCTCCGCTACGAGGCCGGTGTCGAGCTCGCCGACAAGCTGCGCTCCCTCGGACGAGGCGCTGTCTCCGTGAACCCCTGGTACACGATGGCTGCGTCCGGCTCTCACTTCACGTACATGCTCGGGCGCGTGGACCAGGATCGCTATGACGCTGCGCGTGCGTGCACGGTGCCCACTCAGGAGGAGCTGGATTACCCGCAGTACTTCACGTCGCACAGCGATGCTGATGAGCGGGGGAGCGGTCAACGGGGTGGCGAAGAGCTTTCCGACGGTGTTCCGAAGTCGGACAGCGTTGTCAATGCAAGCGGAGACAGCAGGCCGGCCTCGCCCGTCTTTGACCGTCGAGCCCTGTTGAAAGCGCGCGCCATCCCCAGGCGCTACAAGATCGAGCCAAGCAAGGGTCATTCCATGCCGGGCATCCTACTTCCGTACCTGTTCGATGCGGCTGAGATTCAAATCCGCGATCCGTACTTACGGAAGCCTCACCAAATCCGGAACGTGCACGAGATTTTGCTACTGCTGATCCAGCATGCTGACGCTGCTAGGCTGCCGCGCGTTGTTATCGAGACCTGCGCGAGCGATGAGGATGAGTATCGCGCGAAGCAGGAAGCGACGTTCGAACAGCTACAGCAGTCGTGGGGACAGTTCGGGATCATCATCGATTGGAGCATCGTTGATGACTTCCACGACCGTAGCATAGTGACCGATACCGGCTGGGTGATCGATCTTGGTCGCGGGCTGGACGTTTATGAGAGCTTCACCTGGTCGTCGCCCTTCGATCCGCGTATTACATTGCCACACCTGCGGCGGACGAAGGAGATCACGATTAATGTCAGCCGGGATACAGAGGGCCACGCGTGAATCGTGGGGATGCGACGAGATTGTTGATGGAGCTTTGTTTGTTGGCTCTTCGCATTTGAGGGAACAGGGTGTTCAGGCTGGCTAGTTGAGTTGGGGCGCCTCGCGTCAGCGGGGCGCCCCCAGGGCTGTTGACATGCCTTAATTAAGTGGCGGCCCCGCCGCCTACTTGGGCTTAGCTGTTGGCCTGATTTTTGGCCTGCTTTTGGGAGCAGTCATTGCACAGGCCGAAGAATTCGGCCACGTGCTCTACCTTGGTAAAACCATTGGCTGAGGCAATGTCATGCACCCAGTTTTCAAACAAGGATCCGGCAATCTCCACCGCCTTGCCGCAGCTGCGGCACACCAAGTGGTGATGGTGGCCCGCGTTAGTGCACAGACGATACAGGGCCTCGCCGTCGTCGGAACGGACCGTATCTACCAAATCCTCCTCAGCCAAAGACTGCAAATTCCGGTAGACCGTAGCCAAACCAACCTTAGTGCCCTCCTCCTCAAGCTCGGCGTGAATCTGCTGGGCAGAAAGAAACACCTGGCTGCGCTCCAACAAATCCACAATCGCGCTGCGCTGCCAAGTAGAGCGGCGCTTAACCTCAGCCACGGCTAGCCTCCACCTCAGGTAAACGTCCATCCACTAGACGCTCATCCTCCAAATCCTTGCGTTTAAAAACTCGCTTAGCGCCCCACGTCAACACAGCCGTCAACGCGTAGGTGGCCACCAGCAGGCACACAATCATGGCGCCGGGCGAGACCGCCACCGCATAGGTGATAAACAAACCAGCCAGGCAGGCACACACACCCAAAACCATGGCCAGATTCATGGTGCGCCCAAAAGAATGCGAAACCAACTGGGCTATTGCCACAGGCACAATCATCACCGCGCTCACCAACAGCACGCCCACCACCCGCATAGAAACAGACACTGTCAAGGCAGAAACCACGGCCACCAAAATGTTGAGCACACCCACCGGCAAACCGCAGGCGCGCGCAAACTCCTCATCGTGGCATAGCGCAAACAGAGGGCCGCGCAGGCCAATACCCACCGCCAAAATCAGCAGCGCCAACACGGCAGTGGTGCGCACATCGTTTTCAGAAACCGTGGCGATAGAACCAAACAGGTAGCTGTTCAAATTAGTGGTGGTGCCACCAGCAAACTTAATCAGGATCACGCCCCCGGCAATGCCGCCATAAAACAAGATCGCCAGTGCCACATCCCCGCGTGTATGGCCAGCCTGACGGATCAGCTCAATCAGTAGCGTCCCCGCCAGGGAAGCCACAATCGCGCCGGGAACCGCCAAAGCGTCGGCGGGGCTAACTCCCAGCCAGGCGCCCACCAGCCAGCCCAGGGCCACGCCGGTTAGGGAAACGTGCCCAATGCCGTCACCCATCAGCGCCAGGCCACGCTGCACCAGGTAGGTGCCCACCACCGGGGCGGCCAGGCCCACCAGCACGGCGGCAATCAGGGCCCGCTGCATCAGAGGGGAAGCAAGCATTTCAGTGATCATGTCGGCCTCCTGAATCAGCCTGGTTTAGATGCAGGTTAGGGGCGTGGTGGTGCACATAGGCCGGAGCGGCCGAGTGCGGGTCTAGGTGGTCACAGTCTGGCTCACAGTACGGCTCTGGCTCACAGTCTGGCTCTGGCTCGCGCCCCAACTCGCGCTCTGGCTCATGGGCAGCCAGGGGGCGGCTGGCAGCCAGGGAGCGACTGCCAGCCAGGGGGCGATTGGCAACCACGCGTCCATCAGCCAAAGTCACGGTGCGATCGACCAAGCCAGCTAGTTCACCCATCTCATGCAGCACCGTGACCAGGGTGATGCCCTGCTCTCGCAGCTGGGCCAGGCAGTCAGCTAGGCCCTGACGGCTGGCGCGGTCCACCCCCGCCAGGGGCTCATCCAAAAACAGCAGTTGCGGGCGGCGCACCAGAGCGCGAGCAATCATCACGCGCTGAGCCTGGCCGCCAGAAAACACCTGCACATGGTCATTGGCGCGTTTAGCTAACCCCACCTGGGCTAAAGCTTCCATAGCCTGTGCTTTAGCGCCCCCGCCCCAGCTGGCAAAAGGCCGCCCCGGGCCCAGTAGCCCCGAGCGCACCACCTCCAGGGCGGTGGCGGGCACGCCCGCTGTGGCCGAGACACGCTGGGGCACATACCCCACTTTCATCCAGGGCACTTGGCGGCGTTTAGACAGCGAAGTGCCAAAAAGCCGCACGTCACCACCCGCCAAAGGGTAAAGCCCCAGGCAAGCCTTAATTAGGGTTGATTTTCCACATCCGTTAGCGCCCAATAACGCCACAGACTCCCCGCGCTCAACCGTTAGCGACACCTGATGCAAAATATGTGTGGAACCCATGACTACATCAATGGAATCCACCTTCAGGGGTGGTTGAGCGGGGGAGTTGGCGTGGGCGTGCTGATTTGCAGCGCTCACTTGCAGTTCAAAGCCTCACGTAGGTTAGTCAGGTTGGTGGTCATGGCGCCCTCATAGTCGCCCTTTTCGGGGGCGGACTCGATGGGGCTGAGTACCGAGGTCTTGGCGCCGGTTTCCTTAGCCACCGCCTGGGCGGTCTTGGGGGAAACTAGCTCTTCAGTGAAGATGGTGGTGGTGCCGGTCTGCTTAACCACCTGCTTGACCTTGGCAATGTCTGCGGGGGAGGGCTCGGAGTCGGGGTCAATGCCCGAGACCGAGACCTGGGTTAGGCCGTAACGCTCAGCCAGGTAGCCAAAAGCGGCGTGGCTGGTGACGAAAGTCTTGCGGGTGCACTGGCTTAGGCCCTGCTTGTAGCTGGTGTCGAGTTTGGTCAGCTTAGCCAGGGTGGTTTTGAGGTTGGCGTCGTAGTCAGCCTTGTGGGTGGGGTCAGCCTTTACTAGCGCCGCGTGTACCTGCTTGGCGGCGTCAGCCATGCGAGTGGGGTCGAGCCAGAAGTGCGGGTCAGTGCTGCCGTGGTCGTGCTCGTGGGCTTCTTCCTTGGCGCTGGCGGTGGCGTGGTCGTGATCGTCGTGGTCAGTCTCAGTGGCCGACGGCGACGACGCAGCCTCGTGGTCATGATCGTCACCGTCGTGGTCAGCGTGCTTTTCCAGCTTAACCGAGCTGGCCAGGTTCACCACGGTGGGGCCAGAAACCTGCTTGACCGCATCATCTAGGGAGGACTGGAAGCCGGCTACGTAAACCACCATCTTGGCGCCAGATAGCTTGGTTACATCCTTGGGGGAGAGCTCAAAGTCGTGCGGCTCTACGTTGGCGGGAGTTACCGAGTTGGCCTCAACGTGGCTGCCACCTACCGACTGCACCAGGTAGTTAACCGGGTAGAAGGAAGTGGCCACCTTGATCTTGCCGGAGGAAGAACCCTCAGAGGTAGTGGAAGAACCACAGGCGGCGGCTGAGAAGGTCAGCGCCAAAACTCCGGTGGCGGCTGCCAGGCGACGTAAAGCAGTGCGATTAATACTCATGACAATCATTATCAGTAACAGCTTAGGGTTAGTCAATTTGTGTCCCCAATGTGGACGCCGCGCAAGCTCACAGGCCCAGGGGCGAGCGGCGTCGTCGGCAATAAGCAAAAGCCACTAAACTAGAGGGAGCGCTGCGGGTTTGTTGGCCCGGGCGCATCGTTCCCGCCAGCCAGGCGTGGACAACGAAACTAAAAGGAGAACTCGTGGCTTCAACCCCCTCGCGTCTAGATAACGTAATCAACCTAGCTAAGCGACGCGGATTCGTATTCCCCTGTGGAGAGATCTACGGCGGTACCCGCTCGGCTTGGGATTACGGCCCGCTCGGCGTGGAGCTGAAAGAAAACATCAAGCGCCAATGGTGGCAGTACATGGTGCGCAGCCGTGCAGATGTGGTGGGGCTAGACTCCTCCGTGATCCTGCCGCGTGAGGTGTGGGTGGCCTCCGGTCACGTCAAGGCCTTCACTGACCCGCTAATTGAATGCACCTCCTGCCACAAGCGTCTGCGTGAAGACACCCTGCAGGAGGCCTACGCCGCCAAGCACGGCGTGGAAAACCCCGATGAGGTGCCGCTAAGCGACCTGGTGTGCCCCAACTGTGGCACTCGCGGCCAGTTCACTGAGCCCAAGGCTTTCTCCGGGCTACTTAAGACCTTTCTAGGCCCGGTAGATGATGAAGCCGGCCTGCACTACCTGCGTCCTGAAACCGCGCAGGGTATTTTCGTCAACTTCGCCAACGTCATGAGCGCCGCGCGTAAGAAGCCGCCGTTTGGCATTGGTCAGGTAGGTAAGTCCTTCCGTAACGAAATCACCCCCGGTAACTTCATCTTCCGCACCCGCGAATTTGAGCAGATGGAGCTGGAGTTCTTCGTGGAGCCGGGCACGGACGAAGAATGGCACCAGTACTGGATCGACTACCGCAAGGCCTGGTACGTGGGGCTGGGTATTGACCCCGAAAACCTGCGTTTCTACGAGCACCCCAAGGAGAAGCTCTCCCACTACTCCAAGCGCACCGTGGACATCGAATACCGTTTCGGTTTCCAGGGCAGCGACTGGGGTGAGCTGGAGGGTATCGCCAACCGCACCGACTTTGACCTCAAGACCCACGCCGAGCACTCCGGCAAGGACCTGAGCTACTTTGACCAGACCAAGAACGAGCGCTGGGTGCCTTACGTAATTGAGCCCTCCGCCGGCCTGACCCGCTCACTGATGGCCTTCCTGGTGGATGCCTACACCGAGGACGAGGCCCCCAACACCAAGGGTGGGGTAGACAAGCGCGTAGTGCTCAAGCTTGACCCGCGCCTGAGCCCGGTTAAGGCCGCTGTGCTGCCGCTGTCTCGCAAGCCTGAGCTGACCGGCCCTGCCAGTGAGCTAGCTGACCAGCTGCGTCAGTTCTGGAACGTGGAGTACGACGCTGCCGGTGCGGTGGGTCGCCGCTACCGCCGCCAGGACGAGATCGGTACCCCCTTCTGCATCACCTACGACTTTGACTCTCTGGAAGATGGCGCCGTCACCATCCGTGAGCGCGACACCATGGTTCAAGAGCGTATCGCGCTCGACCAGGTGCAGCGTTACCTAGCTGAGCGTCTTGTAGGCTGCTAAATGTCTCATGCTCACGGGCATGGCCACGCACCTGAACTAGCCCCCCAACAGGCTAAACGGGTGCGTGTGCTATTAGCAGCAATTGTTGTCCCGCTGGTGTTGGTGGCCCTGATTGGCCTGGTGGCTATCTACCCAAGCACAAACACCAAGATGGGTTCGCGGGCGTTTTTGTCTCAGGGCTCTTCTTTGGCGCGCCTGGAAGTCACTAGTTTGAATGTGGCCGGCTGCCAGGGTGTTTTTGGGGGTATGCAAAGCGGTTACGGCACTACTGGTTCCGCCGGCTCTAGTGGGGCCGACGGCGCCGGGGCGAGCGCTGGTACTAGCGGCTGGGGCGGCGCCGGCGCTGATGGGGCCGGGACTAACGCGGGCACTAGCGGGGCCACTTCCAGTGCGGACAGTAGCTTGCTTAAAGACGCCGTGTGCGCCAAAGTCATCAAAGGTAAGGGCAAGGGCCTGGTGGTGCCAATTCACGTGCCCACCGAGTCACGCAAGTTTGTCTCTGTGGGCGACAAGGTAAACGCCATGTACACTCCGGCTGCTATCAGCGCCGGCACGCCGTTCATTTTCATTGATTTTGAGCGCGCCCAGCCGGTGGGGATCCTAGCCCTGGTGTACCTGGTGGTTGTGGTGGCCGTAGCTGGGCGTAAGGGTGTGCTTTCTATCTTGGGCCTGGCTGCGGCGCTGGCAGTACTGGTGGGGGTAATGATCCCGGCCCTGCTGGCGGGTACTAACCCGGTATTGGTGGTGTGTGTTTGTGCGCTAGCCATGCTGATTTTGGCCCTCTACCTAGCCCACGGGGTTAGTGTGCGCACCACCACCGCGCTGCTGGGGACCGTGGCCGGGCTGGTGGTGACGGTGAGTCTAGCCCAGCTAAGCGCCATCTACGCCCACCTAAACGGGGCTAGTAGTGAAGACGCCATTGCGCTGACTACTTCCGTGCCGGGGCTCAACATGTCGGCGCTGCTGGTGTGCGGCATGGTGCTGGCTGGTTTGGGTGTGCTTAACGACGTAACCATCACTCAAGCCTCAGCGGTGTGGGAGCTGCACGGCGCTAACCCCACTATGGGCACCTGGAAACTAGCGCGGGTGGCGATGCGTATTGGCCGCGACCATATTGCCTCCACCGTCTACACCCTGGCTTTTGCCTACGCCGGTAGCGCCCTGCCGCTGATTATGGTGGCGGCCCTGATTGACCGCTCAGTTTGGGCCACCATTTTGAGTGGGGAAATCGCTGAGGAGGTAGTGCGTACGCTGGTTTCCTCTATCGGTTTGGTGCTGGCTATCCCGGCGACGACGTTCATCGCGGCGTTCTTGAGCGTGCGCACCGCCGACAAAGCTGGCATTGCCGACGGCGCAGCGCCTGGTACTGAAAACGCCTACTCGCCTCGGGGTGCTCACCGCGCTGACAATGGTGGCGCTGGCAGCGCCGGTGCCTCTGCTGGCGCCTAGCCGCCAGAAACGTCGCTTTCTGCCAGATGCAGCTGGCGGGCTTGGACTTCAGTTAAGTAAGGCGAGTCCAGCCAGCCATCAGGCAGATGTGGGCGTTTAGCGTGACCAGCCCGACCTCGGGGGCGCTCAGCGGCGTCGCCGGGGTAAGGGGCTGAAGCATCCAGGGCGGATAGGCGCTGGTCTAATTCTTCACGGGTACTCACCCGCATCAGGGCGTTACGGGCCTCTCCGCCCACGCTGTAACCCTTCAAATACCAGCCAATGTGTTTACGCAGGTCCCGAATGGCGCGGCCTGGGCCAATCTCGTCGCTAAGCAGATCCGCGTGGCGGCGGATCACCTCAAGCACCGCCGCCAAATCAGGGTGGGTGCGCTTACTGCTGCCGTGCAAAGCATGTACTAGGTCAGCAAACAGCCAGGGGCGGCCCTGACAGCCCCGGCCCACCACGACGCCGTCGGCGCCGGTAGCAGCCAGCATGTTAACGGCGTCGTCACCAACCCAAATATCCCCATTACCCAGCACGGGCACGGCAACCGCCTGCTTAAGGGTGCCAATGTAATCCCACTGGGCGCTGCCCGAATAGTGTTGCTGGGCGGTGCGCGCATGTAGGGCAATGGCGCTTACACCCGCATCCTCAGCCTCCCGGGCACTGTCTAGATAGGTGATGTGGTCATCATCAATGCCGATACGCATTTTGATGGTCACCGGCACCTCAAAGTCGCGGCTCTCGCTAGCGGCCTTGGCTGCCTGCACTGCCGCATTAACCAGGGCTTTAAACAAGTCACGCTTCCAAGGCAGGGCTGAGCCGCCACCTTTACGCGTCACCTTGGGTACGGGGCAACCAAAGTTCAAATCAATGTGGTCGGCCAGGTTTTCGCGCACCAAAATCTCTACCGCCTGGGCGGTTACATGGGGGTCAACCCCATAAAGCTGGATTGAACGCAGACGCTCAGTGGGGTCAGTGCGCACCATCTGCAAAGTTTTCGGGTTGCGCTCCACCAGGGCGCGGGTGGTGACCATTTCGGTAACAAACAAGCCCGCCGGGGCTAGTAAGCCGCCCTCGTAGGGGATCTGGCCACTGGAGGCTGGGCGCAGCTGCTTAGGCAGGGCCGACTCAGCAAATTCGCGGCAAAGACGCCTAAAAGAAGCGTTAGTAACCCCCGCCATCGGCGCTAACTCTACTGGGGTGGCTAGTGTATGGGGGCCGATTTTTACCTGGTGGCTTGGTGTTTCAGAGGGGCTGCTTGGGGTGGCAGATAAATTTTGGGGCACGCTCACGCCTCAATCCTTACATACATCCTTATAGGTATGGCCACGTGGTCTTTGACTGTTACCGCCACGACTTGGCAAACATATTGCACGTATCCCCCTATAGAAAAATGTCTGACAAATTATTGTCGCAGTCTTTGTACACTTAGAGTATGTACAAGAACCTGCTCCGCTGGCGCCAAGCCATGCTTGAAGGGGCTAAGGTTCGCCTGCGCCCCGTTAAAGATTCTGACTGGGACATTTACGGCGCCTGGAATAACGACGCCGAGGTGACCGTTGGGCAAAACGATCTGTTTATGCCTTTCAACGCAGACCAACTAGAAAACCTTTTTAAAATGTGGCGGATTGAAGACCCCGCCAGTGGTTTTACCTGCACCATTGAAACCCTAGATGGCCAGGTGGTAGGCACTATCTCCATCTATGGAATTAAATCTCCCGTGCGCTGCGCTACGTTAGGAATAACTATCGCCCCTGGCCACCAAAACCGTGGCTACGGCCGCGAGGCTTTGCTAATCGCATTGCGTCTAGCTTTTGAAGAGTACAACGCACACAAGGTTGAGCTGGAAGTTTACGACTATAACCAGCACGCCATTGGTCTATATGAATCTGTAGGTTTTGTCACTGAAGGTTGCCGCCGTGAAGTGGTTTACCACATGGGACGCTACTTTGACCGAATCCTGATGGGCATCTTGGAAAGCGAATGGCGCCAACGCCAAGACATCGCCCCTGCCTGCGACGCCTAAAGCCGTGCTGGCCTAGGCCTAACCAGTCTAAACTGGCCCGCGCCTCAGCGGCGCTGAACAAAACCGCGCCAAGCCAACGCTGAAGAAAACCGCGCCTCAGCGGCACCGACACCAAAACAAGTGGCCCCGGCTGTTAGCCGGGGCCACCATGTTTAGCTACTAGCTGGCCTGCGTGGGCGGCGCGTTAACCACGCCCCGCCCAACCCAAGTGCTTACTTGCTAGTTAAAGCGCTTACTTGGCCGGGACGATGCTGACCAGCTTGGGGGCGCGCACGATCACCTTGCGAATCTCGCTGTCACCCAGGGTGCGCTTAACACCAGGAGCCTGCAGGGCCAGGCGCTCAAGCTCAGCCGGGTCAATGTCAGGGTCAACCTCAAGCTTGTCACGCACCTTGCCGGCCACCTGAATCACGCAGGTGACCGCGTCAGCCTTAAGCAGTGCGGCGTCGGAAACAGTGGGGAAGGGTTCGCGGGCCAAAGAGTTCTCGTGACCCAGGCGCTTCCACAGCTCCTCAGCAATGTGGGGAGCCACCGGGGAAACCATCAAAACCAGGGCTTCGATAGCCTCACGCGGCACTGCCTTAATGGAGGTCAGGTGGTTGTTGAGCACAATCAGCTTGGCGATAGCAGTGTTCAGGCGCATGTTGGCGTAATCCTCGGTTACCCCAGCAATAGTGCGCGCAACCAACTTCTTGGTGGCCAAGTCAGGCTCATCCTCGCTGATCACCAGCTCGCCGGTGACCTCATCAATGGCGTTACGCCACAGGCGCTGCAAGAAACGCTGCGAACCAACCACCGCGCGGGTCTCCCAGGGGCGGTCCATGTCCAGGGGCGCCATGCTCATCTCGTAAACACGGAAGGTGTCTGCGCCGTAAGCCTCATACATGTCGTCAGGAGTGACGATATTCTTCAGGCTCTTACCCATCTTGCCGTATTCACGCTTAACGGGCTCACCATGCCAGGTGAAGCTGCCGTCTTCTTCTTCCTCAACCTCATCTGCGGGCACATACTGGCCGCGCTCGTCCTTGTAGGCGTAGGCCTGCACATAACCCTGGTTGAACAGCTTGTGGTAAGGCTCAGAAGAAGAGACAAAGCCCAGGTCAAACAGCACCTTGTGCCAAAAACGCGAGTACAGCAGGTGCAGCACCGCGTGCTCCACGCCGCCAATGTAAAGGTCGGTACCACCCGAAGTGTTGCCAACCTCGGGGCGCGGACCCATCCAGTAAGCCTCGTTAGCCGGGTCAATTAGAGCCTGGCAGTTGTCCGGGTCAACGTAACGCATCTCGTACCAGCAAGAACCAGCCCACTGGGGCATGGTGTTGGTTTCACGGTAGTAGACGCGCGGGCCGTCACCCAGGTCAAGCTCAACCTCAACCCATTCGCGAGCGCGCCCCAGCGGCGGCTCAGGTGAGGAGGAAGCATCCTCAGGGTCATAGGTGGTGGGGGAGTAGTCGGTAACTTCAGGCAGCTCAACCGGCAGCATCGACTCAGGCAGGGCGTGCACACCGCCTTCCTCATCCCACACGATCGGGAAGGGCTCACCCCAGTAGCGCTGGCGAGAGAACAGCCAGTCACGCAGACGGTAGGTGATAGCGCCGCGTCCGTAACCCTTTTCCTCCAGCCAGGCGATCATCTTGGCCTTAGCTGCGTCCTTACCCAGGCCGTCCAGGCTCACCTCAGCGTTAGCTGAGTCAACAGCGACGCCGTCGCCCACGTAAGCCTCTTTGCCCAGGTCAATGCCGCGCGGGTCCTTGGCCGGGCCGATGGTCTGGACAATGTCCAGGTTGAAGGCGCGAGCAAACTCCCAGTCACGCTGGTCGTGGGCGGGCACGGCCATAATCGCGCCGGTACCGTAACCCATCAGCACATAGTCGGCAATGAACAGCGGCAGCTGCTTGCCGTTAACCGGGTTGGTGGCCCACAGGCCAGTAAACACACCAGTCTTCTCACGGTCTGCATCGGTACGGTCAGTGTCAGAAGTGCGCGCAGCCTGGGCGCGGTAGGCGGCTACAGCCTCAACCGGGGTGGCGTAGCCACCCTTCCACTCCTCGCGAGTGCCCTCAGGCCAAGCCGAGGGGACCTTAAGTGCGGCGGCGTCGTCGGGAGCAGCAGGGTAAGTGCCACCCAAAAGCGGGTGCTCAGGGGCCACAACCGTGAAGGTAGCGCCAAAGAGAGTGTCAGGACGGGTAGTGAACACGGTGATCTGACCGCCATCCACACCCTGGCCGCTAACCGCAAAATCAACCTGGGCGCCCTCAGAGCGACCAATCCAGTTGCGCTGCATAGAACGCACCTTGTCAGGCCAGTCCACAGTGTCCAGGTCATCAGCCAGACGCTCACCATAAGCGGTGATGCGCATCATCCACTGGCGCAGGTTGCGCTTGAAAACCGGGAAGTTACCGCGCTCAGAGCGACCTTCAGAGGTGACCTCCTCATTGGCCAGCACAGTGCCCAGGCCCGGACACCAGTTAACCGGCACCTCAGCCACATAGGCCAGGCGGAAAGAGTCAACCACGCGGCTCTGCTCCAGCGCGCTGAGCTCATCCCAGCTGCGCGAGTCAGCAATGTCCTTAGGCAGCTCAACCTCGCCGTTAGCCAGCTTCTGACGCAGCTCACTGACCGGGCGGGCCGCACCCAGGCCACGACCGTCACGGCGCGGCGCCTGCGGGTCAAACCAGGAGTTGAATACCTGCAAGAAAATCCACTGGGTCCAGCGCACATAGTCAACGTCAATGGTGGCAATAGAGCGGCGCGGGTCGTGGCTCATACCCATGCGGTGCAGCTGGCGACGCATGTTGGCAATGTTGGCCTCAGTGGAAATACGCGGGTGCTGGCCGGTCTGCACAGCGTACTGCTCGGCGGGCAAACCAAAAGCGTCATAACCCATGGTGTAAAGCACGTTCTTGCCCTGCATACGGTTGAAGCGGGCAACCACGTCAGTGGCCAGGTAACCCAGGGGGTGACCCACGTGCAGGCCCTTACCCGAGGGGTAGGGGAACATATCCAGGAGGAAGAACTTCTCGCGCTGGGAACGCTCTCCGGCTAGCGGCCCTACCGGGTTGTCAGCATAGAAGGTGCCATTTTCATCCCAGTAACGCTGCCAATCTAGCTCAATGGACTCAGCCAGAGCTGCGTTGTAACGATAAGGAGTGGGGTTGTCGGCGCTTGCAGGCATCGGTACTTCCTTTTCTGCAGATATTTAATGGCATAAGTGTAGTTCATGCCATGAGTGGTGCTGTTGCCCCATCCGCTGAATGAGTGCGGGGTTACAGAAATGCTGACTTAGCCGATTTGCTGCTAGGCACGGCGCATCTCCTGGACAATTTCCTCAGCGCTCATTATCTTGCGAGGAGTCTGCAAGATCCCCACCAGATTCCTCAGCACTCATTGCCTGGTAATGGGCTTGCCAGATCCGCACCAGATCATCATCATCGAGCGTGGGTAGATCATCGTGATCTTCTATCTCTTCAATGTGCCACATCTGCAGCGATTCTTTGTATCCCTGCTGGTTACGGGTTAGCTCTCCGCGAACGCGTACCTGTTTACCCATCAAACTTTTAATATTTTCTAATCTGCGTTCTTTGAAACGCACTTTTACGGGGTGCTTTTCAGCCTCGTCAATAAGGCCGAATTCGTATACCTCACGCGTGTTTATGCGATCAATCTTTCCTGTTACAGATCCAATTGAGGTTTCTGGAAATGATTGGAAAGTATCTTTAGATGGAGAGGTGAAGGCAAATGTCTGCCCGTCAACTGTGGCTGTAATACTTTCCACCCCTGGTGCAGTGGTTAAATTTCCTATTCTTTCGAAAGGCTCACTAAGTTCTCTTGGTAAAAGTGCTTTGTTGCCCTCTTCGTTACACTTCAAACCGTAGGTAAGTTCTTTGAACTTTTCATTTATCTCTGCCTGATTTACATCCTTAGCAGATCTGATTGGGGTTGCGGTCATAGTGAGAGAATCGGAACCGAGAGATAGTCGTGTCATCCGCCAATTAATGTCGCTATTAGGGGCAGCTAGGAGAGTGACGAATGCGCTAAATGCTTCGGCCATCGTTTCTGGGCTTATCTTGTCTATCTGGCCTGCGACATAGATTTTAAACGTCGGTTCCATAGTGCTCTCCTTTATGTTTCAGAGAATATTTTAACTATACGCTACGGATACTATAGCGTGGTACAGGTTTTTGAGCTTTGCTCAAATCATGCTGGTGAGAGCATCTGCTCCCTCTGGTTTGCGAAATGCACTTAGCTCAGATTGTACTTGCGAGGTTGTGGAGGCGGCGCTCTAGGGTGTTCATCTGGTTTTGGCGAACTCTGTGAGGCTAGGCGTGACACCTGCGGGCTATTCATGGCGCCCGTCGGCTGGGGACTTAGTCCCGACGGCGCTCGCGGCTGGCTGGCTGGGCGCAAGCGGGTGGCTGGCTGGGTGCAAGCAGAGCAAGCGGCGGCGTCGCCCGAAAAAACTAGCGTAAAAGGTAAGGCTATTCAGTCCAGGGACAGGGGTGGGCCTAGCAGGGGGCGTAAGTCGGCGTCATTATTGAAAATCTGCGGGTCAAGTAAGGCTTAACAACCTCAGATGGACCTTAGTCCCAGGTGAGTAAAGCAGCACGAGCCCTTCACAGTGGGAATTAAATGGGCTTAGATTGAGTTAACGCTTTCGTGAGGCGATGGCCCGCAGCTAGCTAGCCGCGCCCACCTCACCAGAGCTGCCAAAGACTTTTAAGAAGAGGAGAATGAAGATGACTCAGCCCAACCCCGTAGTAGTTAAGGCCCTACAGCAGGCTCTCGTTGACCTGACCGACCTAAGCCTGCAGGCCAAGCAGGCCCACTGGAACATTGCCGGCTACGGCTTCCGTTCCCTACACCTGCACCTAGACGAGATCGTCGACGAGGTTCGCCTAGCCGCCGATGACGTTGCCGAGCGTATGACTGCCATCCAGGCCATCCCGGATGGTCGCGCTGCCACCGTGGCCGCCGACTCCCAGGTTGAGCCCATCGACGGCGGCGTGCTGCCCACCGACAAGGCCACCGTCATGATCCAGGAGCGCCTGGAGGGTGTTGCCAACCGCATCAAGGCCACCCTGGACGAGGTCGACGAGTACGACCACCTGAGCAACGACATGCTGATCGCCATTGCCACCGGCCTGGAGAAGCACGCTTGGATGCTGCGCGTCTCCGCCGAAGAGCAGGCCTGATCGCAAGCAGAGCAGGCCTGATCACAAGCTTGGTTGCAAGCCTGATTTGGATTCTGATTTAGGCGCTCCCTAGAGAGCTCTAAAGCAGACAGCTTTAAAGCCCTGATCATCAAGCGATGGTCGGGGCTTTTCTGTGCCTAAGTGGCAGGTCAGTCTAAGGGGCAGGGCCTTGGCGAGGGTGAGCCTAGCCCATAAGTGGCGGCAAAGGCTTTCGCAGTGGACCACAAAAGCGCTAAAGTGATGCCATGCACAAAGAAGTGAGTTCAGACTCCATTTCAGAATCAGCAGCCCAGAACGCGCCTGAGCCTAGCTGTAAAACTAGCTGCATTGACGACGTCGCCGGTTCCAAAGCCCCAGCAGCTTTCAGCCGCCCCGCCCAAGCACCCCTAGATTCCAACCTTTTCACCGGCACTACCTGGCGTCTTAACGCCGGCGAGGCTAGCGCCCTAATCGCCGCCCGAGGCGCGGTAGTTTTGGACTGGAACTGCGCAGGCGTGCCGGTAATTGATGGTTACAGCGACCAAGCCGATATGGAAAGCGGTGCGGGCTGCCGCTGCGCCGTCATGGCCCCCTGGTCAAACCGCATCCAAAACGCCCGCTACACCTGGATGGGGCAAGAATACGATCTTGGCCCCGCCCCTGACGGTAGCCGCGAAGCCAACCACGGCCTGATGCTAAACACCGATTTTGAGCGCATCGACGACGGCCAGGACCCAGCCAGCCTAACCCTGCACACCGTTACCGGCGGCGTAGAAGGCTACCCTTGGCCAGTTGACGTGAGGGTCACCTACCGGATCCACGAAAAGGCCCCTGAACAGGGCTACCAGGGCTACCGCCTCGAATTGGAGATAAACGCCCGCAACCTGGCCGATGTTACTGTGCCGGTGGGCCTAGGCTGGCACCCCTACTTCCACGCCAACGCCATTACCGACCAGGGCCTGGACTCGCTTTACATGGAACTGCCGGCAAAAACTGAGGTTGTCAGCGACGACATGCTGATTCCGCTGGAGGGCTCGCAGGCCTTTAAGGAGGCTGACTACGCCCACAGCCAGTGCGGACGCATCATTGTGGAGCTTAAAGGCTGGGAGGTAGACACTTCCTGGACCGATCTTTGGGCTGATAAAGACGGGTTGATTCGCAGCTATGTAGTTGGCTCGCAGGGGCATCTGGTGCTCACCCAAGACACGCCCGTGCCTCACTCGGTTGTGCACGCCTTCACCGGCGACACTTTGCCCACGCGTAAGCGTCAAAGTCTTGCTTTAGAGCCGTGCTCGGCTGTGACCAATGCTTTCAACCGGATCCCGCAGCTGCTGGAGCTGGAGCCGGGCCAGAGTAGGAGCCTGCACACCAGTGTTGACTACGTGAGCTAGTTTTTCGCTGACTTTTGGCAACTGAGGCTGGCCGGTTTTCCTGATTTTCCAGCTGGCGGCCTTTGAGCTGCTGCGTAACGTTGACGGCGGGTACTTTAGGGTGCCCGCCGTACTTCGTTTGGGGCGACGCCGCCGGCAATAACCACTTTTTGCACAGGGGGATAAATTTTTCGCCCAAACAGGGCTATCCACACCCCGGTAGCTGACGATTGCTAGCCAGGCTCATAGTGTGCCTATGGGCACTAGACAAAAACGGGCCATGCAAGATTTCATCCGCGTGGCCTACAGCGGCGACCATGAGCAGGTCGAGCGTCCCTACCGGGTAGCCATGGGGGCAAAAGCTGCGCTTTGGGGCGGAATAACGCTGATAGCGCTGGGTTTGCTGGTTGCTGCCTGGCAACTGTTTATAACTAGCCCTGAGCCAGGCCGGGTTCAAACAGGTGCAAAAGCTGGCACCAGCCATGCCCAGAGTGTAAGGACGGGCGTAGCGGCGGCGTCGGCTCAGGCCTCTGCCAGAAGTCCCGCTCCTGCTTCTGGGGCGGGGAGTGGAGAGGCTGGCCCTGCCAGTTCAGCTGGTTCAGGCAGTGCAGGCGGCCCGGCCAGTGCAGGCGGGGCTACTAGTTCAGGCGGGGCTACTAGTGGAGGAGATACGGCTGGCTCGGGGCAAATAGTGGTTGATGTCGACGGCGCCGTGGCTCACCCTGGCCTATACAAACTTCCACCTGGCTCGCGAGTGCAAGCCGCTCTGGCAGCGGCTGGAGGTTTAAGTCCGCAAGCAGATGCTCACCGCATAAACCGCGCCGCCAAACTCCATGACGGCCAAAAACTCTATGTGCTCTCCCAAGGTGAAAGCGCCCCGCCACTGGCTGCTTCAAATGGCCAAGGCTGTGAAGGGCAGTCTTGTACCAGCGCCGACGGCGCCGACGCTGGCAGTGACACTGAAGGGCAAGGCCTTGTAAACATCAACACCGCCAACGCCACGCAGCTAACCCAACTACCCGGGATAGGCCCGGCCATTGCCCAAAAAATCATTGACTATCGCACCGCCAATGGGCCTTTTACCAGCGTAGATGACCTGACTAAAGTTCCCGGCATTGGCGCAGCCAAACTAGCCCAGATCAAAAGCCATGCCCGCGTCTAAAACAGCTGCCGGGATTGGCGGCGCTAGTGAGCGCGAACGTGAGCTGCAATTACTGCGTCGGCCTAAAGCACCCCAACCCTGGGACCTGCGCTTATGCCCAGCCATGGCGCTGTGTTGGGGCTGCGCCTGGGCATTAGTGCAGGTAGATGCACGCTCAAAACAAGCCTGGAAATTTTGGGTGCTGCTGGCCCTTATCTGTGCCCTGGCTGGGCTGGTTTGTATAAGCCGTCGCCCACGCCAGCCCACCCATCGTCTAGATAAACGAGCCGGCGCCGGGCAAACCCATAGCCACCTCTGGTTTAGTGTTGGCGCCTGCCTGCTAAGCGTATGTGCGCTGAGTCTAAGTGGCGCAGCCCAGGTTTATAACCGCTCACGTGACCCCATACTCGATTACATTGATGCAGCTCAGAGCCCTAGCCAAAGCCAGGGCCAAAAGCAGGCCAGGGCGCCGTCGTCGTCACAAAACCAAAGAGTCAGTGGCAATGGGGCAGTCGCCGGGGCAGCAGGCAGTGCTGAGACAACAACCAACGCCGCTAAGGCAGACAGCGCCGGGGCGGTAAACCTAACCGCGCAGGTGCGCAGCGTCCCCAAACCGCTTACGCGCCCGGGGCGCTACCTGGTGACCCTAAAAGTCACTCGTGTAAACGCGCGTCCTAGCCGGGCGCTAATCACCCTGTTTGCCTCTTCGGCCTGGTCGGGGGTTAAACCAGGGGAAACGGTGAGTTTTCAAGCCAACCTGCGCGGGGCAAAAGCCGGCGGACGAGCCTTGGCTATCGCCAGCCACAACCGCCTGCCTGGCACTTTAAAACCACCAGGCGGTGTATATCGGCTGGTCAACGCGGCTCGGCGGCAACTAGCAGGGGCTGCGCGCAATGCTAATCACGCCCACCCGCCTCCGGTGCCAAGCGTCTTGGCGCGCTGGGGGAGCACGGTAGATGAGGGGAGTGGGGTAGGTGAGGGTAGCGCGGCAGGTGAGGGTAGCGTAGCTGGTGAAAGAAACGGGGAGGCTGAGGAGAGCGAGGCAGATGAGGCAAGCGCAGCGGCTGAGCCGGGCCAACTACCCCTGGGGGCTGATGCGCCAGAGCTGGTTATCGGCGTGGTGCTCGGCGACGACACCGGCCTGGAAGCCGCCACCACCAAAAACATGCGCGCCTCTAACCTCACCCACCTAACTGCGGTTTCAGGCGAGCATGTGGCGCTAGTTTTAGCGGCTACGCTCACCCTATGCGGGCCGCTACCAGTGCGTCTAAAAACCCTGATCGGGTTATTAACCCTGGTGGGACTAGTTTTACTGGTTCAACCCAGCGGCTCAGTGCTACGCGCAGCCGCCATGGGTTCAGTGCAGCTAGTGGGGTTAAGCGCGGGCCGGCAAGCCTCAGCCCTACCAGCTTGGGCCGCTGGCGCCATCGTGCTGCTGCTAATTGACCCCTGGCAGGCCTGCGACTGGGGATTTGCCCTATCCATTGCGGCCACCGGCGGCCTGATCATGCTGGCACCGGGCATAGAGCGCCAACTAGGGCGGCTAATGCCAACCTTCTTTGCGCAGCTAGCCGCAATTCCTCTGGCTGCGCAGCTTGCCTGCGGCCCGCTGCTAATCGCCTTAAACCCGCATATCAGCATGTGGGGCGTAGTGGCCAATATGTTGGCGGCTCCCGTGGTAGCGGTGGTTACCTACACTGGTCTGGCGGCCACAGCCCTGGCCACGCTACTGCCATCCTTGGCGCAGCTGCTGGTGCTACCTGCGCTGTGGGGGTGTGCCTGGCTGGAGTGCATCGCCCACTTTTTTGCGCACCTGCCCGGCGCCCAAGTGAACTGGCCGGGGAAAGTCAGCGGTGTTTGCTCCCTGGCGGCTTTAAACGCGGGCATCTGGCTGCTGTTGGTTCGTATGCGCCGTTAGTGGCAACCTTGGATCATGGCCGCCTCACGCTCAGCCCCACGTTCACGCTCTAGTGCCCCCACGCGCTCACGCTCAGCCAATGCGCTAGGTAGCACTACCTGGGATCGGGTGGATTTAGCGCCCGTAGTGTTACTGCGGGGTAGTGAGTCTGTCCTGGTGCAGCGGGCTCAAGACCGGCTGCTGGCTCAGGCGCGTGCTAAAGACCCAAATGTTGAGGTCAGCCGCCTAGAGGCAGCCGGATACGACAAAGGCCAGTTGGCTGGACTGGTTTCGCCCTCACTATTTGGTGAGCCGCGATTGATCATCATTAACGATCTTGAACATGCCACCGACGCCCTGATTGAGGATCTGCTTAGCTACCTGCAAGCCCCAGAAGAGGACGTCAACCTGGTGCTGCGCCACGCTAGCGGCAATCGCGGTAAAAAACTGTTGGATGCTATTGCTAAGGCTGGTATGCCAGTGGTTGAATGCGCGCAAATAAAATCAGCCCGTGACAAGAGCTCTTTAGTGATCGCTGACGTGCGCCGAGCCAAGCGACAAATCGACCCTGACGCCGTCGAAGCCCTAGTTGAGGCGCTAGGCAGTGACTTAACTGACCTTTTGGGTGCGGTTAAACAGCTGCTTGCTGATACCAGCGGCACCATCACTATCACCCAGGTAAACACCTATTATGGTGGGCGCATTGAGGCTAGTGGCTTTGCTGTTGCGGATGCGGCAATCAGTGGCGACGGCGCCAAGGCAGTAACCACTTTGCGTCACGCCCTGGCTACCGGCACTGACCCGGTAGTGATTGTTTCAGCCCTGGCCATAAAGATTCGCCAGCTAGCGCGGGTGGCCGCAAGTGCCGGCAGGAAAGACATCACCCCCGCAAAGCTAGGCATGGCTCCCTGGCAGATAGATAGCGCGCGCCGTCAGCTGCGCGGCTGGTCTGACGACGGTTTGGCGGATGCGATTGTGGCGGTAGCTAACGCCGACGCCCAGGTTAAAGGTGAAGAGCGCGATGCCGTCTATGCCCTAGAGCGGGCAGTGCTGAAAGTGGTGCACGCTCGCCGCGCTCGCTAGGCACTGGCCTTAGCCAGGCACTAGTGCCCTCATAGGCTTGCATTGCCGCGCCCGCTAGACGGAATCTGGCACATGCGTGTGGCCTTGTTGGCGCCAGTGGCATATATGAATCTGTGCGGCTGGAGTCTGCTACGCCAGTTTTGGTGCCTGCCTGCGCTAGGGCGCAAGCCATTGGCTTACAAATACTGACATTTCATCCCTTCCCTATAAAACCCCATGAATTTTTTATAGGGAAGGGATGATTTTGCCTGTGTTTGTCTGTGTTTGTCTGATTTTGCCTGTGTTTGCCTGCACTGCCTGGCACTGCAGACACAAACAAAAATGGCCGACCCCCATGGGGATCGACCATTTGTAGCTAGTTAACTAGCAAAGATCACATAGCAGCAATCTGCTTGCCCAGCTTGGACTTGCGGTTGGCAGCCTGGTTGCGGTGGATAACACCCTTGGAGACAGCCTTGTCCAGCTTGCGGCCGGCCTTGCGCATCTCGGCTTCAGCTACAGCCTTGTCGCCGGAGGCGATAGCCTCGCGTACACGGCGCACGTAGGTCTTGAGCTCCGACTTGACGTGTCGGTTGCGGATGCGGGCCTTTTCGTTGGTCTTGATGCGCTTGATCTGCGACTTAATGTTCGCCACGATTAATCTTTCTTACAGACGGATATGGTCAATGGCCGGTAAGAGGGTACGCAATAACCTTGACTATCAGGCGTGGGGTTGCCCTGGCTAAGGTTCCTGCTGGACCTACGAAGCCGGCCAGGCCCAAGGTCCAAGAGGAAACATTAGCATAATTACGAGCGTTTTCCCCAGTGCTTAGCTATGGCCGTAACCACCTTATTGTAGGTGGCCCTATCCAGGCTGGCCCCCTCACGGCGCACGTCACGCTGGGAGACAAGCAGCATTCGGTCCAGGCGCACTGAGCTAACTCGCCCCTGCGGATCCCACTCGCCGCTACCAATGGCCAGCCAGTAACGTCCCCAGTGGGCTTCCTGCTCGCGGTCAATATCGTGGTTTTTGCTGGTCAACTGGGCTACGACGACGTCGGAGCCGCTACGTGCCAGCACCACCACCGGGCGGTCTTTACCCTGGGTGGGATCTTCCTCATAGGAGATCCAGGTCCACACCACTTCGCCCGGGTCAGCGTCGTTATCGGCGACCGGCTGGTAGCTAAATTCGGGTAGGCCGCGCCTGGCCACATCCCACACTTGGTTACCACTGATATGTACGTCGCGGCTAGCAGTGCTTTTAGCGGCAGTTTTAGCGTTGGCTACGCTGCGGGGAGTGGGTTTTGTGCCCTGGCTGGTCCCGGCACTCTGGCTGGTTCCGACGCCGTGGCTAGCGGCGCCCTTAGGGGTAGCGGGAGCTTTGGGGGTGCTGGCAGGGCGAGGCTTGGGGCTGCTGGCAGAGCTGCGGCCACTAGCTGAGGAGCGCCCGCTAGTCGAGGGACGCGATGCTTCCTGAGCAGCAGCCTGGCTGGGCTCAGCGGACTGGTTGGGCTCAGGCGCCTGTGAGCTGCTGTTAGCGTGGTCCTTATTGGTCCCAAATAAGGCTGCCGCCAGGCGTAAAGCGGCAATAAACACTTCGGATAAATTAGCCATGGCCTAATCCTATTTAACTGCCTGGCTTCTAATATCCACCTAAGCAGTGGCGCGCAGCACCTGGCGCGCAGCACCTGATGCGCAGCACCTGATGCGCAGCACCTGGCACGTGGCGCCCCCAGCTGTGCCCCCGCCCCCCGCTGCCAGCCGGGCGGCGTCGTCGTAAACCAAACGTAAGACACACTGGTGACTTTGGTCGCTAGCTTTGAGGGCTAAGCGGGGCGCATGGGATAATGCCAAATAATCTGTGCTAAACCGTCGGAAGTGTCGCGTTGACCCCCATTGCCACCCCAGAGCAGCTAAAAAACGTCCAGCCTGCCTCCACCCCCCAGCACCTGCTGCGTAATTTCTCCATCATTGCCCACATCGACCACGGTAAATCCACCCTGGCCGACCGTATGCTGCAGGCCACCGGCGTGGTCCAGCCACGTGACATGCGCGCCCAATACCTAGACCGTATGGATATTGAGCGCGAACGCGGCATCACCATTAAAAGCCAGGCTGTGCGTATGCCCTGGACCGTTGAGGCTGAAGGGGTGAGCACCACCTACGCCCTAAACATGATCGACACCCCCGGTCACGTGGACTTCTCCTACGAAGTTAACCGCTCGCTGGCCGCCTGTGAGGGGGCAGTGCTGCTAGTAGACGCCGCCCAGGGCATTCAGGCCCAAACCCTAGCCAACCTATATATGGCTATGGAAGGCGACCTGACCATCATCCCGGTGCTCAACAAAATTGACCTACCCGCAGCCGAGCCCGAGCGCCACGCCGCCGAAATCGCCTCCCTGATCGGCTGCGAAATTGAGGACGTACTACAGGTTTCAGGTAAAACCGGCCAGGGCGTGCCCGAGCTACTAGACCAGATCGTGGCCCAGGTGCCCGCCCCGGCAGGCACCCCCGACGCCCCCACCCGCGCCATGATTTTCGACTCCGTCTATGACACCTACCGGGGCGTAGTCACCTATGTGCGTGTAGTTGACGGGCAGCTAAAGCCGCGCCAGCGCATTGAAATGCTCTCCACCAAAGCCCACCACGAGCTGCTAGAAATCGGGGTTATTTCCCCCGAACCACAGCCCACCCAGGGCCTGGGCGCCGGCGAAGTAGGCTACCTGATCACCGGCGTTAAAGACGTGCGCCAATCCAAGGTAGGTGACACGGTCACCAGCGCCGCCGAGCCAGCCAGCGAACCACTAGCGGGCTACCAAGAACCCAAACCCATGGTGTTCTCCGGCCTATTCCCGGTAGACGGCTCAGACTTCCCCAACCTGCGCGACGCTCTAGACAAGCTCAAGCTCAACGACGCCGCCCTAACCTACGAGCCCGAAACCTCCGTGGCCCTAGGCTTCGGTTTCCGCTGCGGCTACCTAGGCTTGCTGCACCTAGAAATTATTCGTGAACGCCTAGAGCGCGAATTCAACCTAGACATTATCTCTACCGCCCCTTCCGTGGTTTACGACGTAACCATGGAAGACAAAACCGAGCACCTAGTCACCAACCCCTCAGAATTCCCTGAAGGCAAGGTGCTAGATGTGCGCGAGCCGGTAGTGCGCGCCACTATCCTTACCCCCAGCGAATTTGTGGGCACCGTAATGGAACTATGCCAGTCACGTCGCGGCAACCTGCTAGGCATGGACTACCTGAGCGAAACCCGCGTGGAAATGCACTACACCCTGCCCCTGGCGGAGATCGTCTTTGACTTCTTTGACCAGCTAAAGTCGCGCACTCGCGGCTATGCGTCGCTGGATTATGAACCCGATGGTACCCAAAGCGCCAATCTGGTTAAGGTTGACATTTTGCTTAACGGCGACAAGGTCGACGCTTTTAGCGCCATTGTGCACAAGGACGCGGCCTACTCCTACGGGCTGATGATGACTAAGCGCCTAAAGGACCTGATTCCGCGCCAGCAGTTTGAGGTGCCCGTACAGGCCGCTGTGGGTAGCCGCATTATTGCCCGTGAAACCATCCGCGCCCTGCGTAAAGACATGCTGGCCAAGTGCTACGGCGGTGACATCACCCGTAAGCGCAAGCTGCTAGAAAAGCAGAAGGAAGGTAAAAAGCGCATGAAGGCCATCGGTCGCGTGGATGTGCCTCAGGAAGCTTTCATTGCGGCTTTGGGTGCAGACACCCCCACTGGCAAGGAAAAGTAATGGATAAGGCGGCTAAGCACACTAGTGCCTGGGCTGATGCGGCCACCGGCCAGATGCATCCGGCTCGCTCGCATGAGGTTCATGCCCGGGTGCGCTCTTTTTCGCGAGCCGGTGGGCGCCTGCGTGCTAGTCAGCATGCTGCTTTGGAGCGTCACGGGGACAGCTACCTGGTCCAGGTGCCGCGCCACGACGCTGTTCGCACGGTAGATCCAGACTTTGTGCTTGACCCCCAGCAGGTTTTTGGCCGCAGCGCCCCGCTGATTGTGGAGGTTGGCCCAGGTGGGGGAGAGGCCCTGCTGGCGGCTGCTAAAGCTAACCCGGATACCGATTTTTTAGCGGTAGAAGTGTGGGAAACCGCCATCGCTAAAATTGTTTCCGCAGCCGCCGCTCAGGAACTAGACAATGTCAAGGTAGTTCCGGCTGATGCGTCACAGCTTTTAGCCACCGCCCTGCCGGTTGGTTGCGCTAGTGAGGTGTGGACTTTCTTCCCGGACCCTTGGCGTAAAAGCCGTCACCGTAAGCGTCGCCTAGTTAATGAAGCTTACGCCGCCTTGGTGGCGCGGGTGCTGGCACCTGGGGGAGTGTGGCGACTGGCTACCGACTGGGCTGATTACGCCTGGCAAATGCGCGACGTCGTAGAGGCAGTAAGTGCTAAAGGCCTGTTTGATTATCCCGACGCCGGCGCTCGCCCCCAGCTGGGTAGTGACACTTGGGTTGAGGGCGATAAAGGAAACGGCCCAGACCCGGGTTCGCCGCGCGGCGTCATGGGCGGGTGGAGCCAGCGTTTTAGCGGGCGTAAACTGACCCGTTTTGAAGCGCGCGGCATTGCTGAAGGGCGCACTATTCGCGATCTGACCGCGCTGCGCACCAACCAGAAACTAACCCCTGCGCTAATTGAGTCGCGCGAGGTGACACGGCCCGAGGTGGCACAGCTGGAAAATGGTGCTTCGGGGTTGAGGGCGCCTAGTGCCTAGTCAACCTGAAGGTCAAAAACTTCCCGACCCCTACGCCCTACCAAGCGCAGTTAGCCAGGGAGGCCAGGCCAAAAACTTCTCGGTTTACCTGCACGTACCCTACTGCCGGGTGCGTTGCGGTTACTGCGATTTCAACACCTACACCAACCTGACCATGGGACCGGGGGCTAATGCCGGTGACTATCCCCAAACCCTGGCCGCTGAAGCGCGCCTGGTGGCTGGGGCAATGCAGCGCGCCGGATTGTCCTTGCCGCCGGCCTCTACCGTATTTATTGGGGGAGGCACCCCCACCATGTTGGCTGCTAAAGATTTAGCGGCAATGGTGGATACGGTGGCGCAAACCTGGGGCCTGAGCGACGACGTCGAGATCACCACAGAAGCCAACCCTGAAACTGTAGATGCCCCCTACCTGCAAGCTTTAGCAAGCGCCGGGTTTACGCGGGTGTCTTTTGGGATGCAGTCGGCTGTTCCCGCAGTGCTTAAAACTTTAGACCGCACCCACACCCCGGCGCGCGTGCCGCAAGTGGTGGCTTGGGCTAAGCAAGCGGGCCTGCAAACCTCAGTTGACCTGATCTACGGCAGCCCCGGTGAGTCGCTGGCAGATTGGCGTCTTTCCCTTGAGGCGGCCGTGGCCATGGAACCAGACCACATCTCCGCCTACGCCCTGGTGATTGAGCCGGGCACCAAAATGTGGGGCCAGGTGCGTCGCGGCGAGCTGCCTATGCCCAGTGACGATGATGAAGCCAGTAAATATGAGCTGGCTGATCAGCTTTTAAAGAACGCCGGCTACAACTGGTACGAAATTTCCAACTGGGCTCGCCCCGGCTACCAGTGCCGCCACAACCAAGCCTACTGGCGCCAAGACACGTTCTGGTGGGGGCTAGGGCCAGGGGCGCACTCATATTTGGGCGCCGCCCGGCTATGGAACACCAAACACCCTTTGGCCTGGGCTAACCAAATTAACTCAGGGCAAATCCCGGTGGCTGGTTGGGAGCATTTAGGTGCGGGTGAGCGCGCCACTGAAGTGGTGATGCTGGCTGTGCGTACCCGCGCGGGCCTAGACATCGACCAGCTGCGCCACCTGCGTGAAGATAAAGGCGCGGGCCTATCACAAGTGGTGGCTAAGCTGATTGCTACTGGCCTGATAGAGCCGCGCCAAGCCCTGGCTGGAAGAGTTGTCTTGACGCTGTCAGGTCGTTTATTGGCTGACGGCGTCACTTCCCAGCTTCTAGGATGGTAGGCTCACCCTCGGAGGGGCACTGCCCTCTTTTACTTGTTCGCTAGGCTTTGTAAACCCGGGCCTGCCAAGCTTTTACTTAAAACTTAGAGCTAATAGAATTGGCTTGTTTTTCCAATCCCTCTCTTGCATCGCATCACCTAAATCTGGGAGCTAACTGTGGATAAAATCGGCTTTGATCACGATAAATATCTAAAGCTACAGTCCGAGCACATCGCCCAACGCCGCTCCCAGTTTGACGGCAAGCTCTACCTAGAGTTCGGCGGCAAGCTAGTAGATGACCTACACGCCTCGCGCGTACTGCCTGGTTTTACCCCGGATAACAAGATCGTTATGCTTGAGCGCCTCAAAGATGAGGTAGAGATCGTGGTGGCGGTGAACGCCCAAGACTTCCAGCGTCACAAGATGCGCGCCGACTTTGGGATCTCCTACGAAGACGACGTCCTGCGCCACATTGACGCTTTCCGCTCCTACGGGCTGTATGTGGGCTCAGTGGTTATCACCCGCATGAGCGAGCAAAACCAGCAGGCTTTAGCTTTCAAAAACAAGCTAGAAAAACTGGGTGTAAACGTATTTGAGCACTACGCCATCCCCGGCTACCCCCACAATGTGGAGCTAATCGTTTCTGAGCAGGGCTACGGCCGCAACCAGTACATTGAAACCACCCGTGACCTGGTAGTAGTCACCGCCCCCGGGCCAGGCTCAGGCAAGATGGCCACCTGCCTATCCCAGCTTTACCAAGACCACCAGCGCGGCTTGCGCTCAGGCTACGCCAAGTTTGAAACCTTCCCGATCTGGAACCTGCCCCTAGACCACCCAGTTAACGTGGCCTATGAGGCGGCCACCGCCGACCTCGACGACGTCAATATGATTGACCCCTTCCACCTGGCCGCTTACGGGGTGCAAACCGTCAACTACAACCGCGACGTCGAAATTTTCCCGGTACTAAGCCGCCTATTTGAAAAAATCTTGGGTGCCAGCCCCTACAAGTCTCCCACCGACATGGGTGTAAACATGGCTGGCTACTGCATTAGTGACGACGAAGCCTGTCGTGAAGCTTCCAAGCAGGAAATTATTCGCCGCTACTTCAAAGCCCTGGTGCAAGAACGCAAAGACCAAAGCGAGCCGGTACAGTCCAACAAGATCGCTTTGCTGATGGCTGGGGTGGGTGTAAACGAGCTAGACCGCAAGGTGGTAGCCCCTGCCCGGAAGCTAGCTGAAGAAACCGGCGCCCCTGCCGCCGCCCTGGAACTGCCTGACGGCACCATTGAACTGGGTAAAACCACTGCGCTACTGGGCTCCTCCTCAGCAGTGCTGCTTAACGCGCTTAAGCACCTGGCCGGTATTGACTCTGAGGTTAAGCTGCTAAACGAAGCCACCATTGCCTCCATTCAAACCCTTAAAACCACCCATTTGGGTAGCCGCAACCCGCGCCTACACACCGATGAGGTGCTAATTGCCCTGTCGGTAAGCGCCCAGATGAACCCCACTGCCCAGCTGGCCCTAGAGCAGCTAGAAAAGCTGCGCGGCTGCGAGGTACACACCTCAGTGATCCTGGGGTCGGTAGATGAGGGTATTTTCCGCTCCCTGGGTGTGCGCGTCACCAATGATCCCATTTACCAATCCAAGGGCCTATACCAAAAGCGCTAACACGCTGATTAGCGTCCCAAGGCGCTAGACTGTTGCCAGCCATTTTGTTTCAACACGGAAAGCTAACCAAGTGTTCGGTAATCTCTCTGACCGCCTTAGTGCATCTTTTAACCAGCTACGCGGTAAAGGCCGCCTAAGCGAAGCGGATATTGACTCCACAGTCAGTGAGATTCGTCGAGCCCTGCTAGAAGCCGACGTCGCCCTGCCGGTGGTGCGCTCTTTCACTGCCCAGGTGCGTGAAAAGGCTAAGGATGTGGCCCGCTCTAAGGCCCTAAACCCTGGCCAGCAGGTAGTTAAGATCGTTAACGACGAGCTGGTTGAGGTTCTTGGTGGCCAAAGCCGTGAACTGAACTGGGCTAGCAGTGGCCCCACCATCATCATGCTGGCCGGTTTGCAAGGTGCCGGTAAAACCACCCTGGCTGGAAAGCTAGGTAAGTGGCTGGCCAGTGAAGGCAAGCGGGCCCTGTTGGTGGCTGCGGACTTGCAGCGCCCCAACGCGGTAACCCAGCTGAGCGTCGTCGCCGAACGTGCCGGCGTGGACGTGTGGGCCCCCGAGCCAGGCAACGGCATCGGTGACCCGGTGCAGGTAGCTAGCTCCGGTGTGGCTCAGGCCCGCGCTAAGGGCTACGACGTGGTGATTGTTGACACCGCCGGTCGCCTGGGTATTGACCAAGAAATGATGGCTCAGGCGGTAGCGATCCGTGATGCCATTAAGCCCAATGAGATCCTGTTCGTCCTAGACGCCATGGTTGGTCAGGACGCGGTTAATACCTCAGTTGCTTTCCGCGACGGGGTGGGCTTTACCGGCGTGGTGCTTTCTAAGCTCGACGGCGACGCGCGCGGTGGTGCGGCCCTATCTGTACGTGGGGTTACCGGCGCGCCCGTGTTGTTCGCCTCCACCGGTGAGGGCCTGGACGACTTTGAGCGTTTCCACGCCGACCGTATGGCCTCGCGCATTTTGGATATGGGTGACCTGCTCACCCTGATCGAGCAGGCCCAGAAGGCTTTTGACGAGGAAGAAGCCCAAAAGGCCGCCCAGAAGATGGCCACAGGCACCTTCACCGTTGACGATTTCCTGGCGCAGATGCAGCAGATGCGCAAGCTGGGCTCTATGAAGAAGCTGCTGGGCATGATGCCCGGCATGAACCAGTACCGGGAGCTGATCGACAACTTCGATGAGCGCCAAATTGACCGTATTGAGGCCATTGCCCGCTCTATGACTCCCGGTGAGCGCGCTGACCTGAGTATTCTTAACGGTTCTCGCCGCGAGCGTATTGCGCGCGGTTCGGGTACCAGCACTGCTGAAGTCAACCAGTTTGTGCAGCAGTTCGAGAAGATGAAAACCATGATGGAGGCCATGACTCGCGGTGGTGGCCTGGGCGCTGGCCCCGGCGCCATGCCCGGTATGGGTTCGCTGCCTGGCATGGGTAAGCACTCCAAGGGACGTCAGCCTGCCAAGTCCAAGAACAAGAAGGGCAAGAAGGGCAAGAAGAAAGGCAGCTTGATGCAGCAGGGCGCGGTAGCCGCACGTGAAGCTGCTAAAGCCCAGGCCCCTGCCGCCGGCAGTGCTTTTGGGGTGGCTCAGCCCCAGGCTCCCAGCCAGCCGATGGATGTGGACTCCGCCATGGCTGGTCTGCCTGAAGACCTACGTCGTCGTTTGGGGCTGTAGTAAATGCGCCCAGGTGACATTGAAGACTCGATGCGCCAAGCCCTACGCAACAGCGGCATTGACCAGGTGCTTGCTGGTGGCGCTAAGCCCAGCCAGCTGAGCGCAGTAGATTTGGACGGCATTGAGCTTGCGCAAACCGGCTATGACCTAGACGGTGGCCTGGTAGATGTGCACTGTCACCTAGGGCTGGGACCTCAGGGCGCCACTGACCGCCAAACCACCTTGGACCAGGCGGCCAGTGCGGTTAGCGCCGGTATTTTAGGGGTGCGCGACTGCGGCGCCCCAACCGACACCCACTGGCTAGATGCTCAGCGTGAAGCGGGGGCTTTAGTGCCGCGCCTGGTGCGCGCCGGACGCCACATTGCCCGCCCTAAGCGTTACCTGCGCGGCTTTGCTTTGGAACTTGAGCGTCCCCAGGATCTACCTGAGGCCGTGGCCACCCAGGCCCGTGCCGGGGACGGCTGGGTCAAGGTTGTGGGGGACTGGATTGACCGCTCTTTGGGGGCCGAGGCCGACATCACCCCGCTTTGGGATCAGGCCCTAATTGCCGACGCCGTCGCTGCCGCCCACGAAAATGGGGCGCGTATAACCGTGCACACTTTCGCGCACGCCACCTTGAACCCCTGGATTGAGGCAGGGGTGGACTGTTTTGAGCACGCCACCGGCGCCGACAGCGATCAGATTCAAGAAATGGCCGCTCGCGCAATTGCGGTAACTCCCACCTTCTTGCAGGTGGATAAGTTCCCCGAGTTTGCCGCCCAGGCTGGGGCTAAGTATCCGCGCTACGCTGCCACGGTTACGGCCTTGCATGCAGGCCATGAGCAGCAGGTGGCCGCCATGTATGAGGCGGGGGTGCGTCTGTTGCCGGGCTCTGACGCTGGCGGTAGCTTGCCCCACAACAGCCTGCCGCGTGAACTGCTGGCTTGGCGCCGCGCTAGGATTAGCGACAGTGAAATCATGCGTCTAGCCACGGTTAGTGTGCGCGAGTTTCTAGGTTTGGAAGCCCACTGGCTGGGCAGCGTCACCTATGAGGCAAACCCAGCTGAAAACCTGCAATACCTGCTAAACCCATTGGCAGTTAACCTCTCTGGCGCAGGCGCCACCCAAATCCCTGAGCAGCCAGTGCGCAGCTAAAGACAATCAGTGCGTTTCTAAAACGCTCTAGCGTTTAGCAAACATCTAAGCAAAACTAACGGCTGGCCGGTTTAAAGCCAGCCATTAGTTTCGGCTACACGCGCAGCCTCAGTGCGGTTACGCGAATTGGTTTTACCGATCGCGCTGGAGAGGTAGTTGCGTACAGTGCCTTCACTTAAATGCAGCTGCTTAGCAATCTCGCTAACTCCCGAGCCGGTTAAGGCCTCACGTAAAGTTTCCTGCTCGCGCTCAGTTAACGGGTTAGGCCCTAAAAACACTGATTCTTGCGCGAGGGATGGGTCAATTACTCGCAAACCCGCATGAACTTTACGTACCGCGTCAGCTAGCTGCTGAGGGGGAGTGTCTTTAACAATGAAACCACTGGCCCCAGCTTCCATAGCGCGCGAAAGGTAACCGGGGCGCCCAAAAGTAGTCACAATCAGGCAGCGGCAATCCAGGCGCGCCTCACGGATGGCACCAGCGGCACTGAGCCCATCGCCGTCGGGCATATCAATATCAAGTAGCGCCACATCAGCGCCGCTAGCACGCACCGCCTCCACCACCTGACGACCAGTACCAACCTGCGCCACCACCTCAATGTCAGGTTCCAAACCCAACAAAGTGGCTAAAGCTCCACGCACTAAAGCCTGGTCATCAGCTAAAAGCACGTTAATGGTCATGGCAGTTCAATCTCCAAACTAGTGCCGCCAGTGGCGGGGACGATAACAGTGAATTTACCGCCCTCAGCTTCGATCCGCGAGCGCAGCCCGCTCAGGCCGTTACCGAACTGTGCGCCGCTAAAGCCTACGCCGTCGTCGCTGATAGAAAGGTAACCTTCACGCAAAACGAGCTTTACCTGCTTGGCCTGGGCGTGACGCAAAATATTGGTGGTGGCTTCACGCAGCGCCCAAGCCAGGATCTCACGCTGGGGCTCGGGCACCTGCTCCACCTGGCCCTCAACCGTGAATTCAATTTCGGCGGCTTTAAACGCGGTCACGCTGGTGGCTAACTGGCTGGCCAGATCCGGGGTGCGCAGGCGGGTGACGGTGGCGCGCACATCAGCTAAAGCGGTGCGCGATAGTTCAATGATTTCATCTAGTTCTTTGGCGGCGGCTTCAGGTTTGACCTCCACCAGGCGCCTGGCCACCTCGGCTTTAAGGGTTAGCACAGTTAAAGAGTGACCTAGCAGGTCGTGCACGTCGCGGCTGATGGCTTCACGCTGCAGTAGGGCGGCTTCGCGGCGGTCGCGTTCATTGTCTATATATTGCCGCTCAGTCAAAACCCTAATCAGCATCACAAAGAAGGCTGACAGGGTGCTGCCCCAAATATTGCCGCTGCTTAGCAAGGCCTTATCCCAGAAGCCAGCGCCTAGGCAGACGGCCGCGCATTCAAGCACAGCTACGGTTAAACCAAAACGTAGGGGAGTGGTGAAGATGGTGGCAGAAACTACAAAGGGTAGGAAGAATGCCGCCATCCAGTTCATCGCTGGCACCGCCAAAGCCACCCAGGGCAAAAGCATGAGCGTTACTTTGGCTAGTGCCTGCCAGCGGTTTTCGGAGCTGCCAATTTGCCTGCCGGTCTTAAAGCGGGTTAGTTCAATGTAGAAGCCACAAAAAGCTAGGGTGGCAAAAGTGGCTAGTAGTTTTAACGCCAGCGAGCCGCTCTGATGCCAGAGCATTGATACTGGTTGCAGCAAGATTACTAGCCAAACAATGGCATACCAGTTAAGTCTGCGGCCTCGAGCGGCTGGCTTGCGGTTAAACATGACTACCTTTCACTTACGGCTGGTAGAGCGGTTGCGACCAACGTAGCAAAGCACCGCGAAGATAAGCGTCCAGGCCACTACGTTAACAATCTGCATCCACAGCTGCTCGTGGTGAATACCGGAGGTGGTAATTACATAGCTGCCCTGAATGGGGTAACGCACCAGGTTGGCCACACCATAGACCGGGGTGAAGCGGGCTACCTTCATTAAGCCATCAGACAGGGGCAGGAACAGGCCGCCCATAAAAGCCAGTAGTGATAACACCGCGCCAGAGATGCTTGCAGAGTTGCGTGCCCCCAGCCAGGTTGCAGACATAATGCCGTAGAGGGTGAAGGGAATGCCGCCAAGGCAGCACAGGGCAAAAGCGGCTGCCCAGCGTCCAGGGGTGTCAATTACGGCGGTGGTCAGTGCCCCGGCGGTGAAGATAACGGCCACGGGCACCACCGAAATAACTGCGGTAACCAGTAGTTTGGTAAACAGGTAGCTGCTCAGGCCCCCACGGGTTAGGGCCACTTGGCGTCCCCAACCGTTTGATAATTCCACGCTGATCTCGCTGGCGCTGGAAGTGGCGCAGGTAATCGCGGAGTAAACCGACATGGAAGCCATGATCCAGGCCGCCACATTGCCATGCCCGGCCCTTGCCTCAGACCAGGACTGGGCGGCGCCAAAGAAGATGTACATACCTAGGGGTAAAAACAGCGTGAAGAAGTAGAAACTGGTGTCAGTTAGACGCTGTTTAGCAACTAAAGCAATGTAACGGGGGTTAATCATTTCAAGCTCCTATAAAAATTCAAAAAGATTTAGAAAGATTTAGGCGATCAGAGCGGCAAATACGTCGTCAAGGGTGGAGGCGCTGATACGCAGGTCCTTGGCGCCGCGCTGATCCAGTAGGGTGCGGGCGACGCTGTCGGAGGCCTTGGTGTGCACGTTTAGTACCGCGCCGGTCAGCTCCAGGGCGGAAATTGCCTCACTGTAGCTGCTCAGGGACTGCTGGGCCTGCTCTAATGTGCCCGGCCAGGTAATGGTGACCACGTTGTCGCTGGCCATGGCTTGCAGGTCAGCTAGTGAACCGTCGGCCACGATCTTGCCGTGGTTCATGATGATGATGCGGTCTGCGAAGTCTGCGGCTTCTTGCAGGAAGTGGGTGGCGAAAATCAGGGTGCGTCCGGTGCTGGTTTGGGCGCGCATGGTGTCCCAAAAGTCTTTACGTGACAGCGGGTCCATGCCAGTGGTGGGCTCATCCAAAATCAGCAACTGCGGCGCTGCCACCAGGGCAATGGCTAGCTTCACGCGCTGGCGCTCGCCGCCCGAGAGCTTAACTACCTTACGTTTGCGCAGCTCGGTTAGGTTTACGCGGTCCATGACCTGCATGACTTCGCGGCGTCCTAGGTGGTTAAGGCTCGCGATCATTTCAATGTTGCTTTGTACATCAACGTCACCTAGCAGAGCGCTGGTTTGTAGCACGGCACTGATTTTTGCGTTTTTGGCGGCGTCCTTCACGCCGGTGCCCAGTACCTTGATGGTGCCGCTGGTGGGCTGGCTTAGGCCCAGCACCATGTCTAGCAGGGTGGTTTTGCCGGCGCCGTTTTCTCCCAGCAGGGCCACTACCTGGCCGGTGGGGATTTCTAGGCTTACGCCGTCAACCGCGTGTACGTTGCCAAAGTATTTAGTTACCTGCTTTACCTCAAGGGCGCGTGCGGCGCTGGCGTTAGCGCCCTGATCTGCGTAAGTGCTCATGTATCCATAATGTCCGCCGAGGGTGGGGGCTACTAAGGTGCCTTGTCACCGGCTTGGGCTGACATTTGTCATGGGGGCGGCTGTCATGGGGGCGGCTGTCATGGGGGCGGCTGTCATGGGGTCGGCTTGCGGGTTTTACTGCTTTTTTGGCGGCGACGACGGCAGCGGCGACGACGGCGCCTGGTTGCGTTAAAAGCGGCTGCTAGGTAGGGGCGCAACCACCGATCCAAGTGGCGCTTGGCAGATAGCGGGGCGTCGTCGTCGTTGTGGGCTGGGGCGCGCCACTGTCTAAAGGGCGTGTGCGGTAAATCGCAGCGGGCTGGTGGTGCAGGTTAATTGGCTTAAATACGGGTTTCTGGCAAAATAACCAGTTGTACTCGACCGTACACGACCCCTCTCTCGGGTGCGGTCGCGTCCAGGTGTGTGCCTGAAACCGTTGCTTAACCCCACCGGGGAAGGGCATAGACCAAATCTACTTTGAACTGGAGTTCATAACTGTGGCAGTAAAGATCCGCCTAAAGCGCATGGGTAAAAAGTTCGCGCCGTTCTACCGCGTAGTTGTCCTAGACAGCCGCAAGCGTCGCGACGGTCGTGTTATCGAGGAAATCGGTATCTACGACCCCACGCAGGAGCCTTCACTGATCAAGATCGACGGCGAGCGCGCTAAGTACTGGCTAGGTGTTGGTGCCCAGCCTTCCAACACCGTGCACAACCTGCTTAAGATCACCGGTGACTGGCAGGCCTTTAAGGGCCTAAAGGGTGCCGAGGGTAGCCTGAAGGTCAAGGAAGTTAACGCCGACGCCGCTGCTAAGGCAGTTGCTGAGGCTGCTGACCGCGCCGAGAAGCTCAAGGCTGAGGCTTCGGCCAAGGCCGCCGAGCAGAAGGCTGCTGAAGAATCCGAACAGGCCTCTGAGGAGGCCTGAGATGCTAGCTGATGCCCTAGAACACCTGGTTCGCGGCATTGTCGATAACCCTGACGATGTCACCGTCAATTCCCGTTCGCTGCGTCGCGGCGAGCTGCTGGAAGTACGTGTGAACCCCGAGGATCTGGGGCGAGTCATTGGCCGTTCAGGTCGCACCGCCCGTGCTTTGCGCACGGTGGTATCGGCCCTGGCCAATGGTCCGGTTCGTGTGGACGTAGTTGACACTGACCGCCGCTAACTAGGCATTAACACCTAACCCGGCTACCTTAAGTTAAGGAGCCGGGTTTTGTGTATGTAGCAATTCCCCATTCTTTTAAGGAAAAACGTGGAGCTTAACGTAGCAGTTATCGGACCGGCACATGCCCTTAAGGGCGAGGTACGTCTAGAGATCCGCACCTCTGACCCCCAGGGGCGCCTCGCGGTAGGCAACACCCTATCCACCCGCCGGCCAACGGCCCCCTAACCGTGGAGCGCCTACGCTACGACGGGCGCTACTATTTCGCTAAATTCGCTGAGGTTAACGACCGCACCCGCGCTGAGCAGCTACGCGGCACGGTGCTGGTAGTGGAAACCGACGATGATGAAGAAAGCGACGAAGAAGGCTGGTACGCCCACGAGCTGATCGGCCTAGAAGCCCAAACCGAGCCCGGTGAGGTACTCGGTGAGGTAGTGGATTTGATTCCCGGTATTGCCCAAGACCGCCTAGTGGTGCTCACCGAGGACGGCCAGCGCATTGAGGTTCCCTTTGTGGAAGCGATTGTCACCGAAATTGATGTTGAGGCGCAGGTGGTTGTAATCAACCCGCCCGGCGGCCTGTTCCCGGGCCTGGGCCAGGCGGAGGACGCACGCTGATGCGTATTGACGTAGTCACCATTTTTCCCGACTACCTGCGGGCGCTGGATTTATCCCTAATTGGTAAAGCTATCGACGCCGGAAAGCTCCAGTTGGGCATCCACGACCTGCGCGATTGGACCCAGGACCGCCACAACACGGTTGATGACACGCCTGCCGGAGGCGGCGCCGGTATGGTGATGCGCCCTGACGTGTGGGGTAAAGCTTTAGATCAGGTACTGGCCTTGCCGCTAACGGCCGCGCCTTCCGCTGAAACCGCCCCCCATGGCGCTCAAGAGCCCTTGCACCGCCGCGTGCTGGTAATTCCCACCCCCTCAGGCCAGGTCTTTACTCAGCGTGTGGCTGAAGAATTAGCCGACGCCGACCAGCTAGTTTTCGCCTGCGGGCGCTATGAAGGCATCGATGCGCGCGTAGCCGAGCATTACCAAAGCGCCGGCTACCAGGTGCGTGAACTATCCATTGGCGACTACGTACTAAACGGTGGGGAAGTAGCCACCCTAGTTATGGTTGAAGCCATTGCCCGCCTAATTCCCGGCGTTATCGGTAACCCCACCTCACTGGTAGAAGAATCCCATGCAGCCAGTGGCCTGCTGGAATACCCGGTCTATACCCGCCCAGTCAGTTGGCGGGGATTAGAGCTAGACCCAGACCTACTAGGCGGCAACCACAAACTCATTGCCCGGCGTCGTCGAGACCAGGCCCTTACCCGCACCGCAACCAGGCGCCCAGACATGATTGCGCGCCTAAACCCCGCCACCCTGGACCGCGCCGACCGCGCCCTGCTAGCCCAGCTGGGATGGGCGGCGCTAGACGGCGAGCACTTTGAGCGCATTAAGCTACGCCCGGCGCGCGCCGAAGAAATCGAAGCCCTAGTGCAGCTAGGTCGGGCCACTTTCCCTGACGCCTGCCCCGCCTTCCTTAGCGACGACGACGTGCAAGCCTTCATGGATGCCACCTTCACCCCTGAGCAGGTGGCTAGCTGGGTAAATAGCGACGACGCCGCCCTGATTGTGGCCGAGCGCGTAGCTAGCGGGCAGCTGTTGGGATACGTGCTAGTAGAACGCGACCTACCCGACGGGGCCAATGAGCTAGTAACAGATCCGCGCCCACGCTGCCTAGAAAGTTACAGCCAAGCCGAACTGGGCTACGTGTGCAAACTGTATCTACTGCCCAGCGTGCGTGGAGGCGGAATCGCCGGCGCCCTTATGGACCAGGCCAAAAAAGCCGCCGCCGCATGGGGCGTTAAAACCATGTGGCTGGCCACGCATGAAACCAACCGCCGCGCCCAAAAACTATATAAACGCTACGGCTTTAAAAACGCCGGCAAACGCAGCTTTAAAGTGGGCAGCGCTACCTGCCGAGACGTAGTTATGGTGGCCAGCTTGTAGTAACCTTAAAGGGTTGTCTGCCTAGAACTTATCCTGCCGCTGGGGGTTTGGTTCATATTGGGTATAGACAATGTCCGTAACGCACCCAAGCAGGTGCCGTGACAAACGTTCTTGACCAGCGGCATGGACGTTGGAGTAAATAGATGACCAACCTCATCGATCAGATTAACGCCGCCTCGCTGCGCGAAGACATCCCGGCTTTCCGCGCCGGTGACACCATCAAGGTGCACGTGAAGGTTATCGAAGGTAACCGCTCTCGTGTACAGGTTTTCCAGGGCGTAGTAATCGCCCGTAACGGTGGCTCCACCCTGGGCGCCACCTACACCGTGCGCAAGATTTCCTTCGGTGTTGGCGTTGAGCGTACTTTCCCGCTACACACCCCCACCGTTGAGAAGGTAGAGGTAGTCACCCGCGGTGACGTACGTCGCGCCAAGCTGTACTACGTACGTAAGCTGCGTGGTAAGGCTGCCAAGATTCGCGAGCGTCGTGAGGCCTAAAGCTTAATCGCTCTTGAGGTAGCGCTTGGAACACACTAGTTCCAGGCGCTGCCTTGTTTTTAAGCTAAGTGCCGTATCCTTAGGGTGCTTGGCTAGCCCAAGGTTTAAGCTCCCACTACGAGCTTTAAGGAAGGTAAGGGTCTTGGCTAATTCTGAAACTGATTTTGAACGTGACGTGATGGACTCGCCGCAGTCTGAAACTGTTGCACCAAAACGACACTCAGATAAAGCTCCCCGGCAGGGATTTATCAGGCGCAATATCAGCAGCGTGGTAGTCATGGTGGTGATCATCGCCGTGGTGGCGCTGATCAAGACCTTTATCGTGCAAAACTTCTCTATCCCCTCAGCCTCCATGGAGCGCACTTTGATGACGGGAGACCGCATCATTGTTAGCGTCTGGGACCGTGAAGATGTAAAGCGCGGGGACGTGGTGGTTTTTGAAGACCCCGACAATTGGCTGCCGCAGCTGCAGCGCAGTGGCGTTAAAGGGGCGGCCGTAACCGCCTTGGAATATGTGCACCTGCTACCGAAAAATTCCGGCAAGCACCTAATTAAGCGAGTTATTGGTGTTCCCGGAGACCATATTGTGGCTGATGGCTCCGGCTCGATGACTATTAACGGGGTCAAGGTTAACGAAACCTACCTGGCTAAAGGCGTGCACTCTTCAGATATGGCTTTTGATATCACCGTGCCGGCCGGTTACGTGTGGGTTATGGGCGATAACCGCAACAACTCTGCTGACTCACGTATGCACCAAAGCGACGCTCATCACGGCCTGGTGCCGATTAAAAACATTGTGGGTAAAACCCGCATGGTGGTTTGGCCGCTAAGCCACTGGAGCTCAGTTGACTCTAAGGGCGTCTTTAACACTGTGCCCAGCGCGAAATCCACCCCCACCAGCCTGCCTACCTCCACGTTGGACCCGATTTCTACCAACCGCGTCCCTAAAGACCCAGCCCCTTACACCCCCAGCCCCACTGACATTGAGTCAACTGAGCCTGACCAGGGTCACCAAGGCGAGAGCAGCGATGGTAGCCAGGGCAGCGATTCTGACTCTGGCCAGAGCGAAGAAGACAGCGGCCAGTGAGCCAGGTACCTACCCGCCTACTTGAAAAATCCCTGCTAGCCACCTACCCACTGGTGGCCGGCATGGATGAGGTGGGGCGTGGAGCTTTAGCCGGCCCAGCCACTGTGGGGGTAGCCCTGGTTGATAACTCAACCAGCGATGCTTTCCCCAGCGGCCTAAAAGACTCTAAACTGCTTAGCCCCACCCGCCGCCAAAACCTGGTGGAGCCGGTTAAACAGTGGGTGGTTGACAGCCAAGTAGCCCACGCCAGCCCCAGTGAGGTTGACCGTTTTGGGATTGTGGGGGCGCTGCGCCTGGCTGGTTTTCGGGCCCTAGCCCAGCTAGCCAAGCGGGGCCACCACCCGGACGTCATTATTTTAGATGGTCGCGATAACTGGCTTAGTAGCGCTGACTTATTTCTTTCTTTGGCTGACGCTGAAATGGCAGATTTAATGGCAATTTCAGGTGAGCTGGCGCCGGTAACAATGCAAGTTAAAGCTGACGCTAACTGTGCAGTGGTGGCTGCGGCGTCGGTGCTAGCCAAGGTGGAGCGTGACAGCTTAATGGCCGCCCTGCCAGACCCCGGCTACGGCTGGGCCTCCAATAAAGGCTACGCGGCACCGGCCCACCGTGAAGCTATCGCCACTTTGGGCGCTAGCGAGCACCATCGCCGTAGCTGGCATCTGCCCGGACTTGACCAATATCGCCAGCGCCTCGCCACGGGCGAAAACTAAGCGAAAACTGTTAATTCAAGGCATTATGTAAAGGTGAGTGCCTACGATATCGAAGCCTACGAAAACGAGCAGCAGTTAGAGCTCTACCACGAATACCGTGACGTGGTGGGCCTGTTTAATTTCGTAGTGGAAACTGAGCGGCGTTTTTATCTGGCTAATTACGCAGATGTCCAGATGCATCAAAGCGCCGCCGGCGACATCTATTTTGAGGTAATCATGGATGATGTGTGGGTGTGGGATATTTACCGCCCTTCACGTTTTGTTAAGCGGGTGCGGGTAGTTACCTTCAAGGATGTAAACGTTGAAGAGCTAAACAAACCCGAAATTGAAATGCCGCCCAGCCAGGTTTAAACCCCAGCCTGGCTTTGACAGGGCACGTTAAATCTCAGAGAGGAGAGCAGCGCATGCGCCTGCGTAAAACCCTGCCTGCCGATATTGAACAAATCATTGACTCAGGTGACGTTGAGGCGCTGGCGCGGGCAGTGCAGCGCTGCGAGATAGGGGCCTACCTGCGTAGTAGCGCTTTTGAGCTGCGGCTGATGCACTTTCCGGCCTCTAAGCAGATCACTGATTTTCTGTTAGAGCGCGGTGAAGACATCAACTCACGTGACCACTATGGGCGCACGCCTATCCATTCGCGCGTATGGTATTCGCGCCTTGAGCAGATCCCTTACTTGATTGAACGCGGCGGTGATATAAACGCTCGCAGCAGCTCAGATGATCAAACCCCGCTGTTTGGGGTGGTTGAATACAAGCGGGCTAGCGACGTGGAAAAAATGATTGCCTGGGGAGCTGACCCGCGAGTGGTTGCTGATTCACGGGTTTACGGTAAAGCCACACTCACCGGCTACACGCTGCGCCATCGCTCATTTGTAGACTCTGTGCGAGCGCTGGAAGTTATGCAGCTGCTGCTTTCTCACGGCGCGCCGGTAGATGAGCGCATATCTGTGGCTCTAGAGGAGATGGACCGGCAGCGCTGCACATTTATTAGCCACGGCCATGAGCATATTTCGCCAGCCGAGTTTGCAGCCATCTCAGATGCGTTTGCGCAGCTGTGCGCACTTTTCGGGGTGCAGATGCAGCAAGCTAGCCGGGCCCCTAAGCCGGGCGAGCAGCTAACGCTGGATGCAAACGAGGATGTGTTTGAGCAGTTTGATCAGCTGTGGCAACTGCTGGTGCCCACTAGTGGCCAATGCGAAACGGTTCAAGGTGAAGTTATCCGCATTGCCGGCAAGGTGGGCTACGAAATCTACAACAATGGTGGCGTCAACTGGGGGCGCAGCTTCACGGCCCTGCTTAGGCAGTACCTGACCATTGTGGCATCTGGCCAAGCCCTGGCCCCTGCCGATTTAGCCCGCGCCAAGGAGGCGGTTGCCTCCCTAAAGGCACGCAGTATGGATAACGACGACGCCAAAGTGATCACCCAGCTGGCAGTGCAGTGGGTGCAGCTAAACCCGCTCCTAAAAGCCTTAGACCTACCCGACGTGGGGCGCTAAGACGCCGCCAAAGCACTAGGGCCTTAAAGCAGCTAGGCCCTAGGAGGCGCCAGCCTGAAGCTTGCCAATTTTTGCACAGGTGGAAAACTTTTTAGCCCCCTAGCACCTAGACCACAGGCCTTAAACGCCAGGCTTGTACCTGCCCTCATCATGGAGGCAGGAGGTGGTCGAGGTGGCCGCAAAACAAAGCCCACAAGATTTAGGTAAACGCGGTGAAGCCATAGCCAGCCGCTACCTGGCTGATCAGGGCTGGATTGAACTTGAACATAACTGGCGTCCCCACGCCCAAGGCCTACGCGGCGAGATTGACCTGGTAGCAATCGAGCCGCGCGGGGCGGCTAGTGCGTCCCTGGTGTTTGTGGAGGTTAAAACCCGCAGCTCCACCCGCTACGGCTGGCCCGCTGAGGCAGTCACCCACGCCAAGCTACACCAACTGCGCCTGTTGGTGGCCGCCTGGTTTAGAGAGCATCCCGGCTCCTGGCCCCCACCTAGAGTGGATGTAATCTCCCTGCTAATTGGCGACGTCGCCCAACTACGCCACCACCGGGCGGTAGAGCAATGAGTAGCGCCACCACCCTAGCTGTGGCCCTAAACGGCTTAGCCGGCTCCATTATTGAGGTAGAAGCCCACTGTGCCAACGGCTTGCCCGCGTTCGTGCTGGTGGGGCTAGCTGACACAGCTATTAAAGAAGCACGTGAGCGGGTGCGGGCCGCCATTAACGCCGTCGGCATTAGTTGGAGGGAGAGGCGCGTAACCGTAAACCTTTCCCCAGCTGACATCCCTAAAACCGGCACCGGCTTTGACCTGGCCCTGGCTGTGGCCCTGCTAAGCGCCGGCGGCTACATAAACCCCGCTCTTGCGCGCGGCATAGTGCATATCGGGGAGCTGAGCCTGGACGGCTTTTTGCGGCCCGTGCGTGGGGTGCTGCCGGCAGTTAACGCGGCAGTTGCCGCCGGCTACAACACGGTGATTGTGCCCACACAATGCGCTGATGAAGCGCGCTTGGTACCCGCTGCGCAGGTGATTGGGGCCAGTAATTTAGCCCAGGTGCTGCGCTACTACGGCAACCACCAGGTAGCCCTGCCCCGGGGGCGCAAAGTCAACCAAACTAGCCCAGCCCCATCCGCGCAAAGCCAGGCCAGTGAGCTGGATTTAAGCCAGGTGGTGGGCCAAAGCGAAGCCCGCTACGCGCTGGAAGTAGCCGCCGCCGGCGGGCACCACATGTTGATGATAGGCCCGCCCGGCGCCGGTAAAACCATGCTGGCCCAGCGCCTGCCAGGAATTTTGCCGGATCTAAACGACGCCGACGCAGTCACCGTCACCTCCGTGCACTCCCTGGCGGGCACACTGGAAGCCAAAAAAGGCCTACTGCGCCGGCCCCCACTGCGCAGCCCACACCATAGTGCCACCCGCGCAGCCATTGTGGGGGGAGGTTCAGGGCTGGCCCGGCCGGGGGATATTTCACTAGCCCACTGCGGAGTGCTGCTACTAGATGAGGCTCCAGAATTTGCCCCCTCAGTGCTGGACTGTCTGCGCCAGCCGCTAGAGTCGGGCACCATCACCATCGACCGCGCTCGCGGGCGGGCCACCTATCCGGCTAAATTTCAGCTGGTGCTGGCCGCTAACCCGTGTCCTTGCGGTAAAGCCAGCGCTAAAGGGGATAAATGCACCTGCTCTTCGCTGCGCAGACGCAACTATTTACAGCGTTTATCTGGCCCGCTGCTAGACCGCATCGACATCCAAATTGAGGTTATGGCCCTTAGTAGCTCAGCCCTGCACGGCCTGGGCCAGGGCGAGTCCAGTAGCCAGGTGGCCGCGCGGGTGGCTCAGGCCAGGGCCCACGCCCGCCGTCGCCTAGCTGATACGCCTTGGAGCCTGAACAGTCAGGTTCCTGGCTACTGGCTGCGCGGGCCGCAAGCCGATCTAGATGCGCAGGTTTTGGGGCTGCTAGAGCTGGCTATGCGGGCGGGGCTGTCGCTACGGGCCATTGACCGGGTGCTGCGTGTGGCCTGGAGTATCGCTGATCTGCAAGGCCATGAGCGTTTAACAAAAACCGATGTGGCTAGCGCTATTAGCCTGCGCAGTAAGGGGATTTGTGATGGTTAAGCTGCCTTTTGATACCGCTGATCCGCACTTGGCGTGGGCGGCCTGGTCACGCCTAGTGGAGCCCACCGACAATGCAGCTATTGAGCTGGTGCGGGCGCTGGGGCCAAGCGCGGCCCTTGACTGGGTTTGTGAGCCCAGCGGTGCGGCCCTGGTTAGTTTAGACGCGAAAACCATCCAAGGCATTTATAAGGGTGCTAAACGTTGGCAAGGGCGCCTAGATAAGCTCGATATTCGCCGTGAACTGCACGCTATTAAAGCTTTAGGGGGCTGGATCATTACCCCCAGTGACGTTAATTGGCCCAAGTGCCTTGCTGATTTGGCTTGGCCGCCGTTTTGCCTGTGGGGGCGCGGTAATCCAGCCCAGTTACAGCAGTTGAGCCTAGCTTTGGTGGGCTCGCGTGCCTGCACTAACTACGGCCAGTGGGTGGCCAGCCAGTTAGCTGGTGGTTTGGGCTCTAAAGGGGTGAGCATCATTTCTGGGGGTGCCTATGGGGTCGACGCCGCCGCTCACCGCGCGGCCCTGGCTACGGGCACGCTGTGTGTGTGCGCTGGGGGAGTGGACTATCTTTACCCTTCAGGTAATGAGCAGCTACTGCGGCAAATCTGCACCCAGGGGGCGTTGATCAGTGAAGTGCCGCCTGGCTGCGCGCCGGCTAGGCACCGGTTTTTAACCAGAAACCGGCTGATTGCGGCGTTAAGCTCGGCCACAGTGGTGGTGGAAGCCAGCTGGCGTTCAGGGGCCATATCTACCGCCAACCACGCCCTAGAGTTGGGGCGAGCGCTGGGGGCTGTGCCCGGGCAGGTGACCAGTTTTAGTTCAGCAGGCTGCCACCGTCTGATCCGCCAAGGGGCAGTGTGTATAACCGACGCCGATGAAGCCTATGAGCTAGTCACCCCGCTGGGACAGTTTTTCCCTGAAGTGGCTAAACAAGAAAAAGCCCGTATTGAACAGCCAGGCCTACTAGATGGTTTAGATCCGCTCAGCTCCCGCGTCTATGACAGCCTGCCGCGCCGAGCCTGCGCCAGTGTGGACTCATTAGTGCAGGTAAGTGGGCTAGATGCCGCCGCTGTGTTGGCGGCTTTAGGGCAGCTGCAATTAGCTGGCAAGGTAAAAGCTTTAGGCGGCGCGTATAAACGGGCTTAAACATAGGCCCTGGCTATGCTGATAGCCATGAAATCGGTTGCGATCACGTGCGGGCAGTTAATTGACGCCTTTTGTTGCTGGCTGGAGTTAGCTAAAGGCCGCTCTGAACACACTGTGCGTGCCTATCGTGGCGATTTAGAGACGCTGGTGGATTTTCTAGACATGCAGCCAGATACGCCGGCAACTGCGTTAGCTAAAAGCTTGGATTTAAACGATTTACGTGCCTGGCTGGCCCACATGCTGGCAAATGGCTGTTCACGTGCCACGGTGGCACGCCGGGCCGTGGCCGTGCGTACCTTCTCCACCTGGGCTTACCAGCAAGGCTACCTGCCCCATGATGTGGCTTCACGCCTGCGCAGCCCCAAAATCGACAACCGCCTACCCGCCGTGCTCAGTGTGGAACAAGCCAAGCACCTGGTTGAAGACATTGAAGGCGAAAGCATCACCGATATTCGCGACAAAGCTATTTTGGAGCTGCTTTACGCCACCGCCGTGCGTGTATCTGAACTAGTGGGTTTAGATCTGCGTGATCTAGACCGTGAACAGCGCACTATCAAGGTACTGGGTAAAGGCAATAAAGAACGCGTAGTGCCCTACGGGCTGCCGGCAGCTAGGGCCCTAGAAAACTGGTTTAACCAGCGTTGGCAGTTGGCTAATGACTACTCGGGTCAAGCCCTGTTTTTGGGGGTGCGCGGCGGGCGCATAGGGGAGCGGGCTGTACGCCAAATTGTGCACCGCAACTCCGCCCGTATCGGCACTGAGCTGGGCCCTCACGGTCTGCGCCACAGCGCCGCCACACACCTACTGGAGGGCGGCTCAGATCTGCGCACCGTGCAAGAACTACTAGGCCACTCCTCACTGGCCACCACCCAGCGCTATACACATGTGACCAGTGAGCGTCTGCGCGCCATCTATGCTCAAGCCCATCCACGCGCCTAAAACTGGCTGCCTGGCCAGCCAACGCCTGCGTTGGCGGCCCAGCGCCATGCTTTAGCGCCCAAACTGCCTGCATTGGTGGCCATGCGGGCTGTCTCACTGCTTCGGGGGCCTTGCTGCCCAAGCGGGGTGCTTCGCTGGCCAAGCTATCTGGAGCGACGCCGTCGCCAATGCCGCCAGCAGCAACCTCACCCGCGCGGGCAAGCGGCTTCAAAACTATGCGGGGCCGGCGCAACAAAGACAGCGGATCAATATAACGATCGCGCCCAAAACGCGCCCCCCAATGCAGAGCATCGCGCCCATCGCTGCGGTGGCCTGCCTGCAAAACCCCAATCACCTGCCCAGCCCTAACGCTCTGACCAGCCTTAACTATGCCCACCACCGGCTCATAAGTAGTGCGCAAACCCGGTGGGTAACTATGCTCTATGGAAACCACCGGCTTAGTAGCCACCACGCCACTAAAAGCCACCACCCCCTCATAGCTAGCCATTACCGGGCTACCAGCAGCCAAAGCCAAATCCACACCGCGATGACCCGCCAGCCAACGCTGGGCTGGGGGAGAAAAACGCTCTAAAACCGCCACCGGGCCCCCGGTAGGCCACTGATGACGGCGCGCCCCGGATGCATAAACACCGCTAAATGAGCTTGTCACCAGGGCAAATAGGCTAATGCAAACAACTAAACAAGAAGTAATAAAACGGTTACGCACCTAAACAATAATTGTGGTTAGCAGCCAATAAGGGTAAGGAGGCTGTGGAAAATACCGAAATACGGACCCATATATTCAACCTGTGACGAAAATGGTATAAAAAGCCCACACCAAAAGTGCATATACAACATCGCAAACGGAAAGATTTTCAGGTGACACCCCCCGCAAAAGCACCCCGTGGCAACCTAAAAAACAGCCACCTGTCCATGATGGCTCTGGGCAGCGCAATCGGTGCCGGTTTCTTCCTAGGCACCGGAGTGGCCATCTCTCAGGCAGGACCAGCGGTACTCATTTCCTATGCGCTCGCGGCCCTAATCGCCATTTCTGTAATGTATTGCCTAGCTGAACTAGCCTCAGCGCTACCCTCATCAGGCTCCTTTTCCACCTACGCCCAAGCCGGTATTGGCCGCTGGGCCGGATTTACTGTGGGGTGGATGTACTGGTTCATGCTAATCATGGTGCTCGGACTAGAAATTACCGGTGCCGCAACCATATTCATTGGCTGGTTTCCACAGGTGCCCCAATGGGTAATTGCCTTAGCCATTGTGGTGGTGCTCGGTGGTGTAAACCTACGCACCGCCGGCGAATTTGGAACCATCGAAGCCTGGCTAGCCGGTATTAAAGTCGCCGCCATTGCCGTATTCCTACTTGTAGGTCTAGGCCTAGTATTAAACATTATCCCTGGACGCACCCTGTCCCTAAGCCACAACCTCCTAGGTGCAGGCGGCTTCGCTCCCGCCGGCGTAGGTGGCATCGTGCTAGGCCTACTGGCAGTAGTGACCTCCTTTGGTGGCATTGAAATCGTCACCATCGCCGCCGCTGAAGCAGAAGATGCCAAAGCCGCCATGGGCGCCGCCATCCGCCAAGTCGTGTGGCGCATCATGGTGTTCTACATCGGCACCGTCGCCCTGCTAGTACTGCTGCTGCCCTGGAACTCAGCTGAGATGAAAAACAACCCACTAGCGGCAGTGCTAAACATGGCTGGCGTGCCCGCCGTCGGCCTAATCATGGAGATAATCGTATTCATTGCCCTGATCTCCTCCTTCTCAGCCAATGTTTACGCCTCCTCACGCCTGGCCTATTCACTAAGCGCCCGCAATATGGGCTCAACCTGGCTGCTGGGCAAAAAAGCCAGCACTCAAAGCGGACAAAGTGAACAAACCCCCCAAAATGAGACGGTAAACCAAGACACTTCCGCCATCCTCACCCAAGAAGAAGAACTCACCGGAGACATGACCTACGGGCGCACCCCCAGGCGCGCAGTATGGATCTCTATCCTGCTTTCCCTAGTGTCAGTAGCCCTCAACTGGTACGTGCCAGACCAGCTACTAGGTATCTTGCTCAACGCCATCGGTCTAATCTTGCTGGTGGCCTGGCTGTTCATCGTTATCTCGCAAATTCGCCTACACCACAAACTCGAAAAGCTCGGCATTATCGCCATCCGCACCCCGCTATGGCCCTGGCTGTCCTGGGCGGCGCTCGCGGGCGTGTTAGCTGTGTTTGGGCTGCTAGCCACCACAGCAAGTGGTCGAGGCAATATGGTGGTTATTGTCACTATGACACTTATTGCAGTAATTACCTTCAAAATCCGTGAACGGGTTGTGGGCAAAGTGTGATAACCTCGCGCGTGCAGCTGTGTCACCACAGTTGACTTCGCGTGCCCGCCCCGTCCTTTCGGGCGTGTAGCTTCGGTCTATTAGCTGTTACACGCAGTGGGCACCAGGGTAGGCCTCTGATCAGCTCAAATGCTGACCAAACCTACATAAACCAAAACTCTCGGCCCTGCCAACCGGGCAAGGCCACCGGATAACCGTATGCTTGGCAACCTCCAGGCATACAAGTGAAAGGACCATCATGGCCGTTGTAACCATGCGCCAGCTACTAGAGAGCGGTGTCCACTTCGGACACCAGACTCGTCGCTGGAACCCCAAGATGAAGCGCTTTATCCTCACCGAGCGCAACGGCATCTACATCATCGACCTACGTCAGAGCGTTGAGGAAATCAACCGCGCCTACGACTTCGTTAAGGAGACTGTGGCTCGCGGTGGCAACATCCTGTTCGTGGGTACCAAGAAGCAGGCCCAGGAAGCCGTAGCCGAGCAGGCTCAGCGCGTGGGTATGCCCTACGTTAACCAGCGTTGGCTCGGCGGTATGCTGACCAACTTCTCCACCGTGCACGCCCGCCTAGAGCGTCTGCGCGAGCTAGAGCAGATTGACTTCGACGACGTGGCCGCCTCTGGCCGCACCAAGAAGGAACTGCTGATGATGCGTCGCGAGAAGGACAAGCTCGCCCGCACCCTGGGTGGTATCCGTGACATGGCCAAGCTACCTGCCGCCGTGTGGATTGTTGACACCAAGAAGGAGCACCTGGCTGTAGCCGAGGCCAACAAGCTCAACATCCCGATCGTGGCCATCTTGGACACCAACTGTGACCCCGACGAGGTTACCTACGGCATCCCCGGCAACGACGACGCCATCCGCGCCGTCACCCTGCTCACCCGCGTTATCGCTGACGCCGTGGCAGACGGTGTGCTGACCCGTTCCGGTGGTAAGGCCAAGGCTGGCGACAACGCCGAGCCCATGCCCGAGTGGGAAGCCGAGCTGCTAGCCGGCGAGACCGCCACCACCGAGGAAGCTGCCGCCCCCGAGGCTGAGCAGGACTGAGAATTTTTAACGACGGCGCCCCCGGGCTTGCCCGGGGACGCCGTCACCTCGAAACTTTAGGAGCAGTTAAATGGCTAACTACAGCCTAAACGACATTAAGGCCCTGCGTGAGGCCACTGGCGCGGGCATGATGGACGTTAAGAAGGCCCTGGAAGAGGCCAACGGCGACCGCGAGAAGGCCGTCGAAATCATCCGCGTTAAGGGTCTAAAGGGTATCGCCAAGCGTGAAGGCCGCAGCGCCAGCGCTGGTCTGGTTGTCGCCAAGGTAATCGACTCGGCCGAAGGCCAGGTTGGTGTCCTGGTGGAGATCAACTCCGAGACCGACTTCGTAGCCAAGAACGAGAAGTTCATTGACTTCGCCAACACCGTTCTAGCCGCCGCCATCGAGTCCGGCGCCACCAATGCCGAGGAGCTAGCCAAGGTAGAGGTCGACGGCCAGAGCGTCCAGGCCCTGACCGACGGCATGCAGGCCGTCATCGGCGAGAAGATCGTCGTGCGTCGCCTAGCCCGCCTAAGCGGCGAGGTTGTCTCCCTATACCTGCACCGCACCAACCCTGACCTACCGGCTCAGGTGGGCGTGCTGGTAAGCACCGACAAGGCTGCTGAAGAGGTTGCCCACGACGTGGCCATGCACATCGCTGCTTACTCTCCCAAGTACCTAGAGCGCAGCCAGGTGCCCGCTGAGGACGTGGAGAAGGAGCGCGCCATCGTCGAGGAGACCACCCGCGCCGAAGGCAAGCCCGAGAAGGCTCTACCCAAGATCGTCGAGGGCCGCATGAACGCCTTCTACAAGGAGAACTGCCTCGTAGACCAGGCTTACGCCAAGGACCCCAAGACCACCGTAGGCAAGGTTGTTGCCGCTACCGGTGGTAAGATCAACGGCTTCGCCCGTTTCCGCGTAGGCGCCTGATCTAAACCATAGTTTTGTGGGGACTCGCAGCAGCGCTGCGAGTCCCCACAGCTTTTAAGGTCGTTAGCCAAGCTAAAGCGCGATAGACTTTGCTAGGCCCCCAGTTATGTGGGCTTGCAATTAAGTCAACAACTTACAGGAGCATGCATGAGCGCGAGCGACTCAGGGCACCTTGGCCACCAGCGCCGAGTGCTGTTAAAGGTTTCCGGTGAAGTGTTTGGCGGAGGCTCCATCGGTTTAGACCCGGATGTCGTCTCAGATGCTGCTAAGCAGATCGCTGCAGCAGTGCGCCAGGGCGTGCAGGTAGCCATTGTGGTGGGCGGAGGGAACTTCTTCCGTGGCGCCCAGCTATCACAGCGCGGTATTGACCGCGCCCGCGCCGACTACATGGGAATGCTGGGCACAGTGATGAACGCACTAGCCCTACAGGACTTCATTGAGCAGGCAGGCGTGCCTGCCCGCGTCCAGAGCGCCATTTCTATGCGTCAGGTAGCCGAGTCTTACATTCCGCTACGCGCCATTCGCCACATGGAAAAGGGCCGCGTGGTTATTTTCGGGGCCGGCGCTGGTCTGCCCTACTTCTCCACTGACACGGTTTCTGCCCAGCGCGCCCTCGAAACCCACTGCGACGAGCTGCTGGTGGGTAAGAACGGCGTCGACGGCATCTACACCGCAGACCCGCGCAAGGACGCAAACGCCCGCAAGCTAGACTCGCTCACCTACGACCGAGCCCTAGCTGACGGCCTGAAGGTACTTGACGCTGCAGCATTCTCACTGTGCCGTGAAAACGCCCTACCCATGCGCGTGTTCGGCATGGAAGGTGAAGGTAACATTACCGCCGCCTTAGTTGGCCAAAAGATCGGAACACTTGTCACTAACGACGAAGGAGCCCTCAAGTGATTGAAGAAACCCTGCTAGAAGCCGAAGAGAAGATGGAAAAGGCCCTAGTGGCCGCTAAGAACGAATTAGCTTCCATCCGCACCGGCCGCGCCAACCCGGCCCTGTTCACCTCCCTGAGCGTGGAGTACTACGGTGCCCCCACCCCGCTGCAGCAGCTAGCTTCAGTGACTGTGCCCGAAGCCCGCACCGTGCTAATCACTCCCTTTGACCGCACCGCCACCAAGGACATTGTCACCGCCGTGCGTGAGTCAGACCTGGGCGTTAACCCCACCGACGACGGTAACGTCATCCGTGTTAACCTACCGGCTCTAACCGAAGAGCGCCGCAAGGAATACGTAAAGCTAGCCCGTTCGCGCGCCGAGGAGTCTCGCGTGCAGCTGCGCAACGTGCGTCGTAAGACCAAGGATGCGCTAGATAAGATCAAGAAGGACGGCGAGGCTGGCGAGGACGAGGTCGAGCGCGCAGAAAAGGAGCTCGACGCTCTAACCAAGCGCTATGTCGAGCAGGTTGACAAGGCCCTGGCCGCCAAGGAATCCGAGCTATTGGAAGTCTGACATGACTGGGCCGGCTCGCTTGGGTCGGCCCAAATTCATGTCTCGTAAAGAAGTGAGCCCATGACCACAAATACCGCAGTTTCAGCGCCGTCTGCTAAACGCAGCTTGTTTGTGCGCTTGTTCTACCCCGGTCCTACCCAGAACCGGGTGGTTGAAGGCCCCGCCCGTAAGGGTGGACGCAATGTGCCCGCAGCGGTGGGCGTGGCCGTGCTATTGATTGGGCTGGTTGCGCTCAGCTTGATCTTCAATAAGGTTTACTTTGCGCTTTTAGTGGCGGTGGCTATTTGCGTGGCCCTGTGGGAGCTGGCCGGGGCTTTCGCTAGGCGCGCGGTAGGTTTGCCGCTGCTACCCCTATGGGTGGGTACTTTTGGGGCGGTTGCGTGTGCTTATGTGATTGGCCCTGAGGGGTTGCTGGCAGCCGTGTTTGCCACTTCTGGGGCCTGCATGGTGTGGAGTTTTACTACCCAAGCCCAGTATGACTACGGCACTGCCCTGGAGATCGCTCACCCGGAAGATCCGCGCACCTACGCTCACGACGTGGTGCGCCGCTCACGTACCCTGGAGGCGGCGGCAGCTATTTTCTCTGTCTGTTACCTGCCTTTCCTAGCTGGGTTTGCGGTTATGCTGCTGGCCCAGCATCAGGGTGTGGGCAAGATTGTGGCGCTAATTGCGCTACCTGCTCTCAGCGACACCGGCGGTTGGCTGGCGGGGATTACTTTCGGTAAGCACCCTATGGCCCCCAAGATTTCGCCTAAGAAAACTTGGGAGGGTTTCGTTGGCTCGGTAATTGCCACCACCATTGGCACCGGCGTTGTACTGTGGCTGCTTGGCGGTACGCTGTGGGCGACTCCACTACTAGCTTTAGCGGTGGTTATTAGTGCCACCTTGGGTGACCTTGGTGAGTCGCTGATTAAGCGCGATTTGGGCCTAAAGGACATGTCTAACCTGCTGCCCGGACACGGTGGGTTACTTGACCGTATTGACTCGATCCTCACTACCGCCCCCGTGCTCTATATTGCTTCAGTGCTAGCTTTATAGTGGTAGCTTGCGTTGGCACTAGTTGTTAACGCCGCCGCCGCCCACTAATCCCTACTGTCCAAGCCCCAAGGATTTTAATGGCTGACTCCCGCCCCGTATCAATTGCCGCCCCCCGTCGTCGGGGACGTCAGGTGCTGCCCACGGACCAGCCACCAGAGGGTGCTACTAGCCCTGATGCCAAGCCGCGTCTATCTTTCGCAGTGCCGGTAGCTAAGGGTAAAGCCCCGCGTCACTTGGCTGACTTGGATCTGGCTGGGCGTAAGCAGGCCCTGAAAGAGGCGGGGCTGCCAGCTTTTCGCGCCGACCAGCTTTCGCGCCACTATTTCACGCATTTCACCCGTAACCCGGCTGATATGACTGACCTGCCGGCCTCCCAGCGCACCGCGCTATGTGATGAGCTGCTGCCGGATCTGCTCAGCCAGGTACGAGCCTTGAAAGCTGACCAGGGTAAAACCATTAAGTACCTGTGGGAGTTATTTGACGGAGTGCGGGTAGAGAGCGTGTTGATGCGCTACAAGGACCGCACCACGCTGTGTGTCTCTAGTGAGGCTGGCTGCGGTATGGCCTGCCCATTTTGTGCCACCGGGCAGATGGGCCTGACCCGTAACCTGTCTACCGCTGAAATCATTGAGCAGGTGCGTCAAGGCGCGGCGGCTTCACGCGACGGCGAGCTAGCTGGGGGACCGGCCCGACTTAGCAACATTGTGTTTATGGGCATGGGAGAGCCCATGGTCAACTACAAGAACCTGATCCCAGCCCTGCACCGGCTAACCCAGAGTGCCCCTGAGGGTTTTGGTATTAGCGCCCGCAACATCACGGTTTCTACCGTAGGTTTGGTGCCGCTAATTAAAAAGCTGGCAACCGAGGGGATGCCGGTTACGCTGGCGGTTTCTTTGCACGCTCCCGACGACGAGCTGCGCGATGACCTGATCCCGGTTAACTCCCGCTGGAAGGTAGGGCAGCTACTTGACGCCGCCCACGAATACTTCGAGGCCACCGGCCGGCGTGTATCGATTGAATATGCCCTGATTGAGGACATGAACGATCACGCTTGGCGCGCCCAGCTGCTAGCTGACGAGCTCAACAAACGCGGTCACGGCTGGGCTCACGTTAACCCCATCCCGCTTAACCCCACCCCGGGCTCAATTTGGACTTGTTCACGCCCCCAGGTGCAGCAAGAGTTTGTAAACACCCTGCGCAGGGCTGGTATTACTACAACTGTGCGAGATACTCGCGGTTCTGATATTGATGGTGCGTGTGGCCAGCTGGCCGCCGAAGTGCTGCAGCAAGAAAGGCGCTTGAGTTAAAGCATGAGCGACTTATTCGAGACCGTAGCCTGGAACCAGAAGGGCTACCGTAAAAGCGAAGTTGACGACTTTTTCAACCGGGCCCACGATCTTTATGAGGCTGGCGACACCACCAGCCTGACCCCCACCCAGGTGCGTATCAACTGTTTTGATGTGGCCCGTGGCGGCTATGACATTCACGCGGTAGATGCAGCTATGGACCGCCTTGAAGTGGCTTTGATGCGTAAAATGCGTGAATCATTTGTGGCCCGTAGGGGCCGTCAAGCCTGGATGGATGAGGCAGCTAATCTAGCTACCACGCTTTACCCGCGCCTGCTACGCCCAGAAGGTAAGCGTTTTGCGCCGGCTAAGCGTGGCTATTCGATTGCTGAAGTGGACCGCTTTATGGACCGTTTAGCAGCATTCTTTGACAAGGGTGACCCGCTTAAATCTACGCAGCTGCGTAAACTTACTTTCTCTGCGGCCAAAGCAGATAAAGCCTATGACGAGGCCAGTGTGGACGCATTTATTGAGCGAGCCATCGAAGTATTGATGCGTGTGGAGTAAACACTAGGGAGTGTCGTGAGTTTTCCAAACCAACTAATCATTTTGGGTTCTACTGGGTCAATTGGGACCCAGGCCCTGGATGTAGTACGTGAGCTTAAAGCTAGTGGCCAAAGTGATATCCAGGTACTTGGCTTGGCAGCAGGTGGCTCACAGTTGGAGCTGCTAGCCAAGCAGGTGGCAGAGTTTAGCCCGCGCGTGGTGGCGGTGGCTAATCCTAACGCCGCTACGCAGCTACCGGATTTACTTAAGCACTATGGCGCTGGTGAGCAGCCGCTACAGATTCTTAGCGGCCCTGACGCGGCCGCCGAGCTAGTGCGTAGCCTAGCTATGGGGCAAGACGGCACAGTACTTAACGGCATTACTGGTTCGGTCGGTTTAGCTGCCACTTTAGCTACTTTGGCCGACGGCGCCCGCCTGGCACTGGCTAATAAGGAATCTTTAGTGGTGGGTGGGGCCCTGGTAAAGCAGGCCTTAGCCTACCCAGGCCAGGTGGTGCCGGTTGACTCTGAGCACAGCGCTATTGCCCAAGCTCTGCTAAGTGGCCGCCACGAAAAGGGCCTAACCAGCCCGGTAGTTAGCGGTTACAGCGAGGTCTCACGTCTGATCCTGACCGCCTCGGGGGGACCGTTTAGGGGTAAGAAACGTGAGCAGCTTAGCCAGGTAACTGCCGCCCAGGCTTTAGCTCACCCCACTTGGTCAATGGGGCCAGTGGTTACAGTTAACTCCTCCACCCTGGTCAATAAGGGTTTGGAGTTAATTGAGGCCCATCTTTTGTTTGACGTGGACGCCAGTGACATTGATGTGGCGGTGCACCCCCAGTCGATCGTGCACTCTATGGTGGAGTTCGTCGACGGCGCCACTATCGCCCAGGCCAGCCCGCCCGACATGCGTTTGCCTATCGCTCTGGGCATGACTTGGCCCCAGCGCCCACGCCTGGTGGGTAAGCTGACTAAACCCACCGACTTCACTAAGGTAAGCAGCTGGGATTTTGAGCCGGTAGATAACCACACCTTCCCGGCTCTGCAGCTGGCTCGCCATGCTGTCAGCGCTTCAGACACCCACCCGGCAGTGTTTAACGCCGCCAATGAGCAGGCCGTAGACGCTTTCCTAAAGGGGTCCCTGAAGTGGGTGGATATCGTAGATATCGACATTGCGGTAGTAAACGAGCATGAGGGGGTCAGTGCCCCCAGTTTGGATGATGTGTTGGCGGTGGACCGCTGGGCGCGTGCACGCGCAGATGAACTGATTGCGGCGAAAGGCTAAACACGCATGTATTGGCTGGGCATAGTTATCTTCATTGTGGGGCTACTGATTTCAGTGGCCTTGCACGAGCTGGGACATATGATTCCGGCCAAAGCTTTTGGCGTTAAGGTTTACGAATACTTCATCGGATTTGGCCCACGTATCTGGTCGCGTCAAAAAGGCGAAACCGAATATGGGCTAAAAGCTCTGCCTTTGGGTGGCTATGTGCGTATGGCCGGTATGCTACCGCCAGCTAAACCCGGTCACCCTGACAAAGTTAACTCTAAAGGCGAGCTAGGCATGGTAGGCCAAGCCCGCCAGGAGTCACTAGCTGAACTAGAGCCAGGTGAAGAACACAAGGCTTTCTACAATTTAAGCGCCCCTAAAAAACTGGTGGTCATGTTTGGTGGACCGGTGATGAACCTGTTCCTGTCAGGGCTGCTAATCGTTGTTTCAATGAGTTTCATTGGGGTGCCTAAAGCCACTAACACTCTGGCCGGGGTATCTACCTGCTTGCCCACCATTGAATCTGGTCAGTCAACATGCGATGCCAAAGCCACCATCCCTGCCCGGGCCGCCGGGTTAAAGGCTGGCGACACCATTACTTCCTGGAATGGCCAGCAAATCAATGACTGGACCCAGCTGCAAACCGCTATCGCTAGCACCAAAGCCGGCACCGGCGTCGTCGTGACTGTAAAGCGAGGCAACCACAGCCAGCAGCTAAACGTGGTGCCCACCCAAGTGACCCGGGTAGTGCAAGACGCCCGGGGTAAAGCTTTAGCCGCTCCCGACGGCTCGGCCCTAACCCGCACCACCACTTTCGTGGGTATCAGCCCGCAAATCAGCGGCCAACCAGTCTCGCTGGGCACGGCCCTAAAAACTACCTGGCTGGTTAACGTCTCCACCCTCAAAGCCATTGTCACCTTGCCGGCAGGCCTCTACCACCGGGTGCTAAGCGCCCTGGGGCAAGAATCCACCTCAAACCAGTCGCTGGTGTCAATCGTGGGAGTCGGGCGTATGGCCGGGCAGGTATCAAGCGGCGGCGGTGGGGTAGTGGACCTGTCGGTGCGCGCATACTCCATGCTGATGCTACTAGCCAGCCTTAACGCAGCCCTGTTTGCATTCAACATGATCCCACTGCTGCCTCTAGACGGTGGACATATTGCCGGAGCTATCTGGGAAGGCCTGCGTCGCAGCTTCGCCAAACTACGTAAAGCCCCAGATCCGGGGCCAGTTGACACCGCTAAACTGCTACCAATTGGGCAGGGTGTGTTTATCTTACTGCTAATTGTGGGATGTCTCTTGATCTGGGCAGATATAGCTGCCCCGGTTTAGGTGCAATAATGTCAGGCGTGAATAATGCATCGATTGCTTTGGGAATCCCCACGCTCCGTGAAGAACAGCCCGTTCTAGGTAAGCGTAAGCCCACCCGCAAAATCATGGTGGGATCCGTACCGGTAGGTGGCGATGCACCGATAAGCGTGCAGTCCATGACCACCACCAAAACCCACGACATCGGCGCAACCTTGCAGCAGATCGCTGAGCTGACTGCTGCCGGCTGCGACATTGTGCGCGTAGCCTGCCCCACCGATAAGGACGCCGAAGCGCTGCCCATTATCGCTAAGCAGTCACGCATCCCGGTGATCGCCGACATTCACTTCCAGCCCAAATACGTCTACGCCGCCATCAAGGCCGGCTGCGGTGCAGTGCGCGTAAACCCCGGTAACATCCGTAAATTCGATGACCAGGTAGCCGAAATCTGCAAGATGGCCTCCGACTACGGCGTCAGCCTACGTATCGGTGTAAACGCCGGCTCGCTAGACCCGCGCCTACTGAAGAAGTACGGCAAAGCCACCCCTGAGGCCCTGGTGGAGTCAGCCGTGTGGGAAGCCAGCCTGTTTGAAGAAAACGACTTCCACGACTTTAAAATCTCCGTCAAGCACAACGACCCGGTAACCATGGTCCAGGCCTACCGCCTGCTAAGCGAAAAAGGTAACTGGCCCCTACACCTTGGGGTAACCGAAGCCGGCCCCGCCTTCCAGGGCACCATTAAGTCCTGCGCTGCTTTCGGCGTGCTACTAGCTGAAGGCATTGGTGACACCATCCGCGTCTCCCTGTCGGCCCCGCCGGTAGAGGAAGTCAAGGTTGGCACCAAGCTGCTCGAATTCATGGGCCTGCGCCCGCGCAAGCTAGAGATCGTCTCCTGCCCCTCCTGCGGCCGCGCCCAGGTGGACGTATGGACTCTAGCCGAAAAGGTTGAAGAAGGCCTCAAAGATGTTAAGGCCCCGCTGCGCGTAGCCGTTATGGGCTGCGTAGTTAACGGACCCGGTGAGGCCCGCGAAGCTGACTTAGGCTGCGCCTCCGGTAACGGCAAGGGCCAGATCTTCGTGCGCGGCAAGGTTGTAGAGACTGTGCCCGAAGATCGCATCGTAGAAACCGTGCTGCGCTACGCCAACGACATGGCCGCAGACATGGCTGCCGAGATGGGTGAGGAAGCACTAGAAAACGCTGCCCCACAGGTGATGGTGCCCTCAGCCTGATGCTGCGTTTGCATCGCGACCCGCATCCGCTCACGCCCGCCAATAGCACTGCGCTAATGCAGCTGTTGGCGGGCGACGCCGTAGCCGGGGTGCAACTAGGGGCGCAAATTAGCCGCTGGAATTACTGGGGTAGGGGAGACGTAGTTGCTTGCGGCACCCCCCAACCCCACGCCGGGGCCTGGGCTACCGGTTCGCTTATCCTCTACGGTCAGCGCCATTGCAGCCCCAGCGAGTTAAAAGCCCTAGCCAGTCACGGGCGTCCCCGGTTAACTAGGCGCGGCTCAGTGATGGGGCCGGCTGATGATGTGGCCGCGCTATGGCCGTATTTGGATCAGCGCCATTTGGCGGTGCGCCAGGCGCGTTGGAATCAGCCTTTACTGCTAGCCCCGCCGGCCAAGCAGGTAGCTCAGACTTTGGCAGCTGCTAGCTCTAGCTATGGCGATGAGCTGGTGGCCGCTGCTGCTAGCCAAACCCAAGCGGCCCAGGTGGGGATGGAGCCGCTGGTATTGCCGGCGGCGGTGGCCATGTTTAAAGAAGAAGTAGGTTTTGACCCGCTCTCTAGCGGCTCTGGCTATGGGCGCCATATCAGCCAGTTAATTGAGCAGGGGCGCAGCTACGTACTTCTCGACGACGGCGCCGGCCACCTGGGCAATACGCAGGTAGCTTTTAAAGCTGACGTGGGTAGCTTGTGGAACTCGGTAGCCCAAATAACCGGCGTGTGGACCCGCCCTGACCTGCGCGGTAGGGGACTGGCTAAAGTGGCGCTGGGGCGAGTGCTGGCCCTGATTTACGCCCAACACCAGGTCAGTCAGATCAACTTGTATGTTAATGACTTCAATGTGGCGGCCCTGGGCCTGTATAAATCTTTAGGTTTTACGCAGGTGGGCACCATGAGCACAGTACTGCTGTAAATGCTGCTATAAACCTGGCTCAGCTTTAAACAGCTAAGTAGGACAGACAACACCAGCTTCACTTAGCTACTGGGCTTGGCTACGCGTAACATATACGTGTGCTTCAGACAATGACCAACGCCTTTATCCGTACTTTGCGTGAGGATCCTGCCGACGCAGAGGTAGCTAGCCACAAACTACTGGTGCGTGCTGGCTATATTCGCCGCGCTGCCCCGGGAATCTACACCTGGCTGCCACTAGGACTGCGTACCTTACGCAAGGTGGAGCAGGTGGTGCGTGAAGAGATGGATACTATCGCGCAGGAAGTACACTTCCCGGCTCTGCTCAGCGCCGACCCCTACAAGGCCACCGACCGCTGGGAAGAATACGGCCCCACCCTGTTCAAGCTGCGTGACCGTAAGGGCGGGGACTACATGCTGGCCCCCACTCACGAGGAAATGTTCACCTTGCTAGTCAAGGACATGTACTCCTCCTACAAGGATCTGCCTGTTTCCCTCTACCAGATCCAGACCAAGTACCGTGATGAGGCTCGTCCACGCGCAGGCTTGATCCGTGGGCGCGAGTTCATCATGAAGGACTCCTACTCCTTCGACATTGACGACGCCGGCCTGGAACGCTCCTACCAGCTACACCGCGCCGTTTACCAGCGTATTTTTGAGCGCCTGGGCCTTGAATACGTAATTGTTAACGCCATGAGTGGAGCCATGGGTGGCTCCCACTCTGAAGAGTTCCTACACCCCTCACCCATTGGTGAAGACACTTTCGTGCGCTCTGCCGGTGGCTACGCCGCCAACGCGGAGGCTGTCACCACCCCGGTGCCCGAGGCTGTGGATGCCTCCAACGAGCCGGCCCCGGTGGAGGTAGACACCCCCGAATGCCCCACCATTGAATCCCTAGTGGAGCTGTTCAACACCAAGTACCCGCGCGCCGACCGCCCCTGGAGCGCCGCCGACACACTTAAGAACGTAGTGGTTAACCTGACCCACCCCGACGGCTCCCAAGAGTTGCTGGTAATTGGTCTGCCCGGTGACCGCGAAGTGGATATGAAGCGCCTAGAGGCCGCCGTGGCCCCGGCAGAAGTGGAAATGGCTGGTCACGAGCAGCTAGCCAAGCACCCTGAGCTGGTGGCTGGCTACATTGGCCCGCAGGTGGTGGGTCCCAACTCGCCTAAGCGTGTGGCTCAGGTGGTCGACGGCGTCGAGCAGCTTAGCGGCAGCGTGCGTTACCTGCTAGACCCGCGCGTAGTAGAGGGCACCAGCTGGATCACCGGCGCTAACGCCGACCAGCGCCACGTCTACCACCTGGTAGCTGGGCGCGACTTTAAGGCTGATGGGGTAATTGAGGCCGCTGAGGTGCGCCCCGGCGACCCGGCTCCTGACGGCTCTGGTCCGCTAGAGCTAGCCCGTGGTATCGAAATCGGTCACATCTTCGCCCTGGGGCGCAAGTACGCTAACGCCCTAGACCTAAAGGTGCTCGACCAGAACGGTAAAGCCCAGGTGGTAACCATGGGTTCTTACGGCATCGGGGTTTCACGTGTACTAGCGGCTCTGGCTGAAACCAACTGCGACGAGCACGGCCTAGCTTGGCCCGTGCACCTGGCCCCCTACCATGTGCAGGTACTGGCCACTGGTAAAGATGAGGCAGTATTTGAAGCTGCCACCACCATTGCCAGCGAGCTAGATGGCCTAGGCTACGACGTGCTATTTGATGACCGTCGCAAGATCAGCGCCGGCGTTAAGTTTGCTGACTCTGAACTACTAGGTATGCCCTACATTGTGGTGGTAGGGCGCAACCTAGCTAAGGACGGCACTGTAGAAATCCGCAACCGTCGCAGCGGCGAGCGCATCAGTGTTAGCGCTGAGCAGGCTGTAGCCCAGCTAAACGAGCTGCTAGCAGCCCAGCTGAGCTAACAAAGCAGGCTTTAAGCGCTTAGCGCGGGCTTTAAGCACTAAAGTGCTTAAAGAACCCAAAAAGCGTGGGGGGCGGGCTGGTTAACCAGCCCGCCCCCCTACGTTTACTTGGAAGCTACTTAACCCCTAGGGCTTGTTCTGTTTGAGTTAGGGATGCATTCCAGCTTTGAGCTTGTACTAGTGCCCAAGCTGCGGCGCTAATAGCCTGTTTACGCTGCGCTTCATCCTTGGCGTTGGCCACTTCGCTAAGCTCAGCGCTAACCACATTTAGCCATAGGCTAGCGCCCTGCTCGTAGGAATTACCGCTGGGTAGCTGGTAGCTACTTAGGCGCTGATCAGGGCATTTAACCGCCAGGCAGGCGTCTACTGTGGCGGCGGCAGCTTTAGCCTGGGCGCCGGTAGCGCCGTCACCGCTTTGCGCTGCAATCACCTCTAAACCGTAACGGGCCTGGTCATAGGCGCTAAGCGTGCTCGCCTGCAGGGGAGTAGTTAAATTAACGCTAGTGCGCGGCTGCAGGGCCATCAGCTTGTCAAAATTCGTGCCGTCAAGGGCACGCGCCCAGCTAGCCCAAGTTAAACCAATAGCAGCATAGGTTTGGGCAGTTTTACCGCTAGATTCAGTCGCAGCCTTAAGGGCCTCACCAGTGCCCTGCTTAAGATACATAACCAGCTGCGCCGTCGTCGTATCAGAACCAGCCGTAGGAACTGGCGAGACAGTGGGATAACCGGTTGGGGGAGTGGTGTGCCAAGGCTGCCACACCCCACCTAGCGAACGTAGTTGAATAGCCGAGCCTTTAGCTACGGCAGCCACCTCAGCTGAGCCAGATTTAGCTAGCAACTGGGCGGCAGAGTTAATCAAAGCCGTCCGGCGAGCCAAAGCATCCTGGGTTTGCTGTGACGCTGAAAGCGTAGGCAGAGATGCGCGCGTGCCCTCACCTATCCGTAAACCACAACCTGACAGTGCTAAAACGCAGGTCAGGGCCATGATTGAACAATTGCGGGCGGTAGCGCGAAAACTAAACGGGCGCAGGGCGGGGGTGATTACGCGGCACTTCACCCCCTGATCTTCCCACGTACAGGTAAGATATGGGCAGGTAATTATCGACAGAAGGATCAGCAATGGCACCCGAGGCTAAGGGAAACCGCAAGCAGGCACCGGCTGAAGTGACCCAAATTCTGGCCCCAGTGGTTAGCGAAAACGGCTTAATGCTGCTGGAAACTGAGCTAACCAAGGCTGGAAAGTACTCGACGCTGCGAGTCGTCGTGGACCTACCAGAAGGCCCCGGAGATGTTGACCTGGACACAATTGAACAGGTGGCGCGTCAAATCAGCGACGCGCTAGATGAAGCTGACCCAATTAAGGGCTCCTACCAGCTTGAAGTATCTAGCGCCGGCGCTGAGCGTGAACTACGTGACGCACGTGAATTTGGGCGTGCAGTAGGCCGCCTAGCACAAATTAAGACCGAAGCCGGTGAGGTGTTCGGACGTGTACTAAGCGTCAGCGAAACCGGGGTAGAGGTAGAAACCAAAACCGCTACGCAGCTAGTACCCTTTACGCAGATCCTCAAGGCTCAGCAGGTAGTAGACCTCAGCGGCGCGCTGTAACCATAACTGAATAAAAGGAGCACACATGGAAATCAACATGACTGAACTGCGCGTTGCCGCAGATGAGTTGGAAATAGACCTAGATAACCTGGTCCCTGCTATTGAAGAAGCAATCCTAAACGCTTATCTCAAGCAGCCCGGGGCTATTAAGGGTGCCTACGTGCGTATAGACCGCCGCAACGGCGAGATGAACGTTTATGCCCCTGAGTTAGATGAAAACGACCAGCCCACCGGTGAATACTTTGACGACACGCCCCCGCACTTTGGGCGTATCGCTCAGGCTTCTATCCGTTCAGTAGTGGTCCAGCGCATCCACGACCGCCGTGACATGGAAGTGCTTGGCGCCTACAAAGACAAGACCGGCCAGCTAGTTTCCGGCATTGTGCAGCAGGGCCGCGACCCGCGCACCGTATATGTGCGCCTAGACGAAGAACGCGAAGGCATTATTCCTCCCGCTGAGCAGGTGCCCGGCGAGCGCTACCGTCACGGTGACCGCGTGCGAGCTTACGTAACTGAAGTTTCCCGTGGCCCGCGCGGCGCCCAGATTATCCTTTCACGCACCCATCCGGGCCTGGTGCGTCAGCTCTTTGAGCGTGAAGTACCTGAGCTGTCTAAGGGCGAGGTAGAAATCGTCTCCCTGGCCCGCGAACCTGGACACCGCACCAAGATGGCAGTGCGAGCCAACAACCGCGACATTAACGCCAAGGGCGCCTTCATTGGCTCCATGGGCACGCGTGTGCGCGCGGTAAACCAGGAGCTGGGCGATGAAAAGATCGACATTGTTGACTGGTCAGCTGACCCGGCCAAGTATGTGGCCAACGCACTTTCTCCCGCCCGTGTCTCCAGCGTGACCGTGCTAAACGAGGAAGAAAAAACTGCTCGCGCTGTGGTTCCTGACTTCCAGCTGTCGCTAGCGATCGGTAAGGAAGGCCAAAACGCCCGCCTGGCTGCCCGCCTAACCGGCTGGAAGATCGACATTCGTTCTGACACTGATGAGGGTGATATTCAGCCCGGTCGCACTTCAAGTGCTGACGTGAGCGGCGACTCAGGCTACCAAGGCTGAAAAACACCCAAATAGACGTTAAAATGAGCGATATGAGTCAACCTATACGTACCTGTGTAGGTTGCCGGGCTAAGGACGCGCGTAGCGCGTTAATTCGCCTCGTTCGCCGCGATACTCGTGTGGTGGTGGATACCGGTGCTTGCGCACCGGGAAGAGGCGCCTGGATGCATGACGATCCGCAATGTTATGGCACCGCCCTCAAACGGCGTAGTATTGAGCGTGCATTGCGCTGCAAAGGGACGCTCAACCTTGACGTTGTAGACAACTGGTTTTCCCATACCCACGCGGGTAAACCACTGCCGCCTGGCGGCACTAACTACGAGACATGAAAGCGGGTAGAGAGCCGATGGGCACCCGATGAGTACCCAGCGATGAGCTGCCAGCAGTAAACACACCCACCTGTTTCAGGTGGGAGACTGGAACAGGAGAATAGTGGCTAAACCACGTGTACATGAGCTCGCTAAGGAGCTCGACCCCTCAGGCAAGAAGGTCACCAGCAAGATCATTCTGGCCTGGCTAAAAGACCAGGGGGAATTCGTTAAGGCAGCCTCCAGCGCTGTTGAACCTCCGGTAGCGCGCCGCGTGCGCGAACACTTCGCCCCGATGGTTGAGGGCGACGGCGCCAAGAAGGCTAAGAGCGACGCGCCTAAGCCTGGTGCCAAGAAAGCGGCTAAGCCCGCCCCTAAGCCGGCTGCTAAGCCGGCCCCCAAGGTAGAGGGCGCTAAGCCTGCTGCTCCTAAGCCCGGACCTAAGGCCCCCAAGGCCCCGGTAGCTGAGGAGCCCAAGCCGGCTGCTAAGCCCGCTGCCCCTAAGCCGGCTAAGCCTGCTGCTAAGCCGGCCCCCAAGGTAGAGAAGGTAGAGGGCGCCAAGCCCGCTGCACCTAAGCCGGCTGCTCCTGCGCCGCGTGGTGGTGCGCGCCCGGGTAACAACCCCTTTGCTTCTTCGCAGGGTATGCCCCGTCCTGGTGGCGCTCGCCCGCAGCCTGGTCAGGGTGGTCCGCGCCCGGCAGCTCCGCGTCCTGGCGGTAATGGCGCCCCGCGCCCGGGTAACAACCCCTTTGCTTCTTCGCAGGGTATGCCCCGTCCTGGTGG
>ERZ773272.28-NODE-28-length-61958-cov-33.240166_pt1 | contig 61958 bp, 83 predicted proteins | sample MGYA00511891_ERZ773272 | MGnify/ENA primary metagenome ERZ773272 (study PRJEB29015, sample SAMEA2738150) | human oral metagenome | biome: human oral; feature: human-associated habitat; material: saliva | place: China | collected 2198 ...
AACTGAGACCAGCGACGGACTTGTCTGGGATTAAAGAATTCGTAGAAGCGTTACTTGACATGCAACACAAACGCATCATCATTCGCTCAGACTATGACCCAGACGGTATCTGTGCTGGAATCATCTTGTATGTCAACTTGAAGATTTTAGGATACGATGTTGAGATTACATTTCCAAATGCACATGATGGATATGGATTGACAATGAAAAACGCAATGAATCTTTTCGTAGACCACGGTGAGTTCGATGCAATCATTACAGCTGACTGTGGTATCGCAAATAGTGAGTCGATTTCATTCTTACAAGAAAACGGAATTGACGTGTTAGTATCAGACCACCATGCTGGTCAGATTGAATTACATCCATTTATGGCGAGAGCTGTGGTGAATCCAAATCGTGCAGATATGGTATGTAATTCAGACTTTAAAGCGATTTCTGGTACATTTGTAGCATATAAAATTATGCAATTATTACACAAGTATCACGACAATGGTCTAGACGAAAAGTTCATGTCTAACTTTGAACCATTAGTGGTCATTTCAACTGTAACAGACGTAATGCCACACGTGGATGAAAATGCATTCTTGCTACGTAAGTATAAGCATTTTACAGATAGATTTATTCCAAATATGCGTAAAGCTTCATTGAATCGTGAGTACCAAAACTACTTAAATGGATTAGAAGTTGTGTTACGAAATATTGGTAAGCTGAATGTACACAACATTGGTTGGAAACTCGGTCCAGCATTAAACTCACCACGACGAGTGACCGGTGAGTCAAGACTTGGATACGAATTATTTATGCAAACTGGTACAGTAATGGCACAACAAGTGTATGACGAGATTTTAAAAATGAACGAAATCCGTAAAGAAATGACGGAGTACGTATTGAAAGTACTAGAACCAGAAGAAGTCACGGTCGTACCAGATGTCAAATACGAAGGTATTGCTGGTCTTGTGTGTGCTAAAATGAGTGAGAACTTACAAGTACCAACAATTGTGTTCAGCGACAACGGAGAGTTATGTCGGGGTAGTGCTCGTGCACCACTTGGATATAAGTTGTTGGATTTAATTTCTGAGATGAAAGAAATCTTACCAGACGCTATTGTATCCGCTGGTGGACACGCAAGAGCTGCTGGCATTGCGATTAAGTCTAAATACTTAGAACGGTTCAAATTAGAGTGGGCGAACTTAGTTCGGTCAACCGAACGTGAAGAATTCACCGACTTCAAAGAACCGATTGACTTAGATAAATACATCACAACTGGTGAGTTGACCGCAAAAGTACTTGAGTATGGATTGGAAGATATTGACGAGTTGTATCCATTCAATAAAACAATTCAAGAACCAACATTCAGAGTACATGTGAACTTAGATGAGCAACGATTCGTTCGAATGAAAGAGCGACACTTGAAAGTGTTCTTAACGAACGACGTGAACGTTATCGTGTGGAATTACGCTAAAAGACCAACTGTAACGGAATTCGATGTCTCTGGAGCACTGAAAGAAAACAACTACGGTGGTATCACTTATCAATTAGAAACATTCTTTTAGATAGATTTTATTTTACAAAATGCTTCTTTCTATGTTATAATCTTTGTATATAAAGATATAACATGGAGAGGAGCTTTTTAAATGGCTGGAACATATACATTTAAAGTTAATTCATCTAAAAACAAATTAAACATTACATTCGAAGTACAACCAATGATTAAGATTGTGGACGCACGTTGTGACTTAGAAGGTCTAACGAAAGATAATCGTGTACGATTATCGTACGAAGCTCATACAACATTACGTAGTAAGTTACAAATCGGTGACGAAATCGGTTGGTTGGAATATGGTGTGAAACTAACTGCATTCCACACATTGAAAGACGTGGAATTCGGAAAACAATTCTCAATTACAAATCCAAGAGTAGACAAATTTGAAGTAAAATTAGTAAAAAGCTCATTTGAGTACGTTGAGGATTTATTCGAGCTTGTGGACGGTGGAGAAGATTGTTTAGTGGATGACACACTAACAAGCTTATATGACCATGGATTATTTAACATTTTAATCAGTGAGGTGAAACAATATGGCGGTAATTAATACAAATAAAGCAGCTATGTTCATTAAAGTAGTAGAAACAATCGAAAAACGTTTAGAGCCAGTATCAAGTGTGATGTCATCTACTTGGTCTGTAATTGGAATTGAGTCATTGGAAGACGGATTCGATGTGACAATCTCAATCACACGCATTGAAGATTTAGGATTCTTAGCAGAGTTTCCAGAAGAATATGACTACTTATTCCAACGTATAAAAGACGGAAGCGATAAGAAAGTACTAAAAGATATTATTGACGCAAATCGTGTTGTTAACGCATTGGCGAATCTAAGTGGAGCTGTTGGTTTATTGAAATTACACATTCGTGTAACACCAGAAGTTCGTAACCAATATGTCATTGAGTCAGTTGAGAGTATCATGAACGATATCAACAGATTACAATATGTGACACATAGTTACGGTCCCGGAGAAGCTGGAAAGATTAGTACCGACTTCGGAGTTGGTGACATCATCCCAAAATTGACAGAAGCATACAAAGAAAATGTAGTTGCTGCGTATAAAGAAATTTTCAGTCCAGCTCGTTTTACTGGTCAGAAATTCACATGTGTGGGTGACGTAACAATTGACCCTAAAGTGCAAGCAGTTGCTCGTGAGTACGTAGTAACATTCGACAAGTGCTTAGACATGTTAGAAGATGTTGCTGCAAACTGTGAGCGTTTAATCGACGTTGTACCAACGAAAGACCCAACGGACGATGGTGATAGTATTTCATTGCAAGCAGTTACTGATATGTTAAAAGACATGTCAGTTTCTCTTGAAAAAGTTGGTAACTTCACATTAAACTCAGCAGAAGACGTGGTACGTCGTATCAGTCATCGTATGCTACAAAGTGCACTTCGTCGCTCTCAAGTAAACGAAGCAGTTGAGATTAAAGACATTATCGGTAAACTACGTATGCGTATGTCATCATATAAACAAGATGTGGAATCAAATGGTTTACGTGGTGGTCGTGAATCAAATGGATACGAACGTCACGTGTTAGCACTGCAATTCGTTGTTGGATACATTCAAAACGACATTACACCTGCAATTCAGATTTTACAGAAAGCATTGACAGTACTGGTTACTGATGATGAGTAGGTGTAGCTTATGTTATCGAAATTAGACGAACGAATTGTGAAAAGTAAAGTTATTTCTTATCTACACAAAGCGTTTCCGACAAGTGGAGTAGTGGATTTACAGTTGTCGGTTGAATCAATCGACGGTAATGATGTTACGGTTTCACTCGTATATCCGAACGTCGAATTACACACCGACACTGTGTTTCCAGTGTCCGATGATGTCTGGAATTGGTACTTCAAGCGTGATGACTACAATCTTGAGTTGTGGAAACGTAGAATGTTCTTAAATAGTGGTGCGTTACATCCAATCACGTGGTGGAATTGTAAGTGTACAAGTACAATCACATTTGAAGAAAATGGTGAGAATTATGTGTCAGTCTCAAATACACCATTTGTGGTTTCTGAGTTATTGAATCTTGAAAAATATATGTGGTTATTGACTTGGGATAGAATGCAAGTAAACATGTATGAAAAAGCACACGATGGTAAAGCAATACCTGCGGAGTTGGTTGACTACAATCCGATTTTGTTGAAATCGGAATATAACGCAAATCGTAATAAAGCACAATTGCCAATCTATATGGATTGTCGTAATAAAATCAAGATTTTGGGTGAGAGCTTAAATCGCCAACTTGCAAAAGAAGAACGTTTAGTCCAACGTATTGACATGGAACGAGACGAGTTAGAAGAATTAATGATATCTCTTGACGATAGTGGACACCAAGTGATATTCTCAATGCCAGACATGGATTTATATGCAATGCGAAACACAGTTGGATTCTTAGATGATTTAAAAATCGCTGTGGAACAAGGTGTACACCGATATGTAAAACCAATCGAGTACACACCAGAGCTAGTGGACAACGCACAGTTAGTGCGTAACGCTTGTGATAGCGTATTACATGGAATTCCAGTTTACTTACAAGCATTGAACACACTACATGAGAAACATACAAAACCAAGAATGTTGTTCTTTAAAGGTGCTTCTCAAGAAGACATTGATGAGTTTGAATCACACGTGAAAGATTTCACAAGTAAAATGAAACAATTACTATCTAGTGTGGATAAATTAATTGGTCGTAGCTAAATTTAGCTACGACTTTTTTACGTCAAAATCTATACACGGAGTAAAAGTGTGTGGTATAATATATGTATCGAGATTAAAGAATAGAGAGGTGTCAAATTGAGTTCAAAAAATCCATATGGAATCATAGTTGCAAGAGCAATTGCAAAGAGAAAACGAGAACGCGGATTGGAAAAAGCTGAGAAGAAAACAAAGAAGAAAGCTATACCTAAAAATAAACCAGAGATTGACACGGACGTAATGTCAAATCCAAAGATTAAACCATACGATTATATCGACTGGTCGGATGATTCGACATCGAATAATGGAACAGTCGTTAGTGAACGTATGCTAAACAATCAGATGACATTACTTAAAATGCCAACTGGGTCTGGTAAAACAGCGGTGTCGGTCTATGCTCTTGGTGAGTTACAGAAACAACATGGAAAACCATTATCGTTCATTGTAATTGCTCCAAGTAAAACCGTGGAAGGTCTTGGTTGGCACAACACGATTGCTGCTTACAACAGAGCTTTTCCAGATAATCAGCTGACTCCAAAAACCATCACGACTCCGGGAAAACTTTCAAACATTATTGCTCATCCACAATCACAACTTGAAATGATAAAACTGATTGGTAATAATGGATATATCATCGTTGACGAGTTGCATTTATATAAAAATCCAACATCGAAACGTTCAAAAATGTTACACAAGCTAAACATGTTTCATAAGTTAGGTGTGACTGCTACACCATTAACAAATGACCGTGTATTAGATATGTGTAGCTATTTAATTCTTGGTGGCTATTATAGTAGTAAAAATAACTTCGAAGACAAATCTGGAATTAAATCATTTAAGAACGAATTCGGAGCGTATGGTATTTATCTATACGACGGTAACGTGAATACATTTGCATGGCCGTATTACTTCCAACTACTAGATGAGTTCAAAGAAATTTTATATGCTCCAAACGTGGACATTAAATCACTGGACATGCCAGACGTGGAATCACATATTATTCAGCTCGAAGAAAATGAACAATTACTGAGTGACTTGAAATCGCTGAAATATGCTCAACGTAAACGTATGTTCGAGTCTATCACGGATTATCTAATCGCTGTTGCAAATCGTATTACACGAGATGAGAAACGATTGGACAAGCTCATGGAGATTGTAAAGAAACACAAGCAACCATTGATTTTCTATCGATACAACGATGCTCGTGACGCAGTGATTGAGAAATTAAATGAACACGGTATTTCACACCAATTAATTTCCGGTAACACGAACTTTGAAGAAATCGACCATTCATCTACAGCTCCAATTTTGATTCAGTATCAAGCTGGTGCTGCAAGTATCGAGTTGAAAAATTCTGATTGTACGATTTTCTACGAAAACCAAAGTTCACACATTTCTTTAATCCAAGGTCGTGGTCGTAACGTAAGACGTGCGATGGAAACAGATTTAGTTCATCACTATTATTTAATTAGTGACTGTGGTTTCGACCAAGAGCTGTACGAACGAGTACATCGTGGAGAAGAATTAAGTAACGAAATCTTGGAAGAAATGGCAGAAGAATTTATTTAGAGGTGACAACATGTTTGGAATAACAAAAGAAATTACTTGGTTGAAACCAAGCGAGACGTTGAAGATTACAAGTACTGTGATTCTAACACTTGTAGCTTCTACAATTATTATCAGTAGCTTAGACTTTATTTTCGGTCTAGCGACGAAATTCATTATAGAAAGGTTTTAAATGACATGGCGAAAGAAGAAACAATTAAACAAATGAATCGAAGTACATCTCGATTCAAGAAAAGTAAATACGATATCTTGAAGTTCAAACACACTAGAGCAGCAGCGTTAGTTCAAGATTATAAAAATGAGTGGGAAACTGCTTCATCTAAAAACTGGCTATTCCGTAAGTATTACTTATTACACTTACAAGAAGAAGTTGCAATGCATGTGTGGGGTATTCTCATTACAATTATCTTAGCAATTGTAATGAGTCAATTACATTCGCAAATTATGGCGATTGAGATTTTAGCGAAATACTCAACAATCGTCAATGGTGTGATTACATCGCTTGTATTCCTACCGTTAGCGTTTGCGATTTATGTATTTTTCTCAGTAGAGAAAGAGTTCTTTTATTATGCTGACAAAGCAGTTCAGAATGAACAACGTCAGTACGAAGCACTTAGAGAAGAAGTGTTAAGACTGAGAGGTGAGAAACGATGAAACCATTAATGTCACCGAAAAACAACTTTGCTCGTAACATTGGAGAACTGATGTATGAGCATGATATGACAGATAAAGAAATTGCTCAAATTTTAGAAATCTCGATAGATGAGTGGATTGACAAGAAACAATTTAAAGCTCCGATGACATTGGAAGAATTAATGTTTTTAGCTGCGTGTTTTGATGTACCAGTAGACCATTTGTTCTTCACGTGGCGTACACGTATTGAGAATCGTACAATTCAAAATGCGTTTGAAAATAAAAACTGGTATCCAACACTACGAGTACAAGTAAATCAATTACTTGGAAATGTTGTAACACATAAATATGACCGACAAGAGCTAAAAGAAATGAAAGCTCTAATCGAACGATTATTAGAAATATCAAATAAGAAAGATGAGGATGAACAAAATGATTAAAGTATATAGTAAACCGAATTGCATGCAATGTGAATTCACAAAGAAATTCTTAAAAGAAAATGGACTACAATTTGAAGTGCGTGACGTAGTTGAGTCTGTGAAATTCAAAGAAGAAGTTGTAGACCTTGGATTCACTTCATTACCAGTCGTTGTAGCGGATGGTCACGAACCGTTCGCCGGATTCAGACCAGACATGCTAGAGACATTATTACCATAACGATTTAAAGACCTAGAAATCTAGGTCTTTTTCTTTTATGGATACATAAATATAAACTTTATATTTACAGACTCTTTTATTTGCAAATTAAAGCACCTTAGAGACGTTTTGTAATTCTAGAGTATATTTATACTAGAAGTTATTTAAAATCGCTCAGAATAGCTCTGTGTCCATCTGAGACGATTATAGCACAAAATACAAAAAGATACTTGAGCGTGACCATCAAATGTTGAGAATCAACACTCAAAAGTCACGAATCAAGTATCTTATTCGTTCTTATATTTCTCATACAATGCTCTCATCTCGTTTGAAGATAACATGAAGAAGTCAGTGTCTTGCATGTCGTTCATTACGTGAATCTCACTACAGATTTGTAAAATCTCATCATCACTCATTGTCTGAGATAACTCATAGAAGAATGATTTTGGTTTCAAGTTGCGTACACATTTTGATGGTGACGCAAGCATTGTACGACGATTGTCATATTTAGTTAAGTCGTCGACGCTCTCACCACCCAAGCATTCACGAATGTTACACTCCGTTAATTTCAACGTACGTGGTCGCATACGATTTGGTGATGGATTGAAGTCGAATTCAAATTTTTCTAGATGTTTTGTCAATCTTGTGGCGAATGCTTTCGCTCGAAGTGGTGACGAACCCGGATTGTGGATTTTCAGATATTCACAATACATCGAGTACACGAGTGAGTACACGATTAACTCTTGGTCAAAGAATCCTGAATCTGTGATTTCTCGTAAGAAAATGTCCACATCATCACTTGTTTCCGCAATAAGAGCTTCGTACTCAGATTTCAACTGTGATTCAATACTTGAGAACTCAAGCTTTAAATCATCAACCGAGCTAAACTGAAACTCATGTACTAGAGCATTCAAATGAATCGCATAAAACTCATCAACACCGAAATCTTTGTATCCGTCACCAACAAGCTCGTCTACTGTGTAGCTTGTCAAGTCTTTTATCTTGTCACCGACCGAAAAGTCGTGTCGATGGTCGAACGTACCGAAATCCACGATGATTAAACGTGAGTCAATCGCATTGTCACGACCCACGAAACGTGGGATGTCGTTCGTCGCTTGAAGTTTCACTCCTCGGTTGGAGATAACTACGTTCGATAGATATTTACGGTTTACAGAAATCGGATTCCCAGTTGTCAACGCTTTAAATCGAGATAGAGCTAAACCATTGAATTTGTAATTCGTTGGTAACTCATGACCAACAATCAATCGTGTTGTTGGACTGATTGTCACTAATGCGTTGTCATCTACGAGCTGGTCCATTGAGAATGTCTGATACACGTCTTTACCAGTAACACCAATTGCCATGTTCATGTACGTTGATTTACCGTTACCACCAGTTCCGACGAACAGCATGTATCGATTTCCACCGTATCCAATATGACTTGCTAAATGTAAGAACTTCAACGCATTCTTACGGTCTGGATTACCTTGAGACCAAGTTTCGAACATTAACTCTCTTGCTTGATAATACGGATTGTCTTTATCAATTGGTTTTGATAAGTCTACATCAATCGTTTGCTTGAAATATAAGTTGTCATCAAGGTCAACGTATTTGTTCTTGAACAAGTCATAAACACCATGCGTCGTTTTGATGAGATTTGATGGTGCTTCTCGTTTTACTTGCGTATATCCATTGACATGTGCAATTGCGGCAAAGTCTGTACCGAATAAAAACTTGTCGTCAATCATACTGTCCATTCCAGCTAAGTCACCGGCTTCTGTACACAAAAGCTTAAAGTAGTTTAAATCTGTTTGGAATGTCTGATTGTCATAGTCTGGAATGAGATACATTGTCTCACCATTTGACATATTTACTCGATATACTTCCGCTACTCGTAGCACACATTTAACAAGTGTCGCTTGAGCTAGTTCTCGTCTACCAGTCGCTCGTCTTTTTTCATCAATCGCTTCAACCACATCTGACATAAATTCTTTTTTAGATGTGTATTTCACGATTATAAACCTCCACTCGTCACTAATAAAATCATATCAAGTAATTTAATATCTAATGCTTCTGCTAATAAATTGATGTGTCGCAATGTCAACACATCTTGTGCTTGCAAGCACTCGCTTTCAATGTGCGAGATTCGTGGTTGTTTCCAATGTAGAATCTCCGCTAATTGTACTTGTGTTAGTTCTAATTGTAATCGTAATTGTTTTAATGTAATCAACTGGGTTCACCTCACATATAATTATTTTGATATAACTATTTTAATATAAATCTCTCAGCGTGTACAGACTTAAATGCAATTTATTTTGGAAAATTAAAAAATTTTGTAAAAATACAAAAAAAAAAAAAACAGAACTATTTACTTGACTATGAAAACTGTGGTATAATTGTTACATAATTCATAAAAAGAAAGGTGAGATTTACAAATGAGTAAAAAATCATTACGTGCTGTGAGTGGTGCTACACTAGCAGTCGCATTAGTACAAACAGTACAACCAGTATTAGCAGATGAAGTAACAAATGCAAATACAGTAGCTGTGAAATCTGAGAAATTAGACGCTGTTGTTAAAGAAGCAGCTGAGCTTGGATTCACTACAACTACACAAAAAGAAAAACGTGTTGCGAAAACACAAGAAGAATTCGAAAAACTTCAATCAGAAGCAAAAGCTGAATTAGATGAGCTTGCTTCTAAAATTCAGAAAAACGTTGACGCCGACAAACAACATAAAGCTAAAGTAAAAGAAGCGGTTGACAAAGTTAAGAATGAAGAAGAAGAAATCAAAGCGAAATATCCATTAATCTCTGAAAAAGATGGTGTTCGTGTATATGGTAAGTTCAATGAAGAAAAGAAAGGTTCACAAGCTTACTATGAAAATATTCATGCTTTCACTGACCGTGAAGACATTACACCAATTAAGGATGGAATTTATGTGCGTCAAGATTCAGAATTGACAGCAGAAGATGGAACTGCCATTCATACACCGGGTGACTATTTAGGTCGTACATTCTTGGGTGAAGAAGGTAAATCACCAGTGGGTTCTAAAATTAAGGTATCTCACGTAGCTGACACACTTGATGGAAAACGTGTTGACGCACACATTGAATTAGTACGTTTTGGTAATGCTTTCTCAAGCGAAGACGGTTTTAAAAACTTCTTAGATTCTAAGGGTGAAACTGGTGTGGGACTTGATGATAACGTTGGTGTAACATCTGGTAAAGGATACACTCAAGCAGGTGTGAACTTGGACAAAGAGACAGGAATTCTATATTTCCACGCATTCGACTCAAGTGGTTACACTTACAAAATCACTTACAAAACGGAGGATGGTAACACAATCAATCCGATGAGTGCTCTGGTTAACGTCGACATCGACTACAATCAAGGTATTGCAGTCTCTGAGAAAAACTTAATGTCTGAGATTTTATCTCCAGAAAGTGAGTTGACATCTGGTGACGTAAGCGACATAGCTGGTGTTGTTTACAAGAAAGCACAATATGACGCTAAGCGTATTGTAGCAGAATATGACAAATCTATTCCAAAGGGTTCTGGTATTTTCATCACAACAGGTGGGGAATTCGAATACAGTCACTTCAATACTTCTACAGATGGAACTGTGAAGGATAAAGAAAAACATGCAACTGACAGAACCGCACTTGGTGAGTCTACCTCAATGACTGCAGGTCTATTCTCTAAAGACGTGAAAGTGAACTTACACACTCCAGAAACTCCAACAGCTCCACAAATCGAAAAAGAATTCGAGCTTAAAGAGATTGAAGTTTCATTAGAACAACAACCAACAACTACTTATGTAGACGAAAACGGAAAACAATTATTACCACCAGAAAAAGGTGAAAAAGATAAGAAAGATATTCCGGGATATAAGTTTGTTGAAACGAAGAAAAAAGAAAATGGAGATATCGAGCACGTTTATAAGAAAATCTCAAACATCACAACATACGTTGATGAAAACGGAAAAGAATTACTTCCAAAAGAAGATGGAATTGTAGAGAAGAAAGAAATTCCATCTTATGAATACGTTCGTACAAACAAAAAAGAAAATGGTGACGTGGAACACGTTTATCGTCAAGTTAAAAACGCAACAACTTACGTTGACGTAAATGGTAAAGTGTTATTACCACCAAAAGAAGGAATCCACGAAAAAGAAACAATCACTGGTTACGAATTTGTACGTACAGATAAAAAACCAAATGGTGACGTAGAACACGTGTACAAACAAGTCGCTACAATCACTACTTATGTAGATGAGTCTGGAAACGAATTGTTACCTAAAAAAGAAGGTGCACACGACAAAGAAGTCATCGACGGATACGAATTCGTTCGTACGGTCAACAAACCAAATGGTGACATCGAACACGTATACAAGAAAAAAGCTGTAGAGAAAAAATTACCAGCTACTAGCGTTGGAATCGCTGGTGCAGTTGCTGCTTTAGCAGGTTTAACAGGTGTTGGTGCGTACTTCTCTAAGAAGAAAAAACGTTAAGATTTTTAGAGTGACTTTCTAGCGAAGTCACTCTTTTTATGCTCCAAGTCTGTACACGGTCACTACAACCATGTTATAATAAAAGAAAGTGAGGTGACACTATGGAAACATTACGTGAGAAAGCAAGTTACTCAAACATCGTTGACAAAGAAGATGTCAAAGAGGTCTACAAACAATTCAACATCGTGGAGGACAATCGTGGATTCACGTCACACGAACAAGTTGACGAATTCATCGCTAAGAGTTTAGCGTCACATACAAAAGAAAAGAAAGTGAAATAATTCACAAACTCAATCAGTCATTGAGTCGTTGCCATCAAAATTGGGGGATACCCACATTGAAACGCAACGGTTCGATGACTGATTTTCATGTGCACTAAAAATTTTACATTACAATTCTCATGTGCTATAATAACTATATAAATTAAAAAAGTTAAGGAGAAATGATTATGTTAATTTTAAGAAGTGAACAAGACTTACCAGTATCAATCAGACACGTCTCACACTTAATTACAAGTGCTCAAGTAGACATTCGTGTCGCAATCATGGAAGACACTACAGTACCAAGTCGTATTCGCACAGCATTTAGCGAAACAGCTTTAGTACACCAAGGTCTAGCAAATAAATTACATAAGATTGGAGAAAGTGATTCTTTCAACATGAATACGTATCGTAAACGTATTTTGACGTTAGAACAATTGTATCAAGACGGTCATCGCAATCTTATTCGTATCGCTAATGAGAAATTACCAAAAAGTAGTGAATTACGTGACACGCTTTTACCACTCTTAGTGAAAGAAGCAGAACGTCAATGGTTCGATGAAATTCAAGTGTCATCTTCATATCGTATGGAACGTATTCAAGCATTACTTGATGCTAAATCATTATCACAAGTGACTGCGATTTTACCAATCGACGGATGGACTCCATATGATTTCGTAAGTGAAACATTACGTGACATTAGATTTGCACCAGTGATTGTGAGTGAGTTTGAAAAAGTACCGACACAAGAAACTCCGTTCGATAAATTTATCGAAAAGAACGAGAAGACATTCTTAGAAATGTTTAAATTACGTGTGACACATGAAATGACTGAGATTTTTGTACCAGTAATGCGAGATGAGTATCGCAAACTATTCGTACCAAACGATGATGTTGAGATTCTAAATGCAAACTGTCCAGAAATCATCAAAGCAGCTGCTAGTCGTGGTGCTGGAGCAAAACTAATCAAAGAATTTTTCGAGTCGGAGGTCACTCGTGCTCGTGAATATCTAGAAGAACGATAAAATAAAAGACCGCATGGCAATCAACATCTTGTTGACTCGAATGCGGTCTCGATATTTATTAATTTTTACTATATACAGCATCGAAGTTGAACTCAACTTCGTATTTCGTATTTTTAGTGGTTTCACGCCAGTTCGTGCTATTGTACGTGACTTTCTTGACAATCACTTTGTTAATACGAACATTACGATTTACTGTTGCTTGTGTGTAAATCGACATTGGAGCACGGTCATTGTATGTAATCTTTATTGGTTCAGATAACTCAAGAGAGAAATCATCTGTGCGTAAAGTTTTCATACGTGGGAGTAAATCAAATTCAGATTTAGTGTTATCCGTGAACTTACGTACTTCAAAATCATCAATCCAAACATCTTGGTCTGACTCTTTGTCGTAGACCACAATTTCTTCCGTGGATGTCACGGTCACAACTGGATTGAATTCATTGTGAAGTAACTGGATACTTACACAAGCTACTGTAAAAATAATAAATGAATAAATAAATTTATGCTTCTTGAACTGCCAAATCGAAAACATTCCGATTAGCACAAGAGCTACATAAGTAAAACTTCCAAACATGTTAATAAATAATTGTGTCATTACAGACACCTCCAATTTAATTTGTTAATATCATTATAGCACATTTTGAAATTAAGTACAGACCTAAAAGAAAGGACGAATACCGATGGAAAAACAAGTTTTAATCAGATTTATTTTTGAAGAAACGACAATCGACGATGGTAATGCAAATGTGTTTCCCGGAGTTGAATTGGACGCTGAAACGAACGAAGACATTTACGACATCGTTCAGAACGGATTGAACAATCCGCAAACATATAAAGAGTTATTACAAAAAGTGATTAAACACAATGTTAAACTTTTCGAAAAGCGTGTAGAACCAATCTTAGCAGAAGATTTGAACATTTACGATGTGTCAATCGTGGATATCGAGATTCTTGACAATTGCGGATTTGGAGTCACTTATAGAAGTAAAGTAGATGAGCACGAGACTAACGAACGTTTTGCGTTCTGGTCAGACGCTATTCCAGTTCAAATTCCATGTAAGTTCTTGGATGACCGCTTGACTGGTGACGATATTATTATGTCATTGACAGACGTGATGATTGAAGTAACATTCAAATAAAAAAGAAGACTAGAGAATTTCTCTAGTCTTTTTGTTTTGCTTTATTTTTCATCTAATAAGCTTGTGAAACTATTCACAGAGATTCCAAATGATGAGAAGTCGATAGAGTTCGCTTCTTTTTGGTTCACAATTGGAATTCCAGTAATCTTGGAAAATTCTACCAAGTCAAGCATAGAGCTTGCTTTACGTAACACTAACGCAGACATTTGTGATTGGTTCACTTCATCTGGTACACGACCACCAATCTTGAAGTTTGTCAATACAAACAATCCATTCATGTAAGTACCGAATGCGAATCCACGGTCATTCTCAATGTGGTGTTTAGATGAGAAAATTACTTCTTTTGGTTCGATTGCTACATTTGAATTTCTCAAATCTGGAATATTTGTTGTTCCAACAAATACTGTCACATCACAATATCTGTTACTGTATGGATTAATTGAGTACGTATGTGGTACATCGTCTCTAACCAACATCATCTCAGCTGCCATACCAGCACTATTTGTACAAGTCATGTCACCACTGTACTTAATGTCATATCGATTTGAATGACTGTAGTATCCAATATGGTCTCCATCAAATGTATCCACATGTAAGTCCATGTCAGTGTTCTTCGTCCAATACATACCAATCTTACATGGTTTTGGAGCGCGTACCACAGTATACATTGGATATTGACCGATGAAATTCTTCACAGACGTTGGCATTGCGATTGCAATGTTTTCTTTCTCGGCGTCTGGTAAGTAAATTGTCACATCTTTATCTTTGTAGCGACGAGCAAGCTCGTTGTTGATTTTCGTCAATTCCATTAACACTCGTGTGTTATCTACATTCTCACCAGCGTTGGCTTTAATGAATGCACGACCATTACGAACACGATAAATCTGAGCGTCTCCGTCTTCGATTAACAATTTCTCACGTAAGTAGTTTGAAATTTTAATCAGTTGATAGATGTCCACTTTCGTATAATCCGTATCTTTTTCAAGAACAGTTGTTGTCGCATGGTTGATACGAACTTTATCTGACAAACGTTTCATTCCATTGACGATTGGACGCAATTCTGGAATGTGTTTACGAAGCACCAACCATACTCGACGATTCGGTCTGAAATGCAGAGCAAGACTCTCAAGCGAACCACAGTTCGCTAAGTAGTCGTTTACTAACGCCACAATTTTAGAGCGTCGACTCGCATTTAATTTTAAACGAAACTCTAAATCTTTTAATTCTTCATCCGATTTGATGAGCATTGATTTGTCAGTGATTGCGTAATACAATTGTGTTACAAACAACTGAGCGTCGTTAATAGCACGATTTTTACGTGTGTTCAACACAATCGCTAACTCTCGGTTCGCAATAAGTCTTGTATTCACATTGTAATGTTCTAAAGCATCAGCAATCAAATCAACATCTTCACTTGGAACTGCTAATGATTGTGAAATGAGTTGTTGTAATGCGTCACGAATCTCATCTCTAGTTGAAACTAGAATGATTGTTTTTAGTTCACTTGTGAAAGAATTCACAACATCCGACAATACATTGTTTGGAATTTGTTGTGTTTCGTAGTGAACATCCCGGTCGAGTAAAAACTCACCAATTGTCAATTGTAATCGTGCTTGCATTGACTCGTAAAATGTTGAGTTCGCAGCTTGCATGTCGAATCCGTACAATTTATCCAAGATACCGAATGTCTCAGCGTCCACGTTTGTGAATGGTTGCACAAGTACACCACGATTTAATAATTTTAGACCGTAATGTTCACGAGTGTTCGATAGCTTAGCGTTATCCACTTCAATTTGTTTCAAGTACTTTGCTGTAATATAATTAAAAGTCATACTTATTCCCCTTTTGTTTTAAAAATTTTTATGTATAAATAAAAACACGCTCTCGCTAGTTGTAATGAATACCCAATTATCAAATAAGGAACAACTTTATGCGTCGAGTGTGTCGGTTAAAAGTCGCTAGACGTAAATAAACTCAAATGCTAAGTAGAAATGTAGGAACGCCTTATTGCAACTATGTATTTATTATAACACGTTTTTCTGTACGTGTACAGACCTAATTCGAAAAAAATTTTTCAAACACGTGCAGAAAACAGCACATCTCGGAAAGTTGAATGTAATAAAAAATAAAACAGAAATTTTAGGAGATGTTTTTTGGTGTTTGGTTTATGAGATGTGCTGTTTCTTGCACGTGTTTGTTTAATGTAGAAATCGAATCATTTTTTCAAAGTCGGAAACCAACTCTCTTGCTCCATCGATTGTCAATTGTTCATAGTTACCATTGAATCTCAATTTTACTGTCAGTTCAATTAAATTATCATATCGAGACGTACAATATCCGATGTCCACTGTAGTGTTTTTCGGTAATTCGTCGATATGTAGTGTACTACAATAAGTTGGAATTTCGTTCGAAAGATATCTCACATTTACAGAATTTTCATCTTTATGATAATTAAACTGTCCCCAACCGTCATCACGTCGTGGATAATTGTCGTAATTGAAACTTACTTTTCCATTATCGTTTTTACCATCACACTTGAATCGTAGTTTTCTGATTTCTGGAGATAACTCTGAGATTTCAAATCGCAAGACTGTCTCCATAACAAATGTCAAAAACTCAGTATGGTCTTCAATGTAATTCAGACGACGAATGATGTTTCTCACATTAGATTGCTCTGTGAATTTCAGCAATATGTCGTCTTCGATGAATACAGATTCATCCTGAGTACTTACAATTCGTAATCGTAACAATTTCGATTTAGCTTTTTCATCAATATCACAATCAAGAAACAATCTGTTTTTATGTAATTTTTCTTGTAACTCATCAATTTTATTCATTAATTCTTCGTTCTTTAAGAATGATAATTTTTCTTTAATGCCCACATTGTCACCTACTTTCACTTTGATTTTGATACATTCTGTTTAAAATTTAATTGCTCTACTTAGTCACATGTAGCCAATTCGTGAATTTATCCACTTTCGGTCTAAATTTCAAAACACACATTTTCCGTTAATTTGAAAACTCGAATTGACGCATCATCCATTCCATTCACACCTCTCTAAAAACAAGATTGTATAAAATGAAGTTATCTATTGACAGGTATACCCCATTCCTTTACACCTCTCTAAAAACGAGATTGTGTAAAACGAATACACCATCCAGACTATCTGTAGACATTTACACCTCTCTGGAAACGAGATTGCGTAAACCCAACTGTAGCAAAGGCGCATTCACACCTCTCCAAAACGAGATTGTGTGAAACCTCAATTTATCTCGAATATTCAGTTATAGAGAGTCGACTATCACTATCAGTAGTTTGATTGACGTTACACGAACACATGTTCGTCATTGCGTTTCAATCTAAAGCACAATAGTAAGTGAGTCGTTATCTATCAAGAAGTCCGTTGACCTCATTATCGATAGACTAAAGACGTTTGTAAATGAACGCCTATATGTATTTAATTGTCATTTAACACATTAGATGTGTCTTTATTGTAAGATAATTCGATTCTGAGAATCGGAAACATCCATATACTTACCACGTCAATTGGTTTTGATACTTTCGAAAGAATAAAGAACGCGGTGTGAGTCATTTGTATCTGTATCAAATGAACCAGTCCCGAAACATAGTATGAGTAAGTTATTATCATACCAAACATTTGAATCTGTATCAACAGAAACAGTCCCAAAAACCAGTTTTGTTGTTATATTAATGCTTTTGACATTTGTACCTGTGTCAAACGAAACAGTTCCGAAACAATGGTTAGCTCTTTGATAAAGTCGCTTGTCATTTGTACCTGTGTCAAACAAAACAGTTCCGAAACACGATTGAGCAATCGTCATTTCACGTTGCGCATTTGTGCCTGTGTCAAACGAAACAGTTCCGAAAACTCGTCATTTACTATTCAGTTTTCAACAGTTAACTGTCAATATCAGTAGTCCGATTGTCGTTATATAAATAGTTGTTTACCATTGCGGTGCAATCTAGAGCACAATATTGAGTGAGTTATTATCCAACAAAGAATCCGATGATTCTATTAGCGTTGGACTAAAGACGTCTACAAATGAACGCCTATTTTATTTATTTAATTTTCTTTAATCATTTTATACACATTATCAACGTTTCTGATGATATTACGTATTTTTCGTACACACTCAGCTCCGAAACCGTCAAAATGTTTTTTGACTCGAATATCAATATCAAATTCGAAATCTCTTGGTAAATAATCATTAGAACTCCACACCTCATGTAGTGGGAATACTTCCAAAGTTACATCTTTATGGATTCCGCTTAGATACAACGAACATGTTGTTACTTCCAAGTCGCCAATGTACAATTGTATTTCGACACCTTTTGTGTCGGAGTCGATAGTAAACGCACAGTCTCCAATCTTATTACCATTTTCATCTGCGATGTCCGCTGTAATACAGCGTTGACTTGAGATTCCACCGGATAATGTTACTTGTGTAAAGTTAACATGTTTCTTATTTCTCCTAGTAGCTAGAACTTTTGTTACAAATACCATCAATTCAGCTACGTCGAATAACTCGTGGAATGCAAATGGAAATTCTGTCCACAAATCAAAGTGTCCAGCTTCGTCAATTGCACTAAACTCATAATCGTAAAGTATTGACACATTGTTTTTATCATCAGATATTGTGAAATAAAACACGTGTTGTTCATCCTCATACTTACTTGGAGTTACATGTAACTTCAATCCGTATGTGTATAACATCTCTTTAATATCTTGGTATTCCTTTAGTAATTCTTTGCTTAATAATTTAATTAATTTCTCCTCGTTCATGTAATCCTCCAATTTGAATCGCTTATCGCATAACTCACAATACCGTAAATCATTATTACTTGAGAAAGCGCGGTAATTTACAACTCTTAGAAATTGATTGGTTTTACACCCAACTGAGAGAGTCTTGAATTGTCAATAACCATTTACACCTCTATGAAATTAATTGATTACAAAACGTTACCAACAAGAGAGCTTGTTCATGATTACATTTACACCTCAACTAAATCGACTGGTTGTAAAACTCCAACGTCAATTGTCTATTCAATTTTCTAGAGTTAGATGTCATTATCAGAAGTCCACTTGTCGTTAAATGAGCAATCTCACCATTGCGTTTCAAGTTAGAGTTCAATAATGATTTATCCATTATCTGACAAGAAATCCAATGATTTCATTGGCGTCAGACTAACGATGAGTGTAAATGCCCACCGAAATGTAGCTCTCACTACATTTAATCAATAATACAAATATAATATATTTTAAACTACTTACATGTAGAATGTCATGTTACGATTAAATCATAACACAACTTTCGTTTTGAGTACAGACCTGTTTCTGAAATTTATCAACTCCAGTTGATTTCAGTTTCGATTCAATCTGTTGTACTGCAACATCATGGTGTTTTACAAATCTGTCAAACTTACGATTCGCTTCACTAATATCCACTGTCTCACCATTTGGTGTTACACATGATAGCAAGAACGCAGAGTATAAGTCACGTTGTACTAGATTTCCGTCAATCTCTTTTGTACGAGTTGATAACGATACTTTGTTGTACTCACCAGTTGTGTGGTCTAACTGTGACGCCTTAATTGTCCACGTATTTGCGTCAATGAAGTTCTTACCTGCATACTCTGCTTTGTATTTCAACATTGATACCCACATTGCTGGAGCACGATGTCCAATCGATTTACCAAAACGTTTCTTACGAGCAAGTTTACCAGTCTTTTCTGAAACTTTTGTTTCTTTCGCACGAGCTGCTAATCCTGCAAAATTCATTTGTTCTACTACAAATGTGTCACCTAGCGATAACACATGATTCGTCTGAGTCTGGTGTGAAATCTTACGAGTCTCAGCTTGTTTACGTTTAATATCTACAAGTTTAGCTTTTGTTTGTTTATACTTTTTAGACTCATACCAAACTTTACGTCCAGCTTTAATTGTTCCATTTTCGTTAAAGTTATTTGGATTGTTTGCTCGACGTTGGCGGTCAAGTTTACGCTCTAGTCGACGAATCTCACGTTCGTGCAATTGCACGTTTGGTGCTAACTCGTCCAATCGTACTTGAACGTCACTTGAGATAGCGACCGTAGATGTACCAATATCAATACCAACAACACCTTGCATTGAATTACGATATTTCGTATTCGGTGGTGTTCCATCTAAAATCAATTGAGCGTAATAGTTTTCTTTACCATATTGCTCACGACGAACTAAACGTACATATTTCAATTTGTCACGTAACGCCCAGTATTCATATTCGTCGTTTTTAAATTGAATCGCAATTTTCATACGATGAGTCTTATTCCCAACTTCAATTGCATTGTTTCTGAATGCCAATCCACTATTCGATTTACCTTCAAATGAATCAATTACTCTTGGAAACTCAACTCTACGTGCTTTTCCGAACTTCACTTTAGAATACGCATCCCAAGCTCGTTGCCCTAACTTATCAGCTGAGTCCGACGGAATGTGCAATGAATAATTACGCTTATTTCTATGGTCGTTCGCAAATTTACCAAACGTAAACTTCCCGTGTAAATCATACTTCTCATCCAATTGTTTCAAGATTTCATTTCTTTCCTTACCCTTCGGTAATTGATAAGCCTTCTTGTACAACGGGTCTTTCTTTTGTTTACGAACACGTTTTAAAATCTCGTATAACGTTGCACGATAAATGTCCGTTGCTTGTCTAAAGCGTTTATTCAATTCGTGACGCTGTTGTGTCGTCGGTTTTAGTTTTAGCGTGTATACGTACATTTATTTGTCTCCAATCATTTTTTTATTGTAATTTCACTAAATAGTCTGTTGCTGTAATAAAATCTTTTACTAAAGTATTCATGCAATCATCTGTTAAGCTCTCATATTCTCTATGTGATGTACCCCTAACAGTTAGAGTATAATATCCGTCAATATTATCGAGGTCTATCTCAAAGTCCAAGTCTCTTGGTGAGTCTGCGATGTTCACCGTGTAATATTGAGTGTCGATTCGATTAGTATAGAAATTAAATTTGATATTTTCATCGGAATCGTAGTACTTGAATGACCCGCCACCATAGACACCTGAATCTTTGCTAAAACCAAATTCAATGATAGTGAAAATCGGTTCGTAGTCAAACTTGATGCGCAAACTATGGATTGATAAAAACTTGTCAGATTCTTTCATTTTTAGAATTGAATCAATAACGAACTTAATAAATTCAACTTTTTCCGATAATATTCTTAACTTGTTCGTCATGTTGTTATTAAATGCTCTTCTACTAATATTTTCAAACATTGAGAATTTAACAATAATCGTTTCATCCAAGTTACTTGAAATTACAATGTCTGTTACATATTCATCGTCTGGTGATGTTGAAAAATCTAATTGTAAGTCATGAGTCGACAGTTTCGAATTTAACTGCATGATTTCATTAATTAATTCAGTATTTTTCACCCACGGACAGCTCTCAATAATCATTTTTCTCTACCACCATTTCTTTTCAATCTCATAATTTTTCTAAATAGCGAATTGCTTCGATAACATCTTTTGCAGAATCACGTGAATTGCCAATTGTTAGACGTTCATATTCTTTACAAAATGTACCACTGACAGTCAATGTATTGAAACCATCAATAATATCGAGATTCAATCTTAATTCTAGTTCTTTCGGTAAGTCTGAAATACCAACCGATGTAGTCTCTGTGTCCAAATCCTCAATATCTAGAATTAGTTCTACAGAGTTGATAGCTTTACGATAACTGAAAGTTCCACCGCCGAAAGCGTAAATGCCACGTTCGAACACAAATATCACTTCACCATCATCGGTTTTGCGACTACATTTGAATGTTAAATTTCCAACTAGTAAATGTTCATCTAATTCTTTCATCTTAGAAACGGATTCAATCACAAATGCTAAAAATTCAACACGATTTGCGATGATACGTAGTCGATTTTTCATTGTATTTACAAAAGAATTTGTAACAGTATTGATTGATTTGTCATCAACAATAAAGATACCATCATCATATGAACTCACGACTTTCAACGTCACATGGTGACGCTTAGTGTCGTCCATTGAAAAACCAAGATGAATTCCGTGATTTAATAACTTAGAATTTACGACCGTAACTTCATTCAGCAATTCTGCATTTGTCATCCACGAATCATTTCCAATAATCATCTTTACTACCACCATTTCTTTGTTATTTTACGTTTTCTTTAATATATTTCTTAAACTCCACTGTTGGAGCAAAGAATACAATATAAATCCATCCAGACTCTAGTACAAAAGTCGATTCATTTTCGATTAGACCGTTCTCGATGAGCAATTCTGCATATTCAAGCTCATCACTTCGGATTTGAATAAATTCATCACCGTTCACATCAGCTTTTGTTACGTCACCGTGATTTGTTGTGATAATCGCTGGAAACTCATCGTCTGGTTCACCCATCAAAATCGCAATAAAATCACTACTCTCATATCTTGAAAATGTGAAGTTATATTTCTCACCACGAAATTCAATATTTTCTAATTTCATAATCATAATCTCCAGTTCTTTGTTTTTGTTTTTATCATTACATTCAAATCGACGTTCAATGCTACTTGAGTCTCGCCAGTAACTCAAGAGTTTTTGTTGTGTATTAGTTTATTTGTTGCAAAACTACACCCACACAGAAAGGAGGTCTTGGTGAGTTGCAGCTCACCAAATATACTTCAATTGTTTTCGCTTTTGATTTTTTACTTTTATGCATTTAGAAATTCTCGTTAATGTTAAAAGCATCGAACGCCGATTTCAACATAATGATATGTTGTGTGATTACCTATCACATTGAAGCAAGTGACAACAAATAAATCGTCTCGGTTTTAGTGGAATATGTTCAAAAATAGTTGTCTTAGCTATTTCATTGTCTATCTCAATTCTAGAACAACAATTTGTCACTTGCTTGAACATGATAAGTAGTACCTCATCACATTCATTAGTATATCACATTTTCAATTTGAGTACAGACCTAAATCGCAAAAATTTTAAAAATCTTTCGATTTATGTTTTCGCTTACGAGTGTAAGTCTTTTTCGATGGTTTTACGTGTCCACCTTTACGTCGAAGGTGTAACAATAGTTGCAACTCATCGTCCGTATATTTAATTTTTCGATTTGGTTTGAATTTCATCATTTACACCTCGCTTGTTTCACGTGCGATGACAGCGCAACGTTGTTGTGTTATAGTCGCACGTTTTAGACTGTTTGTCGTAAGTAATATAATATGGTAATCAATACACCTGCAAACAATGACATCTTCATTAATAATTTCAACATGTAAAGCCAATTACGAACAAAATAGTCTTTAGTGAATTGACCAATACTTATACCATCACCAATAACATCACTGTGGTTGTAGATATACGAAAATGTGACACTAATCGGAAAAGCGAACAACCACGATATTATATTTACTTGCACAAAAGTCACAGCACTAAAGAATATCGCTGCTTTGAAAAATTCGATTATTAGTGCTATCATCTATTGTTTCTCCTTACTTTAGTATAATTGTCGTAAATAAGTTAATAGTGTGACACCAATACCAGCAATCGCTGATACTTTCAACATGGACACTAGCATACTAGGTGCAACTTCTTTGAAGAACTTCTTTGTTGCTTCCCATTCACTTATGTTATCTGTCATCGAATCAAACATGATTCCGATTGATACAACAATGATACTTACCATCACGAAGTATAAAAACGTCATTCCGGTGAAAAACGTTAGTTTATACAATATTTCAAACATCAATTCCATTGCACATCATTACTCCTTACTTTCACATCATTTGTCTTAAATAAATTAATAATGTAGCACCTACACCGGAGATTGCTGAGAATATCACCATCACTACTAGAAGTCCAATGACATCTTCTTTTAAAAATTTCCGAATTGCTTTACTACCACTCTCATGACCATTGAACGCCAAGAACCACGAAGTACCCATTGGTAGACCAAGACCCAATGCCGCCACCAAATATAAAAACATTATTCCACAGAAAAATGCTACAGTTTGTAATACTTCAATTACTAATTCCACTTTCTAAATCTCTCCTTACTTCTGAATTGGTATAAAAACGCCACATGTATATAATAGAATTGCGAGTAGTAACCAAACTACCACAGCAATCACAATTTGACGTTTTCGCTTTTGCGTCAGTTTTCCGAACGTCTTTGTCACCATCTCAATCGGATTACGACCAGACATTACAATATAAAACACAAACGACCATGCTGTCGTTAAAATGAGTGTTAAACCAATCATGAATACCACAACAACAAGTGACATTATTAATTGAAACCAAATATTCTCTGAATTTAAGACTATCATCATCACTTCTCACTCCTTACTGAAACGGTGCTAACGCACCCGGTAATAATACAATAACCCAACACAATACGCAAGTAAATACTACCCACAATAAGAAACGTCGTTGTTTTGGTGATAATTTTTCAAATTCACGGTTGATGACATCTTCAAAAGTATCTTCATCTGATTGACGCTCACCTAACCAAACCGCAACTGAAACAAACGCTATGAAAGTCGTTAGACTCACAGCTAAACTCCAAGCAATAACATAAATGATTTGTACGATAGTGTGTTGTTGACTAATCATTGTTGAAAACATCTAATACCCCCAGTTTTGCAAGCATCATAGCACCATCAAATCCCGGATATTTTACAAGCACGTCACGTGCTAGTACCACGGTATCGCAAAAGTGTTGTACTTCTTCTAATTCCAAGTCCAACAATGAATAATCATTGTCTTCCCAAAATTTTACTTTATCCCCAGTTACACCAAAGAAAATTCGACCGTATTCGTCAATTGTAAATCGTTCTCCAGTTGGTGATTCAGCCATGTCACGCAAATCTTTAATCTTTAATTTGCTACTAATTATTGCAAGTGCTTCACTTTTAGTCATTTCTTTCTCCATTCGTATCACCTCATTTAGAAAACTTTCATCTTCAAAATCTCAGACCAACGCTTTGCAAATTCAAGAAAATGTGATAGTTCGTCGATTGTCAAATCTAAAACTGAGTATTCATTTTCTTCCCAAAATTTAAGTTTATCAACATCTACGTTGAAACAAATACGAGCAAAATCATCTTGCGACATTTTGACTTTCTTTCTCAACTCTTTAATTTTCACTGCATTATCCAATCTTTCATTCATTTCACTTGTAAAATCACATTTAAACATATTTGACAACTCCTTGTTTTTATCTCTATGAACCAAGTATAACAGATTTTCGATTTGAGTACAGACTTAATTTTACGAAAAATTGTGAAAAGCTTCACTAATATTGTACTCTAAGAGAGTTTATTAGTAAAGCTAAAATGTTAGCTCCAAAGAAAAACATCAGTACAGTAAACACAACAACAATTGCAATATTTCTTCGTCGTTCTTTTTTATCAGATTCAACTGCTGTGATGTAATTTATCCCATAAACACCTAGCACAACTACAGCTAATCTTAATGCAATTAATGAAACCATTATTAACAATCAACTCCTTGTTTTTTTTTTAATTGTGAAAATATTCACTAAAATCTAATACCCGAACTCCAAGCTAAAGCTACAAAAATTGAACCCACTAACAAAGTCCATGTCACATACCATTGAATCATGTCGTTTCTCTCATTTGGAGATAAACCGTCGTTCAATTCAATCCTAAATTTGTAATATTTTGTTAATCGCTTATACCCTACTAATAGCACTACCAGAAATGGAGCAGCAGCTAGTAAAAATTTTAATTCAGTTCCCACTTTTATCACATCCTTACATTTATTGCCAATTGATATGCAAAAACAAGTGGAATTTCTAATAGTAGATACGCCCACGTGTATCGTCTAATACTTCGCCACACAGTCAGTCCATTTTTACGATTTTTCATATATGTATAAATCGAAAGTCCCACTACAGTAACCATCCATAATACTGCAAACCAAGAACTAATTCTTGATAACAAAATATTAAATGACGCAAGAGCAACTACTGCAGATGTGTGACCACTAGAGATGTCAGTGATTCTAAACAACGTCATTCCTAACACAAACATGTCGAACCCAATCACAAACACGTCCCAAGTTGTAAATTCTTTCTTCATTTCCAATTAATTCCTTTCCACCGTGTAGACTACTGAGAAATCACTTCCAAGTATACCCAGTAAATATAAGCGACAGCAATGGCATAACGTATCAAAAATGACAACACGTACCCAGTAGTTAGTTGTTTCTCCTTCCACTTGGTATACATATCGTAAATCCCACATACCGGTATTGCTACCACGAAAAACAGTAACATATATTGTACTGCCATCTTCCCCAAAACTTCAAGCTCCATTGACTCACATCCTTACATTCAATCAAATTGTCCGCGTACCAATTATCATAGCTGGAAGTCTATCATATGATGTGTCACCCATGTTCGAGATACGAGTACAAATAAAGTATGTCACAATGCCAAGTACTACCCACAGTAACACTATCATTATTACTTCCTTTTTTAGTCATGTTTCCATCTTTCCACTCAGTCCAAGTCTCATAAACCGATAAAATAAACATCACTACCATTGCAACTACAAGAAAATAAGGTGTAACTTTCATTAACAATTCAGCTAGTTTACTGAAATACCCTCCACTGACATTACGTGACACACTTACACTACTTGGACTAAAAATACCTAACATCACTCTCAACATAACAGCAAGAAGAAATGCTCCAAAAAATATATCACTCCAATTAAATTTCTTTTCCTCCATCAAATCAGTCCTCCCAATCCAATCAATACCTCATATGTCGTATCGTAATCACCGTTGATTATCAACGCCCAATACGCACAACCAGAAAGTAGTCCAATCATTATAATCAACGTAACTATTTCAGTATCAACATCTTCATTTCCATTAACCCTACTCACTAATCTATAAACCTTACTTAACAATAAACCTACAGCAACAAGTATCACTACGACAGCAACCCATCCATATAAGTGTACAGTGAAACTTGATACTCGTATTGACTCTGACATGAACTTACCCCACAATAATAACATCACTATTGTCACTACAGATAAACTCCCGATTATACCCCAATCATTACGTTCCATTAAATCAATCCTCCAATGTATCCTAGTGAGCGAATAACAAGATGTCCGCCTGTTCCAATTTGCTGAAAGAAAAAATACGAACATGCTCCCATAATCACTGCACCAATCAAAAAGACTACAGACATACCTTTATCAGAGTGGTCATTTAATTCAATTATCGCAAATACCAGTGTAATGAATGAACCAAAAGCTGCTAAAATTCCATAAAGCAACATCATGAAATCCATAAATTGAGTGTTAGTCGCAAACATACCTCGTAGTATAAAATACATAATCATTGAAGCAAATGACGCCAACATCGCAATTCCAAATTTACCACTTTCCATTAAACCAGTCCTCCTAAATAAGTAGCTGCTTCATGAATATAAACGTGATTGTCAACTTTTCCGAAGAATAAATAAGCTGCAATCAACATTCCAATCACAAGAATCACTCCCACCACAATAAACCACTTATCATACTCGTTAGTTCGTAGCATCAAAATTAACATTAGCAATACGCACACAGCTAATATTACGAGAATCCAACCATACGTTTGAAACAAGAAATTCTCTCGTTGCGTGTATGTTGAAAAACTAGTGAAAAACACCCAAAAAATTACGGTCGCAATCCCGGATAATAGCATTGCAACTCCTACTTTGTTTTCTTCCATTTTTTAACCTCCAATCTCAAATCATCACATGTAGTGCGTGAATAACCAATAGATACAGAATCCAGCAGCGAAAAGAGACATTACTTGTACAATTCTATAAGTAATTCTTTCAGCCTTTTCTGGTTCATATATTCGTACGTGCAACTCAAGAATCAAAATCAACCACAGTGAACTCAAAACACCGAAGTAACATCCAAGTATACCAAGTGATGAAAGCCACTCTTTAAACTCTACACTCATATTATGTCACCTAAAATGATGGTAACGGTTCGGTAGCTGGAGTACCTACAATTCCGTATACGATATAAATTAACAATAGTAAAATTGCAAGTAACAGACCTTCGACAAATGTACGTACATGTTGTTTAATTTCAGACTCTGTTTTCGATTGTAATGCAAGTCTTAATCCATTTAACGCATATCCCATCGAAATTGCTGAACCAACCAATCCACCATATTTAATAACATCAGTCACATATATAATTGCACCATCAACATCAAACTCAATGAATGCTTTCGTAATTAGTCGAATCAGAGTCGCTAACATTAACGAGCCAAAAATCCAACCAATAAATTGTTTCTTCGTCATTTCTACTTTCTCATTCATATAATTCTTCCACCTTTCATTTCAACCATCGCTTACAAGACGAACCACGTTCGTTTTCATTGCGAACCATGTGAATACCTCACTCTCCAGTCTACATGTGAACTCGTCGGTCAATCATTCGTACATCGTACGCAATCTTATCTAAAATTTGTAATGCTTTAGATAGTTTTTGCTCCAAACCATCGACTTGATTTGTCAATTTATCAATCTTAGCATTCAATTCATTCACATGTTTTTCTGTTGCTTTCCTTGGTTCTTCTACTGGACTAAATTCAAATTCCATCATTATAGTTCACTCTCCATTCTAATATCTATCTCCATCTAAGTCGGTCGTCGACCTTGTCTACTAAGTTATATACCGACTTCATAAGCTCCTTCATTTCTGAAAGCTCGTCCATGATGTCATCAACTCTACTCTCCAATTCGTCAAGTCTATCATCAATGTTATTATCATGCTTATCTACGCTATTCTTTAGTTTTTCTAACTCCGCTCGAAGTAGGTCTTCAAAATTTAACATATTCATTCACTCTCCATTTTGTTTTAATAAACTGAAAAACATAGTTCTTCAATCTTGTCGATGTGATAACCAAAACATAGTTTACCACCAGCCATCATTCGCTCATAGTAAGCGATGAAGATTTTCAATTCTTCTTTCGTCACTTCTTCGTCATAATATGCTCCACCTAAGTCCAACCATTCCATATGAGATGGTAAAAACACAGCTGGAAAACTATCCCAAATGTTACTCTCGATGTACCAAATTTTATTTGTTTCGTCCATCGACATGTTCACGAAATCCTTAAAATTGTACTTATTGAACGACTTTCGCATCTCATCGCCAAACTTGTCAGTCCAACCACACACAAAATCAAATGCACCATCTGGACAATATTTAGTGTACAACTTTGAAAATTCGATTAAATCTTTCTTCTCCGTTAATACAACGTCATCACCAAACCAGTCTGGATTCATTTCATTCATGACGTCATAAACGACATCTCTTAACTCACCACGAAGCATCTCACGTTCTTCAACTCGACCGTCTTTCAATCTCACCATGTAATCTAAATCGACTCCCATTGTATCACCTCATTTACCAAATGTCGATTTTAACTTTCTCAACATCTTCAATGTTGAATCCAAAGCATAGTTTCTCACCATCTAGCACATCGTCCCAGAACTTCAAAAATCCCTCAAGTTCTTCTTTTGATAAGTAATCTTGGTCGTTTGACGTCAAATACCAAATGTCGCTGTGTTCCATTGTGAAAATTGGATGAAATTCTTCAATTGACATTGGTTTTACTGTGTCAATACAAACGCCATTCTCGACCATACTCTGAAATTCTTCGTAATCACTCAAATAACCCAAGCTGAAAGCTTTTTCTTCCAACCAAAATTCGTCACCATCATCGTAACGAACTAAAATATCTTCGCTAATAAACCAATCATAATAAGCACGACAAAAGTCTTTAATTTCTTGGTTGTCAGTAATTTCTTTCGTGAAAACATATGCTACATCATCTGGATACAATTCACGAAGAATCTCAACAACTCCATCACGAAACTCACCGCAAATAAGACCTTTCTCGAAAGTTGTACCGTCTTTAAATGTCAATTCATAATTCAATCGAATTCCCATGATTACTCACCACTCTCTAATAAGTGTAACTTATATTGCAATTGAGCTACTTGACTTTCTAAGAAATGAACGTATCGCTTATCTGAGAATTTTACGAAGTCTGTTTCATTTGTGAAATCGTTCACAATCTCTTTGTTCGATTCAGTTCTAAATGGAAAATCTTTTCCATGAGCACCACCTACACCGAAGAACGCACATGGACAGTTACGAATTAGTTCTAGAGCTTCTTCTTTCACTCGTTCATCATTTCTAAGTTGTTTCTCATCTTCTACAGCTTTTTTGTTTGCCCAACTATCGTAAACTTTTGCCATGTTATTTTTCTCCTTTTAATTTTGAAATTTCATATTCCAATCGTGCGACTTTTTGTTCTAAGAAACGAACGTAATCATAGTCATTCAACTCACTTTTTGCTATAGAATCTTGTCCGTACTCAGCATCAAATTCGTTCAAACGTTTATGAAAACTTTTAATCATGTCTAGACGATTTTCCAACTCATTCACAATTGTCGCACCTAATACTGCATAATCTAATTTATTCGAAATTAAAATTTCGTCACTCACTTTGTCTTTCCTCTCTTCAACTTTTTTGTTGTTTCTCATATCAGTTACTTTTGCCATGTTATTTTTCTCCTTTTAATTCTTTAATTTCTTTTTCTAATTCCGCAATTTGTAAATCTTTTACTTTCAACATCTCAATGAGTAGTACTCGTTCTTGATAATATGACATCACTTCACCAACGAGCTTGTCCATAGCTTCGTATAAACTTGGTACATCTTTTTTCATCTCATCTTGAAACGTCTCGTTGATATCCTCACCATGTTTCGATTTGAATTTGGATTCAATTGCTGCATTTACTACGTATTCATATTCTCGTTCCATGTTTAATCATCTCCATTTAGTTTGTTGTAAAACGTTTTGTTTGCATTCCAGTAATACTTGGTTTGATATTCAACTTCTCTAGATTTTCTTCTCTAACCATTCGATTTCGTAATTCTTTTAAATAAGAAATGAATGGAATTATCAACTGACGAACATCATCCCACGCCCATTTTCCAACACTCGCTTTTACTTTTTGCCAATCACCATTGTCAAATGTTCGAATCATACCATCTAGTACGTCAATATCATCATCACTGTTAACAATGTCACCTAATGATTTAAGCATTGGTTTCCAAGCATCTTTCACCTTGATACTTGAGTTCGATGCTTCGTGAAAACTTAATGCACGATTTAGGTGATACGTCAACTCTGAATCACGAATCAAATCATACAGAATACTGTCGTCACCTCTGAGTTTTGACTGAAAATCCCAATAGTTTAAAATGTCCAACACAGCTCTCGTGTGTTCTTTATTTTCGAATCGAACACCGTTGATGTACTCAAGTTCACCAATACGGTCACAGACCAAAATCTCACGTCTTAGTTTTAATTCTCGTCGCTTCATCGTTGTATTCATATTTAACATATCTCCTTTATCTTGAATCAATTTCTTAACTGTTTTTATTATAACACATTTCCAAAATGAGTACAGACCCTAAAATAAAAAGCGTGGGTGTCCACGCTTCAAAGTTTAGGTTTACCTAAATATTGTTATTTTTGACTACAAGTTTGAGCTTTACATCATAACTTGCGTTATCTCCTTTCTCTTGAGTCTCACGTTCTACGATGTCTTGTACCAAGTACTCGTCAGATAACATATTATTCTTTAAGTCTTCTAAATAATCACAAATTGGTTTTAATGCTTTCTCAAGTCTTATTCTAGCATCAGCATCGAATCCAAAATTATCTCTGACAATTTTCTCCACGTAGAGTTTCTCAATCATACTATTAATGACATCAACGTCATTATCAAGTTCAATGTTATCACTTAAAGACATCAGTGTTCTAACAAGAGCTTGCACATGTATGTGTCTAAATCCAACTACCCCAACCAACTGACATGCGTATTGTAGTTGATAAGTCATCTTAGAATCACGGATTAAATCGTACAAGATATTCTCATCGTTGTATAGTTTCGATTGAAAATCCCAATGAAGTAAAATGTCAAATACGATATTTGTGAGTCCCTCTTCATAAAAACTAACACCGTTGATATACTTACAAGTATTCAATTTATTCCAAACCAAAATCTCACGTCGTAGTTTTAACTCACGTCTAGTTGTAATTGCATTTACATTTACCATTTTTAGTCACAGCTCCTATTCCACATGTATAGACATTTGACTTATTAATTCTTCTAGATAACGCTTAACTGGGTGAACCGATTTAATAATATATGTTCTTATTAAGATGTAAAAGCCATTTTCTTCAAAATTGTCATACGTAATTTTGTTCAATCCTTCTTCACTAAGCATATCAATCATCTCATTGACAACAACATCGTTATCTCCAGTTACATTACCAATCCGAGATAACACCTTGATGATACAATCAGCAACTCTCCGATGATGACCTATTATGCCCTTTAATTCAAGTGCTTTTTGTAAATTATAAGTCATATCTACATCGTAAATCAAGTGTCTCAAAATATCGCTACCACCATTGCGTATACGTTGAGAGTTCCAATTACACAAAACAGCAAACACATAATCCGCTTGCTTTCTGTCATCAAATCGAATACCATTGATATATACACTGCCATCCAACATGTCATGAACCACAGTTGCCCCTTTTATGTCCAACCATTTCTCTTTCTTAGTTTTATTTCCCATTGTACCAACATCTCCATTCCATATTTCTTAAAACTAAATTTATCACTTGTGAGAAAACATTCTTTCAATGTCAACCACGTCGTCACCATAAATCATTCTGTAGAAAAATCTCGTCAACCCAAACAAGAATTGTCTGAATCGTTGTCGTTGAGCAACCGACAAATCACATAACTTATAGTTATGTTTCTCCCAGTGCTTCAACGTGTCAGCAGATACGTTAAATCCTTTTTCCGCAAAATCATTTTCTGATAATGCTAAACCTTCTCTGATGTCCTTAATATAAAAATTGTCCTTTACAGTGTAAGCATAGTCTAAAATCTCTTTAAAATCTTTCATTTTAGTACATCTCCTTTATTGTAGACGCATAATTCGTAGCTCATCTATCATCATATCATTTCTCAACTTTGTAACGTAAAGATACATTCCGCTTAATTGAACTTCGACATCATCCCACCAACAACCCGGTAATCCATCCAACAGCCAACCAGTTCTGTCTGGGTTTAACTTTTCTATCATCGTATCAATGATGTGTGCGTCATCGTCGTAATTGTCAATTTCTCCTAATGAGTTTAAAAGTTCCGTCAACTTAGCTGTGGCAGTACTTGCATTATCACTATAAGTATAATAATGCAACACGTGTTTTAAACGATAAGTCATCTCTGAGTCACGAATTAAATCATATAATATACTATCGTCTCCGTGTAATTTTGATTGAAAATCCCAGTGATTTAATATGTTAAGCACAGCTCTTACATGTGTTGCGTTGTTAAAACTAACTCCATTAATGTACTCACGCTCATTCCTATCATCACAAACCATAACATCACGTCGCAATTGTAATCCACGTCTCTTTGTAATCGCATTTTTATTTACCATTTTGATACATCTCCATTCATTTATCGTCTTTATAATGTCATTATAACATAGTTTAAAATAGAGTACAGACCTAAAATAAAAAAGCGTGGTTTCCCACGCTTTAAAGTTTAGGTTTTAGTTTTTCTTTTTACGAACTACAAGTCCACCTAGTGCTACGAAAACAGCTCCAAGAACAGATGTGATTGTTGACGCATCCGTACCAGTATTCGGTAACACAGCTTCTGTTGATTTTGGTTCTAAAACGACCACCGAGTCGTCCTTCTTTTCAACAGTTGTAGTTTCCGATTCTTTCACACTTGAATCTTCTGTAGTACTTGTTTCCGTAGTACTTGTCTCAGTTGTACTTGTCTCAGTTGTACTTGTCTCAGTTGTACTTGTTTCAGTTGTACTTGTCTCTGTAGTACTTGTTTCGGTTGATTCACTACCACGTGGTTCTACTGGGTCAACTGGAGTTTCTTTATCCCCAGCTCCGTGACCACTACCAGTCACTAAATACACCTCAGCGTTGTAGTCCCATTGTAAGTTGTCTGATTTCAATTCTACCACAGAGTGAACTTTTTTGTCAGATACCGGGTTTACAATACGTGTTGCGTATGAGAATGTAATCATTTCATCCTTCAACAATGGTTTTTTAATTGTAATTTTATCCTTATCCCAAGTGTACTCATCTTCTGTCAAATTACGAACGACCGTAAATGGTTTATAGTCACTTAATAAGCGTACGTCTTTCACTCCGATGATTTCTTGGTTCTCATCTGGTTTCACTGTTACTTCCACATTTGTTAATTCATCTTTACGATAGTTTACACGAGCGTCGTAATTCACTTTATCTGGATTTTCTACATCTTGGTTTCCATATTGTACCAATACTTCGTTCTTATCTGGTAGAGCGTCATCCTCAATCGTAACAGTTGAAGCATTACCATTCGCTCCACCGATACTTAATGTATACGTACCACCACCCGGTACAACTGATGTATCCCACTCAACTCGTAATGTTAAGAACATACTTTTATCTAATTTATGTGACTCAAAGTAATCGTTGAACGTCACTTGAATCGTTTTTGTTCCCGGATTTGCAACAGCATGTCCAATCACTTGACCATCTGGTCCAGTAACATCGAACTCATAAATTGTTTTTAATCCTAATTCCGCTGGTAGTGTATAAGTTACAGTGTCGCCAGCCACAATGTTTTGTTCATTACTGAAACGTGATGTCATGTCCACGTTCACAGAATACCAACGGTCTTTACCACCAGTCATTACAACTGTTGAATTTGATACTGGTACCTCAGCTGCAATCACACCTTGTGCATTCACTACTAATCCTAGTAATACCATTGCTCCTGTTGTTAATAATTTCTTTTTCATTTGTACATGTCTCCTTTTATTTTAAAATGTTTTCCTCTCGGTTGAATTGCGTAAACTCATCATCTTGTAATCATGAATCTATCACTTTTCTTCCATCAAGATGAATATATTATAGCACAATCTCTATTTGAGTACAGACCTAAATGCAAGAAATTTCAGAAAAATGTCTGTGAATGTTTTCACAAACTAAACAAAATAAAAACCACGTGGAAAACCCCATAAAATCCACGTGGAAAGGAGATGATTGTCATACCGCCAAATATATGACAACCTATTTTGAAAGGAGGTCTGATAGTATGAACAACTATCAATTTAGTGCAATGATTTACATTGCAATGCACAGTGATGGACTCGAACCACCGAACTCAAATGAGAACAGATTTACAGTCTGCTGTCGTTGCCGCTTGACTAACTGTGCGAGTTAAAAAGACTAGTCCGTTTTGCTAGACATCTAGAGCACCCGTCTAGCAAAACGTTCTGCAGTTTGCGGTCACATTCGTAATCATCACTGATTCCATGATGTGTGGTACTACCGCTACCATATTTATAATCATATGTTCCGTAGAACAATGGATAGTGAGAGATTCGAACTCTCGCACCGACTTTCGCCGACCTACCGGTTTAGCAAACCGACCTCCTCAGCCACTAGAGTAACTATCCCAATTAAAATGAGATTTTGATAATGAAAACGAGCGTCAAAATCTCATAACTCGCATGTGAACTATCGCTCGTTACCCACACACGGTATGTGCATTACGCTGCACCGATGCTAGTTGATGGAATCGAACCACCGACGTCTCGATTACAAGTCGAGCATTCTACCTACTGAATTAAACTAGCTAAATATGTAATTAGTTGACAATCTAATGTCAGTCCCTAGTCCGAAGCGGTGATACAGCGTTTCGGTGACACTAATTACATAACTGAGTCCCTCGTTGTCACCTTCAACTTCTCTCAGATACGACCGACCATCAATTACGAGCGATGGTAACCCGAACTTAGCGGGACGTACCCACTCCAAATTTAATCTACGTTATTACGGTCTTAGAAAAACGGTTCTTTACTCGGTGTAACCGTAATTGAAACCACCGTCGAAAAAGACGCTTGCACTTCGCACCACAACACCGTCTATCCCGAAGCATTCATTTTTTATTTTCTGACGTTAATGCTGAACGTCTTGTGTTGCAGAAACAAGCCGACTAGGACTCGAACCTAGACTTTCGGTTTTGGAGACCGACGTGCTAACCATTGACACTACCAACTTAAAAATATGCGATTTTAACTCGACGAAGTCGAGCGAGTAACCGCAAACTCAGTCCCGATGGATGCAAGCGTGAATCCATCCATCTTAATTCTTCATTATTATTTTCCGACGCAAAAGAGAAACGTCTTTGATTCACGCATATTGCGAGAGTGGGACTCGAACCCACGACCTTCGGCTTATGAGACCGACGAGCTAACCACTGCTACCATCTCGCATTCAAAAGCTCACAAAAGTGAGCTATAATTTTAATGATTTGTAATCACTGAACCATTTGATTGGACTTCCACCCATCCATGTTTCAAACGAGCTTCCGCTTCTTTCATCTTGATTAGATTGTCAGTTACAGAGTTCGACAATACTCATTTGTATCTGTAGCAAATTGAATAGTCTCAAAATTCGCAAATCACTACCCAATTATTAACAGTAACTATCAATATCAGTAGTCCATGTATCGTTACATGAATGTTTATTCACCATTGCGGTTTAGATGGAGCACAATATTGAGTGAGTTATTATCTAACAAGAAATCTAGTGATTTCATTAGCGTTAGACTAAAGACGTCTACAAATGAACGCCCATATTCGTATTTAAAATACGTTGTGTTGCGTTACTCCACAACAAACAACACGCACCAATGTGTCTGTTCTTCCGATGAGATTCTTACCGTCCTACCCACATCGGAAACGTTCGCTTAGCCGCCAATCGACGGTCAATCAGTCCGCACTAAGCTGGTGATTTGTGTTAACCAATGACCAAAACAACTCGGATGATGAGTTGATACCGTGCACGTATCATGTTTCAAATCATTGGTTATGGAAAATGTCAGAATCGAACTGACGACATTCCGCTTGCAAAGCAGACGCTCTCCCAACTGAGCTAATTTCCCAAAAATACGGAATGTAGGATTCGAACCTACGACCCCTTGTATCCAAAACAAGTACTCTACCAAACTGAGCTAATTCCGTTTAATAAAATCACTATAGCAAACCGTGATGTTTAAGGTACATCCTACCCCCGTATCCAGCGACTGGGCGGTCTATGCTTGGTCTAGTATACTATAGTGACAATACCGACGCTTGGGAGTCTACTCCGTGATTAGTTCGGTGTATCCCCAATACATCTAACTCTAGAGTCGCTCCGATTGTTTTGCAAGAACAATCTTTGCTATCATCAACGAAACCCGAGCAACTTGCAACTACTCGTTTCCGATATTTTGAGATGGACTCGAACCACCGACCTCTCCATTATCAATGGAGTGCTCTGCCAACTGAGCTATCAAAATGAAATAACCACTACCATGAATGGTAAATAAACCGTACGGGATTCGAACCCGTGCTACCGCAGTGAAAGTGCGATGTCTTAACCACTCGACCAACGGTTCATGAAAGCGGACAACGAGATTCGAACTCACCACAATGGTTTGGAAGACCAACGTTTTACCAACTAAACTATGTCCGCAATAAAGTGAATTTTGTTAGTAGTACCACTACTCACAGCATGCTTTTGCATTACGCTAAAATCGAACAATTCCAAATATTACGAATTTACCATCTGTTCAATATTCAGCTACTAACTATCAATATCAGTAGTCCGATTGTCGTTACATGAACGTCTGCTCACCATTGCGGTGCAATCTAGAGTACAATATCAAGTAAGTTGTTATCTAACAAGAAATCCGTTGACTCCATTGACGTTAGACTAAAGACGTCTACAAATGAACGCCTATGATTTATTCCATATCTCACGATAACCGATTTAACATGAGATTAAAATAATATCACAAATGTGGACAGAAAGACTTGAACTTTCACGCTCCGATGAGCACTGGATTTTAAGTCCAGTGTGTCTGCCGATTCCACCATGCCCACAGAATAAAAGACGATAGCTGGATTTGAACCAGCGAATAGTGGATTTGCAGTCCACCGCCTTCGACCAACTTGGCTATATCGCCAGTTTTAAATATGGACTTTGTAGGATTCGAACCTACAACCGCTCGGTTATGAGCCGAGTGCTCTAACCAGTTGAGCTAAAAGTCCTCATTTTATGGACTGAGATGGAGTCGAACCACCGACGTTGGGAGCTTCACACCCACGCTCTACCAACTGAGCTACCAGTCCTAAAAAGTAGGGTGATTAGTGGGACTTGAACCCACAATGACCTAGATTCACAGTCTAGTGTGTCTACCAATTCCACCATAACCACCATGATTATCATATGGATTGTGAAGGAATCGAACCTTCGACCCACGGATTAAAAGTCCGTTGCTCTACCAACTGAGCTAACAATCCAAAAATAAGGACAGTGTAGGAGTCGAACCCACATCTTAAGTTCCGTAGACTTGCGTTTTGTCCGTTAAACTAACCGTCCATTCAATATTTAATAGATTGCACAGGACTCGAACCCGTAACAACAAGGTAGAAGCTTGTTATTTTTTCCAGTTAAACTAGCAATCTATTTTAATACTAAAATGTGATAGGTTGGTCTTGAACCAACTTCCCTAGAAGTAACGTTAACTCTCCTTACTACATCAACCTACAAATGCTTCTATCAACACTATACACCGTACGGGATTTGAACCCGTGCTACAGCTGTGAAAGAGCTGTGACCTTACCGCTAGTCGAACGATGTAAAAATACGGTCTCAACGGGAATTGAACCCGTGACTCTGATTTGACAGAACAGTATGATAACCACTTCACCATGAGACCTAAATAATAAATGCAGATGGAGAGACTCGAACTCTCACGCCAATAGCACTAGATTCTAAGTCTAGCGTGTCTGCCAATTCCACCACATCCACTAAATTAAAAGGTGCTACAGGACTCGAACCCGCCTTAACTGTTGTTTTAAGCACTTAAACTACGGGGCAATAAGTTGCCCCGACTGGACTCCAACCAGCAGCTCTCTTGTTATGTTCTTCCAATCGAACAGCACCTCAACACGTATGCATCCGTGTTTGTTGTACAATACGAACTGTAGGACTTGAACCTACGACCCTTGGCTTGTAAAACCAATGCTCTCCCAACTGAGCTAAATTCGTATAAACTGACCCAGCAAGGCTCGAACTTGCGACAGCTCGATTAACAGTCGAGTGCTCTACCAACTGAGCTATGGGTCATAAAATTGAGATACGTGGACTCGAACCACGACTACGTAGATTCAAAGTCTACTGCCTTACCAATTTGGCTATATCTCAGTCATTAGTGAGTCACACCTTTATCCAAACAGCGAGGATTTGAGTGGACTCACAACCATATGGTTTTTACACCCTTGAACTACTTCAAGTAGCAAGGTTAAGGACGGAGTGGGATTTGAACCCACGGACGCCCTCTCGGACGCCTTCGGTTTTCAAGACCGATGTATTAAGCCACTCTACCATCCGTCCAAAAGGAGGGCGTCCCACTGGCAAAAGATGGGACGCAGATGTCAAACCCAACTCCTAATGTTGGGCGTTGATTCGCAAAAAAGGGTAAAATCGAATCAACATCATTATAATAACACAGATTGCGATTTGTGTCAACCCCTTGGAGACATTTTTTTTTCTAATCTAAAAATTCCTTTACAATTGCTTTAGTGTCGCTATATTCTGGGTAACGACTCGGAGCAGTCTCTCGAATTAATGGTGTCAAATAGACCAATGCTTCCACATATTTCAATAAAAATTCCACATCGTCACTACAACGGTTACGGTATTTATCCGCATCTTTTAACACTTCTTTTAATGTACCATTTAGGTCACGGACACCATTTTCGTTCAACATTTCATACACATACGCCATTGCAAATGCCGCATCACTAGTCATACCATTCGCATTTTCCATGTACCAACCATGACGTTCTCGTACATAATCTGTCAACTCGTCAATTACTCGGTCTCGAAAATCATTTGCTTCTGTAGTTTGTGCTTCTAATTCAGATTTGTAAGATTTTAATTTAGACATTTCTCTATAAACTGAATACGACATTACAATATTCACAACTAAGAATCCTAATAAATAACCAGAGATTACACTATGGTCGACCCAATTTGTGAAACGATTCACTAATGTGAAAATCGCACCCACTAACAAGTACGACAGCTTGTAGCTACCCGAACCAGCTAGTCCTTCTTGAATCATTTCATAATAACCACGTCGTTGTCTTTTGAACATGTAAAATCGAGCTTTTTGATACTGTAACTCACATAGAGCTGCTTGGCGTGACATTTCAACGGATGATTGAATTAAAAATATATTTAATAAAATTAACAATCCATAATTCTGCACAATCTGTACAAATGTATTTGGCATCACAATCGCAAAAAGTAATACTACGACCCAAATCCACATCGGAATATGGAATCGCAATGCTAATCTGAATGATAGTTTAGACTTAGTTGTTCCATACTTTTCTTCAAATAAATCTACTTCTTTTTGTGTTGGTTGTAATTCTGCCATTTTACACTCTCCTTGTATTTAATTGTGCTACCTTTATGTACCACTGTAAGTGGTCTGTATGGTAACTCAAATCCTCATTTTCTAAAATATAATTTAATAGACGTTCTCGGTAATCTTCAAGTGTTTCACTTTCTTCCAAGACTAAATTTAGTCCAGCTAAATACCCAACTAAATCCACAGCTGTCATACCACCACGTACATTTGTATTTTGTAAGCTCTCAAATGCGAATTTAATCGCTCTTGTACATTCTGGCTTAGTGAAATGATTATCCGTGAATGGATGCACTCGACCGTCTGTGAATTGTTCCTTAGCTGCTTGCCAATACCCCAATACAGTTAATGTATCTTGATAGATGTGACTATTATCGAATTGAACTCCATTGATGTAACCATCGAATGTCCAATTAGCGTCATTGGTTAACTTACCCATTCAAACATACTCCCTTTCCGACTACCATTTACGCAATGCGTCATCCATTTTTTTAGCTTTGTGCAATAACTTCATTGTAGTTTTCAATGCGTCATCATAATCCTTCGCATATCCACGAATTGAATACTCCACATCTGGCATTAATTCAACCATTACTCGACCTTTGATGTTAATGATGTAATCATACTCGTGGTCTTTCGTTTTTGCAATGTCAATGACATGTTTCACTGACTCACGGTCATACGTACCACGCATAACTCCATTGTGAATCTCAATGTCCAATAATCGTTCAATTGCTTCTGTTAATTCTAAATCTAGTACTCGACTAAATCGAGTCCCATTCTTCATCAATCGAATAACATCTGATTCGTTTAAATATTTAACCATTTCCTTTTGTTTCATTCCCTAAAACCTCACTTTTAATATCAATTACAAATATAGTATATCACATTTCCCATTTGAGTACAGACCTAAAATAAAATAAAAAGCGTCAAGTTAAAACTTGACACTTTTATCGTATACATCATCACTAAACGCTAGAATCCATTCACCATACATACCGAAGATAATCAACAGTACGACACGCCAACGTAATGATTTATGGAATCGTTGACCTAGTCGATTCATTAATCCGCATGCGTAGTAAATATTTACAATTGGAATTAATAATAGTAAGAAATACCATCCAGAACCATATAACTCTTTGACTAAGATATACTCTGAATAGAATGGAATGATTCCTTGCCATCCCTTATATCCCATCTTCTCAAACAATTTCCAGTTCGCAACTAGCGAAACGATAGCTGTCATAAGTGCAATAACTGCTAGCATGATATAAACCAATACCATTACTACCACAACACCTTCTGATACAATATACTTAGTACCCGTACCTGTAGCCAATAAATTTAACATATTATTTTACCTCACCATTTAATTTCTGATAATCTTCCAACATGATTTCATATTGCTTATCCTTGAGAATACGTACAGTAATCTCTAAATTTGCAAACTCATATACATACCCAAAGTCACTTGACAGTGTCGATACACCTACAAGTTCTACGTGTTCTAATTGATAAACACATTCTTGTAAAAACTCCTCTGGCAAATCCTCATCATTACTAATACGGACTGTAATGTTTGCATGACGAATCGGTTTGCGAGCATGATTCAACACCATAGACACCTGTCCATTGTTGGATGCGTTCGTTATACGTAATAACTGGTTGAAGTTAATCATACCACGCAAAAAGAATGTTTTATCATCATCATCCTTGTACTCTAAATCGTAATTAGACGCATTAGGATAGTACGTTTCCACGTTGTCACGACGATACTCATTCGCTCGATAAAACCTGTCTCCAATCTTAGTGAACTCTTTATCGTACAAGTCAGTTCGAATACGTTTATATTCACTATTCAATCTAGAATAACGATATAACACAGCTAACCATATAAAAAGTGTTACTAATCCAATACCTCGAAATAGTGTTTGATTGCCCCACTGTCCAAATATATACGCTAAACCAATCATAATCGACGGGATACCAAGTCCTAAAATGAGCAACACCCACTTAGTTCCCAACTGCCAATCAGTTAACGCACTTACAATAATCCACTCGTCAATTTCGTCCGATTTATTTGTGCGAATTCGTCCAAGTGTTCTTTGAGCTTGCTCATGAATGTTACCAATCACGATGTCTCTGTCGCTTCTAAATACCATGTGTTAACCTCCTTCTCAACATTATCGTACATATACATCTAAATGATTTCCGTATGTACCACGGTCATAAATCTTACCCTTATAACCAAATGGTGTATCGTATACTGTTCCCAACGGAGCACTTCCTGCTAAAACGATATATCCATCACCATCGGAAACGAATCCGTCAGCATTTACATGTCGACCCGGAATACTTAGCCCGCCACCCGGCAATACACTTTGTGAATAATATGTGAACTTAAATCCACCACTATATACCACACCATCAAACATGAATTGTGATAATGAAATTTTCACACCACTATTGCTAGCAGATGAACCCGAATATGTTGGTTGTGCTTGAGCTTGTTCCTCAGCTTGAGCCTTAGCTTCTTGCTCAGCTTTCTCTTTAGCAATACGTTCTTCTTCCGCCTTTTTAGCCTTAGCTTCTTCCTCAGCTTTTTCTTTAGCAATACGTTCTTCCTCTGCCTTCTTGGCTTTTTCTTCTTCATCACGTTTTTGCTGAATGCGGTCTAACTCAATTTGAGCATATTTACGATAAGCTTCTTTTACTTCTTTAGTATTAGTAGCTTTACTCAACCCGTCAATACCTTCCGCAATTTCATTTTCTTTTAGACTTGATTGACGTAATTGATGCATGTAATAAGCTTTCAATTGTTCCTTACTTGTTTCAGCTCGGATAAACTCCACTCGTGGAAGTACCTCTACCACCTCAACTTTTTCATTCGACGATAACCCATTAATTCCTAATAGTGCGGCCATCGTCGCTGTGATTGTTACTTGTTTGAACATAACTCACCTTTCCTTTCTATTCACCTATTATAACATAGTATCGATTTTGAGTAAAGACCTATACTCAAGATTTAGGACTGTACTCTATTTACAATTGTGTTATAATAAAATTACAATCAAATAAAAGAGGTGAAAAAATGAGTGTAACAATCATTGGAATGAGATTTCGTCCAAACATTGAATTGGTAGATGAGTTCAATTGGACAATTCTCAAAAATCAAGGTGGTGTTGTGGTTTCTGAAATCCCAGCTCGTCTGGTACCAGAACCAACTAATCCATACGACCCAAATGCAATTGCTTGCTTTATTGGTGAATTCCTACTTGGATACGTACCAAAAACTGCAAAAATGCGATTGTCAGAAGAAGTCGTTGGAAAAGTAACTCGAATCCACTTACCACAAACTCAATCTCCAGCAAATGATAAGTATACTTTTGAGCCAAGATATTAAAACAAAAAGAGAAGTCTAAATCCTAGACTTCTCTTTTATTTTATCTACTTTCATTCGATGTTGTTGTTGTGTTCACATAAACGTCATCTGGAATCAAAGTGTCCGTTGAACGACCACCACCAGTTAACATTTGATTATAGATTTTCTTATCATCATCTGATAATTCTTCTTTCCATTTCACAGCTTCATTATATTCTTTCATCTTCGTATCCACTCGTGTCTTATCATATGATTTCAATTTGAGTTTAGATTCTCCATATAGATTATCGAACGTATGTTCGTTATTTGAGAGAGATAATGATTTTAAACTATAATCTGGTTCTTTATATGTTACAGTTGGATAATATTGAGCTGACAATCCAGAACCACTAGCTACAACATTTTCTGGTACTGACCACTCACTCGTATCTCGACCTTGCGTGAATGTACGCATGATTTGTTTCACTAGAGCATGTCTTGTATCAGCATTATCCCACACATGATTTTCTTCTGGAATATCGTATCCTGACCAAATTGCTGTCGTAATCGATTTCGTAGTTGCTGCAATCCACACATCCGAAGCAGCGTGGTCTGGCATCCATTTTGCATAAGCGACCGTTCCAGTCTTCATCGCTACAGCCATTTCTGGCATTTCAGCTCCACGAGCAGAGTATTTTGGTACACCTTCTAGTATCTTTAATAAGATAAATGCAGTCGATGGTAACATCGCTTGAGTTCGTTCAAACTTAATCTCTTTTCTTGAACCATCGCTAAAGACAAGCGCAGTCACATATTGTGCTTGTTGATACGAGCCGTATCGTGCAAGTGCTGAGTAACCGCTTGCTAAATCCGCAGTCGACATGTCCAATCCCAGAGCGTCAGCGCCACCATATGTGTCTTTCACATCTAAATCTTTCATTCGTGACATGAATTTCTTAGCTAATCGTGAACCAACTCGTTCATCTAACAATCTGTTCGCAGTTGTATTCAACGACATTCTTAGAGCTGTTTGTAAATCCATCATTCCGTAAACTGAACCACCATAGTTGTAAGCAACTGAGTTAGTTCCCGGATACTGATAAGCAGCACCCGAAATTGGAGTCTGAGTTCCATATCCTAGATACTCAATTGCTGGAGCATAGTCAAGCAATGGTTTAATGGATGAACCAGTAGAACGATTCTGTTGAATCGCACGATTCAAGCTCATTGGTTCATTTTGATAACGCCCACCAACTTGAGCAATTACATAACCAGTTTCGTTATCAATAACTGTTGCTGCTACTTGTTGTTCGTCAGTTCGTAAATCCGGTGCATTATCCACAATGGATTGAAGTTTATCCGTAGCTTCTTTATCTAACGTAGTATAAATTTGCAATGGTGTTTTCTCAATGTCATATCCCAATTGTTTTACTTGTTTCAACGCAGCTGTAATATGAGCTGAATATTTCGTCATAGACGCTAATACCACTTCGTCACGCCAGAATCGTTCTTTCAATCCATCCGTAACTGGGATTTTATTAATTCTATCCATTTGTTCTTGTGTAATCTTACCATGTTTTACAGCGGATAATAATACTTCGTACCGACGCTCGTCAACAGCTTCTGGATTGTCATATAAGTTATACGTAGACGGTGCTTGTCCCAATCCTGCGATAATTGCAAGTTTCGATAAGTCCTCATCACTTCCAGTATTTAATTCAGATATTGGTTTTCCAAAGTATGTCAATGAAATAGTATTCGCACCAAATGACCTCTCACCTAGTTCGATACTATTCACATACCATTCAAAAATTTGTTCTTTCGAATAATTCGATTCCAATTGCATTGATAACCATATCTCTTTAATTTTACGTGTGACCGTACGGTCTTTTACGTCTTGCGAGAACACTTGGTTCTTAATTAATTGTTGTGTTAATGTAGAACCACCACGTGAGTTACCACTCTTGAATACTTTTTCTTTAACCACAGACCAGAATGCATTCAGCGTACCTTTAACTGAAAACCCACCATGCTCAAAATAATCATTATCCTCAACCGCTGTTAGCAAGTTGACATAATCTTGTGGAATGTCCTTATACTGAATGTAGTCTCGTCTTCGTTCCGTATCCGACCAAATCAAACTACCGTCGCTCGCATACATATTTGAATTTCCTTTAATCTCGAATTTAGTAACGTCGACTGACGGTACAGATTGTAATGTATTATAAATATAACCTAATCCTACCAATCCAGCTAGACCAAAAGCGACTACTAAAAAAACTAGTAATCGCTTGAGCCATTTGCCAATAAATCCAAGAATCTTTTTAAATTTTGGTTGTCCTTTAGACTCTAACATGCTTTCCTCCTAAATCTTTATGGTACAAGCTGTACCCCATCTAAATCAATATAATTTGTCATGAGACCATACTCGATTCGTTCCACGTCTCGACGAATACAACGACGTAAGTCTTCACTCAAATTTGCTTTGAAATATATATCTTCCTTGTTTGTAACATCTAGTGCGATTGTTGTTTCAATCGAATTAGACGCAGTGTCAATCTCAACGCTATGGACTTTAACTTGAATATTCACTCGAATCGATTCATATCCTTTATAATCGTAACGATAGAATCCGTAAACCGAATCCTCATCGGACATTGAGATATTGTCCAAACAAAATCCCAACTCTTGTTTCACGTCTTCCAGTGACACTGCTACTTTTGAACTCAATTTTAACATAATGTTCACTTCGCTTTCTAAACAATTTCCATATTGTAGAATGTAATCTGTTCCACATAATGCTTCGTATCCATGCTCCGCATGTCACTTCTTAATAATGTCAACTTAGACTCATCGAGAATTTCAGACAGATGATTGATGATATCCTCTGCGTCACGAATATCACACCAGACCTTATAATAAATATTAATGTATCCAGTACCACCTTCCATCTCCAATGGAGTGAAAGTTAAGTTAATTGGAATCAGAACATCTTCGTAAATTTTACCATCGTGAACCCAAGTACCACAGATTTCGTCATCGAACATCTGCTCAATGTCAACAAGATAACCACTAAGACAGTTCTCCAATTTTTCCAAATTCACTGGTAATTTCATAATATCAGTATACCCCATGTCAATCCACTCCTACTCGTAATAAACTGACTTGTACATTTTAATTTCGTATCTGAATTTTAAGTTCTCAATATAAGCGAATGTATCTTTTAATCGTTCTAAACCTAATTCATCCAAATACTCATCGTGGTCGTGCTTATTCACGACTTTGAATGTAATAATATAAGTTACGCTTAAATCTGAAACTTCAACGTCAGTTACTGACGCATCCAAAACAATATCTAATTCATCTTCTTGAAGATATTTATCTGCGCAATAACCACAAATGAAATCGTCTTCGATGTGAACGTCTTTCATATAATCTTCTAACTTCTCTTGTAAGTCACTAACATATATTGTTAGTTTTGCTACTCGTTTAACATCACCATACATAGTCTCTACCACCCATGTTAATATTTTTTCCAATAGCAACTCCACGACTGAATGTCACTGGGATTCTAATAGTAGTTGTCTCGATTTCATTTAATAGCCTATCGCATTTAGAATCGTCATCAATCACAGAAGCAAGCTCACTTCTATTTCGAACAAAACAACGTATGTCAGCCATCACATTCATATCACCCGGATTACCAGTCGACAATCGAGTGACTATCAATTCAATCACCATCCTCGTATTGGACAATACTTTCCCATCAACAACTGGGAAACAAATAACATGACTACCAGTATATTCATGAACTTCTCTAACACAATCGGTAAATATTTCTTCCAACTGTAATTCCGTTACCATCACTTTAATTTGTTCAGTCATCTACAACATCTCACTTTCGTTTATCTTATAATCCTACGTCGATAAACTCTGTTAATTGCGCATCACTTGCACTAATGATACGTGTTGAAATAACATTCAATCCTTGTACATTCATCTCAGATACTAAAACTGAACCATCTGCAAATACTTTCTCAACAAAAGCAACGTGACCGTAAGTTGGGTCAGAACCAGCTACACCTTGACGGAATACAGCGATTGTTCCCGTTTTCGGATTATGTGATACATTATATCCCATACTTCTTGCACTGTCAGACCACATAAACGCATGTCCCATTGATGGAGACTGAATTGGTTTACCTAATTGAGCAACACGATTATATACGTAATACGTGCAATTTCCCCAAGCTCCACCGTTGATTGCTGCTGAGAAATTCGGGTCAATTGGAGCAAAGTCTACGGTCGTGATTTGACGATTGCGAGCAGCTTCTTTAGCAGCCGCTTCTTTCTTAGCTTGTTCCTCAGCTGCTTTTTTAGCTTTTTCTTCCGCTTCTTTCTTAGCTTTCTCATCAGCAATTCGTTTCGTCTCACGAGCTTTCGATACTAATGAGTTTAATAATTTACTGAATTCCTCACGGTCAAAAAGTGTGTTTTCGTCCAAGATGTTTTTAATATCTTCGTCACTAATTGTTTCAAAAACTTTCTCGTAGCGAGAGAGTACATTCACATAAACATCTTTCGTGTCATCAATTGTAGCATTCGCTAATTCCAATTGTTTCTTTAATGATTCAACATCGTCCGCCTGTACTATTGTTGTCTTACCAGTTGATGTTGCTGTATACGTTAATGGCATTGACGTTGCAACGCCACTAAAACTAGCTGCGTTCACATCTTCGACATCAGTTGAAGCGTTTTGAGACAACTCTTGTTGTCCTCTAGTCGCTTCCATCAATTTACGTTGTACATTATCACGTTTAGCGATAACATTCCTATAGTATGTAGAAGCTTCTTTCAAGTCTTTTTTCAATTGCTCTACACTAGAAGCTTCCGACGTCTTATAAATCGACACCACTTGTATAGAATTATCTTCAATAATCGTTTCGTCTTGTGCATGTACTGCATTTGTTGCTAATACTCCAGTTAAAATCATGCTAGATAGACCGATTTGTTTTAGTTTCATCTAATCACCTCGTCTATCTAGTATAACATAGCTATTCCACAGAGTAAAGACCTAGCTATGAATTTTAATATTACGTTCATGTTACAAATAATTATTTAATTACCTCTACATTGAATACTGACGAAAACTTGTAAATTCGACGATAGTAATCCTTGATGTTGAATGTATATTCAACTAACGCACTACCTAATGTGTCAAGAACTTCTTGTAAATCATCATAGTTGTGTTCTAACAACACCTCCACATCGAACATCCCGCATTGAAAATAGCATGTAATAGAGTCCTTGTTCCCCAACATGAATACGTCCGTGAATGATTTCACTAACTCATAAGTATTATCGTCGTCAAATACATCCATTTTAAGTGTATCCGCATAAGAAATCCCATCGCTATAACATCCGTTCGATTGTTCTCTCACAAACTGCACAAAGTCGTTCACTAATCGTGAATATTGTCGATAGAATTCTTGGTCATTAATCTTATATTTCTTAGTCATTTAATCCACTCCTATTCAGCAACAACAGTATACGTACCGTCGCAAATATTATAAGCTTCTCCAACCTTGTAGTCGATTGCGTAAACTCCAAGCTTGACAGCAAGTAGTGTCCCATGTGGTTCAACGTCGTCGGAAACACCTGCTAAATAAGCTTTCATGCTCCGCCACTCAGTCTTAGTTACTTGTACTCGTAAATCAACTTCATAGTCACCATTTCGATAATTCTTCTCATACCATTGTGTTGGATTTTCAATACCTTCACGTACCATATCAATAATGATTTCGAAAACGTCACCACTATTCACGAAATTTACGATGTTGGAATTATTACCAGATGTCCAAACGCATGCGTTATCTATAAAATTCCCAGTGTTTTTAATGATTTCAGTTTCACTAACTTTGTATCCCTCACTCATCCAACAATCAATCCTCTCTCAACATATCAATTCTGTAGTATACGTCATCACAAATGACATAATATTCGTCTACTGAGTAATCCTCTGCAAAAATATATAGTTTCACCAATCGTGAGAACTCTGAACTCAACACTCCTCTTGCGTACAAACTATCTTGTTCGATTTCATAAACCGTTACATCAACGTCAACCCCAAATTCACCATATGAAAGATTGAACGATACTCTGCTAGATAAATTGTCCAATCCTTCTTCAATAGAATTCATGATTTCATCCAATATGTCCTCACTTCGTACATAATCAACTAATTCCACATCATACCCTTCGATGTACTCACTATGTTTATCTACAATCTCAATTGTCTTCTCACGAGCATTGCTTTTATCTAGTATAAATTTTTCACTCATATCAGTCCACCTCATTTAATTACATATATCTGATTTCTGAATCACGTAGTGATTACTACCGACAACCACACCACCAAGTATGGTGTCCTCAACTAAATAAAACGTAATATCGAAAGCTTCCATACCCCATACTATTCGAGCATACGTTCGATAACCCTCGTGTTCAGCAATCAATAGTGATTTGTCGTCAGAATCTCCACGAATGACAATGTCTAGAGCATCTCTTAGTCCGTCTATCACTTTCGATTCGCTGGTACCAAACGTCTCGTTATGTGACTCAATGTAATCTTTAAATGATTTTACTAGATTTTCAATCTTAGCCATTAATTTAGATTCATCTAATTGTTTCTTATTAGTCATGTTTCTCCACCTCTTTTTGAAGTTGACCAAACATGTAATAAATTTCATCATGTAATCGAGCGTAGTGAATTAACTTTTCTCGTAAATCCTCAGCTCTTTTGAAATCTCCAAACATTTCATTAACACCATCTGCAATTTTATGGTCAAGTGAATTTTTAATCGCATTGATAGATTGACCACTTGTTCCTAATTCTCGCATTACTTCGTTCAATTCATATACTAAATGTTCTTTCATAATTGTTCGTCCTTTCTGGTATCAAATGTATCTACATTCTATATACGTACGATGTGAGTGTGAATAAGTTTCCACCCCATCTGCACTTTGTAGTGTTGATTCTAATAAAATAGCGCAACTAAACTCATCTCGACCTTTAAACACACCACGATTCTTCTTCTCACATGTGATAGTCCACTTATAATCTCCAAATAAATCGTCACTCTCGATGATGTACTCATGAGTTACTTTTTCATCCGTGTTGATTGCGTCTTCAATTACGTCTACCAATTTAACTTGTAGCTCACTGTCATCATATTTACCAAATAACGCATTAGATTTTGGAATATCTCTTGTAAACTCAACTATGAAATTCTCTATCATTGGGCGTTCTTTTAAGTCCATCAAATATTCACCCATTATTTTACTCCCTTAATTGAAACTCTAATGTTGTAACAAGCATCGCTTGCAAAATCATGCCACTCATGGTCGTGGAATAAATCAAAATCCAATTGTACACTAATTGTCATCGTTCCATTCTCATTGTAATTAATTGCGTCAAAATCGTCTCGTGACACTCTCACAACTAGCTCAATGTCACCATCTTCAAAATTACTAGTTTCTGAATAATATTCATGAATTTGAATGATATCACGAATCATTAATGCAACATCTGTTTCAATGTTATTGTTAACCAAGTAACTTGCTGCCTGTTTTCCCAAACGGTACTCGCCCAATGACTCACCGAATTCTGTCAATTTATCAGATACTTCGTCAACCAATTCATTAAAGTCAACAACTCTATATTTTCGAAACATAATGTAACCCACTTTCTTGTCAAATTACTTAACACCCTTAATCAAAACATTAAAATCATAATGAGCACTACAGTCAACATCTTCGATAGCTTCGTCCACAACTCTAAAATCAAGTCTGACACCGATTCTCATTGTACCATCGTCGTCAGTTTCAATAGCACTAAAATCATCTCGTGTTGTCTTCACCGTTAGATGTACACTTTCACAATCGTCAAAATAGTCAATTTGTTCATTATATTCATGTCCTTTAATCACTGCTCGAATTGCATCGGCGATTTCACTTGCGATGCTAATACTAATTAAATATTGCTCAACATATGGTTCTCCAACCGAAGCAGCAAATTCTGATAAGTAGCCGAATACTTCATCTAGTAAATCACCAAAATCTAAAACTCTGTACATTCTATACATAAAAATTCCCACTTTCTTTTATAATTTCAATAGTCTCTGGTTACACGTACCCAGCTTTTACTTTCTTTAACTTCACATTCATTTCTTTCGTCAAACGATATGTTATTTCATGACTCAAATCGTGAAAATCGAATGTCACTTCGACCTTACAATCCGAGAGCTCATCCTCGCCACGACGGTCGACTAATTCTAAAACTGAAAAATCTACGTTCAATTTCAATTGCGGACCGAACTCAAAATTCGCATATCCAGTGTTGTCCTCATCGTAAACGATTGAATTGAACTCAGTTACTAGCTCGTCACAAATGTTATGCAAACGTTCATCTCTCAAACACCATTTTACTCCCAGATTTTCAATCTCATCCGACCAACCATCAATGATTGTTTTAAATCTACGCCACAATAAATTCTTATCATTAGCTGCGAATCGATATCTTATTTTATCCATGATATCACTCCTGTTCTTCTACAAATATAAATTCCACTGTTTTATGAGCATACTTGCGATTGTCAGCGTTTGGTGTTTCCGCCATAGCACGAATTACGAATCTTTGAATTAAAGTACCATTTCCATAAGACTCATGGTCAGTATCTTCACGATATACCCACAACTCAACTCTACGACCGATTTTCGACGCTTTCGCACAAAAGTCAGCTCGACCATCTTCTAAAGATTCTACTAATTCTTCCGTGAAACTGTTGATTAATAAGTCGCTTGTGATGAACTGAGCAAACTCACTAACCAATACTTTTTCAGCTAGTGATTCCATCACTCCTCTTATGTCGTTGCGTACTACTTCTTTGTCTAATAAATGTAATTTACTCATTTGTCAATCCGTTACTGAAAACTTATAAAAAGTTATAAAACTTTTATGTTTCATTCTTGTTTCATCGAGTATGTTTTTGTACTAAGTAAACTTAAATACTACTCACATTTTCTTTTACTCTCCACAAGCGTAAATTCCCGTTTAACGAACGGTACATATCTATAATAACTTGAATTTGTTATTTATAGATTTAAAACATTTTCTCCGTATTGTTTTAGATTCAAACTTGCTTGATAATCTCTATCAATGACATTTCCACAATCACACTTGTAGATTCTATCTGATAATTTTAAATCTTTCTTAATCTCTCCACAACAACTACAAAGTTTAGAGCTTGGAAAGAATTTGTCAGCTATAATTACTGGAATATTATTCCATCTAGCTTTGTACTCAATCTGTCTCCTAAATTCATAGAATCCTTGTTGTTGTATAGCTTTAGATAAATGTTTGTTTTTCATCATTCCACTTACATTCAAATCTTCAATGCAGATAAAACTTGGTTTTCGTTTTACAATCTCAGATGTTATTTGATGTAAGTGATTATGACGAATGTTCGTTAATCGTTTTGTTAATTTTAAAAGTTCTTTTTCTCTTTTTACAATGTTACTTGTTTTACAGTAACATCCTCCTTTCTTATTTGTTTCATATTTTCTTGATATAGAACGTTGTAACCTACGTTTCTTCTTTTCTAGTTTCTTCATCTTTGGTGATTTGTTAATATTTTTGTAAGTATTTCCATCAGAAAAAATCGCTAACTCCTTAAGTCCTAAATCAATCCCAACACCTTTATTTTGTGGAATATTAGTATCATTTTCCGTCTCAATACTAACTGATACCCACCAATGCAATCCATCGAATGTAAAACGTGGATTCATGTAATTACAATTAGTTGGAATTCTACCTTTCTCACAAAGTTTAATCCAATTTAATTTTTGTTTATTATTCTTTCTACTAGTAGAAAATCCTTCAACTTTCACATGAGTGTCAGTAAATTGTATCTTAACATTATCTTGATAGAATGATGGTTTAGAACGTTTCTTACTTTTAAATTTTGGATATTTAGATTGTCCTTTGAAAAATCTTTTATAACTATTACAAGCATCCTTAATTTCCTGTTTTGTTACATTATTGCTGATTTTACTCAACCATTGGTATTCTTTATGTTTCTTCAACTGTGTAAATTCTTTTCGTAATTCATTGTCAGATAAGAATTTATTCCCTAGTTCGTGGTTCTCTTGTTCTCTGGCAATTGCCCAGTTGTAAGCAAACCTTCCGCATCCAGCGTATTGGAATAATTTAGTCAATTGTTTATTGTTTGGTCTTAGTTGTACTTTTATTGTTTCTATCAATCCAATCCCCTCTCATCATTAAACTTATAAAACTCAACATGTGCTTATAACTATTTATAATTTAGTATTAACTGTTAGAAGCCTCCGTTTTCTTTAATTTTAGCACTAAAGTTATATTTCCTAGCTATTTTATAACCAATTACATGATTCCGAACTAGAACTCCAATTCTTAAATTCACTGAATTACCTACAATCCAGTAGTTTCTACCCTTTGGTTCAATATAAACAATCACGCTACGTGTCCTATCATCGACGTCTTTAACATTCAAATTATCCGAATCTCGTCGATATGATAAGAAAACATCATCACTTGTTATCATGTCACGTACAGATGATTCTACTAGTTCACCAACTATTGATATAAAGTTGAAATTATCAATACCGTCTATCTGTAATTTAATGTCTTTAATAACACGATTGGACAATTCTTTTAATTTCGAATCCAAATCAACTACGTTATATCCCACTCAAATCACCTTTCCCTCAAACTACAACTTATCCCTTAAAATATGTATAAAAATAAGGTAAACAAGTCTTCAAAACTCATCTACCTTATTATATATTTATTCACCAAAATTATCAACTAATAACTCTAATGAATATATTTAATCCTTAGATTACTACTTGAACGTAACCACCTGTTCAAAAGCTTGGTCGTCACACTTCTTGATAAGATTAAGTACATCATTCTCACTCATGTTATGCAATAGCTTTTTCAAATTAAATTTCTTTAATTCACTTGCTGGCAATGATTCGTACATGTCCTTGAACTCTTGACTTTCTTGTGCTAAGAAATAAGCTAATTGCGAACCAATCTCCCAATATGGTTGGATAATTCCTTCCATCATCAATTCGTCCAACAACTCAATTGAATCATGTACTTCTGTTTCATAAATAGTCACTCCACCGTTTGTTTTACCTATCCAATGTATCATTATTTGTCACCATCTTTCTTCTTTTTCAATCCAATCGCTGTACCAATTGCAGTAATTGAAGCTAAAGCTCCAGTTAATACTACGAACAATCCACCGTCTGAGTTCGTAGCTGGTAATGTTTTCACTTCACCGCTTGTTCGTTTTGGTTCTTCGAATTTAGTTTGTAATGCGTCTCGTTTATCTTTTTCAAGTTCTTCATTTCTATTTGTATCAACGACGTCTTTGATTTTCACAGTTGGTACGTTGGCGTCTTTTTCCACACCACGTAGAATAATCTCATCTTTCGGTTCACTCAATACTGTTCCATCATAAGATGTTAGACCAAACACACCTTGCTGTGCGACCATTGTCTCACCCGGAGCTAACTCAGTAGTGTAACGCACTTCTGTCGAATACGGAGTAGTACGTGGTGCAATCTCGATAATCATATCTGTCTTGTCTTCTACAATCTCACCATTTTGGTTTTTATAACCATCTTTTCCTTCTTCGACAACTTTCTCCGTATCTGGAGTCAATTCATTATTCGCTCTACGAATCACATCTTTATAAATGCGTTCTGGACCGTAAGCAATTACTTTTTTCGTTGGTGTTTCAGATTTCACTTTACGCTCACCAACTTCTAAGTTGAAGTCAGCTTCATACACAACTTCTTGTTCCACTTTCGATTCAACGGTTGTAGTTTCCGACGTAGTCGTTGGTTCAACCGTTGTTTCAGCTGTTGTACTCTCTGTTGTTGTGCTTTCCGTTGTTGTAGTACTAGTTGTTGTCGTACTTGTAGTTGTTGTGCTTGTAGTACTTTCCGTTGTCGTTGTTGTCTCCGTTGGTTTTACACTTGCTTTCGGAACAGCTACAATCTCCTCAACTGGAGCAACGAGCACTTTACCGTTTTCGTCTACACGACCAACTTTACCTTTTTGGATTACTTGTTCTTTAGTAATTCCATCCATTTCTTTACGTACTACTTTATAAGCCACTTCTCTAGCTCCGTACTCTACAATACGTGGTTTCATTGGTTCTACAATCTTACCATCATGGTCTTTATAACCAATCGAACCGTTACTGATGACTTTCTCTTGACCCGGTTTTAAGTCCAAACTAGCTCTACGCTCGACCGTAACCGCCACTTTTGCCGGACCGTATTTCACCACACGATTTTGAGCTTTAATTTCATAGTTATGTTTCTTGTTTACACGACCATTCACTCCAGCTTTAATTTGCTTCTCTACACCCGGTTCAAGTGTTTTATCCATGATATACTCTGTCTTAAATGGTACAACAGAAGCTCCGAATTTTACTTCTCGTGTCTCACCAGTTGAGATTTTACCATTCTTCATTGTCGTGTCTGGTTTACCAGCTTTGACTATAGTGTCGACTTCTTTCGTGTTCGTTAAGTCTACATGTTCACTCAATGCTTGATTGGAAGTTGTGTTACGTTTTACAGCAGCTTTTGCTTTTGTATAAGTCTCACCTTTCCAAAATACTGGTGCTTCTTGGACGTCTAGTCCTTTCGCTTGGTATGAAAATACAGAAGTCGCAACTGCTTTCCACTTGGTCTTCATACCTTCCCAGTATTTATATCCACCACCAGAGTCCACCATCACAATCGTACCATCTGGTAACACGTCGTCCACAATAGCCATGTGGTCTCCGTCTCTTGTCGTCATTACAATCATAACGAATCGACCTTTTGCAAACTCTGCTCTGATATACTCATCAGCGTCTTGCTGATATAATGTTGGATATTTCTCAGCTAGTGATTTCTTCCACACATGTACATTGTCATTGATTTTATAACCAAAAGCAACTCCATCACCACCAGTACTTAAATAACGTACACCCTTATCAGCTGGACCGTCAATGTCCATGTAGTCACCTAAGTATGCTGGATAATATGTTGTAATCCCAGCTATTGGTGTATTCGTTACGAATGGTTTCATCAAACCAGTGTGTTTTTCATCAGACGACACTGCTTTGTTATAGTCACGAGCAGTCGTGTTTAACCAATTCGCAACATCTACTGGTGTCACATCACGATAACCAGTTTTCTGCCACAATGCAGCGATTGCGAACGCACCACATCCCGCCATTCCAAATGTAGCACCTTGTTCACGACTTGGCGTGTAGTACTGATTTGAGAATGGCGTATCCAGTTGTCGCCACGTCGCTGGTTGTTTCGGATTATACTCCGCTTTTGATTTTGTATTTACATCTATCGTATCCGCACTCACTAATGGTTGTGCGACCGCAATTAATGTAGTCGCAATCCCAATACTCGGAAATAATTTACGTCTCATTTATTATAAGACTCCTCTCGCTTCGATATTACTAATCGTGTGATTAAACAAGCGAGTCATTTCTTCTGGACCGACTTCGTCCACTGTCTTAATTTCCACTAAATCACAACTGTAGATAAAACGGTGTGACCCAAGAATGTCATCACACGTAATTAGCGTTAATTCGTTTTTTTCACGGTCGTCAACTACCCAAACATCTTCTGGATTTACTTTCTTAATCTCGCTGATTTGATAGATGTATACTTTGTCCTTGTCAGTTAAGTATACTTTCATTCCAACTTGTGAACGTAGTAGTGGTGTAAATAACAATTTCGGTTCGTACTCGTAATTATGACTTGCAAGTACGTAATTATTCTCACCCATCCGTTGTTCTGGTTTTAAAGTCCCAGCTCCGTAGAACAAGATTTCATTACTTATACCCTTGTAAATTGGAAGTAACATATCCAAATCTGGGATTGAGATTAGTCCTAGATGATATGCTTTAATTCCGCTAAGAGCTTGTTTGGTTACATCTTCGGGTGTCAAGCTTCGAACTTGACTATAATCGAATGTAACGTCTTCTTGTGTTTCTTCCACGTTTTTACGAATGTCATCCACTGTCAACGTATTGAATTTCTCAATCGCAACAACTTGATTATTTGAAATGATAAATGTTTGGACGTATGGAATTGCTAAGCATACGACTGCAAACAGTCCTAGTAGCACACTAAATGTATTACGTCCGTGTTTTTTTATCCAGTTTTTAATCATTAACATTTTATTTCATTCCTATCTGTTTTACTAGAATCCAAATCCACCACGAGAGCGTTTCTTCTTCAACTTACGTTCCATCGGTGGTTTATCCATGTTTCCATCTTCGGTGTCCCAATCCATGATACCATTGTCTACAAGATAACTCTTATAGTCAGCTGGTTCTGGGCGTTCATATTTCTCACGTAATGTTCTGAAAATAGCATCAATTTCACCATTACTAATGTACGGTCCAGTAACACGAGTCATCCCATCGTTTGTTTTGATATAAGCTTGTCCAATCGTCAATTTCTCGCATCCGTCTTGTTGGATGATGATATTTGAGTTCGCAGCATTTGTTGTACGCATACCAACACGAGATGGTACGTTTGCTGTGATGATAGATGAAATAACATCCACTGATGGACGTTGTGTTGCAATCACTAAGTGAATACCTGCAGCACGAGCTTTTTGTCCTAAACGTTTGATTGGTAACTCCACGTCTGAACCTACTGTATCTTTCATATCCGCAAACTCGTCGATTACAAATACGATATATGGTTCTTTTTCGTAACCAAGCGCACTTGCTTTCTCTGGATTTGCTTCAATCCAGTCGTTGAACTCTGGTAAGTTCTTCACTCCAGTTTTTGCGAAACGACGATAGCGTTCATCCATGAGTTCTGTATAATATAGAAGACATGCGTACGCATCATCCATTTCTGTAATTGGGTCTAACGGACAATATGGTAGTCCAATATAAGCGGTAGCTTCCACCTTTTTCGGGTCAACCCAAATAATATTCAGTTCTTCTGGCGTTGAATGATAAATCATTGAAATCAACATACCATTGAGCATTACTGATTTACCAGAACCAGACTGTCCACATACTAACCAGTGCGGTCCAGCTGAGATTGGAAAGTTAAATGGTGTACCGTCTAACTGGACACCGAATAAGCAATCAGTTGGGTCTTTCGCTTTTGTTTTTAATCGATTAATACCCATAATTTAGTCACCTCATTTAATTTATAGTATTCTTATATTATATCAGAAATGAAGCTAAATTTTCAATAATTTTGGATTTAAACTACGAAATTTTGTTTGTAAATCGAACTCAATGTTCGGAAACACTTTCCGTATAATTTGAAACGCAGCATTCACATCAGCGTTGATACGAATTCCATCGTTCGAGATGAAACATCCACGGTGTTTACGTCGACTTTTATCATAATACGTCGGTGTGGGTAGCTCGTCATCCAAGAATGATGTTCCGCTCGTATGCGACTCCTCGGTGACGTGGAGCGTAATGCCATATTCTTTCGTCTTGTATTCTAATATCTCTACAATACGATGAACTGGTAATTGTTTGAAAATACGATGGTACGTATCTTCTTTTAATGTTTTATTTCGTCCAATGACAAGTGTGGAAATGTCGTTATCCACGCAATAATTAATGATTGTTTTCGTGATTTTATGTAACTCTGTATTCATGAATTGCTTACGTTTGTAATACAACTTCTGTGCTCGTACAGACTGTGCACCTCCAGTTTCAAAGATACGAGCGAGTTTACGATTAAATTGATGTTGATAACGAATCATTTTGCCACCAGAAATCAGTATTGGAGACGCACTTGTAGAAACCAATGTGACGATATTATGTAAACCCAAATCGATACCAGCGACATGTTTACCGTTCAAGTCATCCACGTCAAGTGTTTTTTCAAACACAACTTGAGCTTCGACCATCCGTTTACGTGTATCATGTTCTTGATAAAAGATTGGTTTCAATCGCACTTCTAGTAGTTTACCATCGACTTGTTTTAACTTTAACGGTTCTAATCCCAAACGTTTGGAGAAATATACGTGACCGTCAACCAACTTAATCAGTTGATTTGTCAAAATCACATCATATAAGTCTTGTTTGTCCAAATACATTGGAAATTTCGGTAATTTCTGCGAAGCGTCCCAATTTTCATAAAATACTTTTGTAGCTTTAAAATATCTCACAACATTCATACGACAGTTGATAATCGTTGCTTGAGCAGATTGTACATATAATTTTCGATAGTGATACTCATTAGTCTTTTTCACTAGTTTATCCAATGCGGAAAGACTGAGCGTCCTATCGGTTTCAAAGAAATGTTGTCGTAGTAAATACAACGCTTGATTGTACAATGACTTACTTGCCAAGCACATTTCATACAACTCATCGCTCATGTCGATAAGATATGTTTGTGTTCTATAATCTGTAAATTCCATAAATCTATTATACCACATGTAGTGGTATGGTGTGTAGACTTGAACGTGAAAAAGCGAGATGCTCTCATTTATGATTTAAGACGTATTTTAACGACCTTAAGACTTCAACGTATATTTATTCCATTAACACACAAAACGCTCTTAGACGTCGTTTATGAGCTTCTGAGAGCATTCTAGAAGCGATTTCGCTTCTTGTTAAAACATAAGATGAAATACGACGCTTGTATTTGCGATTTAAGACGTACTGGAGTGGTTTTGGTGTTACAAGACATACTCGCACATCATGTATGATTAAAATGCACTACAAGTCCAGTATAAAGTATACTTGACGAATTTGGTTTTGCTATTTAATAGAAGAAACAAGTGTAGAGTCTAAAATGTTTAAGAAATGTTTAAAATATTTAAGAAATGTTTAAGAAACGACAATTTTAGAGCTGTACGTATGTGTGCATGTGTGCGTAAGTGCTGAAAAAGATGCGTACAGCTTTTTTGTTGATTTAATGCGATTTCTGATTTAGCTGTACGTATCGATTTTTGATGTGCACAGAGATGCGTACAGCTTTTTTGTTGATTTGGTGGGATTTCTGAGCAGCTGTACGCATCTTTTGCAAAAAAGTACCAAAACTTTTTTTTCGAGTTCTATACTCTCTTATATTTTGTAATATATTATACTTGTATTATCATTCTCAGAAAACTTTTAGTATTTTTTTATAAAAGATACGTACAGTTGTCTAGAAACGTTGTTAAATCAACAAAAAAGCTGTACGCATCTTTTTTGGACATACGTACAGCAAAATCAGAAACGTTGATTTAACAACAAAAAAGCTGTGCGCATCTCCTGTACGTATAAACACAGCTTTTTTGAGATGCGCACAGATTGATTAAAAAACGCTTAAAAACATTAGAAAATGGTGAGAATTGTTACAAACGTATTACATTCGGTTACAGAACGGTTACAACCATATTTCACGAAAAATGGATAATATAAACATCAAGTTTACATGTACGTTTCGGAAAAATTACGGCGACAAAATCGTTATTGTTAACCATGTTTGGAGTTTAAGGTTAACAAATGGTATTGACACGGATGTTGGAAGTGTGGTACAATAAAAAATTTATATAAAATTTGAAAACTCTTATTTGCTCGACTTTTGCAAGTATTTACTCAAATTGAGATTCATGTTATAATGCTTTTGTAAGACAATTATATAGAAATGGAGCGATTATTATGAAGAAATTTACAGTACCAGAGAGTTACGCGGTTTGGGGTCGAGTTGAAGGTGAAGGTGAAGGTGAAGGTGAAGGTGAAGGTGAAGGTGAAGGTGAAGGTGAAGGTGA
>ERZ773272.31-NODE-31-length-60177-cov-7.312614_pt1 | contig 60177 bp, 58 predicted proteins | sample MGYA00511891_ERZ773272 | MGnify/ENA primary metagenome ERZ773272 (study PRJEB29015, sample SAMEA2738150) | human oral metagenome | biome: human oral; feature: human-associated habitat; material: saliva | place: China | collected 2198 ...
CTGGTGCAGCCGGTGCGGGGGCCGGGGTGGAGGGCTGCTGCGCGACTGCGGGGGTCGGGGTCTGCTTGGCTGGTGCCTTGTCGGGGTTGGTGCACGCACCGAGAGTGGCGGCGGCAGTGAAGGCGACGAGCGCCGCAATGATCTTCTTGGTGTTCATGGTTTTCCTTCTGGATGGTTGGATTTGTGAGTGAAGTAGCGTCCCGAACCGGAACACTGTGCACTATATAGTGTCCGAACCGGGCGCGCAAGTGAGAGCGAATGCCTCGCATGCGTGAGCGCCCCAGGGGCAGGGTTGTTGGTCCCTTATCCTGGGGCGCTCGCGGGCGGGGGTTGGTTACTTGGTGAGGTTGGTTCTCACGAGGAGGCCTCGCTGGCCCGGTAGGGCCTTCTCCACGACCATCTCAGGCATGTTCACCCCACGCTGGCGTGCAACGTACAGGATGTCCGCCGGAGACAGCGAGGTTGCCAAGAGCTCACGCCCATCCACCAGGGACTTCCGCGTCCGGTTGTCACTACCGGCAACGAAGTACTGCACGGGCTCCTTCGAGGAACGCACATCCCCAACGAACAGGTCGAACACCTGCTCCTTGTGCTTTGCGATCACTCCGCGCGGCTCCCACGTGTTACCGCGGCGCGTGCACCTGTCGAAGCTGAGTGCGATGCAGTTGGGGCCTTCAGTAACCGTGACTTTCACGGCCTCGTCCTCGCCGACGTGGGTGAGGATGCTGGCCCCGTCAGCGAGTTCGTCTTCCCGGAGGTCGAAGATAGTGGCCTTGCCCTCGGGGCGCTGTAGGTAGACCACCAGGTGCTCCATGATGTAGCTCGATGCGTCGCCCTTGAAGATCACCCGGTAGCCGGGTTCCACGTAGGTGCGCAGCCACGAGATGACTTCCTCAAACAGGTAGTCGGAGGGCTTGGGGGATGCGACAAGCTCGTTGGCGTCCTCCGCCCTCCGCTTCTCGTATGTATCCCACCCAGGATGAACTGCGCTCACCTTAGCGATGATGGATGCGACCTCGCGACGCGGATCCACAGGAACATCCTCTCCGAGAAGTTCACGCTCCCACTCAGCCAACGGCTCAACCCCAAAAAGCTCCCCCTCAGCCGGCTCCGCAGGGGCCCCGTCGATCTGTGTGTACGCAGGCCAATAACCCTCCGCCGTAGTGATGAACTCAGCTACAGCGTCACGCACTTTTCCTACTTGCTGTACGAGTTCGGGGATCTGGCTGATCGTCAGCATGTCAGGCCCCTTGAGGCGCAGATCGGTGCCAACCATCCTGTAGAACTCTCCCAGCTCACGAACACACGTTGCGCGCACCTCGTTGAGGTGAACTCGACGCTCGCCGGAGATGACGGGGAGTGCGTCGTCGCTTTGGCGAGCGGCTTGAACATCATCCACACTGATGGAGCGGCGCTCCACCTCGTAGGGGAACTTTGTAGAGTCGTCCCATGCTTGTAGGCAGTATTCGATGTGGCCAAAGAAAAACTTGTGTGGGATATGGTGAGCAGACAGCACGTCGTAATTAATTTCGTCCGAGGTGTCGGCAAAGATGCGCTTTGTGTGTCGATCCAGCTCTCTTTTGCCCCAGGCACTTCCCAGCACGTCAAGCCAGAACTTTGGGATTACACCGATCATCTCATCTTTAAGATCAATGAAATACTGCTTAGCGTCATCCATGCGCGCTTGCTTATACCCTTCTCCGATAGCTTTGCGCACGCTTCGATACATTACGTCTGCGGGAACGTTTAGGAAGAGCGGTGCACCGTCTTTATCGTACAGGCCTGCGCCTTCCTTGCGAGCCTCATCAGAAGTGCGCCATTCTGTCGCAAACGATGCGCTCACCGTCTCGGTTTCGACGATGCCTCCAATGTTGCTGTATAGCTTGCCGGTGAATGCCTCTCCACTTAGCAGTGCCACGTTCTCTGAAACGGAACGGCCCCCACGCTCAAGTTTGCGCAGCTGCTCATCCTTGGTAGCTTCCCAATCAAGAACAGCCTGCAAGGCTTCACGCAAGATAGGCGTGTCAGCTGTTTGCTCAGCAGCAAGTGAACTCGCATTTCCGTTACTTTCCTGCCGTACCTCCAGCAAGAACTTAGCTCTGTTAGATACGTGTCGTTCTACTACAGCATTTGCTGCGACAAGGAGAGGTGAATCCTTCGGCTCAATGCGCATGAGCTTCCGAATCTCTTTGTATGTATCGCTGTAGAATGTGTCGCCATCCTCGCAGGGGAGAATGAAGCGCAGATTATCGTACAGGGTGGACGTGTAGTCGTATTTCTCTTCGCTGAGTTCCTTTATGCGCGTCTCATATTCGACGTTGCTAAAAGGTGGCAATTCGCCTTCGCTAAAGAATTGAATCGCTCTGTTTACTTGCTCTAGTGTGGGAGGGTAGCTCTTAATGTTCCCATCGCAAGTGAACTCAACTTCAGTTCCTTTTGTATTGTTGTGTTGGAGCATGTAGTCCGCAACTTCACTATCCCAGTAGTCGTCGCATGAGGGAGTTGCTCTCTCGTCGTAGTAGAAGTGTTCTCTTGCTATGGCGCGGAGGAATGCCTCTTCGCTTAGTGGGCGGCTGGAGACATTCTCGCCATCGCTAACGGAAAGCCACGCTTGTTGAAAGTCGCCGCCCTCGCCGTAGAGAAACTTTGCCTGACATGTGAGGCCGACTGTGATTGTTCCGTAGTTGTATGGGTAGAAGAAGATGCGCGTGTTTACGTCGTCACCGACGTAAATGCTCTCTGGATCAACATACCTTCTGTATCGCGGTTTGAATGCGGGCAGTGTGATGAGGTCGCGGATCTGTTCGTCTGTGATGCGGTGTGCTGCGTCGGGGCCGCGGAGGCTGTCGAGCAGCGTCTTTTCTGCTGTCGCGCCAGTTTGTATGGCCTGGGTCAGAGCGTCAGGGTTGTACATCGGGGTTTCCCTTCCTTTTCTTGGGGGTTGGGTTGGTTCTATGTTACTTGCGGGGGGGGGCTTGTGTCTGGTGCACGCATCCCGATTATTGGTTAAGTGGGTCACATGTGGTTTGGTGTGGGGATCGGACAGGGACGCACATCCTCAGCGAACACCACTCTCCCCGCATCATCCATACACCCCACAACCAGCACTCTCACGCCGAGCATCCGACGCATCAGCAGCACCGCCTGCTCACGCACCCACACCTGCACGGTTCGCCCGCTCACCTCATCGACCAGGTAGAAGCCGCGGCCACGCACGTCCGCTGTGCCTTGGAGGACACCTGCAACACCCCTCACGCTTGCTCCTTGTTTGCGGGGAGAACCCAGATGGTGTTGAAGCCAACCCGCCCTGATTCGTGATCGACGGGGACGTGCAGCCACCCCCACTGGCCCGTACTGGTGACGGCGGTCAGGAACGCTTGGGAGATGCGTGTTTCGTCGAGCTTCGACACGAGGTCCGTAGTGTCGGGGGTTTGGGAGTCCCAGACGCTCACCTGCTGCTGGGTGAGGGCGCTCAGGAAGCTCACGACGCGCACAGGCACGGGGGCGGTGGGTGTGGTTTTGAGGGGGAGGTGGAACCCGTCTTCGGGGTCGTCGTCGGGGTAGCAGTAGCCGCTGGGAGTGAGGGTCCAGTTCTGGCTGGCCATAGGTTGTCCTTTCGATATGGGGTGAGGCCCCGACGTCGTGAATGGGCAGGGCCTCACCCCTTGGCGGTTTACTTCCGAGGGTACATACGTCGAGCTTCGCTATTGATATATTCGAGTTCTTTGACGTAGAGTCGCTTCGTGACGTCGGTGAGGCCTTCGGCGCGCATCATTTCGTCCACTGTCGCTCGACGTGAGCGGTCTGTGGAGTGCAGGCCCTCGACGGAGACGGCCTCGTAGCGGAACAGGAATGCCATCACTGCGTCGTCATGCTTGAGGCGCTTGTAGAGGCCAGGTGGGACGACGTGGCTGCATACGGCGTACATGAGGGCGTAGTGCACGTCCCATGCGGGCTCGATGCTTTCGTCCCAGAGGCCGTCTGGCGCGCCGACGCAGTGCTCGTCGAAGTAGTCGTAGCACTCCCAGATGCGCCCGGTGACGCATTTGAGCCACATGTCGATGAGCTGTTCCGGTGCCTTGCCTATCGCTAGGTAGTTCCATCTCTTCTTGATGAGGGGGGTTGAGCGTGCGGCGGCGAGGGCAGCGTCGTATGCGGTGAAGAACGTGTGCGCGTATCTACTTTCAATGATGCTGGGCTCGGCGGTTTCGTCTTCTGCGAGGTAGAGGCTGGCCATGGGGACGAACCCTGCCCAGACTCCCCACTCGTAGGAGTGGGCATGGTTCATTGCAACGCTGATGGGAGATTGGACCCAGCAGCGGGGGAGCCGGTGGCCGAAGTGGTGGAGGCAGAAGTCGAGCAGGCCGCAGTGGTGTAGGCAGCTGTAGACGTAGTCGGGGCCGTCTTTTCTCACGACTGCGCCAGCGATCGCGCCCGCGAGCGTCGCCTTGTCGTCGTCGGTGACGCTGGGGTCAGACAAGCCGCCCTTGAGCTTCTTCATAGTCCAAATGATGTTGTCGCGCGTTGCGGTGGTGTCCTGGATGAGTGCCTGAGTCCACTCGCGTACTTTGGCACCGCCAGCCTTGATAGCCAGTGCGGACCAGGTGTCCGGCATACCGCCGTAAGCCTGCGCGTAGAGGAGTGAGCCTTCCATTGTCTTCGGGTACTTGGCGCACAGGTCTCGTAGGAAGTTGGCGGCTGTTTTCTCGTTTGAGTGGCGGATGAGTTGTCGGTAGAGGTAGGGGCCGTGGGGGCCGCTGAGGATCTTCGCGTCGGTCTCGATGGGGTTGTTGAATGGTTGTGGGCGTGTAGGTGTATTGAAGAGTCGGTGGTAGAAGCGGTCGTAGTCCTGAACGGGGTCGAGTTGGACCGAGTGCGCCAGTCCCAGGTAGCGGCGTACTACTGCCGCTGTGTTGTCGTCCATGCCGTTGGCGTTGGTCGCGGCGCGGATGAAATCGGCGTAGTTGTCTGCGTCGAGGAGCGCCCCTGCGGGTAGGCGTTTGCCGCTCTGCGCTGCTTCGATGACGCGACGGTAGAGGTCTTCGCCGGAGATCGGGGCGTGGTGTCTGCGTTGTGTGGTCATGAGGTGCCTTGTCCTTCGTGGCTAGTTGGCTGGTGGGGCCGGGAGCTTGTCGTCGAGGAGTTCGTGCTTGTAGGCGAGGTCTTCACCAGTGCTGAGTGCGTATTGGCCTCGCATGGGCACCCAGCCTAGTCTCGCCCACGTATCGGTTATCTTGGCGATAGCCCTGTCGAAATCACTGCTGTACTGAGCCCACAGTGCGATGGGTGAGGTGTCCCGGTAGCGGGTGGTGAACGGGGACTCGCGGACGACGGACAGGTACAGGGAGATGTTGTAGTTACATAGGGGAAACATGTAGCGTTCGACGGTTCGCGTGAGAGGCTTGCGAGACAACATCAGCGTGTAGGGCACGATCTTGTCGAGGAACGTCTTGGGGACGCAGTACAAGAACGCGCCGTCAGGGTATTCGTCTGACTTCGGGGCGCGCTGGGCGTACTTGAAGCCGTCGGGCATGTTGTTCGCCTGCTCGGGCGAGAGCCGCAGGTTGACGTCCGAGGCAACGGGGATGCTCCCGGATGGGCAGGTGACGGGCTGAGTGCCGGTCTTCTCGTAGTACTCGTTGTAAGTCGTGACCTCAAGGGGCTTGTCATATCGGAAGACAACGCTACCTCTCAAGGGTTTTACAACCTTGGGAAGGGAAGCATCCCACGGCTCAGCAATGATGAATCGATCGGTCTTAAATGCCGGAGGAATACACCAGTTTCCGGGGCGTAGCACTTCGAGAGTGGGCAGGTGATTGGCAGGTCGAGACCGCTTGAACGCTTCGTAGGCGCGCTTCTGCTTCTTGTCGTACTCCTCACCGTCGAACTCCGGCATCCCGAAGGACTGCCCATACACGGAGATGGGCTGGTTACTGATTTGCTGGTATGGACTGATCAGCATGGCGGGTCTTCCTGTCGCGATCCTTTCGAGATAGTGAAGTGGAGAGGCAAGGTACGAGTGTCCCTGCCCCTCCACATGTGGGGGTTAGTTGGCGCGCACCCATTCGCTGAGGGTCATCGACTGCGGCTTACGGGCGGTGGGAGCAGGCGCGTTCAGCACGTTGAAGTTCCGTGAGAGCACGATCCAACTGGGTTTGGAAGCGCGACGGACGGGGAAGCTCGTCGGCGACGTGTACGCACCCTGCGGGTAGGTCACGTCAAGGTCCGGGTCGTAGGTTTTGACGAACTCAACGATCTCACCGAGGGTCCGGTAGACCTCCTTGTCGAGGGCCGGCATGTTCGGCATGATGAACGTCATGTCGAAGGGAGCGACGTACACGGTTGCCCTCTTGCCGGTGAAGCCGATTTCGACGCGGATCTGGTCGAACCCAATGAGCTTGCCTGTGCGGGGGTCTGTGACTTCCCACTTCTTCCCGATGTACGCTGCTCGCTTCGACTCGGGAGTACCGGCCTTGAAGGGAACAAGACCCTTCAGGTCATTCTTGTCTGCGGGCACCAGGTCGCGGAGCAGGAGGTAATGCTCGTCAGACTTCATGACGGCTGGCTTATACGGGAGGATGGCCTCGCCGCCCTTCTGCTTGCGGCAGAGCTTCGTCCAGAACTCCTTATGGGCGACCGTCACGTTGCCGTCCGGCTCGGGGGTCATGCCGACGTACTTGTCGTATTCGGCGAGGTAGCCCCTGTAGACTGCGCTCAACCGAGTGAGGCTTCCAGGGGACACGAAGATACTGTTCGCCGTCTTGGTTGCTCCGATGGGGCCACTGCTTTGGCGGGCCTGCTCGAAGGTGAAAGTTTTGATGAGGTCACCGCTATCGGGGTCAACACCATCATCGAGGGTGTCAGCAAAGAAGGGATACGACTCCACGTCAATGACGCCTTTGGACGTCTGCCACACACCCTCCCACGTGGAGGGGTTGCCCTTGAAGTGGAGGATACGCACGTCGTCCTCGTTGCCTTCGACCCATAGGAATGGGTTGGCGCGCCAGCCTTCGAAGCTGTTCCAGTAGCCGGCCATGTCCTCCAGGAGGAACGCTGGGTAAACGATATTGGCGTCGAGATCGGCGACGTGGAGGGCGACGCGCCCGCCTTTGTGCTCGTATAGGAAGATTTCAACCTTGGAGGGGGCGCGGCCTGTGGGCCACTTAATTGGGGGCAGGGATGCCATTTGCTTGTTCCTTCCCGCAGGTGTGGGTTGACTCTTATCAGGAGAGTGTTGCAGGGATTGCCGGGCTGATGGTTACGACAAAGCCAGTTTACGGCCCGCATGTGCGAGCGCCCCAGAGGCGCGTGTGTACTCCTCTGGGGCGATCACGGGGCATGGCCTACTCCATGTCGATGCCGGTTCTCACGAGGAGGCCTCGCTGGCCTGGTAGGGCCTTCTCCACAACCATGGCAGGCATGTTCATTCCGTGCTGGTATGCGAGGTAGAGAATGTCTGCCGGGGTCAGTGAGGTCGCCAGAAGCTCACGCCCCTCAACAAGAGACCTACGAGTCTTGTTGTCACTACCCGCAACGAAGTAGAGCACGGGTTCCTTCGACGCACGCACATCCTCAACGAACGAGTTAAACAACCTCTCTTTACGACCCGTGTAGAGTCCGGACGCATTCCAGTAGGGGGGGTCCTTATACCCCCGCCTGTAGACATCGGAGCTCAGTGCCACACAATCGCAGCCTACTGTAACCGCAACCTCCTCAATTGTATCTCTATCCATTCGGGTGAGGACACTGGCCTCGTCAGACAGTTTGTTTTCTTGGAAGTTAAAGATGCCGGTCTCGCCCTCGGGGCGCTTGAGGTACGCGACCATGCTCTCAATGATGTAGCGTGCGGCCTCGTCCTTGAAGATCACCGGGTAACCGGCATCCACGTAGGTCCGCAACCACGACAAAACCTCCTCAAACGGGTAGTTGAACGACTCGGCAGGTAGCAGATCTCCCCTCCTTATGGGAGGGTTGGCCTCGCCTATCTCGCGGATCGCGCGAGCAATCTTACGGCGCTTATTGCCCGGATCCGTAGGGCCAGTCGTAGAAAGCGCGCAGTTATAGGCGTTATCCCACTTTTCTTCGATGATGCGCGCTTCCGGGAAGAGCTTCCTCATTGCCTTTTCTTTTGTTAGTCCGCCCCCGTGTGTGTTGGCGGGCTTGATGTGAATGACGACATCCTTTTCTGGGATGTTCGCCTTGACGATGGATTGATACGCCAGGTTCAGTTGTGCCTTGTTCGGCCAGACCCATTCACCATGTTCCTTGGCAAGAATGAAGAGGCCGTAATCACAATTGAACCCTAGTGTATATTGGCCTTGTGATAGATACCGGATCGTCACGTCTGCATTTGTCAGGGATGCGCGCCACTCGTTTAGCCCTGCTCTATCGGGGTACCAATCTTCTGGAAATGGTCGGCCATTGTTCCCATAATCGATGGCTAGATAGCGAATGATAAGAAACTCTTCAGCGCTATCGGTACTGCCACGCTGGCTTGTGTGTGGCAGGTAGGGAACTTCAGGAACGTACCCAAAATACATTTTGCTGTACCCATATTTGCCAAGCCTTTCATGCATCTGCCTCGCCGCTTTGCGCTCCGCTTCCACTTCTTCCTCCGAAAAGCAGAAGCGAAACTTGTATTTACTATGGCTAATGAAAAATGCAATGACGTAGCCGCGCGTCAGGAGCTCTTCCCTTAAAGAACCTTTTGTTTCCTTAACGGCACAAAAAACTGGTGTTGACATGGTGCTTCCTTTCGGTTTGCTTCTACTCTATGGGGTCTGACGTGGAATCAACGTTAAGTGCCGGGGTGGAGGGCGAAGCGTTGTCCACGCAGCATGAGCGCGTACTGTGTGAGTGTTCGCGCGGGCGTTGTGGCGGGTAGTAGGAGCGGCGGTTGGGTGATGGCCGTTTCGACGCTGGTTTCGGGGATGCCCAACAGTGGTGCGTTGGCGCGGACCCAGGCGTGCCAGTGTGCCCACATGCGTTCGCAGGACTGTGGTGATGGGGTGGTTCTCCCTTCCTCCCACAGTTCTGCGTCGCGTGTGGAGCCCGCGCCCGTGATGTCGGCCCACACGGCCATGGGAGTGGCTGACGCTTCGCGTAGGGCTTTGATGACGGGAGGAGGGAGGAGGCGCGCTTCGCGGAGTGCTTGGAGGTGGAGTTCGTGTTCCTCGTGTGCTGCTTGGTGGGTGTGGGTGAAGGCGTCGAAGATGACGCTGAGGGCCGTGAGTTTGTCGTCTTCCCGCTCGGCGGCTTCGCGCACCCCGTACATGGCTCTGCGCCCGTCTATGGCTTCGATGTAGGCCAGGCATGACGTGTACTCGTCCTGCCCGAAGACCCTGCACGCCTCCTGTACGGCTTCCTCACTGTCGGCGACGGTGATGAGGTGGATGTCTGCGCGGGACGGCTCCCGTGGGAGCGTTCGGAGGACTGACGGGCGCACGAGGCGCTTCTGGGTGGCCACCTCCAGGTAGTTTTCCGCAGCGACGACTTCGGGAGCCTTAACGAAGCTGGGGGACTGCGCCCACTCCTCGAGGGTGTCGATGCAGTGGCGCGCGTAAGCGTCCTTGGGGAGGACGTCCTGGAACCAGTCCTCAAGGAACTCACGCATACCTCCTTCATCGCGCACGTTGATGTGGCCCTCCGTGTGGCGGTCCCACAACGTAACGTAGAAGCTCCCATTCGCCGCCTCCACGTCAGCCCTCCAACCCGAGAGTAGGCGGGGTCAGGACACTCACCTTGAGCGTGCGGTGACGCTTCTCCACAGACGGGTGGATTATGTGCGTCACGACGTGACTGACCGTGTATGGCCCAGACCCGTACACCTGCGTAATCGCCACGTCCAGCGTACAGCCGGTAGCCGCAAGGAGGTCCTGTGCGAAACTCGCGAGTGGAGTCAACTCCTTCTTGCTGAGCGTATTGTCAACTTCCATAGTCGCACCATTGACGTTGCGGGTCGTCGCTTCGGCGCTCCCTTTGCCGCCGTTCAAGACGACCTCTTTGAGGGCGTGCTCGACGCAACTGTAGGCCCCATTCGGACGCAGCTGCTCAGGCGTGTTAATTGCATAGTCCGCAAGGATCTGCCACGCAGCTTCCATCCCCGCTGCGGGACCGGTGAGGCGCGCTTCGACAGCGATGCGATACAATGCTTCCTCCTTGTCTGGTTGGTTTCGCGCTCACTGAATGAGCGTTGCTGTGTTGGTGCCGCGGCTACTTAGTGCGGCGCAGGACAAGGACCGTCTTCGTCGGCCACGGCATGCGGTCGATGTCGTAGAGGCGCTGGAAGTGCTCGAGGTAGCCTTCGTCCCACTCGTCGTATCTGCGTTCAACGGTGCAGTCTCCCCAGTAGCGGATGTGCGTACCGAACGCGCCTTGCACTTCGCCGTACCACTCGCCTGATTCTCGCGGGAGACTGTCAAGTCCCCATACGGAGTGGAAGGCGATCTCGTAGAGGCTGGCCGGGTCAGCGTGGATCTCGAGGTTGTCCCAGTCGATCTGGTAGTTCTTCACGTTCCCGACGCGGACAACCTTGTTCATTGCGAGCGCGCCGACCCAGGTGAGGACTTCGCGCATCGCGTCTTCCGACTTGACCTTGAGTGACCGCGGTAGCTCTGAGCGTAGCTGGAACCGGACTCCTGCCCAATCGCGAACGATAGCCACGCCACCGTCAGCGACGAGTCCCCAGATGGTCTCCATCTCCTCGAACCCGTCATCCTGGCCTGTTAGTTCGTGCACGACGCTGGACAGGAACACCACGTCGTAGGTGCCGACCTGTTCTTGGAGGTCTTCCTTCGTGCGGAAGGTGGCTCCAGCGTCCCGCATGGCGGTCTCGACCGTGGCGCTGATGTCGTGGCACTCGTACACGCCGCCAGCGGCTTCGACGCGCTCACGGATACCGCCCTGGACGGGCATACCGCACCCGTAGTCGAGGACACGCGCCCCCGGCGTGACGTAAGGGGCTAGGGCCTCCCACTTCGCATCGAGCGACGCAGCCATACGACGCACGTACTCGGGGCTCGTGGAGTCCATGTAGTTGTCCATAGGTGGATCCTTCTTGTTCATTCGTGTAGATGGTTAGCGGCGCAGCTGATCGAGCAGGTTCGTCTGGGCGGCCAGAGTCTCAACCAAAAGCGATCGTGAAGAGCTGTTGACAGCGTCGTACGCTTCCTTCATCACGCTCATTTGTTGCTCGACGTCGTTGAGCAGGCTCTTCAGCTCCTTCTCGATATCCCATGTTGAGGAGAGAGACGAGGTGCTCAGCCTGTAGTTGCAGTAGTGATCGCCCGGCTTCCCCATACAGGCGCTCATGGACTTGCCGAAACACCGCATGAGCATCAACCTGATGGCTTCCACATCGAAATCGAAATGCTGCATAGTTGCACTAATCGCACGTTGAGCTTCTGCCTTAGCACCATTCGCCGCCGCATCTCGTTGACTCTCCCAGTCATCTAGGAACCGCCATTCAGGGCCTCTGTTCGGGTCAACAAAGAGATTAAGCTTGCCTTTTTCATGCAGCTTCAGCAGGGTTGTCCCTGTCTCGTCGGGGCGGTGGAGGATGCGTTGCAGTTCAGCAACAAGCGCGAGAGCTGCACCCCACTCTCGAATCTTCTCCCCTAGGCAAACTCCCTCCTGTACACATTTCTCGAACCTGCCAACAGCCTGGAAGTAATCGCGTGCTAGTCGCGAGAGGTTCCGCTGCGTCTCGTAGTCAAAGCGACGGAAAATAGGCTCTACGATCCGCCCGCTCGGATCGTCAAAGTACGCCGTAAACTCCTGACGATTCTCACGGACAAGAGGGAGCGTGCTGGCAACCTCATAGACTAGTTGTCCCCCACATCGGTACGCTTCGACACCCTCGGCGATGAAACTGGTCAGCGTAGCCACCTTCGCGAGGTTCAGCACGCTTTCCGACAGGCTAGAGGCAAGCTGGTTAATGTAGTCGTTATTGGTCATGGTGTTCCTTCCTTACTGGCCTACAGGCTCTTGGTTTGTGTGCTGTGGTTGTGCTTATTTGTGTGTTACTCAACGGGGGGTTGCGAACAGTCCGAGGAGAATAACCATCAATATGGCAGGGGAACAAACGGCAAGAACGAGACCAACGGCAGCGAAAAAGGCTTCCTCGTTTGATGTGAGTCCTCCGAATCGTCCGTGGCAACGAACGAACCAAATGTACCTATCTTTGATGGCCGCGACCTTCTGCCACGCATATCCGTTGCCCCTGTAGTATCCACCGTTGAGCAAGTGCTCTTCCTTGATGTAGCGCCAGTAGCGCATACGCTCCTCGTTTTTGTACGAGGGGTCAAGGCGGTACTTTGTCTCGTATGCACTTTCGAGCTTTTCTGCGATATATCCGAGTTTGCAGATGGCGTTGGAGGTGTTTTTGATGTAAACCTCGCGCTTCTGGAGTTCGTACTCCTTATGCAGATCGTCAATCTTGCCAATTCCTAGCATGTTCATTAGCTTCTCCTATTAGCGGTGTTCGTTGAGTAGTGCTTGGGCGTGCGCCATGATGCGCACGAGCGCGTCGATGCGGGCTTCTGGCGTTGCGGTGGGGGTGCGCCACGTGTTCCAGTCGTCGGCACTGCCGTTGCCGGCGTTGCCGGCCTTGTAGGCGTTGAGTGCTCGCGTGAGCGCCTGGCAGTGGCCTTCTCCTGCGAGAGCCGTGGTCTCGGCGCGCAGGATAGTTGCCGCAGCCCCCATGAGGATGATGAGGTCTGCGGGGGAACGCAGGGGGTCGCCGTCGAGTTCCGCGTCCGCGTACGCGCCGAGGATTGTGCGTTCAGCGTCGATAGCTGCGGGGGTGAGCGGGGCCCGATCGTAACGCCAGGCGATCTCCTGGTCGAGGAGGCCGGCCCCGATGATGACGGTGTACGTCGGGGCTTCCGCAACTTCGCGGATGTCAGCGGTGGGCATTCTGGCGGCTCCCCACTGAAATCCATGTCGCACTGGCGATAACGAATGCGACGCCGACAACGCCGAAGGAGACGCCGAGCCAGTAGTCCCACGCGCCTCCATCACCAACGGCGGTCAGGTGGATGAGGAGGGCGATGAGTAGGAGGGCGCTTGTGAGGGCTCCTGTTACGAATGCGTATGCTTGCCGCATTTGCTTCTCCTTCTTTGCTTTCTGGTGTTGATTGGTAGTTTAGTCGGTTTTATCTTGTGTGCAAGCATGTTTATATACCAAATTGGTTAAATGGATCACATGAGGGGAGGAAGGGGGAGAGACAAAAACAGGACCGGCCCAAACCCACACGGAGAGGTTCAGGCCGGCCCATAACCCAGAAAGCGGAAGGAACCCAAAGGGTCACCGCCAGACCTATCATACACGCCAAACGACTAACCAGTCCACTCAAGACCCCGCTTGTCTGGAGCTAACAGCTACACGCCATTACGTTCCCTCACGGAGCCTTGGTAGATGTAGGCGTTGTGGACGCCAAAATGGATGGATCGGTCGATGGGGCTTTGTCTGCGCATCAGTTTCTTATCGCTCGCGTAGGTTCCTCTGACGGGGAGTGTATGCCAGATCCCGCCGGTACCTCGGAACATGTCAGTTTCGAGTTCCTGAACCCAGATTGTCTTGGCTGTCGCGCGGACAACCTCGTAGAACAGGCCGCCCATTTGGAGAATGGTGCCAACGGGCATGACCTGTGGCGGTGTGGTAGTCATTGGAGTCTTCCTTTCGTTGGTCTTAGGTGTTTAGGTGTCGTATCGGGGGTCATGGACTTCGCCGCGATATCGGCGCACCTGGTGGCCCCGAATGTAGAGCTTGCCGTCCTTGTGGAGGCGGCAGGGGATGATGGTGTCGTTAACGAAGCCTCCCTGAACGGGGATGCGAGCGAAGTCAAAGGTGCGCAGGACAAATGCTTCGACGGTTGTTACTTGACGTAGCCAGACTGTTTTCGGTGCACTGCGCACAACTTCGTAGTAGTAGATGCCCTCACGCGGATCGCACATGCGGACGATCGCTTCAACCGGCATGAGGGGTTTGGGTTTGTCCATGAGAGGTTCCTGTCCGGGCTTGTGCACGATATCCCTGGTTGGGTGGAGCGTGGTGGTTGCGTCTGGTCGGATGTGGCCCGTGTTGTCGATGCGGCGCATGATGGGGTCTCCGATCAGGGTTGAGCGGCTGATCGTCGGCGGCGCGGTTCTCGAGTGGGTGACTTCGAGTTCTTGGAGCCAGAGAGTCTTCTCGGTGCGCTTTACGACCTTCCAAGCGCGCTCAGCTACCGGGGACCAGTAGATCGTCCCCACTGGGGGGAGAGTGAACCGGTCCCTGATGTGAGGAGGCATGGTTTCGTAGCTCCCTCTTCTACTGGCCGGGCCGGTAGATGTCGCCGTACAGGTCCGCGTACACGCCCTTGTGGATGCACAGGCACGCATCTTGGAGGACTCGGCACTGACGTAGAGGAACGTCCGTGCGGATCATGCCGAGCATGGGTTCTCCTGCGGTGTTGGTGACGAGTTGGCGTAGCCACACGGTTTTTTCGGTGCGGCGTTCGACCTGCCAGTACTCGTCCTCGCGTAGGCGCGTGTGGTGCCTCATGTGGCTTAGCCGGTAGATGGTTCCGATCGGTGGTGCGACGAGCTCGTGCTTCGTCATGTTCTTTGGCCCTTCCTTTCTTCGTGGGTACGTGGATGCTACCTGTATAGCTCCTGCGGGGGGGGTGGGGAGCATAGGCGCGCCGACAAGATGGGCGTAATCGAATCTTCCTGTCACTCATCCCTAAGCCGACGCACCGTCACGCACACTGTCAACGCTTGATCCGCCCCTGCTCGTCACGCGCAGAACCCAGACCGACTTCCGGGAATGTCACGTGAGCGAGCGTCTTTCCGCCCGCAAGGTTCGGGTGGGAGAACCAATAGCCGCGCCCAACGCTTACACGCCGAGTGGGAGGCACACCAGCTGCTGCGCATGTCTCGGGGGTGAGTGTGTACGAACTCCACTCCACACGTCCGAGTTCACGCACGGTTGGCAGAGACTCCGTGTATCCGCAGATCGTCCCGTCTCCATCAACCAGCACGCCATGATGCTCGATGCTGCGGCGCTCAAGTACGCGCTTTTCCGCTTTGGATGCCCTACCGACGGCCTCGGCCCAAGCGGTTACAGGAGCAGGATCCGCGTCAGTCATGCGCAGCGTGTTCTGCAAGTGGTGTCGGACCTTGTTCGCGTAGTAGTCATCTACTGGCTGTGCGCCTGCTTTCGCGCGGTTTGCTCCACCGCCGTTCATGCGGCGTTCGATTTCCTGGAAGATCTGGGCTGTCCCTCTGGGGGCGCGCTTGTAGGTCTCATCGACGCGGATGTTGGTGCCGTCGGCGCGCTTGCGTAGACCGCTTTGCGTGTAGATCCAGGATCCGCGAACGAGCGCATACTCGGTGACGGTCTTGTGGGTGTGCTTGTCGATCCAGTGCGTGTAGGTAACGCGAACCTTGCGTGTGTCTGTGGTTTTCATTGCTTGGGCTTTCTTCTGGCGTTGCAGCCAGACAATGTAGAGGTTTTGTACGTCCTCTGGCGTGCTGGTGGACCAGTGGGCGATGCTGGGGCGGCAGAAGTCCGTGCGGTTGTAGTGCTTCGAGGTGTGGTGCCACTCTTCGACCTCGAGGAAGTACTCTCGCAGGAACTCGAGCGGGTACTCGTCGAGCTGTAGGTACGTTCGAGCGTTCGCGGAGAGCGCGTCCAAGATGTCAGCCTTGGTCCACTTGGAGCGGGGGCGCAGGCCGCGGTCGTATGCGTCGATGGCGTTGTTGCTCATCGAGAAATCATCGGCGTAGCCAGCCATGAGTCACCACGCTCCCACGCTGTAGCCCATGGAGTCGAACGACGCGGGCGGGACGGGGAGGCCGTCGATGCAGGCCTGGCACATGAGCTGCCCTCGTTCGAGGACGATCTTGTAGGCGTTCACGGCTGTGGTCCTGAACGTGTGGGCGTTGATGCACCACCAGGTGTAGGTCTTGGTGGGGTCGCCTTCCCAGATGGGCGTGTTTTCGCGCCAGTAGGGGGCGAGTGCTGCTGCGTCCACGTAGGGGATCTCAGTGTCTTTGGTGTTGCTCATCGTGGGTACCTGTTTCCGTATTGGCCGTTGATGGCCCGTTCGAGGCCGTAGTTGAGGATGCTTTCAGCCCAGCGCGTGGGTCGGGCGTGCTCTCCTGTGTATGCGGGGCATTCTCCTTCGCCGTTGGGGCCAATTGTGAGGAGGACGCTCGAGCGGGCCTTGTTGATGTAGAGGCCTGTGGGGTTGGTGCGTGTGTGGGGGCGTTTCCCAGAGTGGCTGAGCCAGGCTGAGGTGTCGTCGTAGCCCAGCTGGAGGGTGTGGTAGTCGCGGATCTGGGAGATGAGAAGCCCCATGACAGAGGCGTCCTCTGTGAGGATTGCGCGCAGGTGTGAGACAGAGAGGGTGTCGGGAGAGACGAAGATTGCAGCGTTCGCCCGACCGTCTACGGCACCTGCTTTCTTGAACGGCGCGTATGTCATCTCGTAGTCGTCGATGACATGGAAGTCATTGATGATCTTGCGCATGTCGGGCGCATGAACGATGGAGCCGTCGAGGTTAACCATGAGCGCATTAATGCTTCCTTTTTCGGTGATGATCACCGAGTTCGGGTCCGCAAAGTCCATGTAGTACGAGTACTGCTTGCCGGGGTCGAAACACTCGGAGAGGAGGTCGGTGAGGCCGAGGTCGCGTGGGGTGCCGATCTGGAAGAGGTCCGTCCACGTCAGAATGAAACTGTAGGAGGCGTCCAGGATTCGGACGTCTGTTTCGGGCTTCGCGTCGTGGCCTTCCCATTGGATGCCTGCTCGCTGCGGGTTATTGCTGTAGCCTCTCTGTACTTTGACGTTGAGGAGTTCTTCGAGCGGAAGATGATTGTGGGGGATGTGGTTGGGGTACATGGGGGTTCCTTTCAGGCGTAGTGTGAGATGCCGACGGCTCCGATCTGGATGCCGCTCTGGTTGCGGATGGGTTCGCCGGGGACTCGGATGTCTGGGCGGTGGTAGATCTTGAGTGCTTCGGCGGCGACGCGAGACACGATGATGAACACGCCAGGAATCGGGTTCGGGAGGCCGACGCACTGGTCCGGGTGGTTGATGTTCAGTGTCTCAGGGATGCCGGGGATCATTTCCGGTAGTGGCTGATATTCGTCGGGGACTCGGACGACGGTGCCCGACGGAGGGATGACGCACGGGATGGTCACCTTGTCGTAACTGTAGATGGCGAGCGCGTGCGGGGTGCCGTTGACGTAGACGACCCCGTTCCCGTTGGTGACACCTACAAGAGGGCCAACGCTGGTGTCGATCATGACGTTGCGCAGCATGTGGGTATGTCCTTTCTATCTGGTTTACTTGTGGAGCGTCGTAAACCAGGTGGTTTGGCCGTTTAAGAGCAGCTTCGCCTGGGCTGCGTCGAGGACGACCACGGGCGGGGGCGTGTGGTTGGGGCCGGGGCTACTGGCGGTCGCTGCCGCCCACGCCGCCTGGTAGTTGTCGTCGGGCTGGCTGGGGGTGCGGTAGCCGGCGACGTAGAGGGTCGGGGTCGCACCGAGGGTGGCGAGGTCGAACATGGACGCGACAGGCGTGGCGGGGGTCTGGCTCCACGGGTAGATGAGGGCCGTCATGTCCCACCCGTCGGGGAGGTTACGGACCTGGAGGTGATTGTCCGCGTCGAGGCTGCGGAACATGGCCTCCCACGTGGCCATGGAGGCGTTGGCGGTGACCATGTTCGTCACGTTGTCCGCGTCGGGGGTTCCGGCGTTCATGTGGGCGACGTAGAGGACGGGGGTTGCGCCGTCAGAGAGGAACACGTACCCGTTGAGGCTGGCGGGGCAGTCAGTGGGGGTGTCGGTGAGTGTGGGCGCGTAGGCGACGGGGTAGATGCCGGTCTTGAGATACTGGTAGCGGCTGGTGAGCGCGTCTTGGACCTGCTTGCGTTGTGAGAGGCAGGTGTCGTGGTAGGCGACGTTGCTGGCGTTCCAGGATGCACCGTCGGGGAGCGAGGGGAACAGCGTCCACGCAGTTGTGTCACCATTGGCCGGCTTATCGGTGCGGGTCTTATCGAGGCCTCGTTCCGACCGGCGGGTGATGTCTTCGACATGGGATTGCGCTTCCTGGTATGCGTCGCGCTCAGGGTCGAACGCGCCAGCCAGGTGCATCACGATAGCGACGATGACGACGATGAGGAGGACCAGGGCTGCGGGAATCGTGAACACGGCTGCGGTGCGGGCCTTCTCCTGCCCTTCTTCGCTCTCGTAGTCCCAGGAGTCGATGGCGGCTTCTGCGCGCTTGTAGGGGCTGCGGGGGAGTCTCATTGTGCGTCTCCTACCGTCTCGTACTGGTCGTTGTACTCGTCCATGGTCACGACTTCCCAGTCGCCCCACCCGTGGGGGCCTTCGACGATCACGGTGCCGGGGCGCGCGATGAGGCCCGTGTTGTGGCCGAGGGACAGGTAGTAGCCGTGCTGGTCACGGTTCAGAGTGAACGACTGGTAGTACGTCTCTGCGAGTTCTTCAATGGACGCTTCGGTGACGAAGAAGGCCGTGTAGTCGGCATCTTCACGTCGAACTGCGTTCACGATGTGGACCGCAGGTTGGGCGGCTTGCGGGTTGGCAATGGTGAGGAGCACGTCGGCGTGGCATGGCTTGTTGCTTGGGCACCAGCACATGAGGTCGTGTCCGGCGAGGTGCTTACGGGCCTGGCGTGCAACTGCCTGCCCGTCTGGCGTGGAGCGCAGCCATTTGGTGAACAGAGCGACGGCTTCCTCATGGGTGGCGACGATCCCCGGCTGTGGCGCTGCTGAGGGGTCCACCCTCCACGGGTTGCCGTACATGCTGCCCCTGCCGACGTAGACGGCCCCGGCGGGGGCTTTCCATCTGCGAGTGCGTTGACGTTGGATGCGCTGAGGGGTCATAGTGTCTCTCTTTCTGTCGGGGCGTTGACGGCTCCCAGGTAGCGGGTGATAAGTCCTCGATGCTCGGGGTGCCTGCTGATGAACACCCAGAGGTTGTTTGCTGCCGCCGGGTGAATGAACGCATTCTCAATCATGACGGTCAGGTTCACGCCTTCACGCTCGTACTGTTCAGTGAGGGCCTGTATTTCGCGGGCGAGTTCCGCGTCCTCGTCGTAAATGCCGAAATGACGATCGGGCTTGTACGCGTCGGGGACTCGGTTGATGAGCTCGTGCTCTGTGAGCCCGTATGCCGTGACGGCAAGGGGGCTACCGTCGCTGGCGTGATCGGTCAGGAGGGGGATGTCGCGCTGCCACATGCTGCGCTGCCTGTGTCCGGCGTTGACTGCGACGGTACGCGAGTAGGCCGCGGCGTTGAGCTTCACGGCCTTGTCTGGGTTCGCCAGGAAGCTGGTGACGATCTCGACGGTTGGCACGTCAACGTGTTTGGCGATGGTGTCGATGTCTGCGAAGAGGCCCCAGACCTGGTGGTGACTGGGGCGACGCACGCGAGGGAAGTATTTCACGCTGCGCTCTTCGAGATTTGCGCGAGGCGCTGCTCGCGTAGGAAGTCCTTCAACCAGTCCAGGTTGTAGGCGGTGGAGTCGTTCTGTTCCATGTCATTCTCCGATCGCCGAAGTAGCGTTGGTGGCCGTGGGGCGCGCGCACGCAGCGAGGACGAACAGGTTAACGCCGGGAACCCCGAGCAGAAACATGAGCGCCCAGTTGTAGCCCGCGTCAACGAGCCTGCGGCTTGTTGCGGCGAGGAACGGGAATGTTTGAATAAGGAGCCAGATTGAGAATCCGATCAGCCACGGGACAGCGGTCATGATCGACTCCTGCCGGGTGCGGAAGATACTTCCGTGCGTTGTCGCGACGAAAATAACGGCAGTTGTCCAGAAGTACCAGACGACTGCCGTCGTGGCGGCGTAGAAGCCTGCGACGGTCCAGTAATCACGCCTGTTCATGGGCGTGTCGAAGTCAAGGGCCTGCGTGTAGAAGCCCTTGAGTACAGCTCCTAGCTGCTTGATAGGTGTGGACATGATGGTTGGGTTACCTTTCTGTGTTGGTTTCGTCAAGCATGATGCTGACGTATTCCTCTGGCTCACGTGGCGCGTTGAGAAGCGCCTTAGCCTTCGGGTTGGCCCTGATCGTCACTTCGACGACGGGCTGGGGAAGGCGGTCGATGCCCTGCCACATGAGGGGCCGGATCAGGTTCCGGTACTTCTCAGGCTGATGACCTTCCCAGAGGATGCGCGCGATGATGGGGGAGCGCACCTGGAAGATGACCGGGTACTGGACCTTCTTCGCGAGCGCCGGGAGGGCGAGGGTCAGCTTCTTGAGGAGTTCCCCGGTGCGACTGACGTTCTCCGCATCGGAGGGGCGGTACGTGCGCCACCAAACGGGTTCCTTAACGCCCTTGACGAACAAAGCGACGCACGTGTGCCCAGCAGCGTTCGTATAGACGCTGATGAGATTACGGGGTGCCTTACGGGGGGTTGTCACTTCTCCTCCAGTTGATTCCAGGCCGCCACGATGTCCACCTCAAACTCGAGGAGGGTCTCGTACACGCGCCCAGCGTGTAGAGACACCGTGTCGTTGGGGATCGCGAGGCGGGCCTGCACGTAGGGCACGCCACCGTCCTTGATGGGCTTGTACGATCGCTCGAGCGGCACGTCGTCAGCGAATAGCGCTTCAGCTTCATCGCGACCAACGTGAGGTAGATGCGGGAGGGCGACGAACTCAGCCGGCGTCAGGTCTGCTGCTGCGACTGCTTCGCTGATGTCGTCCGCGAGCGCGGGGTCCGCACCTTCGTAGAGGAGACTCCCTGCCTGCACATTGAGGATCGAGAGCGGGTTGCGGGTCTTGGCCTGTTCGACGTACCTGTGCACATCGTCAGGGCTGACGGTCGTAGCACCGATCCCCTGAACAGCGTGGTAGGCGTATTCCTCGATCTTCGCGGGGCAGCGCGGGTTCACGCAGGTGATGAGCGTGAGGTCGATTCTGGATGTGAGGGGCCACTCGCATCGCGGGCACTGCGCGGGGAGTGCTGATGCGAGCTTGGGGGCGACGCCGTGTAGGCGTTTGGCGACCTCGGTGATGAGGGGCACCGGCTCACTCCTTCCTATGGATTGTTGTTACCCTTATAGTTTATCGCATTTTTGGGCAAATTCACGGGGAATAGCTCGTTGTGGACACGTTTAGGGAATGGGAAACCCCCTGCCGTTCCCAGAGCGGGTGCCGGCAGGGGGCGTGGGGTCAGAGCCAGGAGGTTGGTAGGCCTCGCTTGACGAGCTCGTGCTTGATGCGGTCGGCGACTGCGCGCGCACACGCGAGATGCGGACTGTCTGCCCCGTAGCGTTCGCCGATGTCGCGGAGGCGGTCCTCCATGCGCATGGGTGCGCCGGTTGGGGAGGTCGTCATGTCGGCGGCGTTGACGATCAGGAGTTCGTCGTCCATGACGCCGACGTTCGGGTCTCCGTGGTCGTAGACGGCATCCGTCGTGAACCCGAGGTCGGCAAGGACTCTGCCGCCCGCGTGGGCGTGGTCAGCCGGGTCGAAGGCGTAGCCCACGTCGTGCAGGAGTCCCAGGATGTAGAGCTGACGCGCCTGGTCTTCGGTCTTCCCGAAGATGGTTGTGGCGATCTCGTAGGCGCGGTTCGCTGTGGCGTTCATGTGGGCGAGTCGGTTTGGCGTAAGGGGTGTGAGCGTGGTGGTCATGCGCGGGTTCCTTTCAGAGGTTGGTGTGAGCGCGGATGTGGTTGAGGCTGACGGGCTTATAGGCCCATGCGTCTACTCCGACGTTGACGTCGAAGCATCCCCATTCGGAGCGGGTGGGCGTTTGGTCGTGGGTGTGGCCGTAGAGGAGGATGTGCGTCTCGGCGCGGGTGAGGGAGTTTCCGTAGAGCACCTTCGGGTCGAAGGCATTGGACGAGCATCCGGCGGGGACGCCCGTGCGGGCGACCGTGTTGGCGACCTGCGTGGACGGGTAGTGTGACAGGATGAGCGGCGGCATGTCGGCGACCTGGAGGACCATCGTATCGGTGATCGTTGAGAACACTTCCGCGAGGCGCTGTGTCGCCCACTTGGCCTTCGGGTCGTGGTTGCCGCGGATGAGGTGCATGTGTTTGTAGCCGACGCGCCTAGCGACGGGTGTCAGGAGGGTGACGGCGTGGTCGATGTCGCGTTTCCTGCCGAGCGAGAGGTCTCCGAGGATGTAGAGGTCGTCCCCGGATTGGAGGCAGCGTAGGAGGTTTTCGACGATGGCCTGGTCGTGCTGTTCGACGCTGCGCGCGCCTCGGTGCATGAGTGCGACGTTCTCATGGCCGAGGTGCAGATCGCTGGTGAACCAGTGCGTCATGGTTGAGCGCCTTCCATGGTTTCGTATGCGGCGACGATGCTGTCACGTAGGGCGGTGTAGAAGTCCCGGTTGATGGGGTGGTAGACCTCGTAACGTCGCCCCTTAGAGGGGTTGTACTGCGAGGGCATCCGTAGACTGTAGGTCGCATCGGGTTCTCTGATAAGGCGCATGTCTGTGATGACGAGGAAGTCGCCGATGTAGGCGGCTGCTTCACAGAGGAACCCGCGTGCCGTGTTGTCGGGGATGTGGGTGATCTTCACACGCGTGATCTCGGGGGTCATAGATAGAGCCGTCCTTGTCTGCTGACGATGTTGCCGACGCGGATCTGCTTTTCGACGGCGGCGCGGGGGAAGTAGCGAATGGTGTCCTCATAGGTCGCGCCGGGGTGGGCGCGTAGGAACTCGCTGATGGTGGCGGGAGCCTCGTACACGGAGTCCGTGACGGCCCCTGTAGGCGCGTGTGTGGCGCGAACAGGCTTCGCCGCTACCACTGGGCCTTTGGCGCGCCCTGCGGCGCTCTGTGGGGCTTGCTGAGCGCGACGACGGCGATCGCCGCTAAGGTCACGGTGAGGGGTCTTGCTGCTCGTCGCTTTGGTCTGGGCGACACGGCTGCGGGTGGCCTTCCGGTTGGGAGCACTTGGCGCTGGCCGTTGACGGTTAGGATCAACACTCATGGCCTCCAGTTCGGAGTCGGGGAAGCTGCTGACGAGAGCCGTGAGGGCATCACCGGTCAGGGGTGCTTCGCCTTGGATTCGTCGTAGTGGCTCGATGTACTCCGAGCGGGTGGCCGGAGTGATGGGGCGCGGGTGGGAGAGGAACGCGAAGCCTTGCTCTCGTTCTGTTTGCTCGAACTCGTCGAACATCTCCCGTATGAGGGCTTCGTAGTCGCCGGTGCCGATCACCCGGTTCTGGTGGTAGGTGGTTTGGGCGGCTTGGAGCTGTTGTGCGACGTCGGGGTCGATGTCCAGGATCATGGTTCATGTCTCCTAGAGTGTGTCCCAGAAGGACTCGTTGTCGAGGTTGGTGCTTTCCTCAGGAGTCAACGCAGGTTCCTCGGGAGTCAGCGCCGGTGGCTCTTCCACGACCTCCCACTTGTCGCCAGTCCGCTCATCGCGCGTGTCTGGTTCTGGCGTATCGTGTGCTTCGACAACAGCAGGCTTTTCCAGGATGGTGTCCACGACGTCCGCAGTCTCTTCTGGGGCCTTGTCTCTGAACGCGCCGCGGATTGAAGGTCCTCCCTCCTCGCGGGTTTCGTCCATCGTGTTCCTGTCCTTGACGCGCGAGAACAGTGCTGCTGAGCTTCTACGGCGCTTCCCCCCGGTCTTACGAGGTGCCGGCGCAGGCTCCGGTGCCGACGTGGGTGCCAGCGCGGGGGCGGGCTCTTCTGGACGTCCGAACGGGGCTGCGTGACGCTGCCAGCGATCAGCGGCTGGAGGGGTTGCAGGCGCGGCTGGCTCTTCGGCGGGACGCGCGGGGTCGAGCTTGTCCCAGTAGCGGCCAATGTAGGACTCGAGGCGTTCCATGCCCTTCGTGTCGGGGGCGAGGACTGCTGCTCGAAGGTACGTGGGTACGCCGTCGTTGATGTCGGCGATGCGTACCGCCACGTCGCCGGCGTTGGAGAGCTTGTAGGGGAACTCGCTGGCCGAGTTCAGGCCGAGGTTTTCGGCGGCGCTCGCGTCGCTGGCTGACTTCGCGGTGATGCGCACGGAGATCAGCTCGGACACGCTCTTGGGGATCACGTCGTTCTTCACGCGGTGGGGGATGAAGATGGCGCGCATACCCAGGGCCGGGAACTCGGACACGAACCGCTCGATGAGCTCACGGTACTCGCGAGCGTCTTCCTTGCCCATGGCGTTGGCGAGGGACATCATCTCGTCAAGGACGACGTACAGGAACGGGAACGCGACTTCGGGGTGATCGCGTCGGAACTCAAGGACGTTGACATACCCGTACTGCCGCATGATGTTCTTGCGGCGCGGGGCTTCGGTGTTGACGAGGTAGCGGAGCATGTCGATCACCGAGTCCACGGTGTACTCCTTGCGGCGCACGTGCGGCAGGTTGTAGTTGGCGTACTCGCTGATCTGGTTCTTCGGGTCGCCGATGTACAGGTGCAGGTCGTTGGGGCTCATGTAGGCGCACATCTGGTTGAGGATGAGCTTAACGATCCACGACTTACCGCTTCGAGGCTCGCCGGAGACGACGATGGCAGGAGCTTTGAGGAGATCCACGTACTCGACCTTGCCGTCGCCGGTAGTACCGATAACGACGGGCATCTCGTTCTTGGGGTCGCGCACGAACTTCTGCGCGTCGGTGGACGAGGCGTACATGTCCGCGAGGGAGATCATGTCGATCTTCGTCCCCTTGTAGATGCTGATGAACGCGCGGGACCCGGACTCGGCGCTGGTTGCGTAGGCGTTGGGGTATTCGAGGTTGCCGTTGTCGTCGTACTTGTAGATGTTGGCGACCTCATCGGCGATTGCCTGGGTCTTCATGCGGGGGGTGCGGCTGATCGTCAGCTTGAACATGAAGGGGTTCTCGGAGGCGTCCTTGAGGTCCGGGAGGAGATCCTCGCGGGTGCCGACCTGCTTGGCTGCATCGCGGATGAGCTCAGCCCAGATCGCCCACTCTGCGCTGCCTTCACGGATGTTGCGCATATCTGCGAACTTAGGGCTGATCGACGGCAGGCCCTTCGTTAGGGTCTCGTAGATGAACTGGCGGGTCTGGGTGCCCTTCTTCATGTCCAGGTTCTCGAGGTCGGACTCGAGGGAGTCGTAGTCCACGTCCTCAACTGGTTCCTCGTCGGGGATGAGGTCGTTCCAGTCCCACCCGTCCGCTTCAGGCTCAGGCTCGGGGGCTGGGGTGCTCGCGGGTTCTGGCTCGTCGAACACGGGAAGGGGCTGCGGGTCAGCGACGGGTTCCGGATCCGGATCGGGGGCCGGGCGGCGTAGCTGCTCGCGCACGTCGTCTTTCTGGTCGATGAGGTAACCACCGGCAAAGGTTGCGATACCGACGAGGGCAGAGACTGCTGCGCCGACCAGGATGTAGTAGCCGACGGTGAGCGCTGGAAGGAAGTTCGACAGGAGCCACATGCCCGCGCCCGCCACTGAGATGACGCCGCTGGTCTTCATGGTTGTAGCGCCCATACCACTCACGGATGCCGCCGTGTGGCTCTTCGCTGCAACAACAGCGGCCTTCGTGAACTCGTAGGAGTTGCGGCCAGCTTTCGACGCCGCCTGCTGCGCAGCCTGGCTGATCGCCTCGGATGCCGTCTGCGGCTGCTGTCCCTGCTGGCCGAAGGACGCGGGCGGGGGACCCTGCTGGCCGAAGGATGGGGAGAACGGGTCAGAGGAGGGGCCGCCGAATGGCGACGGGGAGGACGAGCCGAAACCGGAGCGGGAGGACCCGAAGGGGTCGTTACTGCCGCCGCCGAATGGGCTGTCGAAGGAGGATGAGCGCGACGAACTACCGAAGGGATCCAGAGCGGGGGCGCTGGAGGGTCCGGAGTCCATGCCCCAGACTGAGTCGTCACCCATGCCGGGCGCGAACTCGGGTTCCTGGTTGCGGGCGTTGAAGCGTGCGAGCGCGTCGTCGCCGTTGGTGGGGATGGCCATAACCGTTTGGCCTTTCTGTGATTTAGCGGACTGTGATGAGAGCGATGGCGAAGGCGACGACTGCGACGATGCAGGAGATCGCGTGGAAGCCGTTGCGGTACTTCTCGTCGAGGTCTTTGAGGGAGTGGACTGCGACGTTGCTCAGAATCAATAGCATGGTGAGAATGGACCAGATCATCGGTTTGAGTCCTTGTACTGCTCGCGGATGTAGGTTGCCACGTCAACGCCGTCGGTGTTGCGCAGGAGGTTGTCCAGATCCTTGTCGATGGAGACGAGCCACCCGCTGTTCTGTGCGGGGTAGCGCTGGACGGTGAGGTCGAACGTCACGTCACGCATGGGAGCGTCACCGTCTTGCGGGCCGGTGGTTTGGAGGTGATCGACGGCCTGCTGGTAGGCGTTGGTGACGTACGTGTAGACGTACTGGTCGCCCTTGCTCGTGTCGCTCTCGCCCTTGTTGTAGTCGCGGAGGTTCTGGAAGATCGTGTCGCGGTCTTTTGTCCAGAAGGTCTTGTTGGTGAAGTCGAGCATCTTGGCTCGCACTGTGTAGACCTGCTTGTCGGTGGAGAAGTTCGCGCCGCGGGTGACGGACTGGACCTGTAGGGACAGGAGGCCGAGGCGGTAGCGGTCGCGCTGGTACTGGTCCTTGTAGTCGGTGCTCGCTGCCGTGTCGGTGTCGAAGAAGTCCGCGTAGGTTGTCGTGACGGACGATCGACGCGAGCTCGCTTCGGCGGTGGTGAAGTCCAGCGTGTTCAGAGCACGCAGGTAGGCGTAGGCAACCTCGTCGGGCGGGGTGTCGGGGTTGCCCAGGGACAGGAGGGTGCCGTCCACGTCCCAGATGAACCCAGGCTTCGGGGTGCCGTACTTCTCCCGTAGGCTGGGCTGCTGGTTCATGAGGAGCTGGTCAACGCCGTCGGGGCCCACAGACTCGGACGCGGATGGGGCGGAACCGGACTGCGCGAGGGCGCGAACCCGTTCTTCGTTCGCGCGCGCGGATGATGCTGAGTGCGAGAACCAGTAGCCCACGGCGATGACGAGGACGAGGGTTACGGGGAGGATGATCTTCCACTTGGTGCGCACGAACCTGATGACGCGCTCAAAAAAGGTGAGGTCTTCATCCTCGTCACCCATGTTGCCGGCCACTACGGGCTGCTGTGGGCGCGGCGCGGGTCGGGGGGCTGGCATGGGTGCATGCGGGCGCTGTGGTGGGCGCTGCTGGCCGGAGGAGGCAGTAACCTTCAATTTTTGTCTCCCTAGTGTGTATCTAGCTGGTTAGTTAAGGAGGGCCGAGAAATCCCAGCCATCCGATTCGGGCGCTGCTTCTGTCGGCGGCTCGACGGCGGCTTGTTGTGCGCGTCGCGAGCGTCGGCGTAGCGGTGGCCCCTGTTGAAGGAGGTTGTCGATCTGGCGTTGGACGTCGTCGGGATCCTGGAACACTGTTGCTGCGCTCGAGGTCTCCTCAATGGCGGTGTCCTCGACTGCTTCGACAGAGCCGGTCTTGAACAGTTCGGACTGTGCGATACCGTCGGGGAGCACTACCTTTCCCAGGGTAACCTCTCCGGTGGACAGCTTGATAACGAACGCGCGCTTGTAGGATGATTCGGGGCCATCTTCGGATGTCTTGCTATTTGCTGTGGCAAGTAGCGTGAGTTCGTCCTTGAGGTATTCGATACTGAGTCTTTTCGCGAGTTCGTTGCGAACGCTCGCGTCGCGGATCGTGCCGATAGCGACCGACTGGATGTTCTCGAAGATCTTAAGCTTCGACCCTGCTTCCAAGAACATTGACGGTTCGTTGCTGATGATGAGGTTGATGTCGCCCATCTTGCGGCCACCCGTGATAGCGGTACCAAGGATGCCAGCAGCGCTAGGGAAAGCGGCCCAACGCTGAAGCTCTTCCCACACGGTGAGATTGAACTTACCCTCGCGCTTGCAGGTCAGGGAACGCACGTGGTGAATTGACGCTGCGGACAGCTGAGAGAGACGAAGCTGCACGTCATCCACCATAACGGTGGCCTTCGACTTCATGCCGAAAGAGCACAGGACGACGCGGGCGTTGGCTACGTCTTCAGTGGAGACTCGGTTGGAGAAGACGCTGGCGCGGGAGCCGTTAGGCTCGAAGTACTCGGCGAGCTGGGCGCGCACGAACGTGAGGGACTTGATGTAGTCCTCGTCGCTGGCACGGTAGTCGTCTTTAGCTGCTCCGGTGCGTAGTGCTTCGTGGCTGTCCTTGATGACCTGGTAGACGTGGTGGAGGGTGAGGCCTTTGCTGTTCTTCCAGGTGTATGCGTGCTCGTCGTCGCTTAGCACGCCTGCGTTGCGGTAGACGACGCTGATGGCGTTCTTGAGGATGCTTTCGGCCCACTGGTAGGTGTGGAGGTGGGATCCCATGAGGGCGCTGAGGTAGGAGAGCGTGTAGTTCACAGCTAGGCCATGCGTGCCGTTTTCTACGTCGATTGCGAGGTCGCCGGAGCTCATGATCTCAACGGGGTCGAAGTAGCTGCCCTGGCCTTCAGCCATGTTGAGGATGAGGCAGGAGTCGTGGTTGGCGTAGAAGCTGACGAGAGGCGTGTACTCGTCGCCTTCCACGTCGTTGATGGTGAGTCGGACTCGGGAGTACTTCATGAGCTCGTTGAGGATGTTCTTCACGAAGAAGGACTTGCCGCCACCTGTCTCGGCGATGACGACGAAGTTTTCCGCGTCCACGTCGTTCTCACGGAACTTGTAGAGGATCGGGTAGCCGGAGTTCACGTCGCGGGCGATGTAGGAGCCGTGTGTGCCGATACGGCCCTGGTCGTAGCCGGTGAAGCGGGCGATGATCTCGTCGGAGAACACGTTCTTTCCGACGCGTCCGAAAGACTTGCGGCTGTGGTCCATGCTGAGCGGGGAGAACGCGGCGGTGAAGTCGGCGAGGTGCTGGACGACGCGGTTGACGGTGACGCCGTAGCGTGCGCAAAAATGCTCGATCTTTTCGAGTGATTCGTCGAAGTCTTCGCCGCGGATGCCCATGACGATTGCATGGCATCGGTACTCGAAGAACTCGAGCTTTCGCTTGGCACTTGTTGCGTTGGAGAGGTAGATGACGCTCTCTTCGCGCCACTGGTCGCGTGCGAGGTCTGTGGAGTACTTCTGATACTCAAATGCGTTGTCGTCGAGGCTCTTGTTTTCCTCAGCAGTGTTCTTGTAATTGCGCAGGAGTGCCTCGAGTTTGGGATCTTTCCAGTCGATCGTAGTGGGGATACTGTAGTCCGTGAAAAACATACGCATCGTGGGGTGGAGGAACTTGCGCAGCTCGGCGCGGAACTGCATGGGGAGCGTAGTGTCGTACCCGTCGAAGGACAGGAAGACGACGAGGTTGTCCTTGCCGGAAAAGATAGCTCGGTTGTTCGTGTAGAGGTTGTAGTCGCGCTCTGGGAATGTGCGCGAGTCCCGCATCTGAGTGTTCGTCGTGAACACGTCGGCCCATAGGTGGTACCAGGCGATCCTGTTCATGAGATCCCAGCGGCCCACTTTCTTGGGGCGTCCGGGTTCGTGGATGCGTCCCCCGAAAAGGAGGCGCACGATCGGGTTGGTCTTCTTCTTCGTTACTGCCGTGGTCATGGTTGCGTCTGTTTCCTTATGAGCGGGTGGCCGCGCTGCCGAAACCCTCCATGAGGGCTTCGTACTGGCTGGTCAGCTGGGCGTAGGCGCTGACTCGGCGGTTGCTGTTGTCTGGGTACTGGGTGAACATGGGCACGTAGGTGAGTGTGCCCGAGTAGCGGGTATGCGAAGTGATGAGTCGTTCCAGGGGGAAATTGACGTAGCCTGCGACGGAGCTGAGGCCGTTCGCTGCGTACACCGTGCGCGACGCGTTGCCGATCAGCATGTGCGAGTGACTGTGTACTGTACGGTCCACGCAGACGACCGCGTTGTAGTGATTGTCCTTGATGAGCTTATCAAGGAGGAGCGCCGCAGTGGGCTTGCTCGTGAAGACCACAGGGGCGTGCAGCGCGGGGTCACCGTCGGACATGGAGTCGTCAACCCAGGTGAACTCTCGATAGTGTGTGCGGGTTACCTCGGAGGGGGACTCAATGAAGATGAGGCGGGGCCGCATGTTGAGTCGATCCTGGAGGTAGTCTCGGAGCCCGAGCATGAAGCTGGTCAGGTACTTCATGTGGCCGAGGTCCTTGACCCGGTAGATGGGCTTGTTCCCTTGGTAGTTAACCGGGGGGAAGTTCATGATGCGCAGGCCCGTGTTTCCCCCCGCGTGAGCGCTCTGGAGTTGAGCTTGAGCTGCTGCGAGCGCCGCCTTGGAGTTATGCGCATACGTCTTGAGGTCTGCGAGGCTGTTGTTCATGTCGCTGAGGATCCCGACAGACACCTCTGCTTGCTCACGGCGTTCTTCTTCGGAGCGCTCGTATGCTGCGACGACGTTGGATGAGGACTTGGCGACGATCTTGAGGGTAGCGCTCGGTAGATTCTTCCCCTCGCTGACTGATTCATGGAATGCTCGGAGGATGTTCTTGTCGCCGGATACGTCGTCGGCGAGCATAAGGTCGGTCCCCGACGTCAGGATGCCCTCGAGGATGTCAGGGCTTTCGAGGAGGTAGGAGTCCGCGTAGATCGTGCCGTTTAGCCCGGTGATGGCCATGGCGAGTGCCGTGTCTGGCTCGTCGTTGATGTAGACAAGCTGCGCGTCTTGTAGGCGTGGATCCTTGAGGGCGGCGATCGCTTCAGGAGCGTCTTCCTCTGTGTCGTGGATGACGACGGCTTCGACGGTCAGCGCGCTCGGTGCCGTCGCGAGGAAGTCTTTGACAGATGCGGCGATGAGCCAGTCAGGGAACCTGTCTGGCTGAATCGTCTTGGAGATGAGGGCTTTCACTGTTGTGGTCCTGTGAGGGCTTCGATCTGGCGGGTGAACGGGTCACGGTCCCACACGATGCGGGAGGCGACCTTAGTGAGGAAGTTGAGGGTGTGCGGGTTCGCGCCGCCTGGGTGCAGCCATGCAGTCTTGGAGAGCAGGCGGCAGAGCTTGTTGCTGATCTGGTCGGAGTCGTAGATCGTGTTCAGGAGGGTCGCGAATCCCTCGGGCGAATCCTGCGGGGCCAGGAAGTGCACCTGGGTGGGGTGCGCATCGTTGAGGGCATTCAGGAATGCCTCTGTCTTGCCTGTTGCCTCAAGGGGTAGATCAACGACCGTGTAGTCGAAATGGGGGATGAATGGGATGACGGCCTCGAGGTCGTCGAGGTTCGTGTTTTTGTCCTCTGTCGCCCCATTCGACATGAAGTAAATGCCACCGTCGAGGAACGGTGAACTCCCCTTCATAGACGGGTCGGTGGCTGCAAAACCGTCAGGGTTCTCCAGGAACGCGAGGATCGGGTGATCGCCTGACTGGAGATCGATATAAAGGACGGTGTGCCCGCTCTGAGCGTAGGAATCCGCGAGCGCGGCACTGTAGATGGCTGTCTGCTGGCTGTCAGCGGATAGGACGGCGTTGACGCGGGCCCCGGTGCGGAAGATCGGCATGTCTGGGTTTGCCGATGGGGTGAGCTGCGGGGCGTGCGCGCTGAGCGGGTGGAAGTCGCGTAGCTGGGGTGGGGGGCAAGTGATGAGGCGGTCTTCGACGGTGAGGTTTTCGTCGTCGAAGAAGCCGGTGTCCGCGTGGCTTGAGCCTGCTGCGCCGAGGCTAAGGAGGCCGTCGGGGATTGCGCTGGCGGCACTGTAGGTGCGGTCGTCGCTGATGGGCTGCGAGCTTATCGTGGGGGATGTGATGTGCGTGTCGGTGTAGGTGTCGGCGATGTCCTTGAGTGGCAGTGTGAGGAGGTCCGCGAGGAAGGAAGCCTTAATGTTGTCTGCCAACGGGATGACGAGGCTGTGCGGGTGGCTGATGTTTGCTCGATACTGGCTGATTCGGTCCTCGCGCGCCTTCTTCACGAGGGCAACGCTCTCGATCTTTTCGGCCTTGCCGAGGAAGATGTTGAGGGCCTGGAGGTTGGTGTCCAGGATGGTGCCGGTGCCAAGCGTGGTATCACCGTCGAAGATGATGATGCGGTCGATCTTGATGCCGCTCGCGTCGGTACTGGAGTAGCGTCCGTTCAGTTCTACGACGGAGTTGAACACCTCGTAGGAGTTCGAGTCCACCTGGTTGCGGACGCTGCGGAGGAGTGCGTCTGCGGATGCCCTATCAACGATGAGCGCGATGTTCATGGCCTTTTTCATGTTCTTTATAACCTTTCGAGTGCCCGTTACTGGATCGGGGTGGTGGTACCGTCGGCGTGGATGATGCGCGTGGGGCGCAGGAAGCGCCTGTAGTTAACCTGGCCCGTGGATTGACGGATCGCGTCAGACGCGGAGAACGTCAGGAGCGCGAAGTACTTCTTCGCGAGGGCCCCGATCTCGCGTGGGGGCATGTACGAGGCTGATGCCCAGTTCGCATTTCCACACAGTGCAGCCTTGAAAGCAATTGCCGCTTCGTGCAGATCCTCGTAGTTGCCGGTGCCTTTGGTGGTGGCTAGAAGGAACACGTCGCCGGGGGTGGTGGCGTGTTCCTGGAGGGCTGCGAGGTTTTCGTAGGTTGGGCGTAGCACGTCGTTGCGCAGCGAGGTGTTCTCGGTGTTAGCGAGGTCTTCGTTGAGTCCTTCAATGCGCTCGTCTTTGCCGATGCTGCCCATGTAGTCAATGTGGCCGACCATGATGCCGCGTCTGCCTGCTTCACGCATCGCGTACGCGTAGCCCTCGTAATGGTCGAAGACCGCCTGGGGGGTGTCGTTGCCGACTTTGGAGCCTTTGTTGGCGTGGATGAAGATTCCCATGCGCCCGCCGGTCTTGAAGTAGCAGACATAGGGAGGCGTGCTTTCGATGCGGTAGATGCCCCAGAGGTTGCTGAGCGCCATCCGGTAGTCGTTGGCGAGCTGTTCCATGATGTCGGCTCGGAACTCGCGTTCCTCGAGGATGAGGTGCCGGATGATGAGTGACGCGATTGATGGGATGAGGACGATGCAGACGATCAGTTTGGCTCCGAGGCCTGCGCCTGAGCCGATCATGTATGCGACGTCCAGGAAGAGGGCGATTGCGCCCGCGCCTGCTGCCATGTAGAGGCGGTTGCGCCACCGCTCTTTGCCGTTCACTTGCGGCTTGTCGAGCGTCAAGGGGATGGAGATTGACTCATCCCCTACCCGTGGACGCATATCGCTTCGTTCATTCATATCTCTATTTTACTGTGTTTTTGACGGTAAAGGCCGGTATGTGGAGTGCGTGTTATCCGAAGTGGACGTATCCGGTCACCCACTGGTTGAGATAGCCCTTCTGGAAGCCGACGTCATGGGTCGCAGCGGAGGATTCGTCAGGGGAGACGTTGAGGCCGGTTGCACCGTAGTCGGAGGCGTGGACGATCCACCCGTCACCGACGTAGATGGCGACGTGGCCGGGGCCCGTGATGATGTCGCCGGGGGTGAGGACTGATTCGTCTCCGTTGTAGGGGGTGGCGTGGGCGGCGAAGAAGGCGCTGTTGGCTGATAGGAGGCTGGTGACCTGAGCGGAGGATGACTGTCCGACGACGATGCGGTCCTGGTCGGCTCCGAGCTGTACGGGGTTGCCGGAGTCGTCCATGGTCCATCCGGACATGAGGAGTAGGGCGCTGACCCAGCCGGAGCAGTCGTAGCCGCTGGGGCCGCGGCCTCCCCAGTCGTAGGAGTAGTAGCCCTGTGCGGGGAGGTTCGCCATGGCGTACTTGGCATTCGCGAGTATGGCGGGGCCGATTTGGCTGGGGGATGCGGCGACTGTGGGGACGCCGTTTCCGCCGTCGTAGGCGTTCACTGCGGCTGCTGCGCTGACGGTGGTGCCCCCGTTACTGTTGCCGATGCTCAAGGCCTCGGGGGAGACCTTATCGGACAGGTTAGTGAGCCAGAACCAGCCGCCGCCAGCGATGACGAGCGCGAAGATAGCGAAGATCGCGAGGACGGTCACCCAGCCCACCATGACGAGGCTGAGGAGCGCATCGACGGCGCGGGCTGCGAACTTGATTGCCCCGAGGGTTGCCTGTCGGGCGATGCGCACCATCTTGGTGGTGTCGCTGTTTTCGCTGCCCGTCGCCTTCGCTGTCCCCTCGAGGGCGGCTTTAGAGGCTGCATCTGCTGTGGCGACGGCGGTGTTGAGGCCGACGCGAGCAGTGAGGGCGACGATCTTGAGGGAGATCGACAGGCACAGGAGGAGGAAGGAGAGGATCACTTCGATTCTCCCTTCTTGGCACCTCCTGAGCTCTTGCCGCCCACGAGTTTCTTAGCGCCTGCCTTGATCTTGGAGTTGATGCTGGAGGCAGTGCTTTGAGTCTGCTTCTCGGACGACTGGGGTGTATCTGCGAGTGCGTCGCGTCGGATCTTGTCGGCGAGGTCGGAGCGTCCGAGCTTTTCTTGCATCTCGGCTTCGGCTTGTGCTGTCTGGATCTTCGTCTGGCGCGTGCTGGTTGCAGCAGCTTCGGCCTGTGCTTCCTGCGTCTTCTTGTCCTGTCGGCGTTGCATGGCCTGCTGGCCCGCGTTGACGGTGCCGCCAGCGACGTTGGCGAAGCCCTGACGCATTGCTGCGCCGATGCCGCCCACTGCTGCGATCTTCGAGAGGGCGCTGCCAAATACGCCGGAGACGCTGTTGTACGCAGCCGTGGCGTAGTGGCGCACGTCCTTGAACACTCCACGTAGGGTGCGGAAGTACAGGAGCGACACGATGATGTTGAGCGAGCAGATCGCGAGGAGAGCGAACACGGGGTCGCCGAGGCGCACGGATGAGCTGAGCTGTCCGGTCACTCCATCGACGGGATCACCCATGAGGAGGCTGATGAACCACGTCATGCCGAGGGTGATGAGGAGGAACATGACTAGGGGTCGGAGGATCGCTCTGCATGCCTTGGAGACCAGTTTCCCGTCGGTCGCTTGGAAGACGGCGGCGAGGAGGAACATGAGGGCGCACACGGCGATCGCGAGGAGTGTCCCGTACTTCAGGAGCGGCACCACGTAGATGCTCAGGAAGTCCGTGATGATGAGCATGACGGATGTCGTCATGGAGGACTCCTGAGTGACCTGCTTGTAGAAGTTGTAGTCGCCGGCCTCGAGGGCGTCCTTCTGGAGGCTGTTCGACAGGATGAGGCGCAGGTAGGAGTCGTAGGAGAAGTTCTTGAGCTCGTAGGACTGCGGGTAGAGCTGCACGCCCTGCTTGAGGCCGAAGAACTCCGTGTCGGAGAACGCCCGGTTGAACTCGAACGTGGTGAGCATCGAGGTCGCGCTGTTGAGCACGCTGTCCTGGAAGCTGTAGTAGTTCAACATCTCGTTGAACGGCTTGCGGCTGTTCTCGAGGACGCTCATGATGCGTGATTCGACGCTCGTCAGGTCGGCCTTGGTGAGGCCGTAGGCGTTCATCTCGGAGGGGGAGAACACCATGGGGCGATCTTCTGGGTAGGAGGCCGGGTCGAGGGGGTCGGTGATTGTGTAGGTCTTGCCGTTGTGGCGGATCGTCTGCTGCTTGGCGTAGGAAGCGTCGTAGAGCTGATCGACCCATGCGGAGTGCATGTTTGCGAGCTGGGCGACGTTGACGTTCTGCCAGTACTTCTGGCGGTTCTCGGGGTCGTCGCGGAACTCCGAGTCGTGGCCTGGCTCGAACGGGAGGTTCGGGTAGGTCTTGAGGCTGTAGCGCTTGTCGTATTCGACGACGACGTTGTTGGCCGCCTTGAGGTAGGGGATGGTGTAGGTGAACAGCTCCTTCATGCCCAGGTAGTCCTTGAGCTCACCATCGTTGTCGGCGGTCTCTTCCTCGTTCTCCCCGGAGGCGTTGTTGTAGAAGAAGCCCTGGTTGGGCTTGTTCAGGAGCATGTCCTTGTAGCCGCCGGACGCGCTGTTCTTCGCGGAGAGGCCGTGGTCGTACGTGTACCAGGAGAAGTGGTAGTACGGGGACTCGGATGCGAGCGCGAAGGCCCCCAGGCCGTTGTAGTCGGCATCCGTGTAGGTCTCGTCGTCGGGGTTGTAGCCGGCTGGGTTGGCGGTCTTGATCTGCTCGCGCGCGGACTTGCCCTGCGTGTAGGTGCCGAGGCTGAACTGGTATGCGCCTCCGGGGATGCCCACGTGGTCGTTGTAGGACAGGTTGTCGAGCTTGTTCACGTCAGCGAAGTGGTCGGCGACGATCTTGCTTGACAGGACCGGCGTGATGTAGGACAGGGTTGCTGGGTTGGAGTCGCCGGTGGGGCGGTTCGCGAAGCCGGACCCCATGTAGGTGTCGAGATCAGCCTTGTAGTTCTTGTAGCTGGCCTTGAGGCCCTGTGGCCAGTTGTCGGTAGCGGGGTCGGTGTTGACAGCAGCTTTACCGTCGCCGCGGGCCGCTACGCCAAGGTAGGTGTAGCGGGAGGAGTTGGAGATGTCCACGTAGGAGCGGTACAGGTACGTGGAGTTGGGGTCGTCGAGGTAAGTCTCGCCGCCGTATGCCTGCTGTGTGGCGCTGTTGAGGAGCTTGGATAGGCTGGGGCTGTTCTGTGTGGCGTTTGCGAGGTCTTTGCCGTATTCGACGGCGGTGCGCTTCTTGGGGGACTGCCACTTCAGGAGGATGTTTTCGCCGCCTCGGTTGCTGATCGAGTTGGCCTTACCGTCGGTGCCGTCGGACACGAAGGTTCCCATGTCGGCACTGTTGTTGAACACGGTTTGCAGGTAGTTCGAGTAATCATCGCCTGCTGCGGCCTTGTCGATCTCCGTGGCGTACGTCTGGTGTGTGATGACGGCCCAGTACGTGAACTTCTGGCTGTATACGGCGTTGCTGAAGCGGTTCGCCGTATTCACGACCGCGTTGATGGTCGGGAAGATCGACAGGGCGATGATGACGAACACGGCGAATGAGCCGAGTGCTTGCTTCCAGCTCATCATGCTCATGACTGTGTAGACGCACAGGATGATGAGGATGATGAGGAGCAGGTAAACGACGTGGTCGTTGTAGACGCGGATCAGCGTGTCTGTCCAGGACAGGTCGTGCAGGTTGGGTGTGGACACGTACCCGGCGAATCCCGTGTAGCGCGTGGTGCCCTGGACGATGCTGATTGCCTGGGTGCCGGTCATGTCGTCGTGCCAGCGGATGAGCAGGCCAGAGATCTTGCTCGTGATGAGCTGGGACGCGTAGGCCGTGTACTCCCAGTTGGGGTTCAGGATGAAGTACAGGTAGTTGGTGATCGCGTCGGCCTTCTCGTTCTTCACCTGCGCGGGGTCGGCCTCGAGCTTCACGTCGGACTTGACGGTGGGGAGGGCGGCGTTGTACTTCCAGCCCATCTTCTGGTTCACCTTGTCGTCGCCGAATGCGGCCATGACGTAGCTGGCGTAGAGGCTGACGGCGGTGGGCTTGGGCATCGATGCGGCGGTCTGGGCGAGGTTCGACGCGGGGTCGAGGGCCTTCTGCCAGGCGTTCGTGGCCGTGTTCTTGTCGAGGTTGCCGGCCTTTGCGAAGACACCGCCGGAGGGCGCGGTGATCGCGTCCTGGTACATGCCGTCTTCGGGCACGTCGCCCTTGAATGCTTGGATGTCGTCGAGGACGACCATCTTGTTGACGACGTAGATGGACTCGACGGGCTTGTCCTTGTGCGCGCCGACCCACTCATCTTTGATGAACTTGTTCTCCGACTGATACAAGGGGGTCCAGGTGCGCATCAGGGGGATCGTGTTCTGGTTGTTGTCGCCGAACATGTTATGGACGCTGGAGTCGGATGCGAGGCCGGCGTTCTTGTACTTGTCCTTGACCTGCTTCTCTAGCTTGTCCTTGAGGTCGCTCCACGAGTCGGAGAAGTAGCCGTCGTTGGCCGTCGTATCGCTGGCGGAGCCTGGCTGCGCCTTGCCGAAGAACGCGCCGAGTGGACGGTATGTGTCGTCGGCGGAGCTCAGGCTGTTTGCGATGCGGTCGATCGCGTACCCGTGGTCGTAGGTGCTGGTTCCTTCCCATGGCGTGCGCATCTGCCACGAGAGGTTCGACAGGACCAAGTTCTGGAAGCTCACCGTATTGAACGCCGCGCCGGGAGCGTAGCTGGTGCCTGATGAATCGACCTTGGTCCATGTGCTGGGGTTCATGGATGCGGGGATCGCGACCCACGTGTGGTTGGGGCCGCGGTAGACGATGTCACCGAACGGGCTGATCGCCATTTTCCCTGAGAACGTGGACTGTTCCAGAGCCGAGTCGTTGAGCGCCTTGGTGGCGGCAGTGGCGTCGATGCCTTCTCCGTACGCGTCGGACTCGCTCTTGGAGAAGTTGACGTCGGCGACGGACAGGTCGAACAGGCTGGAGCCGTACCCGTTGCCGAGGTCGGTCATGGCGAGGGCCTGGTAGAGGGCGGCAGTGGAGGGGGTGATCTTCTCGCCGCGTGGATCCCAGATGAACGCGGGGATGGTCTTGCCGTTCACCTGGTAGACGAGGGCGTTCCACTTCGCTTTACGCGCGGGGTCGTCAGAGCCGAAGTAGCGGTAGCTCTCTTCTGTGGAGTCTCCACCTGTGACCATGCGCATGAAGGAGCGCCAGTCGGTGGGGTAGGAGTCGTTGACGGTCCAGGACGCGTTTTGGTCCCAGTAGTCGCTGTCGCTGTATGCGAAGGACAGGTCTACGCTGCCCTGCCAGACGTTGCCGATGATGTAGGCGGCAACGGAGTCGGCGGAGTCGGCGCTCATGCCGACAGTGGACTGTAGGGCGCTAGACACGGACTTCTGTGTCGCGTCGCGAGCGTCGGCGTCCTTCTGCATGATTGAGCCGTTGTAGTTGAACTGGCTCTGGAAGGGCACGTAGAAGTTCGACGCGAACGTGCCGAGGATCCGAAGCTCTTCCGGCTTGAGAGAAGACGCATTGGTGTCGGAGAGCTTCTGGTTCTTCGCCAGGTTGATGATCGCAGCGGTGCGGCTCGTGGCGTTGCCACCCGTGGGTGTTTTCTCGTCGGCTGCGAACGCTGCTGGTGCGACGATAACGCCGCTCGTTACGACGAGGGCCATGAGGAACATGACGACTCGGGGTGCTGCCTTCTTGATGCGGTGCACGATCGCGTTCATAACGCTGCGAATCTTCTTCATCTGCTCAACCTTTCTTAGTTCACTCCGGCGACCTGGAGGAACCACCCCATGATCTCATACATACTGCCGTTAATGAGGTAGATCAACGCGATGGCGAGTCCACCCATGACGAAGACTCTCCGCTTGAACCAGATCCACAAGGCGCTCTTGTTGCTGTCCATTTCTTCGCGTACTGCTTGTCGTGCTGCGGAGGAGATGAACCTACGGGTGATGCCCTTGTCTGCGTCGCCGACTTGGAATACGGGGATCGCGATGAAGGCCAGGTCGATGAAGAGGCTCGTCGTCACGAACACGATAATGAGGATCGCGACGACCCCCAGGAAGGTACTGAATGGGCCGGTGAAGGGCTTGAGGAGCGCCATAGCGCTATAAAAGTTCGCGGATGCGTCTGTCGTTAGGTTGCTGACTGCTGCTGAGACCTTACCGTCCTGCTGGCTGATGAAGCTGTAGAGCTTGGACTTACGCTGCCCGCCGAGGCCGCTCTTGCTGGTGGCCGACAGTGCGGCCTGCATGAAGGTCTGCTTGTCCTTGTTGTCGAGCTTGTTGTACGTCGTGAAATCGAAGCTGACGGATCCTTCTTTGGCGTCGTATGCCATGATCTCGGGGGAGTTTTTGAGGCTCCGGTTCGCTTCGGTGACGATCGCGGAGATATTGACATCGTTCTTGGCGATGTAGGTGGTGGCGCGCACGTTGTCGTCCGCGAAGGCTGGCCCGACGGAGAGGATGAGCGCGACGAGGGTAGCGAGGAGCGTCAGGAGCGCCTTGCGGGGTCCTGTGAGTGTCTGCGTGGGGGTCATTGGGTCGAATTGCCTTTGCGTGAGCGTGTGCGTGTTGCGGATAGTGACGAGGGCAGGGGAGCTGGCATGTACTCCCCTGCCCTCGAGAGTTTCAGAAGAGGGCTCCGGTCACGAGGTCCATGGCCGTGCCGACGAGGCTCCACATGAGGTTGTAGGCCAGGAAGCACAGGGCAAAGCCAACGGCCAAGTACTTCCAAAACGCCTTCTTGAAGTAGAACCAGACGGCGTTCTGGCCGTTCTCCTCAGCTTCGACAGCCTTTCTGGCTTGTGTCGAGACGATCTTGGCGCTCGCCTTGCGCAGCGCACCGCCAGCTCCATTACCACCGTCGCCGCCACCGTTGGCAACGGCATCGGAGAGCATCTGGAAGGCGGGGATTGTGATGTAGGCGAGGTCGATGACCGCGGAGATCGTCGTGCCAGCCAGGATCAGGATGGCCAGGAAACCCAGGAAGGTAGACAGCCAGCCACTGAACGGCGCGAACCAGCGCGCGCCGCCGTCAAGGTCGGCGTACACGCCGCGAGACAGTGTCGCAGTCAGGAGCTTGGACCCGAGGCCCGAGTTGGAACGGAGCTCCTTGAACCAGTTCTGCTTTGTCTCAGTGCTCACGCCAGAGGACTTGGCGAGAGACGGAGTGTAGTCCTGCGCGGTCGGCTCCGTGTAGGAGTCGGTCTTGGCCATCAGGTCGTTGGCGAACTGACTCTGCGCCGAAGACGTGAGCTGCGAGTAGATCGCCTGGTTGATTGTGCCTTCCGGCTTGATAATGTCCGAACCGTTGACGGTGCCGCCGCCGCTGAGCTGGTAGGAGTTGCCAGCCAGATCTTTAGCGACGGTGGTGCGTAGGGCCTTGTCGGCTTCCTGTGTGGCGTTGCCAGCGCCGTTGCCGTCTGCTGCGGGGAGTGCGCCCGTTGCTGCTGTGACGCTGATCGACGCGCTCGCGGGCGCGGTGACGGGGGCCGCTGTGGCGGCGGTTGCGGTGGCAACGATTGGGGCGATGGCCAGGCATAGCGTTGCGATCGCTGCTCGGCCCTTGCCCAGACGTGGGGAGAGGTTCATTCTTTGTGTCTTTCTGTGTCAGATGAGTTGGAAAGATGTGTGCGGGGCGATCCATAGCCTGTAGATCAGCCAGCCCAGGAGTCCCAGGTTGACTGCATGCAGGATGTTGAACACGTACTTCGTCTCCCAAGTGCCACCAGTGGAGAAGAAGCCGGGCTTGCCCTTTTCTTTGGGCTTGATGTGAGGGATGATCTTGATCCGTTCGGGTAGGACCTTCTTCCTGAGTATCACTCGGTTGATGAAGAGTCCCGTTGCAAACGGTAGCCCCTCGGGTGTGAGGAGGTCGAGGGTGAGGTGGGCGATGAGGCCCAGGATGATTCCGGTGAGTACTAGCTGGGTGAGTGCCTCCCCTAGGTCGTTTGTGAACGGATTGAGCTGTGTGAGGACTCCGAGGAGGATCAGGAACGGCAGCTCACTGTGGGTTTGCCACGAGCGATGCCGACAGTCAAGGATACTCAGTATTTGAGCTGTTCGTGACTTGCGCGGGAAAACTCCTCGCAGGGGCTTGGTGAGGTGCAGGAAGTGGCTGATAGTCCTGGATACGGGATCCTGGGAGGGGATCGAGTGGCCGGATCGTTCGCCGATGAGCTTCACTTCATCCCACACGCTGCCGGGGTGGTGGTCGAGGTCGCTTGCTGTGGACCCCCACAGGGCGAACGGGTACAGGACGACCAGTGAGGCGATTGGGGCCGCTTCGATGAGCGGCGCATGGTGCGCTGCGAGGGCCGTGTAGCCGATCATGCATGCTGCTACGCCTCCGGCGCGGTGGGTTGCTCCCTGCATTAGGCTGTGGCCTCCTGTAGGTCGTTGAAGCGCTGACGGAAGGCGGGGTTGACGCAGGTGCGGAACGTCGTGTCGGTGCCTTCCCATTTGGCTACGGCGGTTGACCGGTTGAAGCGGACTTTCCCGGTGTCGCTGACATGCAGCACGCCGATACCGCGGAGGACTGCGCGTCCCGACGTGGCGAGCTCGCGGGTGATGGTGCTCGCGTATGCGGCGAGCACAGTGCGCGTAAGTTCGATGTCGTACCCGTACTCAGCTGCGAAGGCAGCGTACTGGGCCTCGAGGGGTTGGCGTTCGCTGAGGCCGTAGCTGGGGGTGCCGTTGGAGAACTCGACGATGCCGAGGTAGCTCACCGTGGTCGGCTGGGTAGCGCTGGTCGCCTGCTTGGCTGTCCACTCGCCGTACCGACTGATGATGTCGTGTGCGAGTGCGTGGCTGACCTGGCAGGTTTCCGCCGCCTGTCGGATGCGTGGGGTTCTGACGGTCATGTGAACTCCAGTGTCTTGATGGATGCGTAGTACTTGGTACGTACCTCCGCGTCCTGCCAGATGTTGTACGTGGCCATGATCTTGGGGTCGGACATGGCCTGGATGACGGTAGCTTCCTCGGCTGCGCGGATGATGTCGAACTCGAGCACGTCTCCGTTGGTGGGGACGTACTCCTTGAGCATGGCGAGGAGCGCGTCTGCCGTGGATGCGGAAACACGCGCACTCTCCGTGGCCTGGCGGCGGCTGTTGGGCATGAAACGTTCTGTGAATGCGTCCTTGAATGCGCCCATGGGCTTCCTTTCTGGCGGGTGAGGGGGCGACGCCACTCCGCTAAGCAACGGTGGATAGCGCCGCCCCGTTGGCAGGTTAGAAGATCTGGGATGTCAGCCAGTAGATGATCTGGCTGATCCCGTTGCCGAAGGCGATGCCGGTATCGAAGAGAACCGGGGAGAGGACCAGGATGACGATTGCTACGCCGAGGAAGACGAGCTCGAGAGCCTGTTTCTGGAGGTAGTAGCGGATCGGCGTGATGGGTTTCGCGCTGCCTCCAACCTGCTGTGGTGCACCTCCGAAGCCTCCTGGCATCATTGTGCCCATCTGGTTACCAGAGGGGCCTCCACGTTCGCCAGACTCAGCCATCTCGACGGCCTGAATAGCGGTAGCGGGGACGAGTCGCATACCTTTGAGCCAGCCTCCCTGTGCTTTCGCGCCGCCGTTGGGGTTGCCGCCCATTCCCATACCCATTCCCATGGAGTTTGCGCCGGACTGGCTTCCGGTGCCGTTGCCGTACATGCCGCCTGAGAGGATCGTTCGGATGAATCCGATGCTGACGGACACGTAGAAGAGGCCGAGCATGTTAATGAGTGCATAGACTGCGATCAGGAGAGAGAGCAACCAGCCAGTGATGAAAGAGAAGAGGGCTGCGGCTGGGTGGGCGCTCTCTGCGCCTCGCTTAAGGCTCTCGTCGTCGCTCCACTTTGGCAGCCACTTTCCCTTGTCCTTCGAGTGATCCGTCTTGATCAACGGATCAGTTCCGGGCGTGGTGACGTCAAGCTGCGGCTTGGATGGGCCGTTGCTGCCCTGTGTGGGCTGCTGCTGGTTGGGCGTCTGCTGTGTGCCCTGCTGCTGGGTGAGGCCTGGGTTTTGCGTCGTGCCCTGCTGTGTGGTTCCCTGCTGGACGGTGCCGGGGGCTTGCGTGGGCTGCGGGGCGGGCGCGTCGGTGTTTGCGTCGCTGTCGTAGGTGGCGACGATGCCCTGCGTCGGGGATGCGAGGGCGGCGCTGACTGCTGTTCCGGTGACGGCTGGGGCGATGATGAGCGCGCACGTCAGCGCAGTGCGGGTGATCGCGGGAGCGAGTTTCACGACGTTCCTTTCTTTCTTACGGTTGATGGGTGTGTGGTGAGAGCGTTGAGGGGCGTTCTATCTCGCGCTTTGCTCGTCAGTCGCCGCTATCGGGGTAAAGCTCGGAGAACAGCTTCGACAGCTTCGCTGATTCCTCAGCCCTCTTCTGTTCTCGGCTCTTCTTGGGGGCAGGGGGGTTGTCGGTGGCGTTGTAGCCGAGGGGCGCGAACTTGGTCCCCTCGAACTCGGGGCGCAGCGCCCTGTAGCCCTTAGCCTTGAAGTACTGAGGCTCATCATCCTCGTATCCGCCTGTCTGGACGTAGTTGAGGACAGGGATCTCCGGGTACAGGCCGATAAGGGATCTGACGCCCATGGTTTGGGTGTCGGGGCGTAGGAGGACGGCGCTTGGGCGACTGTCGGGGGAGGAACCGCGCCCCCATCGTGCCTCGATCAGAAGGGCCTGCTCCTGGTCGATGTCCGGGTTCTGGCCGGTGATGCGCGTGCCTACCTTGCCCGCGAACGCGGCGAGTTCCCCTCGCGTGAGGTCGAAGTCCGTGCCCGCTTCGATGTTCTTGTAGCGAGTGGGGTCCTCGACTGCGTATGCGTCGCGACGGAACTTGTCCCCTGTCCCGAAGTCGGGGATACGCAGAGGCACCTTGGTGTGGAACCTGTAGCCGACGACAGTGCCTCGCTGCGGCGTACCGCCGGGGTTCTTCTTGCCGGGGATCACCTTCGAGGGATCCGTGATAAGAGCGACTAGGTAAATCTCGTCCGCGACTGCCTTGAGGCTCTGCGGGGCGGGGGTATCTTCGACGTGTTTGAGCACGTCGTGTTTTGTCATGCCCTTTGGTCGGGCGATGCGTGGGGGAATGATTGGTGTTGGCATGAGGTGTCTTTCGTGCGGAGATAGTTCTTGCGTGTTTATCTCCATTATTCACTATGGGATCGCTTCGTGGTGTGTACGCCGCTCGTTAGCGGACGATGGCGATGCGCCCATCCTGATCGACACGGTACTGGAGGTCGATGAGGGACCCTGACTCGTAGGAGTCGTACTGGCTCTTCGTGACCGTGTACGCGTATGTGCCGCCCTGCTTGCCTTCGGGTAGGGCGATACGGAGGGTGAAGACGAGCTGCCCGTCAACTGCGGTGATGTCTTTGCTGATGACGACAGCGCGAGCTTGCTTCACGGATGCGAATGTCAGCGTGTCGGGGTCGATCACTGCTGGAGCAGGCTGTGTGGAGGGCGCTGTGGGGGTGGTTGCCGCGGCCTGCGGGGTGGGCGTAGCCTGCGGGGCGATCGTTGCGTCCTGAGTGGGGATCGTCGGCGCGATGGTCGCCTGCGGCGTCGAGGCCGTCGTCTCCTCGGTGGCGGGGGTACTGTGCCAGTTTTTGAGTCCGATCGCTGCTGCGAGGCCAACGATTACCACGAGAGCGAGCAGGACGCTGCCGAGAATCACGGTGCGCGCGTTGCGCTTCTTTTCGACCTCGGGAGCGGGCTCGTCGTCTGTGGTGGGGAGCACCGTCGTCTCGTAGGTGTCCTCGGGGGCGGCTGGGAGATCCCAGAAGTCATCGCTGTTGTCCATTGTGGGTGTCCTTTCTGAGGGGGCCGTAGCGGCGTGCGGTCCTGCATGCCTGTTCGTAGTTGCGCCACGCAATCTGGCGTAGGACGGCTTTCGGGTTGATCGCGGGGTCGGGGGTGAGGATGTCGCGGGCTTCCGCGAGTTCGGCGAGGGCGTGTGGGCCTTCTTGTTCGGCGGCGCGGGCGGGGAGGCCTACGTCGTTGATGGGGGCGACCCACAGGGCCGTGTAGTCATCGATCACAGCTCGCTCACTCTCATCTGTGTCTGGAGGTGGAGGATCACCTGCTGGGGTGTGGTGAGGTCGGGGTGTGCGTTGAGGATCGCGACGATGAGCGGCAGGGGGATGTGCGCACTACCGGAGGCCATGTTCTCGGCCCATTCCGCGAAGGAGTAGCCCTGGCGCTTGTAGGCGGACAGATCGAGGTTCACGGTGCCTGTCGCGTGGGTTTCGCGCACTACTCCGACGCGGAGGCCGGCATTCATGAGGGCGCGCAGGCGGCGCGTGCGGGTGGAGAGCGCCTGCTGCTTGCCTTGGGGTGAGAGCTTGGCCCATTGGAGGAGGTCAGCGTCGATAGCGAGTGCTGGCTCCATGAGGTCTACCCACGAGAATAGGTCCGTGTAGGTGGAGGCGTAGGGGGCGTTGTGGAGGATATTGAGGGCGGGCGCGTACCAGGCGGAGGGGTTGCGTGTTGGCAGGAGCTCAGCGGGGGCCGTGTGCTTCAAGGGGCTGGGCGCGTGGTCTTGGAAGGCGACGTAGTAGAACTCTGAGCGCAGGGCGGCGTTGTCGTGCCCGTAGGGGCGGTTGCGGGGATCCTTAGCGGCTTCTGGCGTTGGGGGGATAGGCGTGCTGCCTGGACCGGCTGGCCCCATCACGGGGGGCTGCAAGGCGGTGGGCGTGGGGATGACGGGGCCGGAGAGGATGCTCTGGGGGCCGCGGAGAGCGACAGATTTACCGCGCCCCACAAAGACCCGCAGTGTGGCGTGCTTGATGCTAGTAGAGGTCATTGGAGTACTCCTCGAGGGCGGCGTTTGGTTCCATCGCATAAGCGACGATATGGCCGGGGGCGGCGTGTGTAATCCCTGACTTGGAGGCGTGCTCGACGATGATCTGGTCCAACGGTGGGAGTGGCACTGACGGGGGGAGACCGGCGAGGTCGGGGTCGTCGATGCTGATGGTGTCGCCGTTGAGGTGGAGGGGGAGGCTGTCCCCGTAGGTGAGGGGGCCTGCGAGTCCGAGGTCGATGAATGGAGGACGGGCGAACAGGTCAGCAGGTTCGAGGGTGGAGTACTCGTCGGGGAAGGCGACCATCTGTCGCCCTAGGGTGGGGTCGATGGTCCACCAGCCGCCCCGCGAACGCCACTCGTTCTCGTCAAGGTGCGCTGGTAGGGGTGCGTCGTCGGTTGCGAAGTGCTCCCACGCCCACTGCTGCCAGGGCTGCCCGTCGTGTGTGCGCATCCAGTCGAGGGACGCGTCCGTGAGGGGCGTGTGCTGGCCTGTAGAGAACTGGCCGTCGAGGGCTACCCACATGTCGAAGCCTGCGGGGAGCGCGTCGAGGGCTTCAATCATGGGGGTGGTGGTGCCGATGGTGTTGTGGAAGAGCTCCTGGACGTCGGGGTGCTCCCACCATGTGTGGAATGCAGGCATCCCTTGCCCGAAGGTGCGGGCCTCGAGGACCCACCGGCAGTTGGGGGCGTTGGTCTTGCGGCGTTCGAGGCGACTGTCCGCGGTGAGGTTTTCCTGGTTGACCTGTAGGTCGATGAGGTGGGTGCGCCAGCGGAGGGCCTGCCATGCGTCGTAGATGACCTGCTTATCGTCGTCGGCGATGAAGGGGTCGTCTTTGATGAGGGCGTAGACGAGCCGGTAGTGCGCTGCCGTAGCGATGGCGGTGCCGTCGAGTTTCCAGCTGAGGGTTGGAATGATGGAGCGTACCACGTCGTGCAGCTCGCGCTTGTTGAGGATCCACGGCTGGGTTTGCGCGTAGGCCAGGTAGAGGTTCGCGAGGTGCAGCTTGTAGAGCCCGAAGTAGGACAGAGCACTCACGGTGCGCTTTTCGAGCGTGTCGATGCTGATCATGCGTTCACCTGTGATCGTGAGCGTTTCTTCTTGGGGATCACCGTGACGATGCCCGTGATGAGAGCGCCGAGGGATGCGACTCCCATGAGGCGCATGTACCAGGGGAGCGGCGTAACCGTATTCAGGATGAAGTCAACGGGGTTGGCGGTTGCAGCGGCGGTGGTGGGCGCGGGGTCGGTCGCGGGGTCGTAGGGGACGCGTTCGCCGGTGACGAGGAGGCGGTGTGAGTTAACCGCATAGGGGGTGCAGGTCATGAGGGTCACGAGGTCTTTGCCGGGCGTGGGGGCGAGGGCTTCGATCTGGTCAGGGGTGATGACGTCGATGCGGGTGACATTGTAGGCGAGGGTTTCCCCATACACGTCCACGTAGAACGTGTCTCCGATCTTCACGTCGGTGAGGCGGTCGAAGAGGGTGGCGCTACGTAGGCCGGTGTGGGTGGAGAGGACGGGGCGTGCGCCTGTGTCTCCGACGGGGAGTGCTGTGCCGTAGAGGTGGCCTGCTCCGGTGCGCATGGCTTCATCGCTGGTGCCGTGGTGGATGGGCAGGTCGATTCCGACGTCGGGGACTCGGATGCGCCCCATTACGTCGGTGTCGGCGAGCTGGTGCAGGTAGTTGTCCCAGGCGGCTGCGTCATGTTCGCTCGACGTGGCGCTGTAGGGGTCAGCAAGGGGGACGCCCGTGAGGGACTGGTTGTAGGCGTGAGCGTCGAGGAGGGCTTGCGCGACCTTCTCAGGCTGCTGTTGCTTGAGCGCTTCGGCCTGCTGGGTTTGCTGGACCGCCGCTTCGCGTGCCTGCTGGTTCTCCCAGATGGTGCCTACGGTGGGGTAGGCAAGCATGAGCGCGACGGCGAGCATGAGTGCTGCTGCGAAGCGTCGCATGGTTGCTGCCTTCATAGACATTCCTTCCGTATCGCCATTACCGCACATAGAATATCATCTGTCTACGGTTTTTAGGCTGAATTATCGCCGTTCGTCCTGTGTTGTGTAGTTGTCGTGGGGTATGTGGAAGCCCCGCGCTTCACAGCATACAGCCGGTCAGCGCGGGGCTTTAGGGGGTTGAAGGTCAGGCCGTCTCGCCCTGCTTCTCGTTGCGGCGCGAACGGAGGGCGAAGAAGCCAGCTGCGCCCGCCATGACGGTAGCGGCAGAGCCGATCAGGCCGATGCCTGCGCCACCCGTGAACGGGAGGAGAGGCTTCTTCGTGTCCACGATGGTGCGGGAGCCGCCCGTGTCATCGGTGGTGTTCACGTCGCGCTGCGGATCCGCGAACGCTGCGGCTAGGTCCGTGACCTCGCCTGGAACCGTCAGGTCGAACTTAATGGGCGAGGGCAGGAGGTTGTAGCCCTCGGGGGCCTTGGACTCGACGATGCAGTAGGAGTGCAGGTTGGTCTGCTCTGCGCCGTTGTACCAGTTGGAGAGCTGAAGGCCAGCAACCTTCGTAAAGCCCTGAGCGTCGGTGGGGGCCGACGTGGCGATGGGGTCGCCGGAGACGGCGGCAGCGTCGCACACGGTACCGCCCGTGGCACGGTAGACCTTGAACTCTGCGCCCGCGAGCACGGTGCCGTCGGTTGCCGTCTTCTTCAGGATGATGTCGCCGTACTTGGAGATAACCTCGGGCGACTTTGGTGGCTTGTTGGGGGTCTCGGGAGGCGTGTTGCCGGGGGTGCCGGGCTTGTTGCCGTGGTTGACGAGCCAGGCGTTGGAGGGGATGAACCACGCCTGGTTCTTGAGCTCGCCGGTGACGTTGTTGGCGTCCACGTGGGCAACAATGTCGATCGTGAGCTTGCTGCCAGAGTTCGCAGCAAGCTTGTTCAGGCCGTCTTCCGTAACAGACCAACCGATCTTGTTGCCGTTCTTGCTCACGATGTAGTCGGCTCCCTCGGTAAGGGGGGTTGTGCCGGCCTGCACCGTGCTTGAGGTGTAGCTCGTCCCCTCGGGAAGGGTGTCCTCGACGTAGTAGTAGCCGAGGTCAGCGCCGGTGATATTGCCGTCGCCGTTGGTGTCGCCCGCGAGGATGGTGGAGGCGAGCGTGTAGGTAAGGTTCTCGCCGACCTTGTAGCCATCCTGATTCTGTGTACCGACGTTGCCGTCCTTGACGATCTTGTCGATCGCGTTCTCCGTGTTCTTCGGGTACACGTCGAGGTCGTACAGCCAGTCAGCGTGGTTGCGCGGATTGGTCTGCGGCATGATCGCCAGGAATGGCGCTGCCGGGGTGATCGCGGAAGCGTCACCGGGGTAGGTTGTCAGGTTCTCGTTGACGATGTACACACCCAGGTCAACAGTCGCGGATGCGTCGCCGGTGGCGTTGGTGGTGATGCTCGTCGTCTTGGCGAACGTGTAGTCCTGGCCGTTGATGGTCAGCTTGCCGGATGCGACGATCTCGGGGGTGATGGTGATGTCCGCGGCCTTCTCTGCGATGGCCATGCCCGCAGTGGAGTGCACGTCGATGCCGTCGATCTTGTACAGGTCGAACGTGACGTTGGCGAGTGGTTCGCCGAGTGCCTGGCGGGCCTGGTCGGACAGCGGGGTGCCGTCAGCGCGGGTCCCGGATTCGACGCCCTTGATCTTGTGGATCTTGATGGTGCCCTGGGTGGGGCCACCGTCGAGGATGGGGCTGGGGGCCGCGTTGGCGATACCTGCGCCCATGAGGCTCACGAGTGCGAGGGCTGCGGTCGCGGACGCGACTGCGTATCGGGTTGTCTTCATAGGTGTGGTTCCTTTCCTTGGGGGTCAGTTCTCGTCGTTCTCGGTGGAGCGACGCTTGTATGCGATGGTCATGCCTGCAACTGAAAGCGTTGCGATGATCGCGATGCCGGCAATGACTACGATGCCGGTGCCGCCGGTCATGGGCAGCTGCGGGATGACGGTGACTGGCGTGACCTTGCCGATCGACTTGGCGGTTGACTGGTCGGACTCGACGTTGCGGTTGCGGCCATCGGAGATGCCGGTCGCGTGGGCCGTGTTCGTGACGTCGCCGCGGCGGATGTCGGTGTCGTCGGTGTCGGAGGTGGCTGTGCAGGTCATGGATGCGCCGACTGCGAGCGTTGTGTCGGGGCAGGACACGTCGGACAGGGGCGTGTTGCCGTTGTAGGAGTCCTCGACGACGGCCACGTCGTGCAGGCTGATGTCGCCGGTGTTCGTGACTGTGAATGTCCATGCGAGTTTGTCGCCGGAGTGGAACTCTGGCTTGTCCACGGTCTTCTCAATGGAGATCGCGGGCTTGGCCGGCACGTATGTGGACGAGTCGGAGGACGGGTCGGATGTGACCGTGATGCCTGCGGGGCTGACACCGGTGGTCTTTGCCGTGTTGGTGACGGTCTTGCCAGCGTCAGGGAAGTCGGAGTCCACGAGGGGGCTGACGATGTTCTCCCACGTGCACGTGTCGCCGGGCTGGACAGTGTCGCAGGTCTTGGTGATCGCGTTGATGGTGTTCGGGTCGGTGCCCGTGTAGCCGCCGTCGTAGACGTCGTCGATGATGTGGACGTTCGTCAGGGGGACGTTGCCGGTGTTGGTGGCCGTGTAGGTCCAGTGGAGCTGCGTGTCCGTGTCGCCGTAGGTCTTTTCGGTGACAGTCTTCACCAGCGAGATGGACGGGGTCTCGGGGATGAAAGAGCCAGACCATTCGCGGGATTCACCGGAGCGCGCCCACGTGTCGATGATACGGCCATCGCCGTACGTGGCCTTATCCGTGACTGCGTACTCGCGGTGCAGGGTCGGGTTCACGTTGTTGGAGTTCCACCCGTGGACGCCCGTGGCCGTATCCGAGTTCACGCCCGTGAGCGCACTGGTGGGAACAGTCGTGTTCTCCACGTACCGGCCCGACGTGAGGCTGGTGTCGTCCCAGTAGACCGTCGCGTCCCCTGCTGTAGGGCCGTTGAGTGCCTTGATGGTGAGGCCGCCGAGCATTTCGACGTCGCTCATCATCAGGTGTAGCTCGTTGCTGGAGGCCGCCTTGAGGGTCCAGTCCACGGCCTGATCGGCGTCGATGTTGATGGTGACGCTCGTCTTGCCCTGGACGGTGGTTTCCTTGCCAGCCGCGTTGAATGTGTAGGCCGCGAACTTATCGAGTCCGGTGATGACGGCCTGGGCCTTGTGGTTGCCGAGGTCCTTCAGCTCGACGGTGGGTGTGCCGAGCGCCTGGGGTGTGGAAAGGATGCTCTCGGGGAGGTCAGCTGCCGGTGTGGTGAAGAACAGCTTGTAGCGTTCACCGCACTTGTAGTTGGTGCGGTAATGCTTCACCCATGTATCTGTTTCGATGCCGTTGGGGGCGTAGGCATCGTATCCGGAGCCGTCGCGGATAGCCCAGTCGTCGTATGACTGGTACGACGGTTCGCAGTAATCCTGGCCGTCCTTAGTGACGAGCTTGTTAATGCCCGACGAGGTGGCGGCGATGACAGACTGGATACCGCCGTACTCCTTAGCGTTCACCTGGTACCGGTAGCCGGTAGGTGAGACGGCGATCAGGTTGACTTCTCCGACCGAGTCGGGCTTCGGGGTGGCTGGGTTGTCCCAGTCGAAGGACAAGCGCTGGCCAATGAAGACCTTGTCGGCCCACACGCGACCAAGGATCGTGTGGTCGCTCGAGTCCACTGCCTGGACGTTCCACGCGAACTGGTCGTTGCTCGCGTACCAGTTGTCATGGTCGATATACGGGTCGTACCCGATCTGGTAGACGCCGTCTCGGGTGGCGTAGGGGGACGCCATGCCGCCCATCCACGTGGTCATATTGACCGAGTTGCCGTCCCCGTCAAGGACGTAGGAGGGCTGACGGCCTTGGAAGTTGTACCACAGGTACTCGCCCTTTTTGACGTATACGTAGAATACGTCGGGTGCGAAGGTCGGCATGTTCACGGTTGGTGATTTTTCCGCGTGAGCTGGCGGCGTGAGCGCTGGTGTAGAGATCAGGCCAGCAGCGATGAATCCCGCTGCCGCGATTCCAGCCAGCACGCGCTGTGTGCGCTTCCTGGGGGTTGACTCCATTTCTTGGTGCTCCTTCTGTAGGTTCCTGGATAATGGTAACAGAATCATCGTGTTGATCTGCCATTTGCGCCGTGTGGATATCCTCAAACACGGGGAGGACCACCGCGAAATGCGGCAGCCCTCCCCTGAACTACGACGCTCTGGTCAGTTCTCGTTCTTGCGTCGGCGCGCCCACACAATCAGCGCTGCGGCTGCCGCGAGGATTCCTCCTACGGCGCTGGTCGCGAGAACGTGGTGGCGGAGCCAGTTGATGACCTGTCCGAAGGTCGAGGCGTTGACGTACACGTCGCTGATGGTTGTTTCAGTGACGTTGCCCGCCATGTCGGTGGCCTTGAGGACAACCGTGTGCGCGCTCGTGGACTGAGGCAGGGTGCCCGTGTAGACGCCGTTCTCGTCTGAGAGGAGCTGCACGGTCTTTCCGTCCACCTGGGCTTCGAGAGTCACGGTGGTCATGTCTCGTGGGGTGACAGTGAAGTCGCGGCTCTCGGAGCGGTAGGCGGCGTCGGTTCGGATGCCGGACACCTGGATCTCGGGGTTCGTGGAGTCCACGACAAAGCTGTAGCCGAGGCGACTCACCTGGTCGAGGCCCCCCTCGGTCTGGGAGATGACCTGGATGAGGTAGGTACCTTCCTCCTGGAAGGCGGCCTTGTCGATGTGGTAATCGTACACGTAGTCGCTGGTGTCACCGCCCGTGCGGGTGGTGGACTGGAGTGCGGGTGCGATGGGGTAGGGTGCGCCGTCGAGGGTGACCTTGATGTCGGTCTTGTCCTCGTTGAGGGCTTCGACGGTGGTCTCCTCGAGGTCTACGTCCACGGGGGCTTGGAGGTAGCGGCCCTGGTAGTTGGTACCAGTCACGTCCACGTTGGAGCCGTAGCGGTTGAGAATGAACTCGACGCTGGCGGTCTGGTCGTTGCCGGCCAGGTCCGTGCCCTTGATGGTGAGGGTGTAGAGGTCGTCGTACTTGGCTTCCTCGGGGATCTCAGAGAGGTCGAGGTAGCCGCCGGTGACTGCGGGCTTGAAGACGTTGCCCTTGCGGCCCACGAGGACGGCGGTGACGCTGCTGGGGTCCGCGTTGGTGTCGCTGTAGGTCACGCCAACGGTGGGCAGCTGGTAGTAGGCGGTGCCCTTCGTGAGACCACTGATGCTGATTTCGGGCTTCGTGGTATCGACGATGAACTCGCCTTCGGTGACCTCGTTGCTGGGGTTGCCTGCCTGGTCAGTAGTGTGGAACCCGAAGGTGTGGACTCCCTCTGGGAACGTCACGGTCGCCGTGTGTGTGGATCCGACGCTGCTCCAACCGCTGATGCTGCCGGTGCCGGTGAGCTGGTTGAGGGCGGGGTCGAAGTGCTCTTCGACGACGGTGATGGTGGCAGTGCGCACCTGGTTGTAGTACTTGCCGTTGCGCACGTCGGTGGTGTTCCAGGCGACGGAGACAACGGGCGCGATCTTGTCCACGGTGAAGCGGCCCGACGTGAAGGTGTTGGACTCATGTCCCACCATGTCGGCTGCGGACAGCGTGAAGTCGTAGTCCGTGTTGTCGGCGAACGTGATTGTATTCGTCCAGGTGTCGCCGGAGTGGACCCAGGTGCCCCACGTGCCGGCAAGGCCGGTGGTGGTGAGGCTACCCGGGTCGAAGTTATTGTCACGGACGGTGACGGTTGCGTGGCGGTCGGTGTTGTAGAAGCCGGACTGGTTGGTCTGGTCGAACGTGACCGTAAGCTCGGGAGCGGTTGCGTCCACACTGATGGTGCGGCGCGTTTCAGCCTCGTAGCCCGCGTTGTCGGCGACGCGGATCCACACGTCCTGGGCGGGGTATTCACCGGCGAGCGTCAGGGGGACGGATGCGCCGGTGATGAGATTCTTGTCGGTGGCGGTCACCTGGACTGCGGGGTTATCGACCTGGCCGTCAGGGGAGACGGTTGCCGTACCCAGGGTCGTGTCACCGTACCCCCAGGTGAGGGTGCGGATACCGGACTGGGTGGCCGTAGCCGTGAGGGTGCCAGACGCGGCGTCCTTGTAGAGGGGAACGCCCGCACTGTTGGTTGCAGCGGGGGTGCCAAGCTCGACAGATAGATCAGTGCTCGTGATCGTCGTATTCGAGTCCTCAGACACGAGGCCGTCGGGGCGCTGGCTGTCGCTGACGTTGCCGACCTTATCGGTGGCTGTAGCGGAAACAAAGCCCTTGAAGCCGCTGGGGACGTCGAACTCTGCCACGCCGGAGTTGATGGGCGCGGATTCGGTGCGGATGACGGTGCCTGACGGCGTGTAGAACGTCATGAGCGCAGTGCCCAGGCCCGACGATGGGGCGGGGTCGGAGACCTGCACCTTGATGCGGGTGGCTCCCTGGACGAACAGGCCGTAGCGGTCGGAACCGTTGATGGTCTTGCCCGGCGCGTACGTGGGGTTGACGACAATGAAGTTCGTGATCGTCGGGGCCTGGTCGTCCACGTAGAACGTGTACTGGCGGGCGCTGACGTTTCCTGCGAGGTCGGTCATGGTGATGGTGACCTGGTAGGAGCCGTCAGCTGCGCGAGCGACCTTGGAGTAGTCCACGTCGATTGTGCCGGTGGTGGCGGCTTCGCCGGCCTTGTCGCTGGGATTCACGGTGGCGACGTCGGTGCCGTTGACGGTGGCGGTCATTGTGGCGATGCCGTTGTCGTCGTGGGCGGTGAAGCTGGTGATTGCCCCGTTGGTGGAGGAGAACCAAGTCCCGTCCGTAGCCGTGACGTCAGTGGTCATGGTGGGGGCCTGCGTGTCCACGGCTGCGAACGTGGACGGCCAGCCGAGCGCAGTTGCGACGTGGAGCGTCTGGGAACGACCCAGGGGGTCAGTGACGGTGACGGTGGGGTCCTTGACACTGCCGGTGATGGTGGCGACACCGTCGGGGGAGACGGTCATGCCGTCGCTGGGGTCGGTGTAGGTCTGCGCGAGGCCGCCACCGCCCTGGGGGGTGAGCTGCACCTGGATGGGGGTGCGGGAGAACGTGCCGTAAGGGGTGACATTCATGTCACCGCTGTTGCGGACAATGGCGTTGATGGTGGCCTGGCTGGTTGACGTTGAGATCGTGCCAGCCCAAGAGGTGCGGTGGAGGCCGCGGTCTGCGCCGTAGAAGTCGATCTGGTGGCGCGTACCGTCGGTGAACTCAGACGCGGGGATCGTGAACGAGTACTTGTTATCAGCGACGCGGGTGGGGGTGACGGGGCGACCGTCGAAGATGAGGCTCATACCGCGCGGGGAGAGCTCCTGGTCGTCGCTGAAGGTGAACGTCAGGTCTTCCGTGGGCGCGGAGGTGAGCCAGTACTGGCCGTCGCCGAGTGTCTGGGCGTTGGCGATCGCGTCGGGGACGGTGAGCGTGGGGATGGTGGAGTCGATTGCCAGCACGTCCGTGTCACCGCCGGTGAAGGCACTGAGGCCGACCTCGTTGGTGAGGCCTGCTTCGTCCATGGTCTGCACCGTGTAGGTGCCGGCCTCAGTAATCGAGAATGTGAAGTTGCCGCCCTGGCGCTTGAGGGTGGTGACGACTTCGCCGTCCTTGACGAGCTCCACGGAGTACACGCCCGAGGGGCTGTCGGTGGCGGTACCGCTGATGGTCACGGTGCCTGCTGTGGCGTAGTCGCCGTAGGCGTTGACCTGGCCTCCGGTCGCACGGAGGTTAGAGAACTGTGGGCCTTCGTCATCGTAGGGGATGGTGATGGCCTGGCTGGCGGTGCGGCCAAACTCATCGGTGATACGCAGCGTGGCCTTGCTGGGCTTGCCAGTCAGGTTGATGGTGGCGGTGGTGCCACTGACGGTCACCGGGTAGCCCTCATCGGTCGTGGCGGACACGATCTGCGTGTCGGAGCTGATCGTCGCCGTGAGAGAAGGGAGAGTCGTATAGAAGCCCCAGGCTGGGCCTTCGGCGGGGTCGAGCGTCATGGCCGTGATCGACGGTTCACCGACGACGGTGTGAGCGCCGAGCGTGAAGACCGTGTTGTCCCACGTGGCAGTGGGGGTGCCAGACGCGGGGATGCGGCTGGTGCCGACGCTGTAGGAGCCGTCCGCGAGCGCGAGCGCGCCGGTGTCGGTTGGGAGGACCCCGGTCATGGTGATGGGGGTTGCGCCGACGTTGGTGGCGAGGATGCCCGCAGCGTACACGCCCTTGTCAGTGTGGACGATGTAGACGATGCGGGTGGGGGCCGTGATGTCGGCGGGGAGCTGGTTCACGCCCACTGTCCCCTGGCCTGCTGCGGTGAGGGTGCCGGAAGCGTCGTAGCGGCGCATTTCGACGCTGGTGATCGTCGCGCCGGACTGTGGGGCGATGGTGGCGGTGCCTCGCCACTTGCGGGTCTGGCTGTAGTTGCCGAGGTCGAAGTCAACGGACGCTGTAGGTGCGGGGGCTGCGGTGACGGCGGCGGGCGCGACTGCGGCGGTTGCGGGCTGCGTGGTGCCGAAAGCGTTGGTGGCGAGCGCTGCGGGAGCGATCGTTGTGGTGGCTGTGGCGAATGCTAGGAGGGCGGCGATGCGCACTGTCGTCTTGGTCGTCTTTCGAGGACTCATTCTTGAACCTTTCCGATGATGGGGTTTATTGCCAACTATGTGCTTCTGATACCAAGGTTACGCGACTGAGCGGGTCGGTTGGCTGCGCGAGGGGTTGTGGCGTGAGGTTTGCGGCGTGATTCTCGGTATCCTCGAAGAAGGTTGTGTCTGCTTCTTCTGTGGTTTCTTCGCTTTCGTCTGGGAAGAAGCCCGTATCTGCCTCTTCTGCCACGTCGCCGTGGTCTGCGACCTGGGCTGGCTTCGCGACCGGCGCGGGTGCGGGCACGTCGGGAAGAAGACTGACCGGCGTGGGGAGCGGACGCGGCTTCTTCTCGACGGGCTTGATCGCCTGCGGAGCGGCAGCCTTGCGCGCTAGGCGCTCTTTCTCGCGCACGTCAGCTTCCTGTACGGACTCCTGGTGGAGTGTCAGCGGTTCGGGATCCGTGAGGTCTCCGCTGAGGCTGCTGCTGAGGCTGTCGCTGTCGAGTGTGCCGTCGTTTCTTTCTTGGTTGCTGAAAGGGGAGGCTTCCGTGAGCGATAGAGCTGCGAGCTTACGGTAGCTCTCGACTGCGCCTTCACTGGAAAGAGCTTTGGTGAGCGCTTCGACTGTATCCGTGAAGGTTTGACCCTTCAGTTCCTTCCAGGCTGTGGGGATGTCCCATTGGAAGAACAAGGCGACGGCGGTGACAAAAAGGAGGGTGGCGACGACTGCGAGGCCGATCGCTGTGGCGGTGAATGCGGTCACTTGGTGGCTCCTTCGGCTGCGTACACGGCGTCAACGAGGGTGCGGGACTGGTCGAGCTTCGCGGAAAGCTGGGCTGATAGTTCAGCTGGCCTGCCTAGCGTCGGGTTGGGGTGCTGAGCGAGGTAGTCTTTCGCGCGCTCGAGCTGCGCGTCAACGTCGGCTTTGGGTACGCCGTCGGTGCGGAGCCTGTACGTGTAGTTGTTGATGCAGTCCACGATGTAGTTGAGAAGCTGCAACTGCACGACCTCACCGGAGTTGTCGGTGTTGAGGCTGGTGAGGTTGTTCCAGTAGGCGCGGTACATGCCGGTGTCGCTGCTGGTTTGGATCGCGGACGCGATGTCGCGGTTGAATGACCCCATGTTGTAGAGAGCGCTCGCCTGTTCGACGTCGTAATTGCCGCTGATCGCGTCCTTGAACCAGGGGGCAGAGAGGGCGAGGCCGTCAGCGTTCGCGTCGCTGGCATAGAAGAACCAATAGAGCTCACCGATCTGGTACGCAAGCTCCGGGTAACGCGGATTCTCCTGGATGTCCTTGATGTGGTCGCGGACCAGGGGGATGAAGGCGGCTTCCTCAGCGGAGGTGAATCTGCCGTCGCCCTGCTTGATCGCGGTGATCGTGTCGAAGTAGGAGTCGATGTTGGATGGGCGCGCGTTGATGACGGGCTCCCACGCTTCGACGGTGCCGGCCTTTTGTGCGGCGCTGGTGAGCGCTGCGTAGGAGTTCGCGTCGGCGTTGGCCCCGTAGGTGTAGGTGCCAGCTGATGCGATCGACATGATGAGGGCTGCTGCTGCGAGCGCGCCGACGGTGCGGATGTGTCTGCGGTGCTTAGCTCGGTGGCGACTGTCAGTGGTCTTGTAGGTGTTGAGCGCAGCAATGACCTCAAGCATGGAGGAATAGCGGTCGTCGGGGCGAAGGGCGACGCATTTGGCAATCACGTCGGATAGGGCGCGGCTGACTTCAGGGTTGGCTGCGTGCGCGTCCACGGGGCCTGTGGGGATGCCCCTGTGGTCGGAGGCAGGGAGTTCGCCGACGAGGAGGTGGTACATCGTCATGCCGAAGCTGTAGATGTCGCTGCGGATGTCGAGCGGTGTGCCCTTGGTGATCTGCTCGGGGGGAGCGTAGCCCTTGGTGCCGAGGTTGTTGGTGTTGATCTGGTTGTCGGGGGTGATGACTTCGGCGAGGCCGTAGTCCATGAGCACCATGGAGCCGTTTTGGTACATGATGTTCTTCGGCTTGATGTCGCGGTGGACGAGGGGTCCGGGGTGGATGCGCGAGGGGAGGGTATGGAGGTAGTGGAGGACGGTGGCGACCTGCACCATCTTGGGTACGAGGAACTGCTCGCTGAACCGGCCTTTTGTAGTGTGTTTGACGGCGACGGCGAGGTCGTAGCCGCTGATGTAGTCCATAAGGACGGAGTACTTGCCGCCCGGCTTGTCGGTGTGGTCGAGAACGTCGAGGATGCGGGGGATAGCTGGGTGATCGAGAGGCTGCATGAGGCGCGTTTCGCGCTTGAGGCTATCGACAGCGATTTTGCCACGGCCTTTAGGGTCGGGGACGGGGGCTGCGACCTCTTTGAGGACGACGAGTTTGCCGTTCTTCGCGTCGGAAACTCCGTACACCTGGCTGAATGTGCCGTCGTGGAGTACGGAGCTGATGACGTAGCGGTTCCCTTTGCCGAAGGTTGAGCCCTTTTCACGTAGGTTCGTCGTCATGCTAGTCCTTCCGTTGAGGCGAGTAGAGCAGTGATGTTGTCCTGCTCCCCCGCTGCTTGTGCGCGCGTCGCGAGGTCGTCAAGTCCTGCTTCTGTGAGAGCGTCGAGCTTGTTGCCGACGGCTTCGTAAGCGTGCCAGAACCCGTCTGAGCACAGGAGGAATGTGTCGCCGATCTGGTAGGTGCCGGTGTAGGTGTCGGGGGTGTGGCCGTCGGCTTTGGGGTGGCCGAGCGCGCGGGTGATGCGGCTGGCGTACCTGCCCGCGATATCGGGGGTGATGGTGACTCCGCGGCGCTTGAAGTCGTTGAGGGCTGAGTGGTCCTCAGTGATCTGGGTGCCCTCGAGGGTGCCTGCGGGGATCTTGTAGGCGCGGGAGTCGCCGATCTGGAGGATCCAGTACTGGCCGTCGTAGAGGCGCAGGAGGGTCAGGGTTGTGCCACCTCGCGTGCGGGCAACCTGCTGGTGGGCGGTGGCGACTGCTTCGATGAGGGTGTCGTCGGTGATGTCTCCGGCCTTGACGGCTTCCATGTAGATGCGGGCGGCGCTTTGGGAGGCTTGTGCTCCGTTGGCGACTCCGCCCATGCCGTCGGCAATGAGCGCGAGGATGCCGGTCTTGCCGTCGGCGGTGAAGGTGGCCCAGGCGTAGGTGTCTTGGTTTTCACTTCGCTGGTTGCGGTGGGTGATCGTGTGAATGGTGGTCATGCCTGTTCCTTGACGACGTTGAATGCGACGTGGCCGAGGCGTAGGAGCGCGCCGTCGGGGACGATCGTGGGCGTGTGGGGCTGGATGCGGTGTGAGCCGATGTGTGTGCCATTCTTAGAGCCAAGGTCGGTGACGATGACTTGTCCGTCCTGCTCGTAGATCTGAGCGTGGCTGCGGCTGAGGCTGCTGTCGCGGCTGACGCTGATCTCACTGCGCATGGAGGAGCGTCCGATGATGACGGGGCGGGTGAGGATCGGCCAGGTTTCCTCCGTGGTGAGGCTGTGGAGGCTGTAGGTCGTGACTGTTGGTTCGTCGTCGTCGAAGAAACCGGTCATGTCGTCTTCGCTGGTTTCGACGGACGTCACGGTCGTGGGAGCGACGGGTGCAGGTGTGGGGCGTGCGGGTGCTTCGACGACGGGGGCCGGGGCTGGAGGTGGCATGACCGGCGCAGGAGCGGGAGCGGGAGCAGG
>ERZ773272.38-NODE-38-length-50729-cov-5.626751_pt1 | contig 50729 bp, 49 predicted proteins | sample MGYA00511891_ERZ773272 | MGnify/ENA primary metagenome ERZ773272 (study PRJEB29015, sample SAMEA2738150) | human oral metagenome | biome: human oral; feature: human-associated habitat; material: saliva | place: China | collected 2198 ...
TGAGGCAAGGGGCGCCATCGTCACTTCCTTAGCCGCTCAAGGAAGCTGCGGACATCGACCCGGCCCTCCAGGTACAGGCCCACCCCCAACCCGACCAGGCCACACAGTGACACCAGCACAAAGTCAGCGAAGGAGCCAAAAGCCAGAACGGTTCCAAGGAACAGGCCTACTAGGAGGGCCAGGTGCGTTGTCTTCATGAGATCTCCTCAGATCAAGGCGTAAATTACTTGAGGTTGTTGGTCTCAGACTCGTCGCCAGGCAGGTGCACGTCGGTGACGTGGATGTTTACCTCAACTACTTCCAGGCCGGTGCTGGTCTCGATCTGCTCAATGATGTTGTTGCGGATCGCCTCGGTGACCTCAATGATGGGGGCGCCGTAGTCAACCACCACGGTGACCTCAATGGAGGTCTGAGTTTCGCCCTTCTGTACGTTAATGCCGCCAGTGACGTTGGTCTGGGCGGTGGGGATGCGCTCGGTCATGGCGGTGAAGGCGCGGCGCATGGCGTTACCCATGCTGTAGACCCCGGGCACCTCGCGCGTGGCCATGCCGGCGATCTTGGCGATGACGTTCTCGTCGATGGTGGTTACCCCGTGGGAGGTGTGCAAAGGAGTGTTGGGGGTGCTGTCCGCTTCAGTGTTTTTGTTCTGCTCGGACTGCTTGCTGGTGTCGCTCATGGGAAGGCTCTTTCTTTGATCTGAGTAGGTGGCCGACGGCGCACGGTGTTGCTTGCCGTCAGGGTTGGCGTTGATTGCCGTCATGATTGCCGCGATAAACGCACTAAAAGGTGCGGTTGTCTAAGAATCCTTACCGCCTAAGTCTATAGGGCTTTCGTCTTAAAAAGGTGAAGTGGGGCAGTTTTAAAGGAGCTTTCTTTTCTGACTCGATATTGGCTCGCCTATATTGGATGTGTTCACGGCTTGCATAGGGAGGAAAAGTTCATGGATCCTCGTTTTTCGCGCGCATATGGCGCATTGGCTGGGTTAGCGCTGGGCGATGCGCTGGGTATGCCAACGCAAGCGATGTCTCCACAGCAGATTCAAACGGTTTACGGCCATGTCACGGGCCTGGTGGATGGGGATAAAAGCCAACCCTATGCGCCGGGTATGGCGGCCGGGTCGGTCACTGACGACACCGAGCAAGCATTATTGATCGCTTCCCTGCTGCTTAAAGGCCACGGCTCTGGGCTGAACTTAGATGCGGGCGAGTTCTCCCACGCCCTGCTGGCTTGGGAGGATTCCATGATTGAGCGTGGCTCACTGGATCTGCTGGGGCCCTCCACGAAGGCGGCACTTGAGCGTGTACGCGCAGGCGAGAACCCGTTGCGCGTGGGCGGTGAGGGCACCACTAATGGGGCGGCAATGCGGGTGACACCGATCGGGATTGCGGCGTCGACGTCGGACCGGCAGCTTTTCGCCGACGCCGTATGGTCCTCATGCCAGGTCACGCACGCCACCCGCCAGGGCTTTCAGTCAGCGGCGCTAGTGGCAGCCGCCGTGTCACTCGGGATCGACGCCGGCGCGGCGGATGTGACAGACCTGCTGTGGAAAGCTGTGGCTTTTGTACGCTCACTACCTGAGCGCGGCGCCTGGAGCCCAGAGCCGGATGTTGTGGCAGCCACGCACCGGGCATTAAAACTGGCCGCCCAGCCGTCGTCGTCCCTAGAGTGGCTGGCTGGGCAGATCGGCACGGCTGTGGCCTCAGCGCAGGCAATCCCCATGGCTTTCGCGCTGCTGGCACGTGATCCCTCCCCGCGCGCCCTGCTGCAGGCCGCCAATTTGGGTGGTGACACTGACACAATTGGTGCGATAGCGGGCGCAATTTTGGGTGCAAGCTTGGGTGTTGAGGTTTTTGACGCTTACGGCCTGGCCCAGGTGGAGCAGGTTTCACAGCTTGATCTGCCTAGCGTCGCTACAGATTTGCTGGCTCTGCGTGATAGGGAGGGCGGCGGCGCTGCCCCCGCAGCAGCTACGACGTCGCCCAACCCAGAAAAACCCGCGCTCACCCCAGCCGCGTCCCCACAAAAAGGCGCCCCGGCGGGCCGCGTGGTGCTGATGGGCCAGATCCTTGTAGACCTGGCTGTGCGTGGCGAGGCACTACCGGCCCCTGGCGGCGACGTATGGGCCAGCGATGAAGGAATGCACGTGGGTGGGGGCTTTAATGCGCTGGTGGCCGCGCGGCGTATGGGAGCCCAGGCCGTCTCGCTCAGCCCGATTGGCCAGGGTCCTTACTCTTTACTCATCCAGCAGGCCCTGCAGCGCGCGGAAATTACGGATGCCGGGCCCCGCATTGACGGTATCGATAACGGTTTTTGTATTGCGTTCACTGACCAATCCGGGGAGCGCACCTTTATCTCCACGCGGGGTGCTGAGACGAGGGCGCCAGCAAACGCTTGGGCGGATTTCACTGCAACGATGCGCCCGGGGGATGTGCTTTACATTGACGGCTACCTCATGGACCACCCGGCTAACCGTCAAGCAGCGCAGGCGGCGCTGGAGGCTTTACCTGAGGGCGTGCAGGTCATTTTGGATGTCTCGCCTGTTATTGGCATCCCGCAGGGCCTACCTGCGCGTGACGTAATTGTCTCGATGAACCATAGGGAAGCTCAGCAGATCATTAACCAAAGCGCAGAGCGCGGCTTGGGGCAGGGCCAGAGCCAGCGGTGCGGTCAGGCGCGCGAGGCCGGCTTGGTGGCCAGTTTGGTGGCCAGCTTGCTGGGGTGCCCCGTTGTGGTGCGTGCCGGGGCTGAGGGCGCCTATTTCGCCAGGCCGGCGGCTAGCGCGAATACTGGCGCAGATGTGACTTACATTCCGACGCCGCGCGTTGCAGCTATCGACACTAACGGCGCAGGTGACGCCCACTCTGGCGTGTTGGCGGCGGCTTTAGCGCAGGCAATCCCCCTAGAGCGAGCGCTTTTACTGGCTAACTGTGCAGGCGCTCTTTCCACGACGATAGTAGGGCCGGCATCCTGCCCTGCGCGCGAGCAGATCGAAGCCGCCGCTGACGCGCTCGCGGACTAGGCGCGCTAGCGCCTGTCAGTGTCTAGGGCGGCTGGTTGCTTAGCTTAGGCCTGGGCTGGGGGCCGGCGCAGGGGCGGATCTAAGACAAAAGCGGTCGCATCAACTCCCGGGACCAGGCGGTAGAGGGCGGCAGGGCGCCCGGCCCCTTCGCGCACGCTGTCTCCAGTGGGCTCAATGAACGACGCCGTTTTTGTGGCTTTTCGATGGAAATTACGCGGATCCAAGGCAGAGCCCCAAATAGCCTCATAGGTGGTGCGCAGCTGGGTGATCGTAAACTGCGGCCCGCAAAAAGAGGTGGCCAGAGGTGAGTATTCAATCTTAGAGCGGGCGCGTTCGACGCCGTCGGCCAAAATAGCGGCGTGATCAAAAGCTAGGGGAGAGTCGGGACCAAGCAGGGCCTCAACGGGCTGCCACAGTGCTCCGGCGGCGTCGCCCCCCGCATGAGTGGGGGAGAAAGAAGGGGCCAAGAGCAGGTAGGCCACGGAAAGAACCGGGCCGCGCGGGTCACGCCCAAAGGGGCCGTAAGTGCGCAGCTGCTCAAGGTGACCGGGGGGAGTGACGCCAGTTTCCTCCTCAAGTTCGCGCGCGGCGGCCTGGTCCGTCTGCTCACCGCTGCGCAGAAAACCGCCAGGTAGGGCCAGGTGGCCACGGAAAGGTTCGATGCCTCGGCGCACCACGAGCGCGTTGAGCGTGTGGTCAATAACTGTCAGGGCGACGACGTCGACGGCGATCGGGAAGGTGACAGGTTCAATCATGGCTCTAGCCTAACCTATTTGCGTCAAGTTGACATTAAAGCCTGAAGGGGTTTATCGTCATAGTGACACAAACAAATGGGAACTACCTAAGGAGTCATCATGGGAACCCTTCACAACCACCCCTTCTTCATCCGCTACCAGGGCGGCGCCGGCGACCACGTCGTCCAGATCAGCGCCGGACGCACCATCCGCTCCGGGGTTGGCCAATCCTTCTGGCTGCGCAAAGGCCGCTGCGCGCTGGCGGAAGTGCCCACCGCTAACCGCGCCCACAGCTTCCTGGTGCAGGTAGCCTCCAGCGACCAGCAGAACGTAAACGCCCAGGTGGCCGTCACCTACTGCATCGAGAACGCAGAGGCTGCCGCCGCACACTACGACTTTGGCCTCTACCCGCGTGAAGCAAAGAAAGACGCGCAGGGCCTGTGGCAAATCGACGAAACCGTCACCCGCATCGCCCACTCCGCCCTGGCCTCAACTATTGGCGCCATGGCCCTGTCTGAAGCCATCTCCGGCGCCCTGGAGCGAGTTAGCGGGCTCCTGACCCAGGCTTTCGCCGCAAACGAGCAGCTGCAGGCCACCGGCGTGGGCATTGTTGACGTGCGATTGCTGTCCCTGCGCCCTGACGAAGGGGTTGAATCATCCCTGCGCGCCCCGCTGCTTGAACAGCTGCGTGCCGAGGCTGACCGTGCCCTCTACGAGCGCCGCGCCCTCGCCGTCGAACGTGAATCCCAAATTTCCGAAAACGAGATGCAATCCAAGCTTGACCTGGCCCGCAAGCGCGCCGACCTGGTTGACCAGGAAGGACACAACGCCAGGCGCGAAGCTGAAGAGAAAGCCGCCGCTGACGCGATCGCCGTCGAGGCTGAATCGCGCCGCATCGTAGAAAAAGCCAAGGCCTACGAGACCGACTGGAACACCGCCGGACGCGCCCGGACCGCCAATGACGCGGCCTACATCCAGGCCGTCGCCGAGGCCGGGCCTGAGGTGGCGCGCGCCCTGGCACTTAAAGAGCTGGCAGGTCACATGCCCTCCTTCGGCAACATCACCATCACCGCTGACGTGCTCAGCGACCTGGTGTCGGCCTTCACCGGCTCAGCCAAGGCAGGCAAGTAATGCGACGCCGCGCGGTGATTGTGCGCCGCCCCACCGAATATGACGAGCTCATGGACCGCTACTCCACGCGCGGCCAGGTTGAGTTTGTACTGCGCTCACGCGGGCGCAGCCTGGAAGAGGTGGAGCGCGCGCACGAGTGCCACCTGGCGGCCCTGGCGCGGGTACGGGCGGGGATCCCGGACGGCTGGGCTAGTGCCGACGTCGAACGCGACTCACTGTCTCGCTTCCTGTTTGCGCCCGAGGACGTAATTGTTGTGGTTGGCCCTGACGGGTTGGTGGCTAACGTGGCCAAATACGTGGGCGAGCAGGTAGTGGTGGGGGTTAATTCCGTGCCCCAAGCCAATGCGGGCGTGCTCGTGCGCTGCACGCCCGAGCAGGGGGTGGGGGCGCTGCATCGCCTGGAAGCTGGCTCTGACCTGCGCGTTGACCAGCTGACTATGGTGCGCGCGGCTGCTGACGACTCGCGCACACTCACCGCGCTCAATGAGGTGTTTATTGGGCACCCAAGCCACCAAAGTGCCCGCTACGAGCTAACCTTGGGATCCCGCGCAGAGCGGCAGTCCTCCTCCGGCGTCGTTGTTTCCACCGGGACCGGCGCCACGGGCTGGGGCGCCTCCCTAAAACGCGGGCGGCACATGGGGGATCTACCCACGCCCACCTCGCACTCCCTGGCCTGGTTTGTGCGCGAAGCCTGGCCCTCGCCCCACACCGGCACCAACTGCACTGAAGGAATCCTAGGTGAGGGGGAGGAGCTGAGCCTGGTAGTGGGCAGCGAATCCCTGGTGCTCTTTGGTGACGGCATAGAATCCGACCGACTCACCCTCACCTGGGGGCAAAGCGTGCAGGTCTCACGCGCCCCGCGCGCCCTGTCTCTAGTTGACCCGGCGGGGCTGCGGTAAAAGGGACGGCAGGAAGCTGCAACCTGGTGACACAACGTGAGCTGCGGCGTCGTCGGCATTTAAGCAACCACCATTGCTGCCGTGCCCGCACACATCAAAGCCAGCCCGCCCAGGTAGCGGGGCGTGAAGCGCTCGTGAAACACCAGCGCCGAAAACGCGACAGTCACCAGGATTGAGAGCTTGTCGATCGGCACCACGATAGAGGCGGGACCATCTTTTAACGCATGGTAGTAGGCCAGCCATGACGCACATGTAGCCGCACCCGAGGCAATAATGAAAGCCAGCTCGCGCCTAGGAATCGCCCGTATCTGACCCGCGTGGCCCTGCCATGCCACAATCAGCCACGCCATTGCCAGCACCACAAGCGTGCGCACGGCTGTGCCCAGGGTGGGTTCGACGTCGGCAATGCCCACTTTGCCCAGGATCGAGGTCAGGGCTGCAAACAGCGCAGATGCGAGCGCGTAGCTCAGCCAACTGCCGCCTTGACGAAGCGCGCTTGGCAGGCCGGTCAGGTCGGCGGGCTCGATCATGAGCACGGTTCCTGCCGTAATTGCCACAATCCCGACGGCGCCCCAAAAGTTCACCGGTTCACCTAGCAGGATTAGGGCCAGCAGGATCGCTAAAACTGTGGAGAGTTTATCGATGGGAGCCACGCGGGAGACATTTCCGCGTGCCAGCGCCGCGAAGTAGCACAGCCAGGAAGCCCCGGTGGCCAGGCCAGATAGGATAAGGAATAGCAGTGAGCGCCCGCTGATAGCGCTAAGCGACGACGCCGACCCAACCAGGGCGGCCATGCCCCAAGCCCCTGCAGCGACGACGAGCGTGCGCAGCGCTGTTGCCACTGTGGAGTTTGTTGTGGCCACACCAGCTTTTGCCAGGATTGAGGTTAGCCCCGCAAAAAGGGCGGACAGGCAAGCGGCAAGAATCCACATAGTTTCAACTGTAGGACTTTCCCCACCCACGCCAGCGTTTGGCTGCGAAGGAAGGTTTGAGCGTGGCTGCAGAGCTTTCCCTGTAGATAGTTGCGGGCTCGATAGTCGGGCATTAGCGGACTAAATTATTAGTCACCTATCCTGAACGTTAAAACTCACTGGGGGGCAGGTATGGGAACTATAGATCCGCAGCTGATGCACGTACTGGTTCGCGCGCAGAACAGCCAAAGGTGGGATGACAAGACTCGGCAGGTAGCAGGAGTGCGGCGAGATGGGGCTCGCACCCTCATTACGTACGCGAACGGAAAAGAATATGCCTACGGCGTCGACAGAGTGCAGATCTATTACCAGGTCGCGTGCAACCAAATTGGTGAACTAGATAAGGTCTACGTCAAAGGTGAGTTGTGGCCGGATGTGGAATGCGTGTGTGTACTCGCCAGCGAAACAGACCCAAATCGCCTGCGTTACACCCTGACTAGGCACAACGCTAAAAAAGAACTCTGCTTCTATCAACTAGGCGAGAACACCGTACAGATTAATTGGGCCACGCCACAGCAGCGCTACAACGTATCTGTACTCAATTACATCCGTGAGGAAGTCCGCTCTCAGGCCAGGCGCGTTGGGGCAACATTTGATGAGAATGCCAAATACCCCAAGTGGAGCGGCCAAGGGGAGACGATGCCTGCCGCCGTCCTGGCTACCCTGTGGGAACGGCTTACGCAGGTTCCCGCTGGCTCCGCGCTTGAGGCTTTCATCTCGGGTACACCCTCCCCTCAGACTGGTGCAACTGACCAGCTCATCATGCCTTTCCACGCAAACATCGATCAGCGCAACGCGATCCACGCCGCGCTCACGCACCAGATCTCAGTTATTGATGGCCCTCCCGGGACCGGTAAAACCCAGACAATCCTCAACCTGATTGCCACGCTAGTTACCCAGGGCAAGACAGTCGGCGTCGTCGCTGGTGCCAACTCCGCAGTAGACAACATGGTCGATAAACTGACAGAAGAAGGCTACGGCTTTTTGGTGGCCAATCTCGGGAACACGGAGCGGGTTAAGGAATTCCAGCACCACGAGGGCGATCTTGAGCAAAAGCGCGCGGCTTGGGGTCAAAACGCGGTACGTGGCCTACCTGCTTTTCCCGTAAGTATCAACGACGCCGCCCTACGTGCCCAGGAAGAACAGCTGGTTGCCCTGTGGCGGGACGCACGTGAGATTCCAGCGCTACAGACACTACTGAACGCAACCCAGCGTGAGCGTTACCTGTTTGAGGAGAAGATACGGGAAAGTCGCCGTCTTCTGCCAAATATTTCCCACCTGGAAATTTTCTATCGAGATTCAGATACTATCGCTGACTTGCTTGCTCTGGCGCGCTGCGCTCCCAAACCTGCGTTCACTCCCCGGGGACTTGTTGAGCCAGTACGCCGCTATTTCGCCTACGGTCCTCTCAAGCGGCTTGATCTGGGCAATGTGGACGTGCAATCCGCACTTCAAGCTGCGTTCTACCAAGCCCGTGAACGTGAACTTACGCAGCGCATCAATATGGCGCAGGGGAGAGCTGCCGCTTTTGGCCTCGAAAAGGTTTCTGCGGCATACCGTCAATACTCGCGCGCAGTGTTTGATACGGCCCTGCTGACACGCTTTGACAAGGTTCCCCCAAGCCGCCTTATAGCACAGGTGCGGCTGGATCAACAGACAGATAGCCTGCTGCACACCTACCCGGTTGTGGCATCCACCTGCTTCTCAATTCGCAATAACCTCGCCCAAGATAAGCTGCTCGACTGGATCATTATTGATGAATCATCCCAGGTCATACTGCCAGAGGGCATGGCTGCGTTGAGTAAGGCGCGCAACGCTGTCATCGTTGGGGACGTTAAACAGATAGGCCCAATTTTCAACGGCTGGGACGAGAGTGAGATCAACCCTCCTGAAGAGCGCTTCGACGTGCGCTCACTGTCACTGCTGGACTCGGTTAAGAAAATGCCGCAGGGGGCGGTGCCTTCCACCCTGCTCAAAGAGCACTACCGGTGCCACCCGGCGATCATTGAGTTTTGCAACCGCATGTATTACGACGGCGAGCTGATTCCCATGCGTCAGCCCGGTGCTGGCGCACCCGATCCACTGTGTGTGGTTTATACGGCCCCGGGTAACCATGAGCGCAGGACTAATAGCGACAGTCGATTCTCTCAACGCGAGATCGACATCATCGCCAGCCTTGAGGATATGGAAGTTATTCAGCGGGGAATTGGGGCGCAAGATAAGGATGCATCCGGTGACTTTGTTTTGGGGATCGTTACCCCATTTCGAGGGCAGGCCACAGAACTGCAAAAGCGAATCAAAGCTGAGCAAAGTGAAGGCAACCAGGCACGCTGGCTTGCCGAAACAGCACACAAGTTCCAGGGGCGAGGCGCGGGAACCGTTATCTTGTCTACTGTTTTAAACGCGAATGATCGCTCTGCGGCAAATGATTTTTATGATTCAGACGCCATGACGAACGTGATTGTTTCACGTGCAAAAGACCGCCTGATTGTGGTTACTACGTACGGCGGCGTTCGCTATAGCCGTAATATCAGGTCTCTGCTTGACTACATCCAAATGTATTACCCGAGTAATGTTGTTGAGTCAGATATTGTGTCTATTTTTGATGTTCTCTATGGGGCCTACGCTGCGAGCCTTGAGAAGTATTCGCATGCCAAATGGGCGACTAAGCGACGTTCGCCTGCCGAAAACGTTGCGGAATACTGCTTACGGGAGCTACTAAAAGATCCAGCATACAAACGGCTTGCCTACCGCAATGAGGTTCCCCTTAAGGATGCCCTACCAAATGTGCGCCGCCTTAATGAGGCTCAGTGTGCGTTCGTTTATACTAACAGTGCGCTTGATTTTGGGGTGTACGACGTCGTAACTGAAAAACTAGTCCTTGCGATTGAGGTTGATGGCTGGTACTTCCACGGATATAGCGATGAGCAGCAAAAGCGTGATGCTTTAAAGGACTCAATTATGGCCGCCTATGGTATACCAGTGCTGCGGCTACCAACAAACGGCTCGGGGGAGGAACAACTTATACGGGAGGCGCTAAATAGCGTACTTGCCTAAGGGGTAGGGTGTAGGATTACATATACGGTTACAACGGCTGTCGGTAACCACATTTATGATGGTGATAGGGGTGCTTGCGTCAAATGTCTTGTCGTAAAGAAAATGAGTGGACGAGGAAAAGCACAGATGGATTAGCGATTTCCGAGTCACTGTTAAAGTCTGCTTATAGTGGGCATCCGCTCGATCTTCAATCTATCCAGGGCGAGCAGATGTCAAGCGATACACGGCCAGGTGCTAAGAAAAACGCCATGGTCACTAGGATACTTGAGGATAGTGACTACTTAGACACTCTAGAACCTCCTTATGATGATAATGTCGTTCAGCTAATTGAAAATATTTCTGCTTTTATTCAAAAGATTCGTTTTTGCGGAAAGACTACTCTGTCAGATACTGAGGCACTTGCAGTTTTAAGGCAAGAAGCTCCACAACTTTATAAACTCTATGCGAAGGTTCTTGGGTCTGATGTCGTAAATGAGGCTGAAGTAAATCGCGTACCTCGTGATCTGGCAAGTGGGTTCCTTGAGAGGACTAAATGGCAACTGGCGGAAGAAGTTATAGTGAAGGTTGAGCGGAGGGAAATCTGGTTTAACCTTATTGCCCTTATCGTTTTTCTGCTGCTTTTTGTTTATGATGTATACGTTAAGGCATTCTGGTTGGCTGGCCCTGTTGGCATTATTGTTGTGATCTTGCTTGTACGACTGTTTAAGGTCTTCAATTCTTTTAAGAAGCATAAGGAGTTATTTGCCAGAAAATTAGGAGGAAGTTACTAAAACAGCAAGCCATGGAGGGGTGGGCTGAGATACTGGGCTTGAGCGTGGCATAATTTAGATCATGCGTAGTGTTGAGCTTTTTGCGGGCGGGGGCGGGCTTGCCCTTGGCACCCATCTGGCAGGTTTTTCAACGGAGCTTGTTGCTGAATGGGATGCGCGCTCATGCCAGACACTGCGTGCCAACTATGCTGCCAACGATTCCAAACAGGCTTTTACTCAGGTGAAGGTTTGTGAAGGTGATGTGCGCGATATTGATTGGAACGGGGTAGCACCTGGGGTGGACCTGGTAAGTGGTGGTCCCCCCTGCCAACCGTTTTCGTTGGGTGGCAAAGCTATGGCGGCTGAAGATCCCCGTGACATGTTTCCAGCTACTGCTGAGGTGATTCGCCAGCTTCAGCCGCGCGCTTTCATGATTGAAAATGTTCGAGGTCTTACCCGCGCAGCTTTCACTAACTATTTTTCTTATATCCAGCTTCGACTGGCCCACCCTGATATCACACCTCGCCAAGGTGAATCTTGGGCAGATCACTATGGGCGCCTCCAGGCTGAACACACTTCAGCGCACACAGATCTGCAATACAACGTGGTTACTCAGCTAGTGAATGCTGCCGATTACGGTGTGCCCCAGCAGCGGTGGCGAGTATTTTTTGTGGGCTTTAGGTGCGACGTCGACGCTGAGTGGTCTTTCCCCTCACCTACTCACTCAGGTGCTGCATTGCGCGCAATTCAGGAATCGGGAGAATACTGGGACAGTTATCGTGTCCCAAAATCACAGCAGAAAATTGAGGTCAGAAACAGTGGAGATCCGCAGCTGCTGCCTTGGTTGACTGTTCGTGACGCTTTGGTTGGTTTGCCAGAGCCGACTATGGAGACCTCGCCGCTTTTCTTTGACCATGTGCTCCAACCAGGGGCCCGAGTCTATCCGGGACATACTGGTTCTTTTATTGATTCACCTGCTAAAGCTCTTAAAGCAGGTGTGCATGGCGTACCTGGGGGAGAGAATATGCTTCGCAGGGTAGATGGGGCAGTACGGTATTTTTCTGTGCGCGAGGCGGCGCGGTTGCAGACTTTCCCAGACGGTTATCGTTTCAGTGGTCCCTGGTCTGAGGCGATGCGTCAGCTAGGCAATGCTGTGCCGGTGCGCTTAGCGCAGATAGTTGCGGGCTCTATCCAGAGGTATCTTGAGCTGGCGTCAATTCGTACTCAAGTTGCCATGCGTCAACTTGAATTTGATTTAATGTCTGTGCGGGCGAAATGATTAAACCTTTCAGTCCCATCAGTATGGCAGAAAGAGACAAACTTGCTGCTTCCGTTGTGAGGGCTCTAGAAGAAGTTCGGGAATGCGATCTGGAAAATATTGATTTATTTCTCGGTGCTGGCATTTATGCTTTATATTACTTAGGCTCATTTCCTGCCTATTCACGGCTAGCTGAGTCTAATTTGCAGCGCTGTGCTGAACCAATCTATGTTGGCAAGGCTGAACCCTCAGGTAGTCGTAGAGGTATCAGTACCGAAACCCGCACAGTGACGTTATATAAACGTTTAGTTGAGCATGGTAGAAGCATTAATGCTACTGAAAACCTTAAACTAACGGACTTTCGTGTTAGATTCCTGGTAATGGATGATGAATGGGTTAGGTTCGGGGAATCTGCGATTATACGAAGGTATGTCCCTGTGTGGAATGCTGTTCTGGATGGTTTTGGAAACCATGATCCAGGCTCTGGACGTAGCAATAGTGTTCGCTCAAAATGGGATACGTTACATCCAGGGCGCCCATGGGCAGATAAGCTGCGTCCTAATCCAGAGTCGGCTAATGTACTTTCCCGAGAGGTTGCAGAGTATTTAAAATCTCTGCCTCCGCGTCAAAGTATTACCATGAATCGTGAGCGTAGTCTCCATACTAAGTCTGAGATATTATCGTCCATATCTCGATCTAGCAAAACTAAACGGCGTCTTTAATGCTGCGGTTCTGTTAATTGGCGCTTCACTGGAATAATTAAAAGTGATGGGGTGATTATGAAGAATCTGGATACATGGCTTTTGGCGGGTATCCGCTCGATCTTCGACCTAACCGGGGAACGTAGCTATCGGGCGATGCGCGCTCAGATGCCGAGAAAAACTCGGCGCACTCCCAAGCAGTTGATGGCGGCGGGTGCTCGCACAATCCAGAAGGTCCCGATTCCGACGTTACCTACCAGGTAGCTCAGCCGGCCAAACCGAGCAACTGTATTAAGGGGTTGACACAGTTGGATGTCAGTCTTACTGTATTAGTGTATTAATACAGTAAGACAGGAGGGACGCATCGATGCGCATCGATGACACCCGCCCCATCTGGATCCAATTGGCTGAGATCTTCCGCGCCCGCATCACTGACGGCACCTGGAAACCCGGCCAAAAGATTCCTTCAGTCCGCGACCTCGCCATCGAGGCCTCCACCAACCCCAACACCGTTCAGCGTGCCCTCGCCGCCCTCGACGAGGAAGGCCTCACCGTCCCCAAACGGACCGCCGGCCGCTTCGTCGCCACTAACGACGTCGCCCTGCACGCCCTACGTAAAGCCAATGCTCAAGCCGCAGTAGACGCCTACATCGGCGCCTGCCGTGCACTTGGCGTGGAACGGGAACAGGCCCACAGCCTCATAGATGAGCGTTGGGACGCGGACACTTAAGTCCAGGAGAGACAAAAATGACCGCAAAACCTCCCTCCACCGCGCCGAGGGCCAGCTCACCTCAAGCGGGGCCCAACCCGGCGTCGACGGTGGGTGCCCAAGCCGCAAGTGCAGGCCGCAAACCCACAAGCGGTAGCGCTGCACCCGCAAGCCCCAGTACCGCAGCAGCAAGCCCCGGCCACATGCCCGCAAACGCTTTAGTCCATGTGGAAAACCTGACTAAGCGCTACCGCACCACCACCGCCCTGCGTGATTTCAGCCTGGATCTGGCCGCCGGACACATCGTGGGTTTAATGGGCCCAAACGGCTGCGGCAAAACCACGCTGCTAAAAATCCTGGCCGGCGTCCTAGCCGACTACAGCGGCGTCGTCGCCATTGACGGCCACGCCCCCGGGGTAGCAACCAAAAAGATCGTCTCATACCTGCCCGACGCGGACTTCCTCAACCCCGCCTGGGACGCCAAGCAGGCCATCAGCGTCTACAGCCGTTTCTTTGCGGACTTTGACGCCAAAAAAGCCGCCTCTATGGTGGATTTCTTCGACCTGCCCACCAATCGCCCGCTTAGCGAAATGAGCAAGGGCATGGGGGAGAAGCTGCAGATCAGCCTGGTTATGTCGCGCCGCGCCCGCGTGTTTTTACTAGATGAACCCATCAGCGGCGTCGATCCGGCCACGCGCGACGTGATCCTGGAAGGTATCCTGCGCGAATTTGACCCCCAGTCGCTGCTAATCGTCTCCACCCACCTGATCTCAGACATTGAACATTTCGTTGACTACGCCCTGTTTGTGAAGGAAGGCCGCATTCTGCTCCAGGGCGACGCCGATGACCTGCGCGCCGCCCACGCAGACAGCCTCGACGCCATTTTCCGAAAGGAGTACCGCTGATGTACAAACAACTGCTGACATACGAAATCCGCGCCCAACTCCGCAGCGACGTGCGCATCCTGGCCGCCCTGGTAGCGGTGGTGGCCGCATCGATCGGCGTGCGGGCCCTGGATATTCCTGGCCTGAGCACCACCACTGAGATACTGGCCTATGCGCTTTGTGTCGCGATGCCCGTGGTGGTGGCGATTGTGGGGCTGGTTGACTACTGGAAAACCCTCTACGGCCAGCGCGGCTACTTCACCATGAGCCTGCCTGCCAGCGGCGCACAGATTTTCTGGGCAAAAATTACCCGCATGGCCCTGGCCTGCCTGGCCGCTTTGCCTTTCATGGTGGGTGGGTTGGTGGCCATGGCCGCCACGTCTGCCTGGACGCAGGGACTTAGCCTGTCGCAGTACACCGCCCCGATTCGCAGCGCGTTAGCGCCTTTCTCCACGTCGGTGCTGCTGGCTTTGGTGGCGGCCCAGCTGTTTTCATGCTTCTGCTGGGTGGTGCAATGCTGCGCGGCTATGACCATTGGGGCCCAGGGGCGCTTTAACCACATGGGTTTTGCGGCGCCACTTATTGGTTTGGTGGGGGTTTACCTGGTTGATCAGGTGCTCAGCGGGGTGGGCACGTTCTTCCTGCCGCTGTCTATGACCTTCTCTGGGCGCCTGAGCAGCGAAATTATGTGGTCCTCCTACCAGGCCACACTCGACACGGGCACTGCCCCCACGGTCTTCGGCCTGGGCGCCTACGTGCTAATCCCGCTGTTTGCTCTGGTCATGGCGGTGTGGGCGACTCGCTCAATCGACCGGCACACCTGCCTGCGCTAGGTACTTTTCGGGCAAACGGGGGCGACGACGTCGGCTACGTCTCTAGACACGACGGCGCCGCCCCCAGCTCGTGGAAACGGCGTCCTAGTGTGCCTGCTTTAGAGACCTAAACGCTTTAGAGCCCTAAACTCTCTAGCTCCTATTGCGGCTAATTGTTAGTTTGTCATCCGCGTCTAACCTAGACATGAGGCCTTGGCGCCTGATCCAGGCAACCAAGGCGATAACAACGGCGATACATACGTAGACCATGTGGTTGGTTGCAGAATCGTTGGCCAGCTGTGGGCCGACTTTTTCTATAAGGCGCAAAACCAAGCTAAACATGATGTACAAGCTACAGCCGACAATAAGCAAGAAGCTAACAATCCTATATATGCGCTTGGAGGCTTCATACAAAAATGAGTTGAAGGTGAAGTAGACAGCCCAAGCAACCACCATGGCCATAATTGCCCAAGCAATCTTGCCGGCTAGTGAAGAGGTTAGCCAGTCGATGTGGTCACCAACGAAGGCGCCAGCTCCAATAACAATAACTAGGTAGTCAGGAGAGAACAGGATCCAGAGCGCAACTGACGTGTAATACCAGACGATAAAGCGCAGAAGCGCGAAGAATATAGTTACCTCGAAACAAATAAAAAATACCTCAAACACGTTTTTATCCTATCAGCGCAGCTGGACTGACAATAAGCGTTAATAAAAGTTCTTATATTTTGACAAGAGACCACCCTGCAGGGCCTAGGAAGCCGCTTTGTCCTGCAAGGTTAGGTCAAGCTTAGCCATGGTGGACTGGCGCATGAACCAAGTGACTGCGGCGATAACTACGGCGATACCAATGTAAACCATCTGGCTGGTTGAAAGGTTATTGGCTGGCTTGGGGCCGATTCCCTGAACGAAGTCCGTAACCGGCACCAGCATGATGTACAGGCTGCACGCCAAGATCACCAGGGCGCTGACAATCTTGTACAGGCGGGTGGATTTACCATACAAAACCGAGTTGAGGATGAAATAGACAACCCCTACCAGCAGCATCGCGTCAATCGTCCAGGCGTACTGTCCAAGCTTGGCCATGCCCTGCCAAGACAGGTAATCAAGGGTGTAAACCCAGGTGAGGCCCAAGAACAGCAAGTAGTCAGGCGAAAGCAGCAGCCACCACATGATGGCCTTGTAGCTTCCCATCCCAAAATAGACGAGAGCGGCTAGCCCAACTAGTGCCAGGATGATAGGTAATGCAGCCCACATATTTGTATGCTATCAGTTCGGCTAGCCAGGTAGCCTGCTTTTGTCCACAGATCTGCTGCGGGCGGTTTTACAGGACGACGGCGGTGCCGGTTGCGATTGCGGCCAGCATGCCGTTGTCTGCCCCTGCCGTGAAGTAATCTACGTGCACGCCGACGACGGCGTTCGCGCCCATGGATTGGGCCCGGGTGCACATCTCGTTAACTGCGGTGCGTGAGGCGTTGGCGATTTCGTTTTCGTAGCTGCTTGCCCGGCCACCAAACATGTTGGACAGGCCGGCGGCGAAGTCCTTAAACATGTTCACGCCCGCAATGGTCTCGCCAGAAACCATCCCGATGTACTGCTTAACCGGCATACCCTCAACGGTTGGGGTGGTAACTACCAGCATGATTCATTCCTTTGCTAGATAGAGAGTCTCGGCGCTTAGGCCGCTGTAGACCTTCAACCCTAGCAGCGTTCGCGGCGTCGTCGGGAAGAAAATCAGGGCCGCGCTAAACTGAACCAAGCAGCCAAAGAAGGAGCGAATGTGGGCGCGCGGATGCGGAAAACCCTGCCGGAAGACATCGAGCAGATCATCGCCTCGGGCGATGTTGAGGCGGTGGCGCAGGCCGTCAAAAACTGCCAGGTGGGGGCATATTTGCGCACAGACGCATACAAGCCTCAGCTCATGCATTTTCCCGCCAGCCAGGAAATAACAGAGTTTTTCCTGCAGCGCAGCGAGGATATTAACAGCCTAGACCGCTACCAGTGCACCCCCATCCACTGGCGCGTGCGCGGCGGTCATAGCGAGCAGGTACCGTTCCTGATTTCGCGCGGCGGCAACATTAACGCCCGCGACTATGCAGATCGCACCGCACTGTTTGCAGCTGTGGCGCACCTGGCCAGCGCCGACATAGAGCAGCTGATCAAATGGGGTGCAGATGTGCACGCCCAGGCGAACTCTGGGCTGTACGGCAACTACACGCTCACCGAATATGCGTTAGCTGGACGGCGTCTATTTGACGCGCGCAAGCTGCTAGAAGTGATCCGAGTGCTGCTGGCGCATGGCGCGCAACCTGGCGGGAAGGAGCAGGACTCGCTGCGAGGCATGGATGCCCAGCGATGCCGGCTAATCACCCATGGACACAACGCAGACCCGGCAGTTTTTGAGGCAAACGTGGAGGCGCTAGCCCAGCTATGCGAAATTTTCGGGGTTGAGCAGGCCGTGCCACACCAAGCCCTGCAGGTGGGGCAGCGAGTCGAAATTGACTGCTCACTTAAGCTTGAAGACCAGTTCCGGCAGCTGTGGGAGCAGCTGGTGCCTAGCTCTGGGCCGGCACGGTCTTTGCAGGGCGAGGCTGTCCGTATTACGGGCCGCATTTCCCACGAGATTTACGACAACGGCGGCCTCAACTGGGATCGCGGTTTTACTGCCCTGGCCAAGCGGTTTGGGCGGATTGTCACCTCTCAGGTGGCTTTAGCTGACGACGACGTCGCCCGGCTGGGTCAGGCCCTTGGCTGCCTGAAAATCCGTGCGGTTATCACTAACTACGCTGAAGCGATGCAAGCCAGTGATGTGCTCACGCAGCTGGCGGTTCGTTGGGTGGGGCTCAACCCAGTTTTGGTGGCTGCAAGCGCCTAGACCAGGCACTGCGGCGTCGTCGTTAACGAATGCAGGACTGGAACTAGGCGCAAAGCGGCAAAGCAACCGGCGCGGATCAGTCCTCGACGCCAACAATCACGTTGGAAGCCTTGATGACTGCTACGGCCTCGGCGCCAACCTTCAGACCTAGCTCCTCAATGGCGGCGTTGGTGATGGAAGAGGAAATTACCAGGCCAGGGGCGATTTCAATCTTGACGATACCGTTAACGGCACCCTCGGTGACCTCAACAACCTTGCCGGGGAACTGGTTGCGTGCAGACAGCTTCATTTTCTCTGCTCCTTTCGGTAAAAATACGTTAATCGCACACTATCACCGCTTTGAGCTGGGCCTGAAGTCAATTCTTGGCCGTAGGTAGGGAAGTGGGTAAGGCGGCCAGTGCGGGGTGGAGCAAACCGCGCCAAGCCGGGCAAAAATGTAGCTGTGTTGGACTGGCTCAGCACGGTTTTACAATCCTCGGCTAGTTTTAAGGGTTGTGTGTCACACTTAGCCCATGGAACGGACCGAACCGCTGAAGCTTCTGTTTGTTATCAACAATCTCTACACCCGTGGCAACGGCCTGTCCGCCTCTGCGCGACGCACCATCACCCTGCTGCGCGAACGTGGCCATGACGTGCGGGTACTCAGTTCCGGCACCGTCGAACAAGCCCAGGCCTGTAACTTCACCGCCCCGGAATTCACTCTGCCCGCCAGGCATTTCCCGCTGGCCGACGCCATCATCTCAGCCCAGGGTTACGCCTTCGCTAAACCCAAACGTAAGGTGATTAAGCAGGCTGTGGCCTGGGCCGACGTCGTCCACCTGGAGGAGCCCTTCGGCTTGCAGGCCCGCACCGTCCACGTCGCTAAACGCGTAGGCACGCCAGTGCTGGCCACCTACCACATCCATCCCGAAAACATCACCGCAACTATTCACCTAGACGGTGTCTGGCCGCTAAATGCGTTTTTGCTGGCATCTTGGCGACGGCGCATCTACGCTTTGGTGCAGGTGGTGCAGTGCCCCTCGGACTCAGTACGTCAACGCCTGCAGCGGTGGGGGCTGGAGGACAAGCTAGTGACCATTTCCAACGGGGTTGGCCTGGCGCCGTCGAAACCAGCAGCTGGTACAAAAACTGAGTACTGCGCGCCAGACGGGCGGCAAACTGAAGCTAAGCAAACTTCCGGGGGAGCGCAGCCAGAGGGTGAGCAGATTTACCGGCTGGTGGTGGTGGGGCGTTTCTCGCGCGAAAAAGACCAGGCCACCATCCTCAAAGCCATGCGCCACAGCCGCTACGCCTCCCAAATCCAGTTGGTTTTCGCCGGTCGTGGGCCCACAGAAAAATCCTTGCGACGTGCAGCTAGTCGCCTAGTGCGCGACGGAGTGCTAAAACACGCCCCCAGCTTTAACTTTTTCGACGCCGCCGGGCTGGACGCTCAAGCTGAGCAAGCCGACCTCTACATTCACGCCGCATTCATTGAGGTGGAAGGCCTCTCCTGCCTGGAAGTGCTGCGCCACGGGGTGGTGCCGGTAATCGCGCACTCGCCACTTACGGCCACAAGCCAATTTGCTCTAGATGCCCACAGTCGCTTCAAGGCCCGCGATCCTAAAGCCTTGGCGCGCGCCATCGACTACTGGCTTAGCGATAATGACCGCCGGCAAACTGAGGCACAAGAATACTTAAACATTGGCGCGCACTATGACATTAACGATTGTGTTAGTAGACTGGAGTTGGTTTACCGCAAACTGGCCTCTGGTAAAGCCAGTTAGCGAAGTGTGTTAAGCGGCCAAAACACTGTAGGAGCTGAGTACCGTGAAGAGTATTGAGCGCCGCGAAAGTGTGGCTATGATGAAGGAGCGTGCCCGTGGGGCAAGTAGAAACAACTCAACGCGAAGAATTAAGGGACTGGCTGGGGCGGTTATCCTATATTCTGCGCAGTAGCGACCATCTGCACCAAAAATTGGGGCATGTCAGAAAACAGTATAAGCAGCCTGACTATTGGCAGCCTTGGAAGTTAGCCCAATTTTTGGCTAACACCATTAAATACTCTGGGTTTGCATTATTGCTGCTTTTTGCTGTGGTTTTAATCCCACTATTTATAGCTGATAGCAAACAGTCTGGCGCCGCTAAATCGCTTGTAAATGTTGCTGTTCTAATAATTTTAATCTTGCTTTATTACGGAGTATATAAGCTCACGTATTTTGTGACAGAGCGAGTATTGGTTAAAAAATTAAGCTCTGAAGCTCTAGAGCGACAAGAGCGGATGCGTATTCGCGGTAAAGAACGCTTGGTTCTGCCGATGGCGGTGGGGCACCTGGTGCCGTTCTTGCTGCTCTGGCTGATGATGGCGGGAGCCTCGACTAATGGGCCCACCGTGGCTAACGAAACTCTGATGCTGGCTATCTGGCTTTTTGTAAACCTGCTGGTTGGGGCGGTAGCTAGTGTGGTAACGTTGCTGTTGCACAACCACAAGGTTAGGACACATAACGCGGCTGAAACTGCTGACGCTGAAGCTAGAAACCTCCACAACCAGCGCGTTTATGACAGCGAAAAAGAGCTGGTGGATGAGATTAACACTCTAGTTGGAGAGTTTACAGACACCTACCTGGGTAATTTCCCTGCCGCTTACTTAAGGCCCGGAGTGGTTGACTATATGTGGCAGCTAGTTACCAACCACCGTGCCTCCACGCTCCAAGAAGCAATCAACGTTTATGAAGCTGACGCACGTCAGCAGCAGCTGGCCGATCAGCAGCGCGCGATCCTTGATCGCCAAAACCAGATCCTTGCGCAGCAACAGTATGCAAACACTGTGCTGGTAACAAACATGATCATGAACCACTAAAAAGGCTAGAAAAGCCTTAGTTAAGGTTCGTGTTGCGCACGGCGTTTAGATTCCGACGCCGCCGTTTAAGTCTTGTTTCAGGCCCGCGCCTGGAGCTTGAATGCCAGGTCTAACCGCTGGCAGGGACTGGTTACGCCGCTCTGCCAGTGGTAGATTATGGCGTCAGTCACTGTGAAAGTGTTGATTATAGGAAAGGAATTTGGGCATGGGGGAGTCTGAGCAGCTAACTCAGCGCGAGGAGCTCAAAAACTGGTTGGGGCGCTTGTCCTATATCTTGCATCGTAGCGATGAGCTGCACGAGAACCTCAATGGCATTCGCGGGCAATATCGTTACGCCGACCATTTGCAGATCTGGAAGCGACCCCAATTTTTTGCCAATACGGCCCGCTGTGTTTCGTGGGTGTTCCTGGTACTCCTTGTGGTACTTTTTATTGCGGTTGCCAATGGAAGTCTTCTGGCGGCTATGTATATGCTTTTCACAATCGGGCCATGGACTATTGGTTTCTACATTGGCCTGCAAAAGCTTTTCCATCATGCATTCAGGAGAATCTTGGTAGCTAAGCATGATGGCTCCACTAAGGGTGTCAAAGACTACTCGCGTTTGAAAGCTTGCGAAGAGGAACACTTTGTTTCGCTGGCAATTGTCTCGCACCTGGTGCCATTCTTGCTGTCCTGGACGCTGTTGGGTTTGTTAATTTTCCTCGGGTCCAAAAACCCCACGACGTCCATGTTGATTACGGTACTGTTGTTTTTATTTGGCAACCTGGTTTTAGGTGTGCTGATCAGTGTCATTATGCTCGTGGTGCATAATGCAAAAGTTAAGCGCCACAATGCCAGCGAAGATGCGGCCACTAAGTCTCGCGAAGCCCATAATGAGCAGGTTCATGAGCTTGAAAAAGCGGTAGTAGATGAGATTAACTCCCTAGTAGGTGAATATCGGGATAACTACCAAGGTAAATTCCCGGCAGCCTATTTGCTGGCAAATGCTGTGGCCTACATGTGGCAGTTAGTTGATAACTATCGTGCCTCTACCCTGCAAGAAGTGATCAATGTTTATGAAGGCGATATGCATCGTCAACGCATTGAAAGCCAGAACCGAGCCATGCTTAACAACCAGCTACGCATGCTTAACAACCAAGAACGCATTATTGCTGAACAGCGATACACCCGCTGGGCAGTAACCAGTGAAATTGCGCGTAACCGACGCGCTTAGCTAAAAGACAACCGCAAGCTTAGTCTGCTGAGCTAGAGCGAAAGGTAAAATCACCCTATGCATCAACTAGATCCTGACGCAGCTAATCCAGTCTTGTTACAGGCTTTTGCCTGGGACTTAAACGCTGATGCCAGTCACTGGCGCCTGCTAGCTGACAATGCGCAGCTACTGGCAGACTCCGGGGTTACTGCAGCCTGGCTGCCGCCCGCCTATAAAGGACACACCGGCATAGAAGACGTCGGCTATGGGGTCTATGACCTCTATGACCTGGGCGAATTTGACCAAAAAGGCTCCATCCCCACCAAGTACGGCACTAAGGATGAGTACCTGGCCGCCGTCGACGCCCTGCACAGCGCCGGCATCTCAGTGGTGGCAGACATCGTACTTAACCACCGCATGGGCGCAGATGAGCTAGAGAACGTAAAAGCCATGCAGGTGGACCCCTATGACCGGCGTCGGATCATTGGCGGGCCTGAAGATATCCAGGTATGGACCCGTTTCACCTTCCCCGGACGCAATGGCAAATACTCTGACTTCATCTGGGATCACACCTGTTTTAAGGCTGTGGACTGGGATGATGCACGCCAGCAAACCGGCCTGTGGCTCTTTGAAGGCAAGTCCTGGAGCCAGAACGTTGATGACGAGCTGGGTAACTACGACTACCTAATGGGCTGCGACGTGCACGTATCTGACCCTAAGGTGCATGAAGAGCTCGACACCTGGGGGCGCTGGTATGTGCAAACCACCGGCATTGACGGCCTGCGCCTAGATGCGCTTAAGCACGTGGGCGCTGACTTCTTCGCGCTATGGCTACCCAAGCTGCGCCAGCGGACCGGCAAGGCGCTGCCGGCGGTAGGGGAGTACTGGTCGCGGGATGTGAACGTGCTGCGTTCATACCTGGCTACTGTACCCTACATAAGTCTGTTTGATGTGCCTTTGCACTTTAAACTATTTTATGCATCATGCTCGAATGGTGAAGTGGATTTGGGTGCATTGTTTAATGACACTTTGGTAGCGGCGGATCCTGAGCGCGCGGTTACCTTCGTGGAAAACCATGACACTCAGCCGGGCCAGTCGCTAGAGTCACCGGTGCAGGCTTGGTTTAAACCCTCCGCTTACGCGCTGATTTTGCTGCGTGAACAGGGCATGCCTTGCGTGTTCTGGGGCGATCTGTTTGGCACTCCCGAAACGGGGGACCTGGCTGCGGTCACTGAGCTGCCGGTTTTGATGAATATCCGCCACTTCTTGGCGTACGGCCCCCAGCACGACTACTTCGACGACGCCGACGTGGTGGGCTTTACCCGTGAAGGTGACGACTATCGCCCGGCTTCGGGTGTGGCCGTGCTGTTCTCAGATCGCCGGTCCGGCACCAAGCGCATGTATGTAGGCCGGGCACATGCCGGCTCCTACTGGACGTGCATGATTGGCGAGCAAGACACTGTCCAGGTGGATGAGGAAGGCTGGGCTACTTTCCCGGTCAGCGACGGGGGCCTGAGCGTTTATGTGCCCTCCGTGGCACGTGAGCTGCTTGATTACGGTCAGGATAAGCTCACCCGCCCGCGTAATTAAGTGCCGACGGTGCAAGCTCCCGTTGGCTTTCGTGGCCAGCGGGAGCTAAAGCTGGGGGCTAGCTAGCCCAGTAACTTAGATCCTGACGTGCCCCGGAATCTAAAAAATCTGCAAGCAGCTCGCTGACCTGATCAAACTCGATCAAGAAGCCGTCATGGCCGTGAGCAGAGTGAATTAGGGCGTAGCTGGCGTTAGGGATCAGATCAGCCATGCGCTTGACCTGGGCGGGGAAGAAAAGACGGTCACTGTCTACCGCGATACACAGCGTTTTAGCGGTAACCGTGCGCAGTGCAGAACGCAGCCCGCCGCGTTCACGCCCCACATTGTGGCTGATCATGGTGCGACACAGGGCCACATAAGAACCTGCATCAAAACGACGCACCAGCTTTTCGCCGTGATAATCCAGGTAAGACTCCACCGCCAGGCGCCCGCCGGTTAGCGGATCCTCTGCGTTTTGCGGCAGGCGCCCAAAACGCTCATCGAGCTCATTGGGACAACGATAGGTGGTGTGGGCGATCTGGCGGGCTAGTGCCAGCCCTGCTACCGGGCCGACGGCGTCGTCGTAATAATCCCCGCCATTCCAGTGCGGATCCAGCTGCACCGCACGAATCTGAGTGTGCGCCCAAGCTGCCTGCTCAGCAGTAGTTTGGGCACCTGAAGCGACCATCACTAGGCGCTCCACTCGCCCTGGATACATGGTGGCCCACTCGATAGCACGGTGGCCACCCAGCGAGGCGCCCACAACCGTGTTCCAGCGCTCAATCCCCAACAGATCCGCCAGGCGAGCCTCGGCGCGCACCTGATCGCGGGTGGAAATCACCGGGAAACGCGAGCCGTAAGGGGTGCCGTCCTGAGCAATAGAAGCCGGTCCAGTAGAGCCCTGACAGCCGCCCAGCACGTTAATGGCAACCACAAAGTAGCGGTTAGTGTCGATAGCCAAATCCGGGCCCACCACCTGCGACCACCAGCCGGCAGTAGGCTGGCCAGGCTCAGCTTCGCCAATAACATGGGCGTCGCCGGTGAGGGCGTGCTCAATCAAAATGGCGTTGGAGCGGTCTTCGTTAAGCTCACCCCAAGTCTCATAAGCGAGCGTAATTGCTGGCAAAATAGAGTCATTTTCGAGGCGCAAATCGCCCACATTAGCGAAGCGACGACAAGCGCGCGGGTCGGTGATTTTCCAAGCGCCAGACACGGGGGCAGGCGGAAGCTGACGGTTGCGGTTCATGGGAATGCCTTCTAAATCTGGGCGCGCAGGGGCGCAAAATTACAGATGCGATAACGCTCGCCAAGGCACGCAGATGTGGCTCAGCGAGCGTTCGGCATTCGTCCCATGAGGGGTAGTAGAGGTAGGACGGCGACGCGCAGGGTAGGCAGCACAAAGCCAGGGCACATCAGCGCCCGGGTTGAGCTAGCTACTTGCGTCACAGTTATCTCCAATTACGTCCAATACCGCGTTAATTGTCTTAAGCATAACGCGAGTACGTCAAGGATGTAAGCTCACAAAGTCTGGAGGATCACTTTAGCGGCTAGTTGGCGAGTCTGTGGGGGTGGTGCTAGCAACGGCTGAGGCAGCCTTGCGTTTGAGCAAGATGGCAACTAATGCCGCCGTAGCAAGTAGCGCAGCACTGATGCGGACAATATTAGCCATACTAAGGCCCTGGTTGACGGTACTTGAAGTTGCTGAGCTAGCTGCTAGCGGGGTTAGTGTGGGTGCGGGCGTGAAATCTATTGAGGTAGGCGTCGCAGTTACTTTAGGAAAATACTTGGCTGCGGATTCATCTAACTCTACGGTTCCACGTACTATTCCGTAAGGCATGGTGGCCATCATGGTATAACTGACAGAGTTGTCGTATACGGTTCGTCTTCTGAAATTATCGTCTTCACTTATATTGTCTCTTGGTAAACCAAAAGTGACAATAGACCTAAGTGGTATTTTTACGTTCATTGTTTTTGTGTAAGGGGTAAACTCAGGATAATACTTCTTTATGGATTTTGAATAGTAAGAATTTGGCTCTTCTAGATGTAGTGAATATAGATTATTGCCTAAAGGGGTTAATTTAAATATTGGAGACTCATTTGGTTTAAAAGTGGTGGTGATTGTGCAGGTGCTTGTGTTGTATGTGCTGCTGTGTGAATATTCGGCCAGATAGTCTCTGGCTCGCTGAATGCACTTATCTTTGAGGTCATTATTGATTTTAATTGAGAGAGTTGCTTTAGTGTAACCAGTAGGAAGTAAGGTGTAGGTAAAATCTGGGTATTCTAAATAATCTATGTTTGCAGTATGTTCATGTGCGGCCGTGGTGGGTGCTAAGACTGTGCCTAATCCTAGTAGTGCTAGTGTCATGAGTGCACTAAATAAGCGGCGCATGAGTATCCTCGTTGATTATAGAAAGTCGGCTGTAGCAGCAGTATAGCTGCTACAGCCGAGTGTTAGTTGACTGCGGTGATGTCACCAGTCAAAGAAGCTATTATCGTTGTCGTAACTGCTGTCGCTGCAACTATCGTAACTATTGTCATCACTATAGTTGTAGTCGCCGCTGTCGCAATCGTAACTATTGTCGTCGTTGCTACTGTCGCTGTCGTAGCTGGTATCGTCGTCGCTAATGTCGCTGTCGTAGCTGGTATCGTCGTCGCTAATGTCGTAGTAGTTGCTAACGTCGTCACTGCCAGATAGCCAGTTCATGGGTGATGCATTAAATCTAGGCTGAGGTTTACCAACTGTAGCTTTTGGCTTTTGAGTCGCCGCGATCATGCCAAGCATACCTATTCCTGCTATGACTAAAATAATTACGGCAAGAGGAATGAACCTCGAATCCATATCTTGCTGTTCCTGGCTATAGCCGGAATTATCGTAAGACTGGCTACTGTAACTATTATCGCTGGTCGAATCGTCGTAAGACGGATCTCCATAGGTGTCATTGTTAGGGTCGTCGTAGGAGTGATCGCTATCGTAATTGTTGTAATAGCGGTTGTAGTAATTAGAACTTCCTGAACGAGAGTTAGAACGTCCCCACCAAGAGTTACGTCGTGAAGAAGAGCCAGAACCGCTGGAATTAGAGCCCCCAGAACTTGAGCGACGCGAGGAAGAACCAGAACCGCTGGAACTTGAACGGCGCGAGGAAGAACCAGAGGAACTGCGTCCGCTTGAACCTCCGCTGCTGCCTCCACGACCTGCCGGGAGCGCATTACGCCCCGTTGTGGCTGTGCGGGAAGTTGACTGACTGCCGCTCACTGAGCTGCTTGAGATTGGGGTAATAGAACTGCGAGCAACGCTGGCGCTAGCACTAGGAACACACAGGCATGCGGCTGCGATAGTGGCCAAAGCTAGCAAAGCATGTTTGCGAACTTGCGTATTTAATTTAGTGGTAAAAAGGGGTGGAAACATGCTCATGGCTATTCCTGAAGTAGTACTGATGTAGTTACAACTAGTTCCTAATCAGAATAACCGTTGCTCTAGAGGTGGTCATCGGGGAATTATCCCCGCCGCAACAGTTTTAGTCGCCTAACGAGGGAATACAAAGATAATCCAGCTAAGATAAAAAGTGCGATTTTCAGGTTCTTGTCTTTTTTGTAGTCATCGTCATCAGAGTAGCTGCTGTAACTAGAGCCTACGTGGCCTGAGCTAGAGTGTCGTCGCCCAGAGTTGTGATGTGAAGAGCCTGATCTGGAGTGCCCTGAGCTGTGCCCGCCACTGTGGCCACCGCCGTGACCGCCACCGTGACCACCGCCATGGCCGCCACCGTGACCACCTCGTGTAGGGACCCTGTTATGACCAATAGCTGTGGTTGTAACAGAAGCTGACTGGCTACCGCTTACTGAGCTGCTTGAGATTGGGGTAATAGAACTACGAGCAACGCTGGCACCAGCACTAGGAACACACAGGCATGCGGCTGCGACAGTAACCAAAGCCAGTAACATGTGCTTGCTATGTTGTGTATTTAATTTGGTCGCAAACATGGGTGAAAGCGCACTCACGGTTATTCCTGAAGTAGTACTGATGTAGTTAAAACTAGTTCCTAATCAGAATAACCGTCGCTCTAGAGGCAGTCATCGGGGAATTATCCCCGCCTCCACACCTAACTCACCGCCAGACTTTAAAGCTCTTTAGCGTCCAGGGATTTACCTAAGCGATACAGTCCTAAGCCTGCTGCCCCTGCAACTGACACGGCTAAAACTGTAAGCTTTGTAATCTCTGTCTCTGCTTCGTCGCTATAGGTTAGGCCGCCTTCGTCGTCGTCGTAGTCGCTGTAGCTAGAGCCTACGTAACCTGAGCGAAAGTGCCGCTGCTTAGAGCTACGATGCGAAGAACCTGATCTGGAGTGCCCTGAGCTGTGCCCGCCACTATGACCACCACCGTGACCACCGCCGTGACCACGCGTGGGGACCCAGTTACGACCAATAGCTGTGGTCGTAACAGAAGATGACTGGCCGCCAGCCACTAAGGGGAGTGAGCCAACGGCGGTGCGTGCAACGCTGGCACCGGCACTAGGGACGCACAGGCATACGGCTGCAGCAGTGACCAAGGCCAGTAAAGCGTGTTTGCGAAGTTGCATATTTAAATTATCTGTAGATATTTTCGCTCGAAAAATTATGGCAAGGCTTCGCTCACGCCTTTAGCTACGGTACCCAATACTACTAAACCTACTAATACAGCTAATATGATTAAAGCCGTGCGCTTTGAAAATTCGATTCCTAGTCCCTCGCTGTCGTCATAGCGGTGGTAATTGTAGTAGTCGTCGTAGTCGTCATAGTAATAGTTGTTATAGTAATTGTTGCCGTAGCGGTTGTAGTAATTAGAACTGCCTGAGCGCGAGTTTGAATAACCCTGCGAGTTGGAATTACCTGAATAAGAATCAGAGTAACCCTGAGATCCTGAATTGCTTGAGTAAGGATCAGAATAGCCGCGTGAGCTGGAGCTACCAGAACTAGACCCTGAGTAGCCCTGAGAATTTGAGTTGCCGGAGTAGCCTTGTGAACTGGAGTTACCGGAGTACCCCTGTGAACTGGAGCTGCCAGAGTTGGATCCTGAATATCCACGCGAGTTGGAATTTCCAGAGTAACTACGGGAGTTAGAGCCCCTGGAGTTGGAGCTACCTGAGCGCGAGCCGCTAGAGCGAGAGCTGGAGCGCCCAGAACTGGAACTGCGACGTGAAGACCCTGAACTGGAACTTTTTGAGCTATGACGTGAAGAACTTCTGGAGCTAGAGCGTCCGGAACTTGAACTTCCAGAGTGCGAGCTGCTAGAGCGAGAGCTGGAACGCCCAGAACTCGAACTACGACGTGAAGAAGAACTAGAGGAACTGCGCCCGCTTGAACCTCCACTGCTGCCCCCACGGCGTGCCGGAGCCACGCTACGGCCAATTGCTGTGGTTAAGCTAGAACTTGACTGGCTACTGCTTACTGAGCCGCTTGAAATTGAGCTGACAGCAGTGCGTACAACGCTGGCACCGGCGCTAGGCACACACAGGCACACGGCTGCAGCAGTGGCCAAAGCTAGCAAAGCGTGTTTGCGAAGCGGCGTATTTAATTTAGCTGCAGAGATGGGCAAAAATGTGCTCACGGCTATTCCTGAGGTAGTAGTGATTTAGTTAGAGGTCGTGCCTGAGCAGATAGCCAGGCTCAACCTAACTGTCAGTGGCTACACGCGCGGCGGGTAATTCGGGTAACCAGGCGACGGCATAACCGCTTTGGTTGCCTTGTTTTTACGCGCAATAAGAACCGCGCACAACACTGCAGCAATTACCCCAATCGCAACAACGGCTACCAACACATACATGACAGTGTTGTCTTTAGTGGAAGAAGTAGACTGCGCTGCGTTAGTAGTGAGTGCTGGTGTAGCAGACTCAGTTGTAGCATAGCTGCTTGCGCTAGGGGTAGGTGCTGGGGAGTCGCCCCCATATACACGGAAGTAGGTAGCAGCGCTAGCATCTAGCTTTACGCTCCCCGAAACCTCTACATTCGGGGTAGAGGTAGCCCAGTCATATTCGATAAAGGTGTTGTTAAGGATTGGACGCGTATAGTCATAGGTTTTGGTGTCTAGACTAGATCCTTGCGGCAGGCTTAGCGTCACATATTTAGTGGTAAGCGTGTAGTCTGGGAAATACTTTTTAGCAGTTTCCAGATACTGCACATCTAGGCTCTTAAAAGACAAAGAGTACTTATCGTCACCCAGCGGAGTTAACTTAATTGCTTGCGAGTCGCTGGGTAAAATTTCCCGGGTAATAGTGCAGAAAGTCTGGTCTTGCTCCTGGCCATACTCAACTTGGAAAAGACTCGCAGTGTTAGTTTTAGTGCAGTTTTCTTTGGTTACGCCAGAGCCGATCACCTGCACACCTTCTAGGGTGTAACCGTCAGGGAACAGCTTGTAAACGTAGGCGACGGTTAGCTCCGTATCTGCTGCAGATGTGGCTGGCATCAAAGCTGCACATGTGCCTAATAAGCTAAGCGCCATTAGCGCATTGAGTATACGACGCATCATTGCTCATCCTCATTGAGTTACTGCAAACAACTGTGAGTGCAGTATATTTTATTAACGGCACAGGGCTGGCGGGTATTAAGTCTCAAATACTCCGCCAGCCCTGCTAGAACACTTTACTTAGTGTTCCAACCATAATCCTTGGGATCATAGTTCTGCCAACCATTATTCTGGTTGTAGTTATTGTTTTGGCCGTAACCATTTTGTGAGTAGCCGTTTTCATTGTAACTACCCGCGTTATAGCCATCTTGGCCGTAGTTACCTTGACTGTAACCACTCTGGTCGTAGCCACTAGAGGCGTAACCGTTTTGACCATCGTAACTGCCGGCGTCGTAGTTACTGGTGCCATAGTTACCGCCACCATAGCTGCCCTGCCCATAGCTACCAGCACCGTATCCGCCCTGATCGTAACCGGTTTGTCCGTAACCAGTCTGGCCGTAGCTACCCGCAGAGTAATTTCCGTCAGAGTAGCCTCCCGCCGAGTATCCTCCGGGAGAGTAGCCCCCGGGAGAGTAACCTCCTGCAGAATATCCACCCGCGTTATAGCCGCCATCAGGCGAATAGCCATTAGGGTCATAGCCGCCCGGTCCGTTGCCGTAAGGAGCGTATTGGTCCTGCGCATAGGCGTTTTGGCGAGCACGCCAGATAAATACAAAGACGAAAATGAGCACCACTGCCAATAATGCAAACATGATCATGGCCGTGCGATCAGTCATGGTCGAGTTTGAGCTTCGGGATCCGTGGTGGTGATGGTAGTAGTGGTAACGCGTGCGATAGCCTGAACGATAGCCTGAACGCCTGCGAGAAGAGCGGCTTCTGCCGCCTCGGCCCCTGCCGCCGCCACGACGGGCCTGAATGTTGGAACGCCCGGTTGAATTATCGACGCGTTCGCCTACCCCGGTAGAGACCCCAGCCTCCCCGGTAGAGAGCCCAGTCTCCCCGGTAGAGAGCCCAGCCTCGCTCAACCCGTTAGCAACTAGCTGGCTAGAAACTAACTGGGTTGAGCTAACTGCGGCACTTGGAGCATCAGTGAAACTGCGCGCGACAGCTGCATCTGCGCTTGGAACGCACAGACATGCGGCCGCAGCTACAGACAGTGCTAGCAGCGTGCGTTTACGTAGCGGCTTGCGGCTTTTAGCTGCAGCTGCGCGCGCATTCATATTCACTGTGAATCCTGGTTTTAGTTGTTCTGGTTGAAACTCGGGTACTGGCGAGTGGGAGCCAGACCCTCATCCTGTCCCAAACGGATAGTGGGGTAGTAGTCCTCAGCATCGCCAGAGTCGCCACCGGCTGCTGGCGCGGCGTCGTAATCCTGCGGCTGAGCAGGGGTTACCTGCGGGGGCAGGACGACGTCGTCGGCAGCTGAGCTGGAAGGAGCCGACTGGGCGGGGCTTACGGGCTGAGCCGGGCTGGCGGCAGCGTACTGGCCAGCAAAGGGGCTGCCGGCCGCAGCGGACTGGGCCGAGGGGGCCGCCGCGTATCCCGCTGACGGAGCTGACGGGCTCGGGGACTGATAGCCACCCTGAGGTGCATTGCCCTGAGGCACGTTGTTCTGGGGGGCGCCACCTTGAGCAGCACCGGGGCCACCCTGGTAACCGCCTTGCGGGTAGTTGGGAGCCCCTGCGGGAGCATTGCCGCCGTAGTTAGGACCACCGGCAGGGCCGTTGGGAGCGCCATAGTTGGGGCCACCACCCATGCCACCAGCGGGGGCGCCGGGGCCAGCAGGACCACCAAAGTTATTGGGTCCGTAGCCGGGGCCAGCAGGGCCGCCAGGACGTCCAGGACCACCGAATCCACCAGGACCATTGGGGCCAAAGCCGGTGCCAGGAGCGCCCGGGTAGGGGCCGAAGTTAGCCTGGTTGTTCTTCTTGCCGTTCTTCTTGACCACCAGCACGGTGGCGACAACGCCGATAACCGCAATCACGGCCACAACAGCGGCAACGATGTAAAGAGTGGTGTTGTCGTCGTCGTCAGAGCTGGAGCTAGAGCTGCTGGAGGTCTGCGCAGTTGAGGTGGCACTAGGCGCGGGGGTGGCACCCTTCTGATCGCTGGTAGGCGAGTCGCTGGGGGCGGGGGAAGTGGTGGAGTTGTTAGAGCCGCCAGAGCCGCCGGAGTTGCCGTTCAGATCGCCGATACCAAGGTCGCCGTCGCTGCTGGAGCCGCCGCCACCGTTGGAGCCGCCGCCACCGCTAGAACCGTTGAAGTTGACGGTACCTGAAGCTTCAGGAGTATAAGTGCTTGTATCCCAGCCGTAGACATCACTGCTAGCGGTGCCTGCTGTTTGAGCTCCATCAGCCGTAACGTTCGAGCCCTTGGGGACCGCGAGCATGGTTCCTACTAGCTTGATATCCAAGCCACTTTTGCCTTCTACGATGCTTTTAAGAGCGTATGAATAGCCCTTAAACTTAAAGTCGTAAGAGCTGGAAGTCTTATTGGTGACAGTGACCCCTAGAGGCCGCGAAGTAGAACTGTAGGTCTTGTAAATTAAGCACGTAGAGCCTGAGGATTTGGGCGAAAAGTATGCTTGGTAGTCGCCGCTAGCCTGGCAATCAGATTTACTCAATGACCCAGTCTCATCGTAGACCATTATGCCCTGGTTGATGCTTCCCTTCTTGTCCATTATGGTGATGGCATAGCCCTCATAACTGTCTGCCGCAGTTGCTGCAGGGGCAAGTAAGCAGGCAAGTATGAGTGCCAATACTCCTGTTAATGCTGACAATCTTGCGCGCATCTGTGTGTCCTCTTCTGTATGCCGCAGGTGCGGCTAGTAAAGCTGGGCCTGGTCTTATAGATCTCTATATAGATCGGGCCCAGCTCTATCCTAGTGTCGTAGGGCTAAAAATATCTTGAGTTTTCTTGGGGGATAACTCCCCTTAGTGGTTTGCGCCGGTCCCGTTACCAGGCCCGTAAGGGGCCGACGGCGGCTGGTTTCCGGGGTTGTAAGGGGCCTGGTTGCTTGGCGCTGAGGGTGCCGACGGCGGCTGGTAGTTGGAGGTTGATGGTGTCGACGGCGGCTGGTAAGACTGCTGCTGGCCTGAGGAAGGCTGGGGCCTGTAACCGCCTGGATAACCGCCCTGAGGTGCGCCAAAACCTGCGCCCTGAGCGCCTGGGCCAGTGCCGGGAGCACCCGGGCCAGTTGGGCCAAAGCCTGCGCCAGGACCACCCGGGCCACCTGGGTAAGCTCCTGGGTAAGGGCCGGGATAAGTGGGGCCAGTAGGCTGCTTCTTCTTGTTTACAAGCACAATTGCAGTGATTGCGCCGGCTGCGAGTACCACTACAGCAACGCCGATTCCAATGTACAAAGCAGTGTTGGAATCTGATGATTTGTTGCTAGCCAACGCGGTGGCGGTGGCACTAGGAGTAGCCGATTCGCTGGTGGGGCTGGGGGTGGCTGACTCAGTGGTGGGTGTGGGAGTGGGCGATTCGCTTTCAGAAGGATCACTATTCCCCGTGATGTATTGTGCTGCAGAAGCATCTAAGGTAGTGGTCCCCTTGACATAAATAGAGGTGCTTACATCATCCCACCTATAAATATCGTATTTATCATTACTATCGTTTGTTGCCTTTTCTACTCCGGATGAGAAGGTGGTGCCTTTAGGCATACCAAGGCTGATGCTTGTGAAGTTTAGTGTGCGGCCAGAAAACAGACTTTCAGCTTCTGACTTGAGTGAGGAAAAAGACAGGGCAGTGAACCTAAAGGAATACTTGTTATCTCCCAGCGGAGTTAATTGAATCGATAGCGCCCCATAAAGTTTTTCTGGCTTATATTGATAACCAACCGTGCAAGTACCGTCGCTTTCATCATAAAGTGGCTGATATGTTGAGGACTTACAATCCTCAGCGGTGGCGCCTGAAACAGAGATTCCCTCTAGGAATGTGCCGTCTGATTTCATGCCGGCTATATACTCTGCCTCCAGCTCTTCTGCGGCGGCAGTGGGTGCAATCGCGCCTGCGACGGCCAGTGTTAAGAGTGCCATTAATGCTGTCAGTTTGCGACGCATAATGTTCCCTCCTCGGATGATTGATTATTTAGAGCATAGCGCACAATGCAGCTAGCTTTTTAGGCCTGTGGATAGTTTGGCCCTGATCCATAAGGCGGCTGCCCCTGGCCAGGCTGATACGGTTGCTGAGGCGCTCCAGGAGTCAGTGGTGCTCTCATGCTAGGCCTACTTGCGGCAGGATAGGGGGTGTAGCTGGGGGTTGCGCTCTGCTTCTTCTTAATAATTACGACGGCGGCAATTGCGATCGCTGCAATTACTACTGCCGCAATGGTGATACCTGCATACAAGCCAGTGTTGGAACCTGAATCATTAGCCGGAGCTGTGGCGCTAGTGCTCTGAGTGGGCATGGCTGAAGTGGCAGTGGTGGGGGTTGAAGATTCTGTTGTTGTGCTGGGAGTAGGCGTGGGTGAGGAAGTGCCAGCCGCTAAGTAGCCTGCCACAGAAGCATCGAGGGTGGTGGTGCCCTTCACTGACATTAACGGACTGTATTCGGTCCAGCGATAGGAGTCAGTGTCTGTAGCATCTAATTTTGTAGCATTGCCTTTGCCATTGGTGATAACACTACCTACAGGTAGAGATAAAGTGATCTTGGTGATATTGATGTTATGGCCCAGATATACCTGGCGAGCAGCCGCTTCATAGTCGCTGACAGAAAGAGTGCTGAACTCAAATGAATAGCTAGTACCACCATTTGAGGTCAGCTTAAGTGTAAAAGCTTTGGTGATCCGCTCGCCTTTAAAAGACAGTCCAAGCAAACAAGCGTTACGTTTAGCGTCATAAACGGGCTTGTATGTCGTTGATTGGCAGCTTTCTTCAGTTACTCCCATAACGGCAATGAATTCCGTGATTGTGCCGTCGCTAGAAAGCTGGGTTACATATGATCCCTCGTATTCCTGTGCGGTGGCGGTAGGTGCGATCATACCGGCGCCTGCCAGCATTAAAAGCGCCATTAAAGCTGTCAATTTACGACGCATGTCATTTCCTTCCCTGGTAGTGACTATTTTGTTGCCTGGTTGCCGATACTTAGCTGCGTGGATAATTGGGTCCGCTGCCGTAAGGTGGCTGCTCTCTGCCTACGAAAGCTTGTCCGTTATGGGATGAGCCTGGATAGGAGTGTGGATTATTGGGTCCACCAGAGGAGGGGTATCGAGGTGTGGCGGGCTTTTTGCGCCTCTTGGAAAGCAGAACAGTTGCCATGATCCCAATCGTGGCAACTAGGCCGCCAACAATTATGGCAAGTAAGAGACTGTTGTCGTCTTGCTTAGAGGTTTTCTTGACATTCAGTGCGGTAGGAGCAGCTGAAACTGGGGGAGCTGACGAAGCCTTACCAGAGCGCTTGGTCAGGTCAGTGGTGGTATCGGCGGTAGCAGACGGGGTGCTTTGTGGACTTGCGCCAGAGTTGATCGTAGGGGCGCCATCTGCAGAGGCGGCCAGTTCCATGGTTCCTGTTACGCTAGCTGCACCGGTTTCAGTAGTGCTCCCATTCCAAGTGTAGTAAGCATATTTATTGTCTTTGCTTTCCACAGGGGAAAGTGTTTTAGTGGCGACTTTTGCCCTTAGTGGAATGGCGAGTACGGTACTAGTAACGTTAAGGTCGTTTACATTTACCTCAAGCCCGGCTGCGATTTTAACGCGCATGGAAACCGAGTTTGGTATAAACATGAAATTGATATTATTTTTTGAACCATTGGGAGTTCTTAACAGGGCTGCAAGGTATTCGTTCTCATCGTAGTATTGGTAAAACATGCATTCGTTTTTGCTGCCTGATTGGCTGAAGTCGGCAGTGTAATCATCAATATCGTCGCAATTGGAGTCATTAATAGCGCCGTCAGTGCTGCTAAGAGATATTGCCTCGTAGGCAGTGCCGTCTTTTTCGAGAATGTAGATAAGTTTGGCGGTAATGCTACCTGCGGCGACAGCACTAGGTGCACATATGGCTCCAGCCATTAATGTGATAAAAGCTAGCGTGGTTGCGAGCGTACGTTTCACTGCTTCTCCTTGAGTGTGTCGCTTAGGGGGAGCTGTCTTAACCGTATCAGGCTTGGTGACCAGGTTCCTTAGGGGTGCCAATTCTGAGGAGTTGGGTAGCCTTGTTGGGGTTGGTTGCCTGTGTAGCCCTGACTGTTATAAGGACTGGAAGGTATTGAAGAGGGGTACTTAGCTGTGGGTTGCCTGCGTTTTTGCGTCAATAAAATCGTAATTACAATACCTGCTGTAGCCACTGCGGCAGTGATACCTAGTGCAATATAAAGAGTGGTATTGGAATCCTTGTGTTTTACGGCCAGTGGGGTGGGAGTGATAGCGACTCCAGCGCTCTGGGAAGTAGTAGGACTAGAACTGCCGCTAGGGGTGTCAGTGGAGTTAGACAGAGGCATAGTTCCTATTAGGCGGATATCTGTGCGATCTTTGTCCGTGTTCCAAGTGTAGTAAACATGCTTATCGCCTTTAGTTATGGTGGGAGATGTGGTTTGCGTATTGGTGACGGTTGCGGTTAATGGAAGCGCAACGACAATTCTGACTACGTTTAAATCTGTTGCATTAGCGATGCTTAGTGATTTTGCGATAGTGTCTCTCATCGAATAAGTAACGGGAGTAAAGTCAAACTCAAGATTATTGCCAGAAGTTTTCTTTATCCAGGATTTACCGTTTTGGTCTTTGCTGTACTTTTGGGTAAACAGGCACTGATTGTTACCATCTTTTTGACGAAAGTTGGTTTGATAATTGTCAGTATCTTTGCAATTTGACTGATTTATGGTGTTATCGCTGCTAGAAACAATCAGACCTTCATAGGTGTCACCATTGCTTTGAAGTACAAACATCAGTGAGGTTTCAATGCTTGTGGCAGCTGCAGTGATGGGGGCAAATAGTGTAATGGCCATTAGTATGGGAATAGCTAGTGAGATTGCTAGTGCACGTTTCATGGTTTTCTCATTGAATATTGCCATTGTGTTGGCTAGTGTCCACCCTGGTGGTGCTGCAAAGAAGACTGTGAGCTTGTGTGAGGTTGTGGCTCTGGAGTTTGCGGGAATGGGTGGCTAGCTTGCTGTGGGTGTGGACCTGAGTGGGTTTGGCCGTTATAAACCCTGGTGGAGGCTGCAAAGTAGACGGTAGGACTTGGCTCTTTACGTTTCTGCACTAGTAAAACGGTGGTTACTACGCTCGTCAGGGCCACTACCGAAACCACACCTAGTACCACGTAAAGCGCAGTATTGGAATCGCTAGGCTTGTGGCTGACAGCTAGCACAGTAGTGTTATTGCCAGATGGATTATCGCTGTTGAGTCCGTTGCCTTCCGGGGCAGGGGCGATAGATGGACTGACGGTAGTGCTAGAAAACGGTATGGTTCCTTTCAGTTCTGCAGTTGAATCAACAGCTGTGTTACCGTTCCAGGTGTAGTAGATGTTTTTGCTACCCTTGGCTACCTTTGGGGATAGTGTTTCTCTGGTGACAGTTGCATTTAAGGGCAGCGCAGCCACCGTATAAACCACATTCAGGTCATTAGTTTTCTTCAGCCCCAGAGCATCTGCAACTTCGATTCGCATAGAAACTGAAAGGCTCATGAAGTTAAATTCAAGCTTGTCATCTACACGGTGTGTAGACCAGGCGGGGCCATTCTCATCTCTATCATAGTGTTTACGGAAAACGCATTCGTTTTTACCATCTGACTGATTAAATTCCGCAGTGTACGTTTTGGTGTTTTTGCAGTTGGAAGAGTTTATGGTGTTATCTTTACTGTAGACGGCAGTTACTTCCTCGCTACTGCCATCGTAGTTGAGTATGAACAATAATGTGGTTTCAATATTTCCGGAAGCCGTGGCGGTGGGAGTGACAAGAGCTGTGGCAGCCAATGTGATAAAAGCTAGCGCGGTTGCTAATGCGTGTTTCACGACTTCCTCCTTGAATGTGTTGCAAATACTAGGGGTGTTGGCCAGCCATTAAAATGGCTGGCCAACACTTTAGCCCTGGCAAGGGTCAGTTACGGTTTTGCGGGTAGTTTGGGTTAGCGCCATAAGGTGGCTGTCCCGGTCGCGGCTGATTCGCTTGAGGCTGCTGTGGGCCGGGATAGCCCTGTTGTTGGGCGCCTGGGTAACCCTGTGGCTGCTGTGGTCCCCGATAGCCTTGCTGAGCCTGTGGACCGGGGTAAGGACCGTTATAAGGCATAGTCGGAGAAACTGGTGGGTAGAACCCGGGGGCAGGGGCAGAGCTCTTACGCTTCTTTACCAGTACAACAGTAACTACAACACCAATTAAAGCAGCTGCAGCTGCAATGCCTAGCACTACATATAGCGTGGTATTGGAGTCGTTAGAGTTGTGTTTTGCGGCTAATGCGGTAGCGGTAGCGCTGGGGGTATCTGAAGGAGTAGCAGTGAAAACCGGGGCAGGTGTATTGGTGGAACTGCTAGTCGGGCTGCTAGTAGGATCGCTAGTCGGGCTGCTGGTGGCGCCAGAAAGCGGCAAAGTACCTTTTAAGCTTGCGCTTGAGTTAGTGGCATCAGAGCCTTCCCAAGTGTAGTAAACAAATTTGTCACTCTTATCTACAGTTGGCGACAGGCTCTGATCGGTAACGGTTGCGTTCAGGGGTACTGCCGCCCCGCTAGAAATAACGTTTAGATCGCTATAGTAGATGCCTAAAGCTTCTGAAACATCGCTGCGAATAAAAGAGGTAAGATTTAAGAAGTTAAACTTAAGGCTGTCTCCACTTTGGTAAACTATCCAATTGGCGACGTAGCTATCTTTTTCGTAATGTTTAGCGAAAATGCACTGATTTTTACCGTCCTTTTGGGTAAATTTTGAGATATAATCTTTAGTGTCTTTGCAATTTGAGGAATTGATAACGTCCTCGCTGCCGTAAACTGCGGCTAACTCATCAAAGGTGCCGTCATCATTAAGCGCAAATAATAATTTAGTCTCAACTTTTCCGGCAGCGGTGGCTGCCGGGGTTAACAATGCCCCAGCCACTAGCGTGAGAAAAGCTAGCGCTATGGCGAGTAGACGTTTCATTGCTCTCTCCTTGAACAAGTAATTGCTAAAGCTTGTGGGTGGAATTCAAGTCAGTCTGGCTATCCTTACCAGGGTGGCTGCTGACTTGAGTTTGCCTCCCTGAATGGCCCGGTTGTGTAGAAGCCTGATTGTCTGTAAAGCTTCGTGGTTGGTTTGAATTGGTCTGGTAGGTCTGTGGCTGCGTGCTAGAGCTACTTCGATCATCATAGAGTGTAGCAGCAGAAAGTGGCGTATATGCAGAAGTAGAGTTTTTGCTTATCCGGGCCAATAAGAAGGTTCCTACGATTATAACAATAGAGACTATAGCGGCGACTATTAAAAATTCATTAAGTACGCCATTAAAATCGCCAGAGTTGGATATTGATGTAGCTGCAGACTTATTGGTGCCTGGTGCAGATTTAATGGTGGGTCTGCCAGTGGTAGGCCTGTCCGCAGTGGGGCTGGTAGTGGCTGCGCTACTGGTAGTGCCACGGCTGGTTTGAGAACTAGCTGTGCTGAAAGGTGTAGGCGTGTGGCTGGGTTTGTTGGTCTGGCTGGGAGTGGAGGTAGTGGGCCTGCCAGTAGGGTCGTAAGGTGAGTATGAAAAGCTGCCTGTCAGTTCTATATCCGCGCTAGTAGCTGTAGTGTCATACCAGATGTAGTAGCTATACTTACCAACTTCCTTAGATGGCGACAAGGTTTGAGAGGTAATGGTTGCATCTGTAGGAAGCTGCACTATGGTAAACCTGACGTTTAAATCAGATTGATTAATATTTAACGTATTTACAATTCTGTCTAGTGAATAATAGAACTCGTTGAAAAACCTAAAGTTGATACTGTTGCCTTCTCGGGATACTGACCAGTTAGGGGCAGATTCACCTTTTTTGTAATATTTAATGAAGATGCATCTATTTTCTTTGCCTATGCGAGCAAACCTTACGATATCTGTTTCAGTGCCTTTGCAGTTATCGGCGTTAATGGTGTTATCGTTGCTGGAGACATTAATTAATTCTTTAATGCTACCGTCAGAGTTAAGTGTGAACCAGAGTTCAGTTTTAAAACCTTCGTCAGCCGTAGCGGCAGGAGCAAAGAGGGCTCCAGCCGCCAAGGTAATAAAGGTCAATAAGATTGTCAGTGCGCGTTTCAATGCTTGCTCCTTTAATCGCTAGAGCCCGCAGGCGGCATTTGCCAGGCTGGCTCTTCTGCGGGGTAAGCGTGGGCGACGCCGTCGGTAGAAACTAGGCGAGTCTGGTTACCTTCCGGGGTGGCTAGTTCATGGGCTAGCTGGACATTCTGATTCGGGTGCGAAAGCGTGGCTAAATCTCCCGAATCTGGCTGGCTGGGCACCCCATAACGCTGCGGATAAACCTCGTTAACCGGCTGAGCAGTGAGCGGCAGGCCAGCTGGGGCTGTGGGTGCCAGCGACGGCGTCGGGGCAATGTAGGGGCGGTAACTAAGTGCGGGGGCCGACGACGCTGAAGCCATTGCTTGCGGAAAGCCTGGTGCTCCAAGTGCGGGGGCCGACGACGCTGAAGCCATTGCTTGCGGGAAACCTGGCGCGCCGAGCACAGGGGCCGACGGCGCTGAGGGCATCTGCGGGAAACCTGGCGCCCCCAAAGGCTGGGCTAACTTAGTGCGATTACGGCGCGTTTTGGCAACTGTCAGCGCTAATGCGATGCAAGACATCAGGGCTATACCAACCGCGACAATAGCGATGGTGAGCCAAATATTGTCGTCGCTGGCGGAATCGGCGGCTAAAGGGACAGCGCTCAGGGGAGCAGTCCCAGAGGTAGCCGTCAGAGGACTGGTAGCTAAAGGAGTAGCCGCCATAGCCGGCGAGGCCACACTAAGAGTCAAGAACGGCGCGGTTAATGCCATAAACGCGCCAGCATGCTTAAAGCGTGCAGCGATGCTGTGCATTTTTCCTCCTTGAAACTTAGTGGGCAGTGCCGGTCAACTTAGGGGCGGCGTCGGTGTTTTAGGCCTCGCTAGCCTCGGCGCCCGCAGCTTCCTGCTTACGGCGCTTTAGCAGCAAAAAGCCCAAGCCTGCGGCGCTGGCCACCACCAGGGCGCCAACCACCCACAGGGCAGTAACTATCCCACTGTCACCCTGCTTGGCAGCGGCCACCTGCGATTTTTCAGCGCCAGCTATAGTCGCGCGGTAGTCAGTAGCCTTGGCAGAGCTGCTAGCACTAGCAGAACCGGTGGCTGAGCCACTGGCCCCCGGCGTGGGCGCCGCGCTAGTGGCGCCGGCAGTGGGCTTAGCGCCGTCGGGAGCTTTGCTTTGCGAGCCAGAACCGTCAGCGCTACCAGAACCTCCCTGAGAACCGCCAGCCAACCAGCTTGAACCACCTGAAGTGCTAGTAGAGCTCGGGTTGCTTACGGTCGCAGTAAAGGTGTTTTGGTGGGTGGAATTGCGCCACTGCATGAAGTAGCCCTTGCCATCGCCGCCGGACTGGTTCACTTTGACGCCGTCGCTAGCGGAAGTAACCGTGGCATCATGCACGCTGACATTGCTGTTAATGGAGCTGACCTTAAGCGGTTTCAGAGCAGTTAGTAGCGCGTCAACACGGTTGTGACCGGTTAACTTATCGCCGTTGAGTGAATAAAACTCATGCCCCGCCTGCGCGCCGTAGGTGGCTGTGCCTGAGCAGTAGTTATAGCCCTCGTTTTCTTTAAAAACTGGGTTAATTTTTGCCTCAGTTTTCGGCATGGCGCTTTCTAGCGTGTCAGTGCAGCTTTGGGCGGTTAGCGTCTGGGTGTAATCGGCGATGCTAACCGTGTACATAATCTGCCCAGCTTTGGTAAATACCACCGACTCTTGCACTTTCGCCTCGCTAGGTGCAGCTAGTGCCGACGGCGCCAGAGTGCCGGCCCCTGTGGCCCCCGTGACCAGTAGCGCAGCAGCTACAAAACGAGTGAAAAAGCGTTTACGTACGGCAGTATTCATAACTTATCTCCTAATTAGCCGCCATAAGGCTGGTTATTCCAGCCGGTGGAGGGCTGTTGGTTGGGCTCGCTATCCGCGTCATAAATCTGGGTAGCGGCAGGGTCATAGTCCTGGGTGGGTGCCTGCACCGTCTCCTGCGAGAGGGCCTGGGTTGAGGCCGCAGCGGTGTCTTGTGCGTAGCGCGAGGTGGGGGCCATGGTGGTTTCCTGCGCATAGCCCGGGAACACCGACTGCTCAGCGCTTTGCCCATAGGTTTGTGCGGCGCCCTGGCCGTAGCCCTGAGGTGCCTGCCCGTAGCCTTGGGACTGGCCTTGCACGGCCGGTTGCCCGTAACTTTGCGCGGGCTGCTGCCCATAGCTCGGTGCACTCTGTTGCCCATAGCCCTGGGTAGCGGCGCCCTGTCCGTAGCCTTGGGGGGTGCTGGGGGCGTAAGGGGCCGACGCCGCCGATGGGGCATAGCCCGACGCCGCAGACTGTGCGTAGCCAGAGGCCGCCGACTGGGCATAGCTCGGGTTCGGGGCCTGAGCGGCGCTTGGCGCAGAGTACTGCGGGGCACTTTGTCCGTAGCCCTGCCCGGTCTGCTGGCCATAGTCCTGAGGTTGGCCATAACCGGAGGCGCCTGCTGGTGTGCCCTGACCGTAGTTCTGGGGAGCCTGGCCGTAACCGGGCTGCCCGTAGCCTTGCGTGGGCTGCTGCCCATAGCTCGGTGCACTCTGTTGCCCATAGCCCTGGGTCGCGGCGCCCTGCCCGTAGCCGGGTTGTCCATAGCCTTGGGGAGCGCTGGGGGCGTAAGGGGCCGACGCCGCCGAGGGAGCATAGCCTGAGGCTGCTGACTGTGCATAGCCCGACGCTGCAGACTGCGGATAGTTGGAAGAGGCCGCGCTCTGGGCGTAACCAGAGCTGGGCGCAGACTGCGTGGGGGCTTGGGCTGCAGAAGCTGCAGACTGCGGGTAAGCCGCCGACGCCGTCGAGCCGGCATAAGCAGCCGAAGCGGCACTAACGCCCTGAGTGCCCTGGACCCCCTGAGTGCCCTGAAGCTGGCCGGAAGTATTAAGAAGCTGCCCGGACGTATTAATCTGCCCGCTAGCCATCGTGGGCACATACCCACTGGTGTTATTGGGATAAGACCCCGAAGACTTAGCGCCCTTACGGGGCTTACGCAAAACCATCACGATCAGCGCCAGCAGCGCCAACAGCACCACAATGCCTACTCCTAAAGCGGCATACAGAGCAGTGGTGTTAGAGCCATCCTCACTCTCAGAGCCAGCAGCCGCCGCACTTTGCGTAGGGGCAGCAGTCTCTAAAGGATTCGCGTTAGAAGTGGGCGAGGCGCTAGCAGAAGGGCTATCTGATGGACTGTCTGAGGGGCTAGCAGTTTTATTGTCAGGCAGCAGAGAGAAAGGATCTTGCTTTTGGGTGCCATCATCCGAGGTCAAAGTGAATTCCATGGTCACCGCAGCAGAGGGGTTGCGCCAGTAAGCCATGTGCAAATTACGCTTGTTAAAAACCTCGTATTGAAGCTTGACGTTGCCCGGGGCGCTAATCACCTTGCCCTCAACGCCCACAATCAGAGCCCTAAAAGTAGCTGAGGAGATCCCCAGCGGCTTAGCGGAAACGTTGATGGTGGCCTGCGGGTCAACGGTGACAGTGGTCTTACCGTTTTGCCGTGAGAACTGCGAAGAGGCCTTATAGCTGGTGAAAGTCTGCAAAATAGAGCAGGTGGCACCCTTGTCTTTTTGTTCAAACTGGGTGATAAGCGTCTTGTCCTTGGTGGTGCCCTTGAAGCTCTCACACTGAGCTCTAGTCATGTTATTGCTGGGATCAACCACCATGATGTAGTCCTGCATCTTGTTGTTGTTTAGGACCACAAACACTTCAGCTATATATGGTTCGTCTGCTGCGCTCGCGGTGGGCCAAGCGGCTGTGGGCAGCCCTAGACCGGTAACCACTAAAGCTGTTACCGCCAGGATGTGTATAGCCTTACGCCACATAATCGCCTCCAGGTATGAGTTTCCAACCAGTCTAAACGCTAATCGTTAGAGATGTCTGAAAACTAAGCCTTTGGGCTAGGCTATGACCTGTGACTTAACGGTCGCTATGGGGATAAGTCTCCCTGAAAAAACGGCTACCGGTGTAGCCAACTTTCTGCAAAAATAGGACTAAACGCCTAAGCGCTCGAAGAGGAGTTGTAATGCTTTCAAACGACCAAATCACCCTGAGCCCCAATCCGCTGGTGCGTGCTTTGGGGAAGTTGCCCGCTGACTTCACCAAAGCGGACATCATCAGTTACATCGTTGACAATGATATTCACGCCCTAGAACTGCGCTACATTGGCGGCGACGGGCGCCTAAAGGTCCTAAACTTCGCCCTCCAGTCCGTGGCCCACCTGGACCGGATCTTAACCATGGGTGAGCGCGTGGACGGCTCCTCCCTGTTTAACTTTGTTGATGCCACCTCATCAGACCTATATGTGGTGCCCCAGCTGCGTAGCGCCTTCATGAACCCCTTCGCCGCTGAGCCCACCATCGACTTTTTGTGCTACTTCTACGACGTCGCTGGTAACCCCCTGGTCAGCTCACCTCAGCACGTGCTGCGCCGCGCCCAAACCGCCCTAGAGGCAGCTACCGGCAACCGCCTACAGGCCCTAGGTGAGCTGGAGTATTACCTGTTCTCCGACGTCGAGACCCTATTCCCGGTAGAAGAGCAGCGCGGTTACCACGAAGCTGCCCCCTTCTCTAAGTTCGCCGACGTGCGCACCGAAGCCCTCAAATACCTGACCCAAATGGGCTGCGCAGTTAAATACGCCCACGCCGAGGTGGGTAACTTTGTTGCCGACGGGCGCCAAATGATCCAGCAAGAAATCGAATTCCTGCCGGTAGATGCCTGCGACGCCGCCGACCAAATGACCCTAGCCAAGTGGGTAGTGCGCGAAGTAGCCCACCGTCACGGCATTGAGGTGTCCTACTCGCCCAAGATCGCCGTCGGCCAAGCCGGCTCGGGCATGCACTTCCACACCCGCCTGGTAGACCCGCAGGGCAACAACCTATTTAGCCAGGGCGCAGGCCTAACCGATACGGCCCGCAAGGTGATCGGGGGCTACCTCACCTTGGCCGCCTCCATCACCGCCTTTGGTAACACCGTGCCCACCTCCTTCCTGCGCCTAGTACCCCACCAGGAAGCCCCCACCGCCATCTGCTGGGGTGACCGCAACCGTTCAGTGCTGGTGCGTGTGCCGCTGGGTTGGAACAACCTTGATGACCGCATGTTCCGTGACGCCAACCCCAATGAGCCCCCGGTTGGCCAGGTTCCCAATGACCTGCAAACCGTGGAAATGCGCTCACCTGACGGATCTGCCGCCATCCACCTGCTGCTAGCGGCAATTGTTGTGGCCGCGCGAGTGGGCCTGACCGAGCCGGGAATGCTCGAATACGCCAATGAGCGCTATGTCTCAGGGGACGCTTCTAAGCTCGAAAACCTAGAACAGCTGCCCGCTTCCTGCTACGAATCCGCCCAGCGCCTACAGGCTCAGCGCGCCCTTTACGAGGCCGAAGGGGTCTTTCCGCCTAAGCTCATCGACGCCTGGGTGGCTTACCTTGAAGGCCTAGGGGATGAGAACTTGCGTGAAGATATCGCCACGGCGCGAGTACTAGTCGAAGATTTAGTGGAAACTTATTTACACGTCGGCTAAGTGGGTTGGGGCTTAAGTCTTATTAAGTCCTAGCAATAAAGCCAAAGCGGGGCGCTTCCAGACAAAAGGAGGCGCCCCGTCGTCGTAATCACACCATTAAAATATGAGATACCGTTTATAAAGTTGCAGTCACTCTGCTATGTTTACCTCCATTGCCGCTTTGGCAATTAAGTAACTTTAACGGAGGTGAACATGTCCGCTTTAACTACTCCCGAGCTATCTGAAGCAGGGGAGGAGCCTGAAACTGCCGCGAGCGCATCACTAGGTGGTGACGCTAAGGTGTCTGAACACGACAATCCAGGAACTGACCTTAAGCGTGGCCTGTCCGCCCGCCACATGCAGATGATTGCTATCGGTGGCGCAATTGGAACCGGCCTGTTTGTGGCCTCCGGCGCAACCGTTTCTACCGCAGGCCCGGGCGGCGCCCTGGTGGCCTATTCGGTAATTGGTTTAATGGTGCTGTTGCTGATGCAGTCACTGGGCGAAATGACTGCGCACATGCCCGTATCTGGTTCTTTCCAGACTTACGCCACGCGTTTTGTTAGCCCCTCCTTTGGTTTTGCCATGGGCTGGAACTACTGGTTTAACTGGGCCATTACGGTGGCCGCTGAGCTGGTGGCAGCCGGCATTGTGATGAGCTACTGGCTGCCCGATGTGCCCCACTGGGTGTGGGCGGCAGTGTTCTTGGCGCTGCTGACTGGTCTTAATGCGCTCTCTGCGCGCGCCTATGGTGAGGGTGAATTCTGGTTTGCCACCATCAAGGTGATTACCGTGCTGGTGTTTTTGGTGGCTGGCGTGGCCATGATCTTGGGGATTATGGGCGGTAACTCGCCTGGCTTTAGTAACTGGACTAAGGGAGATGCTCCCTTCCACGGCGGCTGGCTCTCGATTGTGTCAGTGTTTATGATTGCTGGTTTCTCTTTCCAGGGTACTGAGCTGGTTGGTGTGGCTGCGGGCGAGTCGCGTAACCCCCGCAGGGATGTGCCCCGGGCTATCAAGACCGTGTTCTGGCGGATCATGCTGTTCTACGTGGGCGCTATTGCGGTTATTGGTTTCCTGATTCCTTACACCGACCCCAACTTGCTGCGTAACGGTGAGACTGATGTGGCTTACTCGCCTTTCACCTTGGTGTTTGAGCGGGCGGGCGTGGCTGGCGCGGCTGCGGTGATGAATGCGGTTATTTTGACTGCGATTTTGTCTGCCGGTAACTCTGGCCTGTACGCCTCTACCCGTATGCTGCACTCGATGGCCCTTGATGGTCACGCCCCCAAGCTGTTCTCCCGGGTTAACCGGCGCGGCGTGCCGATCTACGCTATGGCAGTTACGGCTGCTGTGGGTGCGGTTGGTTTCGTGACCGCTATTGTGGGTGAGGGCGCTGCCTACACTTGGCTGCTTAACGTTTCTGGTCTTTCGGGCTTCATTGTGTGGCTGGGTATTTCCTGGTGCCACCTGCGTTTCCGCAGAGCCTATGTGCTGCAGGGCAATGACTTGTCGAAGCTGCCTTATAAGGCTCCGCTGTTCCCGTTTGGCCCGATGTTGGCTTTTGCTATGTGCTTGATTGTGTTGGTGGGGCAGAACTATGAGGCTCTGTTTAGGGGCCAGCTGTTCCAGATTGCGTCTAGCTACATTGGTTTGCCGGTGTTCTTGGCGATTTGGGGTATCCACAAGCTGGTTACCAAGGAGCCTAAGGTTGAGTTGGCTACCGCTGACGTCAGTGGCGTTGAGGTTGAGGCGTCCTGATAGCTTCCTGCTAGCTTTTTCCCGCCCGGTTTAGTCCGACGGCGTAGCGAGTGCCTGGTTGCGATTTTATGCAGCCAGGCACTCGTGTTTTTTTGGCGCCCCGGGCAGCGCTTGGGGCTGCGCTCATGTTTGCGCCCTGCGCCTGCGTTCACGGTCTGCGCTTGGGCCTGCGCTCGCGGCCCAGGGACTATTCCCAGCGGGCGCAGCTTTCACTGCGGGCAACTTCGATGGCCTTGTTGCGGTCCCAGCCGTTGCTGGCGCGGAATACGAGCTTGCGCGAGCTAGTGCATTGCCAGGCTGTTAAAACCACATCTGAACTGGAGCTGTCTGCGCTTGAGTTATCTGCACTGGAGGTTTTGGGGGCCTCGGTGGGGGAGATAGTGGTCAAGTTGGGCAGGTTCAAGCCCGTGGAGGGCTCGGGGCGGGGTGAGGATAGCGGCGTGGGTGTGGCGGTCCCTAGCGGCTTGCTGGTGGGCAGCGGAGCGGTGCTAGGTAGTGGCGTGATGCTCTGGGTGGGGCTGGGGGTGTTTTCAGGGCTCTGGGTAGCTTGGGTGGTGGTAACGACGACGGCGCTCGGCTGGTTTTGCTCGGAGGCTTGGTGGGCGTAGAAAAGGATGCCCCCAACCATGGCGAAGATACCCAGCACCGCGAAAGTCACCAGCGACACGCGCCAGGCTGAGCCCCAGGGCGTATACAAGCTAGCGTGGGTATTACCAAGCGTGTTTAGCTTGCTTTCGCGCAGAGAGGTGGCCTGGGGGGCGTTGTTGTGGGAGCTGGGGTGCTGGTGGTCAATCATTGGCTTACAGCTGTCGTCGGGGTCAGATACTAAGGCAGATATTACCCCGACCTGTGGCTTAGGTTAAGAAATCACAATGTTGTGAATAGGTAACAGATTCCAATCTGGAGCCTGGCAACAAAAGTTATTCGTTTTCTTCACGTTGGGCGAGGATACGTTCCGCCTCTTCATCAGGCAGCGGATCACCATTGTCGTCAAGCAGGCCGTTACGTTTCATGAACTGGTAACGCGAATCAATGAGACGAGGTAACGGAAACGGCAGAATATATAAGGCGCCAATAAAAATAAAGAACAGTGCAATGGACAAGGTGGAAACTATAACGAATTCGGGGGCTCCCGCCCTATGCGAGAGCATGCCGATTCCACCTACGGTACACGCAATGCTCATGCAGGGATACGTCATTGCCGCCATGTTTTTGGTCATACGCTCGCGTGAAATACTTCTCCCGAATTCTGCCACCCACGAATCAGTGTAGGTCTGCACCCACCATGTATAAATACCAAAAATGCCAAAAATCGTTATTACGATTTCTCCCCCCACACTATTCATACTTGTTACCTCCTACCCAAATAAAGCATCGCTTATATAAAAGGCTAGTGTTGCGTTAGAGATTGTGGCCATCGTGATTTATCCCCAAATACGCCTTTGACTAATACCGTCTTAACGGTTGATAGTCTGCTGTGCGCCCTCGCGCTATGAGGGCGCCTGCTCTGGGCAAGCTGGTAGCTTAGAAACCTAAAAAAAGGGGCGCCCGCCGTGCGGCGGGCGCCCCCTCTAGTTTGGTTTGGGCTGAGCTTTTGGTTTGAGCCGGCTTTGCCGGCCTGGTAGATGCTAGGCGCTAAGCTGCTTAGCTGCGCGCTTGTTACCTAGCAGGAACAGTGCCAAGCCAACCAGAGCCCAAGTGGCTAGCACGCTTAAGGCAAAGCCCATGCCGGCGCCGTCGAAGTAAGCAGTGGAGCGCAGGGCAGTGCCGGCAGCCCCAAGCGGCAGCAGCTGGCCGATGAACCCCCAGGGCTTAGGCAGCCAATACCAGCCAGTAGACATACCTGAAAGCGGATTGGCCACGAAGATCAGCAAGGCGGCCACGATGCCAATACCGGCGGTGCCAAATACGCGTTCCATGCCCAGCACCATCAGCGAGATAGAGGCCATGGCCAGGCTGAGCACGGCGGCGTTAGCCAGGTAGTTGCCGTTCAGGGCGCTAAAACCGTACTGGTCCAGGGCGGTAGCTGCGAAGCCGCCCATGATGGCCACGCCCAGCGCGGCGCTTAGGCGACGGTAGGGGCGATCCTTAATCAGGAAGGTGATTAGAGCTCCAGCAGACATACCTCCAAAGGTGATAGGCAGTGCCAGGGCAGCTACCCCCACCCCAGAAGGATCCTTGGCGCTCATGGGGGCCACGTCGGTGTAGGTAACTTTTTGGCCGGTGGCCGCCAGCTTGTCGCCCAGCTGGTGCATAAGCGTGCTGTAGGGGGTGCCGGCACCAGAGGCGGTGGTGATCTGCACGCCCTGCTTGGTTAGCGCAATGGCGCCAACAGCTTTGCGGTCTTTAACGGCCTGCTGGGCGCTGGTGGGGGAGTCATAGTTTTTAAGCTCGACGGCGCCCGGGTTGGCTTTTTCTGCCTGGGCGCTGAGCTGCTGGGTTACTGGCGCGGGAGCGCTTACCGCAATGGGTAGCTGGTGAGGGCCGGCGTTAATGAGGGGTGCCACGAAGGCGGCTAGCATTAGGCAAATCATGGTGGCGGCACCGATTACGATGGCGCACACCTTGCCCCAGGAGGTGGGGCGCGCGGTTTTGGTAGCCATGGGAAATCCTGTTCTATACAGTAAGTGGAGCGTTTTGTTCCGTATGTAAAAGGAGCATAGTGTTCCGGATATGCTGTTGGCAAGACGAGCTGGTGATTGCTGCGTCACGTTAAATTGCTTGAGCAAGCTAGGCTTATAGGTGATAAAGGAGGACTAATGCGCGCGGATGCTGCACAAAACCGGCGCGAGCTAATCGAAACCGCAGCCCAACTGTGGGCCAGTCGGGGCATGGAGGTGTCCATGCGTCAGATAGCTGGCGCTGCCGGGGTAGGGGTGGGCACGCTTTACCGCCACTTTCCCAGCCGTGATGACTTACTGGTAGCTGTGGTGCGCCAATACTGGCAGCGGGTGGGAGCACTGACAGATGACTATTTACAAGCCAGGGCCAATAACAAGCAGCTAGCTTGGGAAAACCTACTAATTAGCGTTTGTGACTTAGAGATAGGCGCCTTAATTGCCCAATTTGGGCCACTACTGACGCCAGATGTAGGCCATGAGCTGGAAGCTGATTTACGGCTCTCACGTGAACATATTAAAAGCGCCATTAACTGCGCCATTGCTGATGGTTTAGTACCTGCTGATACTTCACTGGAGCAGTTGTTTTTGGCGTTAGCTAAAATGTCTCGGCCGTTGCCAATCAATCCAAATATAAATGCTTCGGCACAAGCGATGGATATGCATGAGCATGTGCGCTGGATGGTGCATATCTTTGCCCAGGGCCTAGCCCAACAAGCCAAGCAGGCCTAAACCAACTGGCCGGGTCTAACTGGCAAGCTGGCCCAAAACGCAAGCTACCCCAAAAACGTAGGTTGGCCGGCCCTAAACCAGGTAAAAAACACTTCCAGGCAAAAGCAGGGGGGCGCCCGCCGCGCGGCGGGC
>ERZ773272.39-NODE-39-length-49855-cov-74.260884_pt1 | contig 49855 bp, 39 predicted proteins | sample MGYA00511891_ERZ773272 | MGnify/ENA primary metagenome ERZ773272 (study PRJEB29015, sample SAMEA2738150) | human oral metagenome | biome: human oral; feature: human-associated habitat; material: saliva | place: China | collected 2198 ...
ACAGGCCCTGCTGCGGCTTAGCCCAGTGAATCAGGTACAGGTCAACGTAGTCGGTGCCCAGCTTCTCCAGGGAAGCCTCGAACGCCTCAAAAGCGCTCTCGTAACCCTGGTCAGAGTTCCACAGCTTGGTGGTGAGGAAGATGTCCTCGCGAGCCACGTCGGAGTTAGCGATAGCGCGGCCCACGCCCGCCTCGTTGCCGTAGATAGCGGCGGTGTCGATGTGACGGTAGCCAATCTCCAGGGCGGTGCCCACAACCTTCTCGGCGACCTCGTCCTCAACCTGCCACACGCCGTAGCCCAGCTGCGGAATGGATCGGCCGTCGTGGAACTTTACGTTAGGTACGTTATAGCTCATGATGCTCCTTTGGAATCTATGGGGAGGCGGCGCCTCCGTAAGTAGTCCTACAAGGCTACGCCCCAGAGCCCCTGTTGAGAAGAGCCACAGCAGAATCGGGGGTGAATCTAGCCCGAGGCGTAACCAAGTGACGAAAAATGACGGGTGCCAGACATATCAGCAGACTCGAGGGCTACCGCTCAGGCTGGAAGGCGGCTATCGCTCGACGGCCGGTGCAAAGAGCTCACGCACGTCCTCAGCCGTCACCGACGCGGAGGCAAACTCGCCTTCACCGACCACCGCATCGAAGAGCGCGGCCTTCGACTCCTTGAGCTGCATGACCTTCTCCTCAATCGTGCCCTCGGCGACCAGACGGTAGACGTGCACCTCCTTGTCCTGGCCGATGCGGTGAATACGGTCCACCGCCTGCTGCTCGGCGGCGGGGTTCCACCACGGATCCATGATGAACACGTGGTCCGCCTCGGTTAGGTTCAGGCCGAAGCCGCCCGCCTTGAGCGAGATGAGGAACACCGGTTCCTTGCCGCTGGTGAACGCCTCGATGACCTCGGCGCGGTTGCGGGTCGAACCGTCCAGGTACAGGTGGCCGATGCCCTCCTCGCTCAGGCGTGCCGAAATGCTCTTGAGGTAGCCGGTGAACTGGCTGAACACCAGCACACGGTGGCCCTTCTCGAGCAGGTTGGGCAGCTGCTGAACCAGGTAGTCGCGCTTGACCGAGGACACCCCGGCGTAGGCTTCCGGGTCAATCAGCGCGGCATCAAGCGCCAGGCGGCGTAGCAGGGTCAGCGACTGGAAGATCGTGAAGCGGTTCTTGTCCATATCCTCCAGCAGGCCCAGCACCTTCTGACGTTCACGCTGCAGATGCGTGTCATAGATGCGGCGGTGACCGGGAGCCAGCGGCAGGTTCACGCGCGTATCGTTCTTCGCCGGAAGCTCCGCCGCCACCAGCTCCTTGGTGCGGCGTAGCATGAGCGGGCGGATGCGCCGGCGCAGACGAGCAGCCGTCGCCGCGGCGTGCGCCGGGTCCTCACCGGACTCCGCCGGGCGAGCGTACAGGTCACGGAACGCGCGGGCGGAAGGGAACAGACCGTCCGCCACAATTGCTAGCAGTGCCCACAGCTCCATGAGGTTGTTCTCAATGGGCGTGCCGGTCATCGCAATCTTGGCGCGGGCGGGCATCGCGCGGGCGATGGACCAGGCGCGGGTGCCCGTGTTTTTGACGAATTGCGCCTCGTCCAGCAGGAGTGCGCCCCAGCCTTCGGGGGCGGAGAGTTCGCCCGTGGATTCATCAACGGTGCGGCCCAGCGTGCGGGCGTAGCCGGTGTAGGCGTCCTCGTCCATGCGCAGCAACGTGTAGCTGGTCAGCACCAGGTGAGCCCCCGCGATGCGCTCAGCCAGCGGGGTTTTACCGGCGGTGGTTTCGGTGATGGTCACGACCTTCGCCTCGGGTAGGAATCGCTCAGCCTCCGCCGCCCAATTGGCGATGACGGAGGTCGGCGCGACCACGAGGAAAGGCGCGAACGGCTCGACGCTCTCACCGCGCCCGGCAGCATGTTCGGAGGCGGTACGTTCAGAGGCAGCACGCTCGGAGGCGGCACGATGCTCCTCGATCGCGTGGGCGAGCAGGGCGAGAGCCTGCACGGTTTTACCCAGACCCATATCGTCTGCGAGAATACCGCCCAGACGCTGCTCGTACAGGAAGGACAGCCATTGGAAACCCTCCACCTGGTAGGGGCGTAGGGTCGCCTGCAGGCCGGTGGGCACCGGGCGCTGAGCAATCACCTGACGGGAAGCCTTCTGGGGCGCGGGGGAACCATGAGCACCCTTGTCAGATGCTTCTTCAGCACCCTTTTCGGCGCTCTCTTCGGCATCCTCCAGGCCCTCAACCAGCTCCAGCAGCGAACGCACCTGAGCGTCCCACCGCGCGGTCGTATGCACGCTCGCCGCCAGCGACTCCAGCTCAGAGAATAGCCCCGCCTGGTGACGGTTAATGCGCAGCTCACCGCCCGCATCGTCGAGTTCGCGAGCCTCCGCGATGAGGGTGCGCAGGGTCTTAAACTCGGGTCGACGCAGCGAGAAGTAGGTGCCGTTACCGAGCAGAATACGGTCCGCCCCGCGATCTAGCGCCTCAAAAATCTGCGCGAACGGCACGGTCCAGTTATTGACCTTCACAGCAATACCCAGGCCGAACCAGTCGCGAGAATTGCCCTCGCTCACGGTAATCTCAATGAGCGCGTCGGTTGCCTCCACGAACTGCGGCGGAGTGCCGTTAAAACGCACCTGAACAGCGGAAACACGGCGAAGCTTCGGCAGAATCGCGCTGAGCAGCTCGCGGGTCTCCCAGCCTTCGATGCGGCGCTCCTCCAGCCCGGAAAGCGTCGGGTGGGCGGCAAGAATAGCGCGCACCGAACGCAGTACGCGCGCCTCAAAACGCTCATCGCGAACCTCGCCGCCCTCTTCACCGGGGTAGCCGAAAACGGGCAGGGAGTACACATCGGAGCCGGTCGCAGGATTCTGGGTGCTCGCCTCCTTAGCGCTCGCCTCATCAGTGCTGTCCTCCGCGAAGGGGTTCAGAGGGTACTCCCAATGCCAGCTCAGCTGCGCGTCGTGGCGTACTTGCTCGTCAAAGCTGATGTTAAGCACCAGATGCGGCGGCTTCACGCGCGGCAGCGCCAGCGCCGGATCGGGGGTCAGCGAGGGAACGGAGCGGCTGAGCGCGGGCAGGTATTCCTTCTGGAACGTGGCGCGTTCCGCGGCGGGAATGTGCACGGTTCCGGCGCTAATGAGCGATTCGGAGGCGGCATCGAGCGGCTCAACCAGGGGGATAAGCGCCAGCTCCACGCCCTCGGGCAGTTCGGGCACGGCGGGGGAGTAGCGCACCTGTTCACCCTGCGCCGGGTTGAGGGTCGGGGCAGAGGGCTCGGCAGGTACCTCCCGCGCGTCCTTTGGGGCAGTCTTGTGCACGAAAGATTCGCGGCCTACTTCATCCAGCGCGCCGGGGCGCGCGGTCTTCCAGTGCACCGCCTTTGCCGCCTGCTCGTACTCCTGCTGAGCGAGCCCGCCCAGGGCAAAGAAGCCGGTACGCGGGGTGCCGATGGGGTGGCAGTGCGCGGCGGGCAGCCAGAGCTGGCGCAGTAATTCGCCTTCGCGTCCTTCCCAGCTGAGCGCGGCTTGAAGCTGCAGGCCGGCGCCTTCTCCGGGTGTATCTTCTGCGGCGGCGGCGTGCAGGCGCACCTGTGCGGGGCTCAGCACGGCGTAGTTCACCTCGCGACCGTTGACGAGCAGAGGCAGGCCAATATCTTCCGCGCGGGCGAGTACATCCCAGAGCAGAGTGGAGGCAGAAGCGCTAATCGAGATCCAGTCGCGGTGCGAGGAATACATGTTCTGCCAGGGGCGGGCAATCGAGTAGAGCTCGGCGAAGAATCGTTCGTGTTCGGGGTAGATTTCGTGCCGCCCGACGGGTCCGCCCACGCTGGAGGCGAAGGTTTCCCAGCTGAGTCCGCCCTTAATCCAGCGCCCGGTTTTGGACGCCATGAGCGGTCGGGCGAGCAGGTTAATGCTGGGGGTCGCGCCGGGCATATTGCGGCCGCGCGCGTAGGAGCCGGAGACGCTCAGCGAGAAATCCAGGGCGCCGCTCACGCGCATCGAATCGATGCCCGCAAGGTCCTGACGTGCGGAAAGAACGGAGGAGAGGTCGCGTCGCCATGCCGAGATTTTGGTGGCGGATGCCTCTGCCTGCAGGCTCGGGGAGGCGCCTAGCTCGTTGAGCGCAAAGCGTCCCTGGGGGTTTTCGGGCTCGGCAGCCTCCGCATCGGGCGCGGGTAGGTTCGCCGCGGTGGTGAGTGCACCGGAGGCGCGCAGCGCCGCGAGCGGGTCGGCGGACTTCTTCGCCTCGGCAACATCCGCGCTCTTTGAACCTGCGGATCCCTTTGCCTCTGCCGCACCCTTCGCCGCGGCAGAGGGGGCAGAGGGTACGCCGACCGGTCCGGGGTGTTCGCTGAGTGCCTTTTTCGCTACGGAGGCGCGGTCGAGCGCGGTGAGCATGAGCGCTACGGCGTGCTTGCAATCGGTGAGCACGGGGCAGGTGCAGCGGGCGGTGAAGGTTGCGGAGCCACTGACGGCGGGGAAGAAGCGAATGGTCACTTCGTAGGGGATGATGGTGCTTCCGTTGACGAGCCCGGTGAGGGTTCGCTCGTCTTCGTCGTAGCTGTAGCGGATGACTTCGCGGTTGCGCTGGTAGGCGACACCGCGCTGGTAGGTGCGGTGCCCGACCTGGCGAATGATCTGCGGTACGGTGACGGGAATTTCGGGGAAGGGGTTGTTGGCGCTCACCAGCTCATTATCGCGTATCGTGCGGGTTTGCGCCTTGTCGCCGGTCATGTGCTGGCGGCTGTCGGGCAGGCTACCGGGCTGACTGCCGAGCTGGTTGCTGGGGCGACTATTGGGCGGTGGTTTGGGGTGCATTTCGTATTTTTGTCGGGAGAGTTTTCACCGCATAAAAACACCGGTATTAACATAAGATATTCCGCGGAGTATCAAAAATTCTCGCCATTTAAAACGTTCCCACAAGCCAAGACGCCAATAATCTAAATCTCTTTCAAAAAACGCTTTACTTAACTTGAGAAAATGCTGTAAGCTAAACCCAGCTTCAAGAGTTTCGACTGATAAGCTCCGACTATGGTCGAACGCCAACCCCATGTTCACGGGTGGCTCGGATGACGAAGCGGTTTGTATTCACCACCGGAATAACCGGTGGTAATTGGTACAGACAAGAGCAACGCGAAAGGATCGCGCCACTCACGGCGCAGGTTGTCACATGTACAACGGCTCTGCAACCGAAGCAGCAATCTCTCTGAACCCCTCCCGCTCCTACCAGGAAAGCCTGCGTGCCGCAGCTGTCCCCGCGCGAGGCGGATACACCGCAGTCAGCATTGACGATTACTCCCGCATTTCTTCTAAGCGCGACGAGTTCCTAAACTTCCTCCTTCTGCCCAACCCCGAGGGCATCCCCGCTATTCAGTACGCCGGTCTGCGCGTAGCGTAGCATTAGGGGTATGAATTTCTCCGGTATGCTCCTGGACTCCGACGTTCTTGCGGAGATCCGTAAGGCGGATCCTGACCCCGCCGTGGTCGCTTTTCTGCGCCGCCGCTCGTTCCGACACATGTACATTTCTGTGCTGAGTATTGGTGAGCTGAAGGGCCTGTACCCCTACCCGGAAACTGATCGTTGGATTACCGAACTTCTTGAGCGCTTTGGCGACCACGTTATTAATGTGGATGCGCGTGTGAGCCTCGAGTGGGCTGGCCGTCAGGCGCCGCGCGGCGTGCATGCCGTGGGTCGTGATGATGCCGGTCCGTTGCCTACCGCCGCTCTGGAGGGTCTGATGGCGGCGAGCGCGAGTGCCTATGATTTGGAGCTGATTTCTTCTAAGGCGCAGGTGTACCGCGCCTGGGGTGTTCAGGCTTCCAACCCGTGGACTGAGGATTAAAACTTTGCCGGATGCGCCTCCTCGCGTGCGTGTCTGTGTGCATCCCTGTGTGAATAGTTGTGAGAACCCGCTTTCGAGTGTTAATCGGAGGCGGGTTTCGTCGTTAATTCGTGGCATGATTGAAGGACGATGAAAAGCACCTCACCTATCTCTCGTTATTCCATGCCCATGCCTCTGTGGCTTCAGGGTGTTGTTGAGCTAATTGTTACTGCCCTGTTCTCTGCTGTTGCAGTGTTTGCGGCGATGTCTGCCGTGTGGGCGACCAAGGGTTTTGGCGACATGGAGTTCTCCTCCGTGGCCGCCATGTCGGCGCATCTGTGGCTTCTGATTCACGGTGTTCCCCTGGATCTTGCGGCTGCTTTTGGTGCTTCTGCCGGCACGATGACGCTGGTGCCGCTGGGTTTGAGTATTCTGCCGCTGCTGCTCTGTTATCGTTCGGGTCGTCGACTGGCGCGCGCCTCGTATGAGGGTGAGTTTTTGATTCCGGTGCTGTCCGGTTCGGTGACCTATGCGCTGATTAGTTCGGCGATGTACGGTTGGGCGAGCCCGCATCCGCAGCCTCTTCAGGCGTTGAATGCTGCCCTGGTGCCTTTGGGTATTGTGGTGGCTGGTCTGATGTGGGGCGGCTACCGTGAGGCGCGTTCGCTCTCGCGCATGGTGGGTGTTGATACTGCGGAGCAGATTTCGCAGATGAGTCAGTATTCGCGTTGGGCGGGTTCGTACGCCTGGGCTGTGGTGCGTGCTGCGGTGGTTGCTTTTGTGGCGCTGATTGGTCTGGGTGCGGTGCTTTTGGGTATCGGTATTTTGGCGGGCTGGTCGCAGATTGTTGCCACCTACCAGGAGCTGCACGCGGGTGCTGTGGGTGATACTGCGGTGACTCTGCTGCAGCTGGGTTTCTTGCCGAACCTGGTGATTTATGCGATTGCGTGGTCGACCGGTGCCGGTTTCTCCTTTGGTGCGGGTACCTCGGTTGGTTTGACCAGTAGTGATGCTGGTTCTTTGCCGATGCTTCCGATTCTGGGTGCTGTGCCCGAGTCGATGGGCACGTTCGGTTTGTTGGGTCTGCTGGTGCCGCTGGCTGCCGGTGCGATTGCTGGCTGGTGGTTCTTGCGTGAGGGTGAGGATCACCTGGATGAGTGGGTTGCCCTGAAGGTTCCGTTCCGCCCGCTGTCTGCGCTGATTTCTGCCGTGGCGCTGGGCGTGGTGACCGGTATTCTGACGTCCTTTGGTGCCCTGTGGCTGGGCTGGATTTCGTACGGCTCCCTGGGTATTGGTCGTTTTACGGAGGTTGGCGCTGAGCCGCTGACTTTTGCGGCGCATACCGCGTTGACGGTGGGTGCCGGCGTGACGTTCGGTATGTTGCTGAGCCGCGCCCTGGTACCGGATAGCAGCCGTGAGCTGCCTCGTTTTGCGGATGAGCGCCCGAACCTGGGTGAGCGTCTGATGAGTTTTACTGCCTCGACTCGTGAGCGTTTTGCGCAGAGCCGCGAGCGTTTTGCACAGCGTCGTGAGGAGCGTGCCCAGGAACGGGCAGAGCGTGCGGAGCGTGAGGCTGAGGAAGCAGCAGCACGTGAAGCTGAGGAAGCCGCAGAGCGTGCGGAACGTGCCCAGCGTGAGGCTGAGGCCGATCAGTCTGTAGCATCCGAGCAGTCCGTTGTGTCTGAGGTGGCGACCGGTCACGTTCCGGTGCATCCGCAGGAGCCGGTGGTCGCCGTCCCCGTGGAGGCGACCGAGCAGCTGGCGCAGCGTGCGGCGGCGGACGCTTTCGCCGAGATTATTGCAGAGCGCGAAGAGGTAGCTGAGGCACCCGCAGTGGAAGAACCCGCTGTGGACGCTGCTCAGGAGTCTGCCTCCGAAGAGCTTGCCGCTGAGGAGAGCTCTGTTGAAGAGAGCTCGGCTGAAGAGAGCCCTGCTGAGGAGTACGAGCCGATTGAGGCCGTTCAGCAGGTCGATTACCTGCACTCTGCGCACGTTGAGTCTGCGCACGTTGAGGATGCTGCCGAGCCTGCCTCCAGCGAGCACGCTACGTACGAACACGCTGCGTATGACCCCGCCGCGTACGCTCACGACCCCTCCGATGAGCAGACCCGCGAGCTGATTCAGGAGCCCGTCTACGAGGCTGCTGAACCTGTGGCAGTTGAGCGTGCTGTTGAAGAGTCCGCAGAGCAGGCACCGCGTTCGAAGGGCCGCGCGAGCCGCATCATGGCGTACTTCGGCTTTGGTCTTGAGCAGCCTGCCGCAGTGCAGGGTGACTCAGCGCAGGGTGACGCAGCCGATGCCGCATCCGCCGCGCAGGATTCCGCTCAGGACCGTGCCAGCGACCGTGCGCATGAGCGTGAGCAGAAGCGCGAGGCGAAGAAGGCGGCTAAGGCGGCACGCAAGAAGCAGAAGAAGGATTCAGAGCGCGACTTTGTGGATCGCGAGCTGGATGTCCTCTCCGCTGATCAGGCGATGAAGCGCATCTTTGAGGTTCGTAGCCAGACCGGCGTGCTTCCGCTGGTGACCGATGAGGCCTCTACCGTGGAGCTGCCCCCGCTGGATGTCAGCTCCTCGAAGTCCCAGAGTTCTAGCGCCCAGGGCTCTAGTGCTCAGGGTTCTACCGCGCGCACAAAGAACTAGCGCGTAGAATCCCCCCAGCGCGCCGAAGAACTAACGCGCAGCTGAAGAGCTAGACGTGCCGGTGAGCTTGTCCATCGTGCCCTGGAACTTCTGGTCGCAGGTGTACATGTCGGTCTGAGTCAGCGCGGCGGCGCGGCACTCACGGTACTCCTGCGCGCCGGGCATGAAGGCAAGACCGATGCCGCCGAGCAGGGTCATCGCGCCGTAGATAATGCTGACGCCCGCGGCAATGTAGAAGAACCAGGGGCCGCGGTAGACTGCGGTGCGCACGATCGCAATAATGCTCAGGGCGATGCCGGCGAGCGCGAAGAGGAAGAGCGCCAAGAAAAGCGGCATCGTGGAGAGCACGAAGGAAGATGCCGCAAAAATCACCAGCGCGGCAACGATCAGCATGAGCGAGGTGCGAATATTCGCTTTCTGTTGTTCGATGGGGTCGATGGGCTTGCGCGGCTTCTTGCCATGAGGTCCCCGAGGCTGCGGCATCATGTTCTGCGGTGCCTGCTGCGGCGCTCGCGGCGGAACCTGCTGGTTCTGCGGTGCACCGTTGTTCGGGGTGGGCTGCTGCGGCATGTTGTTCGGCGTGTTCTGCGGGGGAGTAGACATACCTATAAGGGTACCGTCCCGCCTGCCCGTGACCTATTGAGTATGCAGCCTATTGAGTTCGTGACCTGTTGAGTTTGCGCCCGGTGAACCTCAGCGAACCCCAACGAACCCCGGTGAGGATTTGTCTCGCCGGGGTTTCTTTGCGCTCGCCTTTGGGCTTGAGGTGTGTTGTGAGCCTCTGACCCCTTTGGATAAGGGTGTGAGACGGGTTATACTAGTCGGGTGCGAATTGTGGTTATGGTATCCGGCTCCGGAACGAATCTTCAGTCCATCCTCGACGCTGTAGCAGCGGGCGAGCTTCCCCTCGACATTGCGGCAGTGGGCGCCGACAAGCCCTGTCTGGGTATCGAACGTGCCCAGGCGGCGGGCGTACCCACCTTCCTGGTGCAGCCCGGCGACTACGCCGACCGCCCCTCCTGGAACCGCGCGCTGGAAGAAAAGATCGCTTCCTACGACCCCGATTACATTGTGTTCGCCGGCTTCATGCGCATTGTTGATGCGCAGCTGGTTGAGCGTTTCAGCAATCGCATTATTAACACCCACCCCGCCCTGCTGCCCTCCTTCCCGGGTGCGCACGGCGTGCGTGATGCTCTGGCGCACGGTGTGAAGATTACCGGCCTGACCGTCCACTTTGTGGATGCGGGCGTTGACACCGGCCCTATCCTCGCCCAGGCGGCAGTGCCCGTTCTGGATGACGACACCGAAGAGACCCTGCACGAACGCATTAAGGTGCAGGAGCGCCGTCTGCTCGTGCAGACCATCGCATCCCTCGCTGAATCTCACGGCGCTGCATCTGGCAGCTAATTCCGCCCACTAGATTTTCGCGGCGGAATGAGCCGAACTCAACCCCGCCGCCCACACACGTTCCGTTGTGGCACCCGAGTACCCCTAAGGGGAAGGTGCACAGCGGCGGGGAATACCCCCACACATATCCTGTCGATCCTGGCAGGTTACGTCCATCCACCAGCTGTGCCGCCGAGAGCCGGCGTACACGTCTAAAGCATCGGAGTATTTGTGTCTCTCATTGAGCTCGATCGCGTGCCCCTGCGCCGCGCCCTCATTTCCGTCTACGACAAGACCGGTCTGGAGGAGTTTGCCCGCGGCCTGCACGAGGCTGGCGTCGCGCTGGTCTCCACCGGCTCCACCGCATCCACCATCGCGGCAGCAGGCGTACCCGTCACCGAGGTGACCGAAGTGACCGGTTTCCCCGAGTGCCTCGAAGGCCGCGTGAAGACCCTGCACCCGCACATCCACGCCGGTATTCTGGCTGACCGCCGCAAGCAGGAGCACATCGACACCCTCGGCGAGCTGGATGTCGAGCCCTTCGACCTGGTGGTTGTGAACCTGTACCCCTTCGTTGAGACCGTTGCATCCGGTGCCGATCAGGACGCCATCATCGAGAAGATCGATATTGGTGGCCCCTCCATGGTTCGCGCTGCTGCGAAGAACCACGACGCCGTCGCTATTGTTGTAGACCCCGCCGACTACGCGCGCACCGTTGAGGCCGCTAAGAACGGTGGCTTCTCCCTGGACGAGCGCCGCCGCCTTGCTGCTGGCGCATTCGCCCACACCGCTGCGTACGATACCGCTGTGGCTACCTGGACCGCATCCCAGTTCCTGCAGGATGAGGATGCTAACTTCTGGCCCCCGTACGCAGGCCTGGGCTTCGAGCGCAGCGAGACCCTGCGTTACGGCGAGAACCCGCACCAGCGTGCCGCCCTGTACGTTGACCCCGCCGCAGCCCCCGGCATTGCTCAGGCGGAGCAGCTGCACGGTAAGGCGATGAGCTACAACAACTACGTTGACGCTGACGCCGCTCTGCGTGCCGCTTACGACTTCGACGAGCCGGCTGTTGCAGTTATCAAGCACAACAACCCCTGCGGTATTGCTGTGGCAACCCCCGGCGCGGCTGACCCGATTGCGGACGCTCACGCGAAGGCGCACGCATGCGACCCGCTGTCCGCATACGGTGGCGTGATTGCCGCTAACCGCCCGGTGACCGCCGCTATGGCTCAGACGGTCAAGGGTATCTTCACCGAGGTGATTGTGGCTCCCGGCTTCGAGCCCGAGGCGCTGGAGATCCTGCGTGAGAAGAAGAACCTGCGCCTGCTGGTTCTGCCCGAGGGCTTTGCCCGCGAGACTATCGAGTACCGCCCCATTTCCGGTGGCGCACTCTTCCAGGAAGCTGACCGCCTGCAGGCTGAGGGGGATAACCCGAAGAACTGGACCCTGGTTGCCGGTGAGGCAGCTGACGAGGCAACCCTGCGTGACCTCGAGTTCGCGTGGCGTGCGCTGCGTTCGCCCAAGTCCAATGCTATTCTGCTCGCCGATAACGGTGCCGCCGTGGGCATCGGTATGGGCCAGGTGAACCGCGTGGATTCCTGCAAGCTCTCGGTGGAGCGTGCGAACACTCTCGGCGGTGAAGGTAACGAGCGTGCCCGCGGCGCGGTTGCCGCATCCGACGCGTTCTTCCCCTTCGCTGACGGCCTGCAGGTGCTGCTGGACGCCGGTGTGCGTGCCGTTGTGCACCCGGGCGGTTCGATTCGCGATGAGGAAGTTATCGAGGCGGCTAAGGCTGCTGGCGTGACCATGTACCTGACCGGTACCCGCCACTTCTTCCACTAAAAACGTGTAGAGGGCTCAGCTTGCGCTGAGCTACCCGCTGTGAGCGGGGCATTCGAGGGTGAACCTTCTGGTGAGCCTGGGATGCCCCGCTTTTTCGTGCTCTCCACCTGGAGCGTCTGCATTGGGACATCGGTGCTGGAACATCCGCGGTGATGCATCCGTATTGTGGGCAGTCGTATTTATAGAATTTTTGCTCTATTTTGAGCCGGATTTGCGCACGAGGGCGCGTCAACGGCGACCGGGATGCGCACGGATGGGCTAAAAGTTCGCTAGGATTAGGATGTGCCTAAAGTCAGCGAAGAATACAAAAAGAACAGGCGTTCTCAGATTGTAGAGACCGCCCGCGAATGCTTCATCAAGCACGGTTATCAGAAGGCTTCGATGAGCGACATTATTGCGGCCACCGGCCTGTCTGCCGGAGCGATTTATAACCACTTCTCTTCCAAGGATGAGATTATCCTGGCGGCAGCCCGCATGGACATGGCGCCTTTCGACCGCATCCGCGCCGAACAGCCCTGGGACTACGTGTTCGGGTGCCTGAAGGTGCTGGACACCCCCAAGATTCGCCGTCACCTGCTCGTCACCTGGGGCGAGGCGGTGGCAATGCCGCAGCTGGCGACCGTGGTGTCTGAACAGCTGAGCTACCTGCGCGATCAGTCCCTGGAGCGCTACCGTTCCTGGGGTGCCGCTGAGCTGGACTTCACCGAAGAGGAGCTTGAAGAGTGGCTGACCGTTATCGGTGCCGCGGTGCTGTCGGTGCTGACCGGTTACGTGGTGCAGACCCAGCTGGTCGCTGGCGGTAAGAAGGAGAGCGCTCGCGAGGCGTACCTGGAGTATGCTTCCGCTATCCTGCGTCAGGCGTAGGGTTTGTAGACCCGCTTGGATGCCGCCGATAAGCCTAAAGGGCGGTTTATATGCCCTGCGGTGGCGGTGTAAAACTTCATCGTGATGCTTTGTAAAGCCCGTTTTCCTTCTCGAAGGAAAGCGGGCTTTACGGTATTATGAGGTGTAGCTCATATTTTTTCATTCAGGGTTTTCAGCTGGAGGCGCGCGCCGCCTCCTAAAGACCGCCCGGCGTACGCCGCGGCAACCCCGATGATGAGCGACCGAAGATAACGCAAAAACACTCCCAGGAGCGTAATGTCCGAGCAGAAGATCCTCGAGATGCCCCTCGCCGACCTCGACCCCGAGGTTGCAGAAGCCATTGAGCTGGAGCGCAAGCGCCAGCAGAACACCCTCGAGATGATTGCATCCGAGAACTTCGTCCCCCGTGCCGTCCTCGAAAGCCAGGGCTCGGTACTGACCAACAAGTACGCTGAGGGTTACCCCGGCCGCCGCTACTACGGCGGCTGCGAATTCGTCGACATCGTTGAGTCCCTCGCTATTTCCCGCGTGAAGGAACTCTTCGGCGCTGAGCACGCTAACGTTCAGCCCCACTCCGGTGCGCAGGCGAACAACGCCGTCATGCACGCGCTGCTGAACCCCGGCGACACCATCATGGGTCTGTCCCTGGCACACGGTGGCCACCTGACCCACGGCATGAAGCTGAACGTCTCCGGCAAGCTGTACAACGTTGTGGCGTACAGCGTGGACGAGTCCGGCCGCGTTGACATGGAGCAGGTGCGTGAACTGGCTCTGGCTGAGCGCCCCAAGCTGATTATTGCCGGCTGGTCCGCGTACCCCCGTCAGCTGGACTTCGCTGCGTTCCGCGCGATTGCTGACGAAATCGGCGCATACCTGTGGGTGGACATGGCTCACTTCGCGGGCCTGGTGGCTGCGGGTCTGCACCCGAACCCCGTCCCGCACGCGCACGTGGTCTCCTCCACCGTGCACAAGACCCTGGGCGGTCCCCGCTCCGGCTTCATCCTCTGCACCGAGGAGCTGAAGAAGAAGATTGACTCCGCAGTGTTCCCCGGTCAGCAGGGCGGCCCGCTCATGCACGTGATTGCTGCGAAGGCTACCGCGTTCAAGGTTGCCGCATCTGAAGCGTTCAAGGACCGTCAGAAGCGCACCGTTGAGGGTGCACAGATCCTGGCGAACCGCCTGCTGCAGCAGGACGTGAAGGACGCCGGCGTTACGATCGCCTCCGGAGGTACCGACGTTCACCTGGTGCTCGTTGACCTGCGCAACCACGCTCTCAACGGCAAGGAAGCAGAGGACCTGCTGCACGATGCCGGTATTACCGTCAACCGTAACGCTGTGCCGAACGACCCGCGCCCGCCGATGGTGACCTCCGGTCTGCGCATCGGTACCCCCGCGCTGGCGACCCGCGGCTTCGACGCTGAGGGCTTCACCGAGGTGGCCGACATTATCGCTTCCGTACTGTTGCCGAACCCGGACATCGCTGCGCTGCGTGCCCGCGTTGAGGTGCTGTGCGCCAAGTACCCTCTCTACCAGGGTAGCGAGAACTGGTAGACCCATGAATGACCCCGTTCGCTCAGCATCCCCCGCGGGTGCTGAGCGGGCGGGGTTATTTCGCCCTGATACTTTTACCGCCCTGCCCGCTACACCCGTTACGGGACGTAGCGGGGGAGTGGTACCTGCTGGGCACACACCCTAGAACTCAACACACAGACCGTCCGTTTCGGCGAACCCGCCGCAACCTATGGAAGGAAAAACAATGCCCCAGATTCTAGACGGTAACGCAACCGCCGCAGCCATCAAGGAAGAGCTGAAGGAGCGCGTCGAGGCGCTCAAAGCTAAGGGTATTACCCCCGGCCTGGGTACCGTCCTGGTCGGTGACGACCCGGCATCCCGCTCGTACGTGGGCGCTAAGCACCGCGACTGCGCAGAGATCGGTATTAACTCCATCCGTGTGGACCTGCCCGGTGACATCACTCAGGAAGAGCTCGACGCAGAGATTGACAAGCTGAACAACGACCCGGCGTGCACCAGCTACATTGTGCAGCTGCCCCTGCCCAAGCACCTGGACACCAACCGCGTGCTGGAGCGCATCGCCCCCGAGAAGGATGCTGACGGCCTGCACCCGACCAATCTCGGCAAGCTCGTGCTGAACGTTTCTGAGCCGCTGGATTCCCCGCTGCCCTGCACCCCCAATGGTGTCATTGAGCTGGTCAAGCGCCACGGCATTGACTGGAACGGTAAGAACGTTGTGGTGCTCGGACGCGGCATTACCGTGGGCCGCCCGCTGGGTCTGCTGCTGACCCGCCGCGAGGTGAACGCGACCGCAACCCTGGCGCACACCGGTACCGAGAACCTGGATGAGGTGCTGCGCGAGGCTGACGTCATTGTTGCCGCTGTGGGTGTTCCGCACGTGCTGAAGGCTCACCAGGTCAAGGACGGCGCAATCCTGCTGGACGTTGGTGTGTCCCGCGCTGAGGACCCGGAGACCGGCAAGAAGAAGCTCTTCGGTGACGTCTCCCCGGAGGCTGCGCAGAAGGCGTCCTGGGTTTCCCCGAACCCCGGCGGTGTGGGCCCGATGACCCGCGCGGAGCTGCTGGTGAACGTGGTGGAGACTGCGGAGCGTCAGGCGGCATAAGGCTCGCAGCGTTTCAGAGCTGATAACTCAAAAGGGCGGTGCCCCGGTAGAACAAGCTACCGGGGCACCGCCCTTCACACTGTCATCACACGAGAAAAGGCAGATGCTAGAGAATCATCTCGTAGAAGTAGGCGTCGGCAAGGTACAGGGTCTCTGAGTACTCGACCGGGCTACCTTCTTCGGTGTAACCGGTCGCGCAGACCTTGAACGCCGCCTCGCCCACGGGAACCTGGTGGTTGAACGCCTCGGCGTCGGCATCGGTGAAGAGCGCTGCGCTGGTACGTACGCGGGCGTGCTTAATGGCGTTGGGGGTGTCTGCAAGCTGGTCGAAGGAGCTCGAAGCGCCGGACATTTCCGCCATCATAGCGTCCAGGATGCTGCTTGCAGCGGCCTTCACAAAGTAGGAACGCTCAAAGCCAATGACTTCGTGGTCGGCAAGACGCAGACGGCGCACGAACAGCACCTGCTCGCCCACCGGCACGGACAGGTGGGTGGAGATCTCTTCGGTGGCGTCCATCCAGCGGGTCGCAATCATGCGGGTGGAGCCCTCAAAGCCGCGGCGGCGCATATCGTCAACGAAGGTGCCCACGCGCGGAATGTAGGTGGCGTCGGAGCGCTCGGCAACATAGGTGCCGGAGCCCTGCACGTTGTAGAGCAGGCCGCGTTCAATCAGAACCTTCAGGGCGCTACGAACCGTCTGGCGGCTCACCCCAAAGTTCTGCTGAATCATGCGCTCGGTGGGCAGCTTATCGCCGGGCTTGCCGGGAATAATGTAGCGCTGCTCAATGTAGTGGATAACCTGCTCATACTTCGGGCCGGGAATCGGGGGTAGCTCGTAGCGGCTCTCAGCGTTGTGAGCGGTACTTTCGGATGCGGTGGTGCCCGCAGAATGTGAGGGGGCACCGTGGTCGGTGGTCTGTGAGGAGTGTGAATTCATCACCCAATAGTTTACCGTTCAGCCAGAGAAAAAACGCGCACGAGTGAAAATTTCTCTTCCCTCAAACTGGCATAATTAAGACTATGCATTTTTCTAACACCCCTGCACCGCGCCCGAGCGGTCTGCTTCGCGTGGCGAGCGTGAATGTGAACGGTATCCGAGCCGCCTACAAGAAGGATATGGCGGCGTGGCTGGCGAGCCGTGACATCGACATTCTCTGCCTGCAGGAGGTGCGCGCCCCCGACGCTATCGTGCGTGAGCTGCTGGACGAATCCCAGTGGCATATTCTGCACGCGGAGGCTGCCGCGAAGGGCCGCGCCGGCGTGCTGGTGGCGACCCGCCGCACCCCGAACTCAGCCGGTGAAGTCCTGGAGAACCAGCCGGTAGCGACCCGCTCGAACATTGGCGAAGAGTACTTTGACGATTCGGGCCGCTGGGTTGAGGCGGACTACGTTCTGCCCAACGGTAAGACCCTGACCGTGGTCAGCGCCTACGTTCACTCCGGTGAGGTCGGCACCCAGAAGCAGGACGATAAGTACCGCTTCCTGGAGCGCATGCTGGTGCGCATGCCTGAGCTGGCAAAGCACTCGGATCACGTGCTCATTGTGGGCGATTTGAATGTTGGCCACACCGAGCTGGACATTAAGAACTGGAAGGCTAACCAGAAGCGTGCCGGCTTCCTGCCGGAGGAACGCGCCTACTTTGACCGCTTCTTCGGCGATATCGGCTACCGCGATGTGGCTCGTGAGCTGGCGGGTCAGGTGCCCGGCCCCTACACCTGGTGGTCTTACCGCGGTAAGGCGTTCGATAATGACGCAGGCTGGCGTATCGACTACCACATGGCGACCCCGGCGCTCGCCGAAAGCGCCGTGGAGGCGGTCGTGGACCGCGCGGCAAGCTACGATGAGCGTTTCAGCGATCACGCGCCGCTCGTGGTTGACTACCGCATCGGTGAGTAAGACGCGGACTGCGCGTACAGATAAGTTTTTGAAGATGTGCTGCACCGTTCGCAGCACCGCACAGGAAGAACTGCACAGGAAATAACTATGGCAGACGAAAAGAAGCAGGATAAGTCCCTCATCCCTAACGCCTCTCAGCAGAAGGCGCGTATCTACTCGGGTGCGCAGCCGTCGGCTGATTCGATGCACCTGGGTAACTACATTGGTGCTGTGAACAACTGGGTGGCGTTGCAGGAGGACCCGAATAACGAATGCCTGTTCTTCATTCCGGATATGCACGCTATCACCGTTCCTCAGGACCCCGAGGAGCTGCGTGAGCGTACCCGCCTGACCGCGGCGCAGTACATCGCCTCCGGCATTGACCCGACCCGCACCCCGCTGTTCGTGCAGTCGCACGTGCCCGAGCACGCCCAGCTGGCGTGGGTTCTGAACTGCTTCACCGGCTTCGGTGAGGCGTCCCGTATGACCCAGTTCAAGGACAAGTCTCAGAAGCAGGGTGCTGAGAACGCCTCCGTGGGTCTGTTCACCTACCCGATTCTGATGGCTGCCGACATTCTGCTCTACCAGGTGGACGGCGTGCCTGTGGGCGAGGATCAGCGTCAGCACCTGGAGCTGACCCGTAACCTGGCTCAGCGCTTCAACTCCCGTTTCGGTGAGACCTTCGTGGTGCCCGAGCCGGTGATTCTGAAGGAAACCGCTAAGATTTACGACCTGCAGGACCCGACCTCGAAGATGTCCAAGTCTGCAGCCACCGACAAGGGCCTGATCAAGCTTCTGGACACCCCCAAGGCAACCCAGAAGAAGATTAAGTCCGCCGTGACCGATGACGGCTCCGTCATTGCCTACGACCGCGAGGCTAAGCCCGGCGTCTCTAACCTGCTCTCCATCTACTCGGCAATGACCGGCGAGAGCATCGACGAGATCGTGGCACGCTACGAGGGCAAGATGTACGGCCACCTGAAGGTTGACCTTGCCGATATCGTGGTGGAGCGCCTCACCCCGGTGCGTGAGCGTACCCTCGAGCTGATGGACGACCCCGCCGAGCTGGACCGCCTGCTGGCTGTGGGCGCATCCGCTGCCCGCGAGATCGCTACGGTCACCATTGAGAACGTGTACAAGAAGGTTGGCTTCCTGCCTGCCGCCGCAATCTAGCGCGCTGTTCAGCCAGTTCGGCTGAGGCGCCGCATTACCTGCACGATTGAGATGACAGCACAAGAGAACTCTTCGAGCCCCACGACGGCTCCTGTATCCCCGACCCTGAAACCTGGCCGCCGCTACCTGAGCGTTATTGCGCACGTGAGCGGTGAGAATGTTCAGCGCCTGGAAGAGTGGAAGCGCGCGGTAGCCGGTGGTGCGGTGGCGCCTATCAGCACCCACGTGACCGTGTACCTGACGGAGCTGACCGAGTCTCTCCTGGCTGCGGTGCAGTCCCCCCAGTTCCGCGAGGCGCTGGACACGCCGCGTTTTGAGGCGCGCTGGGGTTCGGTGCATTCCTTCCGCCCGGTAACCGAGGTGGAGTATCTGAACCTGGAGGCGGGCAAGACCGAGTTCGAGCAGATTCACCGGAAGCTGGTTGAGCTATTCGGTGCCGGTGCGGCGTCTTTCCCCTATGTGCCGCACGTGACCTTGGGCCAGGGGCTTACGCAGGAGCAGGTTGATCACGCCCGTGAGGTGTTTGACGCTCTGCCCGCCGAGCAGCGTACCTTCACCGTGGATCACCTGCACTGCTACTCCTACGACGGGCAGGACTGGGAAGAAATCAGCGTTCTGCCGCTGCGTTAGTAGCTGGCGTATAAACCTGGCATACACAAAGAGAGATGCGGCCGATAAGTTATCGGTCGCATCTCTCTTTGCGTTTTCGCTAGGTTTATCCCAGAGAGGGTTATCTCAGAGAGAGTTATCTCAGCGTGAGAGTCCTAGTGGGAGTGGCCCTCGTGAGCCTCGCCGGACTCGTGTGCCTCAGCCTCAACCGGTGCAGCGTTCGAGGAGGAGACACCCAGGATCTCGTTCGGGGTCTTCGGAAGCTCCACGCTCATCAGCTCCTTCGGTGCTGCCGGGTTCGACAGGGATACCGCAATGAGCTTCTTGGTCGCCGGGTCGGTCACGTAGGCGGTCTTACCGTCCACCCACAGTGCCGGACGCTCATCCTGCCAGGTCTCAGACTCGGTCCACGCCTCCATGAGCTGTACGGAGCCCAGCTCGGCGCCGGTTGCCGGGTCGAAGACGCGCAGCTTGCCGTCGGTGGTCAGCAGCAGCGCCTCACCCTTGGGGCCGCGAGCCAGCGAACGGAAGGTGTAGCTCACGCCAGAAGGCAGGGAGTAGACGGTGCGGGTTGCCGCAACGGTGTCGATGATGGAGAACTTCTCGGGGCGCTCCAGCTTGGCGTCCTTATCGGTCTTGTAGTCCGCCAGAACATACTGGGAGTCAGCCTTGCCAGCCTGGTTACCGGAACGCGAGTAGGGGTCTTCGGGGTTGGTGATCTTGGTGAACTTGCCGTCCTTGTAGACCAGCGCGCCGTCGGTGCAGCCGATCGAGAACGCGCCGTCCTTGGCGATGGCTTCACCGTGAACGCCGGGGCAGGCGGGGCTCTCGGTGACGGTCTTGCCCTGTGCGTCCACAACAGCGGCACCGGTGCGGGTCTTCGAATCGCCGACCGCTACCAGGTACTGGTTGTTGGGCAGCGGGATTGCGAAGCCGTGGTGCGGCTTGGGCAGGGTGACGGTGGTGGTCTCCAGGGAGGAAGCGGTGCGCTTATCGTGGGTCAGCTTCGCCGGGTCGTACACGGCGAAGGAGCCGGTACCGTCAGCAAATGCCGCAACCTTGCCGTTGTCCTTGATGACGTGACCGGTGTGGTCAGCGGCAAGAGACAGCGAGGACAGCGACGGGGCGGTGGTGTAGTAGTGCGAGTGGTCGCCGTGTGCTACGGACCATACGCCGGTGTCCAGGAAGGTGTAGCTGTTGCCGTCTGCGACGACGAGGTGGCGGTTATCGCCAGCGTCGGAGAGGCGCAGGAAGCCGTCCTTGGGGATGTCTGCGAGCAGCTTCATGTCCTTGGCGTCGTAGACGAGTACGCCACCGTCGTAGGTGATGGCGACGCGGCTTGCCGGACCCTTACCTTCGGTGATGGGTGCGGGGGTTGCGCTCGCGGAGGTGGAGGCGCGGGGGCTGGTCTGGGTATTCTGGCCGTTCTGGGCGCTCTGGGAGCCGCATGCGGTCAGGGCGAGGGCGGCTACTGCGCCGAGTGCGCCGGCGCGGGTGAGGAAAAACTTACGGGTCATCTGCATACACCAAGCTTAACATGAGAATAGTTCTCTATAAGGGTTTCTTCTTGGCTCGTATCAGACTCTGGAAATGCGCTCTATGCGGGGCGTGTAAGGCGTTCTTCCCCCCGTCAGAGCATAAATCAGGGTGTAAAAAGCCGGCTCCCTTCTGAAAAGAAGAGAGCCGGCTTTCTTAGAGGTATCTTGTGCTCGAGCTAGATTTCAAGCATCTGCTTAGTGGTACCTGCTCAGGGCCAAAAATTTAGAGGAGGTTGTTCAGGCCGCGTGCCTTGACCTCGCCCACAGCATCCTTGACAGCCTGGGCCTTGGAGCGCGGAGCGACCAGCAGAGCATCGGGGGTGTCCACCACAACGATGTCATCGAGGCCAATGATAGAGATCTTACGATCGGTGTTCGCAACAACAATGCCGGAGCAACCGTGGTTAATGACGTTGTCCTTCTCGCCGAGGATAGTCAGCTCTTCGCCGCTCTTCTCGGTGTTCAGGCGTGCCACGGCGTCGAAGTCTCCAACGTCGTCCCAGCTGAAGGAACCGGGAACCATTGCGACGTCGCCTGCTGCCGCTGCGGGCTCAGCCACAGCGTAGTCAATGGCGGTCTTCGGCAGGGTCTCCCAGACGCGGTCCATGACAGCCTCGCGCTCGGGGGTGTCCCAGGCGTTAGCAATCTCCATGATGCCCGCGTACAGCTCGGGCTCGTTCGCCTCGAGGTGCTTGAGCATCAGGGCCGCAGGTGCCACGAACATACCAGCGTTCCAGGTGTACTCACCGGAATCCAGGTACTTCTGTGCGGTAGCGGTATCGGGCTTCTCCACGAAGGTGTCCACAGCCTGAGCGTTGGGTGCACCCTCGATGCCCAGGGGCTCGCTGGCGTGAATGTAGCCAAACGCGCTGGAGGGCTCGGTGGGGGTAATGCCGATGGTGACAATCTTGCCGGTTGCCGCGGTGATGACAGCTTCGGTCACCACACGGTGGAATTCATCCACGGGGCTGATCACATGGTCAGCTGCGAAGGAGCCAATGATGGCGTCCGGTTCGCGTCGGTGGATGATAGCGCAAGCCAAGCCGATAGCTGCAGCCGAATCCTTGGGGGAGGGCTCCAGCACCAGATCAGCGGCACGCAGTTCAGGAATCTGCTGGGTAACCGCATTGGCGTGCGAAGTGCCGGTAACCACCATGACGGAACCGTTGCTGAGGTCGATGAGACGGTCGTAGGTGTCACGCAGCAGAGAATTGCCCGACGAGGTGAGGTCGAGCAGGAATTTCGGGGCGTGCGCGCGGGACAGGGGCCACAAACGCGAGCCAACACCGCCGGCGGGAATGAGCGGGCGGAATCGAGTGAGTGCAGTATTCATCGCTTCAAGAATAGCGGGTGAATTTGTCATATATCGAATTCTTTTAGGTTTTAACAAAAAAGTGTCAGGCGGCTCTCATTTAGGAGATGTTTGAGGTTAGGTTAAGGTAAGTTCCGTACAAACACAGGGGAGTAGGCGATATCGCAATAAAAACATGCTCTAATTCCCTTTTAGAACCTGTAAAAAAACCCTAAACAGGGTGTCAGTAAGCTGTGAATTTACCTGATATCTTGGAAGTAACAGACGAACAAAAAGCAGTCGGTGAGCACACAGCTGTGCCTGGAAGCTGGGGCCTAAAAATGCGGTACCAGAACCCAGACGCTCGCCGTCGCAGCAGGAGGTTATTCAGTGTTGAATGGTTCTAAAGGAACCCTCTACCGCGGCCGCTGGGGCATGTGGTCCTGGGTTGCTCATCGCATTACCGGTATCGCGATTTTCTTCTTCCTTCTTGTACACATCCTGGATACTGCCGTCGTGCGTATCTCCCCGGAGGCCTACAATGGCGTACTGAGCCTGTACAAGAACCCCATCATGGGTCTGGGTGAGACCGCGCTTGTCGCCGCCATCGTCTACCACGCGTTCAACGGTATTCGCATTATCCTCATCGACTTCTGGGGTAAGGCAACCAACTCGCACGTGGAGCACATCCAGGCGAAGAACAAGGACGGCAACGTCGAAATCAGCCAGAAGGCAACCTACACGCACATCAAGATTCTTTGGGTTGTGCTTTTCCTCTGGGCAATTACCGTCGCTGGCTTCGCCGCACGTCACCTGCCGATCGTTTTCTCGCACATGGGAGGTCACTAAACTATGGCTACTCCGCTTAAGCCCCGCACCTATGTACCCCGTCTGCGTGATAACCGCATCGACGGTGTGAAGTACAACCGCTCCTCCTCCAAGCGCAACAACTTTGAGATGTTCGCTTGGCTCGGTATGCGCCTGTCCGGCGTTGTACTCGTCGTGCTGATTTTCGGCCACCTCTTCTCCAACCTCATGGTCGGCGACGGCATCCACGCCATCGACTTCGGCTTCGTGGGCGGTAAGTGGGCTAACCCCTTCTGGCAGGTCTGGGATCTGCTGCTGCTCTGGCTGGCTATGCTGCACGGTGCGAATGGCATCCGCGTCATCATCGATGACTACGCTGAGAAGGACCGCCTGCGCGTTTGGCTGAAGATCATCCTCTTCGCAGCATGCGCATTCGTCCTGCTGATTGGTACCCTCACCATCTTCGCGTTCGACCCCTGCCCCTCCGGCGCAGCGGCTGAACTGCTCCCCAGCTTCTGCTCGGCACGCTAACGGCGACGTATCCGAGACAAACGACAACATCTAAAACACAGAAAGAACATCATGCAGGTACATAAGTACGATGTAGTGATCGTCGGTGCCGGTGGCGCAGGTATGCGTGCCGCCATTGAGGCCGGTCAGCGAGTTCGCACCGCGGTACTGACCAAGCTATACCCCACCCGCTCCCACACCGGCGCGGCACAGGGTGGCATGTGCGCCGCTCTGGCTAACGTTGAAGAGGACAACTGGGAGTGGCACACCTTTGACACCGTCAAGGGTGGCGACTACCTGGTTGACCAGGACGCAGCAGAAATCATGGCTAAGGAAGCTATTGACGCTGTGCTCGACCTGGAAAAGATGGGTCTTCCCTTCAACCGAACCCCCGAAGGCCGCATTGACCAGCGCCGCTTCGGCGGTCACACCCGTGACCACGGTAAGGCTGCTGTGCGCCGCGCATGCTACGCAGCTGACCGTACCGGCCACATGATTCTGCAGACCCTCTACCAGAACTGCGTTCGCCACAATGTGGAGTTCTACAACGAGTTCTACGTTCTCGACCTAATTCTGGTCAAGGACGAAGAGGGCAAGCCCCGCCCCGCCGGCGTCGTCTCCTACGACCTGGCAACCGGCGAGGTCCACGTCTTCCAGGCTAAGTCCGTGATCTTCGCATCCGGCGGCTGTGGCAAGATCTTCAAGACCACCTCCAACGCACACACCCTCACCGGTGACGGCATGGCCATCGCACTGCGTGCAGGCCTGCCCCTGGAGGACATGGAATTCGTTCAGTTCCACCCGACCGGCCTGGCTGGTCTGGGCATTCTCGTCACCGAGGGTGCTCGTGGTGAAGGCGGTATTCTCCGTAACGCTGACGGTGAGCGCTTCATGGAGCGCTACGCACCCACCATTAAGGACCTCGCACCCCGCGATATCGTGGCACGTGCAATGGCAAACGAGGTGCGCGAAGGCCGCGGCTGCGGTCCCCACAAGGACTACGTGCTGCTGGACCTGACCCACCTGGAGCCCTCGCACATCGACGAGAAGCTGCCGGACATCACCGAGTTCGCTCGTACCTACCTGGCTGTGGAACCGCACCACCAGCCCATCCCGGTGTTCCCCACCGCGCACTACGCAATGGGCGGTATCCCCACCAACAACGAGACCGAGGTCTACCACAACAGCAAGGAGACCATCCCCGGCCTCTACGCAGCTGGTGAAGTTGCTTGCGTGTCCGTCCACGGTGCAAACCGTCTGGGCACCAACTCCCTGCTGGACATCAACGTGTTCGGTAAGCGTGCAGGCCGCAAGGCAGCAGAGTACGCAGCAACCGCTGAGTTCGTACCGGTTCCGGACGACGCAGCAGATCGCGTTCTCAACATGCTCAACGGCATCCTCGAGGGCAAGGGCACCGAGAAGGTCGGTGCTATCCGCGCAGACCTGCAGAAGGCTATGGAAGCTGACATGCAGGTGTTCCGTACCGACGAAACCATCCGTGCAGCACTGGCAACCATCGCTGAGCTGGAAGAGCGTTACAAGAACATCTCCATCCAGGACAAGGGCAAGCGCTTCAACCTCGACCTGCTTGAGGCTGTTGAGCTCGGCTTCCTGATTGAGCTGGCAAAGGTCATGTCCGTTGGTGCACTGCACCGTAAGGAATCCCGTGGTGGTCACTACCGCGAGGACTTCCCCAAGCGTGACGATGTCAACTTCATGGAGCACTCGATGGTCTACCTCGACCCCGAATCTGAGTTTGAGGGTGTGAAGGGCCTGCGATTCGAAACCAAGCCCGTTGTCTACACCCGCTACGAGCCGAAGGAGCGTAAGTACTAAAATGGCTGAAAACGAACTCCCCGAACCGGAATCCGTCAAGCTGTTTGAGGGTATGACCGGCGGCGACTCCGACTCCATCCCCACCTACGATGTGGTCATCAAGATTCGTCGCTACAACCCGGAAGTTTCCTCCGAGGCATACTGGGATGAATTCCCGCTGACCATGTACCGCACCGACCGCGTGCTGGATGCTCTGCACAAGATCAAGTGGGAAGTAGACGGTTCCGTTTCCTTCCGCCGCTCCTGTGCACACGGCATCTGTGGCTCGGACGCAATGCGCATCAACGGCCGTAACCGCCTGGCTTGCAAGACCCTGCTGAAGGACCTTGACCTGTCCAAGCCGATTACCGTTGAGCCCATCAAGGGTCTGCCCTGCGAAAAGGACCTCATCGTTGACATGGAGCCCTTCTTCCAGGCATACCGCGAAATCATGCCGTTCTTCATCAACGACTCGAACGAGCCTGAGCGTGAGCGCCTGCAGACCATCGAGGACCGTGCACGTTTCGATGACACCACCAAGTGCATCCTCTGTGCAGCATGTACCTCGTCCTGCCCGGTCTTCTGGACCGACGGTCAGTACTTCGGCCCCTCCGCTATTGTGAACGCACACCGCTTCATCTTCGACTCGCGCGATGATGCAGGCGACCTGCGTCTGGAGATCCTCAACGACAAGGAAGGCGTATGGCGTTGCCGTACCACCTTCAACTGCACCGAGGCTTGCCCCCGTGGCATCCAGATCACCAAGGCTATCGCTGAGGTGAAGCAGGCAATCCTGAGCCGCTCGCTCTAATCGGAGCACGCGGTATCAGCTGATACAGCATTGACGATTCAAGCCGTCACCCACACCGGGTGGCGGCTTGAATTGTTTGACAGAAAAGGGCTGACGGTAATGATGGAGCAGCGCATTTTCGGAGGCTCCGGTGCGCACAAAAACTCTTCACAATCTGTCATAAAGTCATAGATATTCTCGAGGGCCGTCAGAAAGGGGGAGTAGGTAGGTAAACCCCGGTGGGCGGCGTTATTCTACTGTGTATGGTTTTCGCTAATTCTCGCTACGATTTGTCCACCCCCGTCTTTGACGACTGGGTGGAGCGCATGATGGGTACCCTCGTGCAGTTCCGCCGCGAAGTGCACGCCAACCCGGAGCTTTCCTTCCGTGAAGTGGCGACCACTGAGCGCCTCATGAATCGACTGCGAGAAGCCGGCATGAACCCCGTCGCCTGCGAAGGCACAGGCTGCTACGTTGATATTGGAAGCGGCCCCTTCGCCGTGGCTCTGCGCGCCGATATTGATGCTCTGCCCATTGTTGAGCAGACCGACCTGCCCTACGCCTCCACCGTGCCCGGCGTGATGCACGCCTGCGGTCACGACATTCACCAGACCGTCATGCTCGGTGTGGCGCTGGCGCTGCACGAGCTGAACGAGAAGACCCCGCTGGGTCGTAGCGTCCGCATTCTCTTCCAGCCCGCTGAGGAGCAGCTGCCCGGCGGTGCAGTGCAGATGATTTCGCAGGGTCTGCTCAAGGACATTCCGCGTGCTTTTGCCCTGCACTGCGACCCGAAGGTGGACCTGGGCCAGATTGGTACCCGCATCGGTGCGATTACTAGCGCATCCGACACCGTGAAGATTCACCTGAGCGGTCACGGCGGTCATACCTCCCGCCCGCACCTGACCGAGGACCTCATCTACGCGATGAGCCAGATTGCTGTGCAGGTTCCCGCCGTGCTGACCCGCCGTACCGACGTGCGTTCAGGCGTGCTGGTCGCCTGGGGTCAGGTCAGCGCCGGCGTTGCGCCCAACGCTATTCCCGCCGAGGGCTACCTGGCGGGCACCATGCGTTGCCTGGACGTTGAGGTATGGCGCCAGGCAGGTAACCTGCTGGACGAAGTGATTGAGCAGGTCGCTGTGCCCTTCGGCGTGAAGGCGCGTGTGGAACACATCCGCGGCGTGCCCCCGGTTGTGAACACCGACCTGGAAACCACCATGCTGGAGAACGCAGCCCGCGCTGAGCTGGGTGAGGACTCCATCGTGCTGGTCGAGCAGTCCATGGGCGGCGAAGACTTCGCGTGGATGCTGCAGGAAGTTCCCGGCTCCATGTTCCGTCTGGGTACCCGCGCCCCGGGTGACCCCACCTACGATCTGCATCAGGGCGATTACGCCCCGAGCGAGCAGGCGATCGGCATTGGTGTGCGTGTTATGGCGGCAACCGCACTGCGCGCTGTCCGTTTTGAGCTGGCAAAGGCGGCGAAGGCTGCGAACCCCATCCGCGATGAGGCGCGCTAAAGAGCTTCTCAAAAGCTGATAAGCCAGGCTTGAAAGTACGACTATATAGCCGCATCAAGCCTTGAAAGCTGTACAAGTTTCACCTCGTCACTTCTCACCGAGTGACGGGGTGAAACTCTATGCACGCGATAGAATTAAAAGGATTATGAGGACATTTGCGTTCTGATCTCGACCCCGTGCCCACACACCCTCGGGGGATGAAAGAGATGGCGCATCATCACACGGCGCACGCCGGAGGAGGACACCCAATGAGCTTCTTTGGAATCGGCAAGAAGAAGTTGGATGAACAGTCGCGCGAAGAACAGAGCGCCGAAACTGCTAAAGTCCAGAAGGAACGGGCAGGCGAAGACGCCCCCAAGAGCGCACGACTGAGCGAAAAGATTATGGAACAGCAGCAGTGGGAGGATTCCCTGCGCCGCTTCGTGAAGTCTGAAAGCGCACGCCAGCAGAACAACGACGAAGAGCAGAACGAAGAGCACCGCGCTGTTGAGGACCTCAAGCGTGCCCTCCTGAACGGTGATGAGAAGGTTGAAGAATCTTCCGTTGCTGATGAGATGACTGAGGAACAGGTTGAGGAGCAGGAGCGTCGTAGCCTGCTGGCTGCGCTTGGTGCTTTCCCCCAGGAATCTGAGGAGCCTGTTGAGGTTGAGCAGGTAGCTGAGGGCCAGGACATTGAAGAAGATGCCGCCCCGGTTGCTGAGGCGCCCAAGCCCGCTACCCCCGCGTTCCTGCGTGATGACGAAGAGGCTGAAGCTGAGGGTGTATCTGTCGAGGCTGAGGAAGCCCCGGCTGATGTTGAGGAGCCGAAGGACGTTGCAGAGGAAGCACGTTCCCAGTTTGAGGAGCACCTGCGTGCTCTGCGTGCCCAGAATACCGAAGACGAAGCAGGCGAAGAACCGGAGGTGGCTGAACCTACCGCAGTTGAGGTAGTCGAAGGAAAGTCTGAGAACGCTCATTCTGTATCTGAGGCTGCATCCGCAGATGCTGAGGAAACTCTGACCGTAGAAGACATGAAGGCCGCCCGCACTCGCGCCGCTGTCACCGAGGCACAGAACGCCGGTTTGGACGATCTGGCTGCCGTGTACGCGGCACGCCTGGGAATCACCCTCGACAGCGAAGAGGAGACCTTCGGCGAGGTTGCTTCCGGTGAGGCTGCTTCCGGCGAGGCCATCGCTGAAACTGCTGCTGATGAGGCAGTTGCTGAGGAAGCAGACTCCGCTGAAGCAATTGAGCCTACTGAGGCTACTGAATCTGTTGAGGACACTGAAGTACCTGAGGTATCCGCAACTGTTGCAGAGGTTGCTGAAGACGTCGAAACCGAAGAGACCGTTGACCTCACCGCAGGCGCAGAAGAAGCTGTAGAGCCTGCTACTGCTGCTGAGGAAGAGCCGATTGAGGCTGTCGTTGAGGCACCCGAACTGCTGGCATCTGAACTTACTGAGGAAGAAAGCGCGGTCTCTGATGAGACCGAGCTGCTCTCCGCTGTATCCGTTGAGGAGAAGCACGAAGCGTCCGTCTCTGAGTCGCTCGAGGCTGAGGACTTTGATGCTGAAGAGGAGAACACCGCAGAGCTGATCTTCGGTGCCTCCGCCGCAAAGGCTGAAAAGGCTGAGGAGGAGAAGACCGAAAAGGGCACCTCTCAGGGCATCGCTCTGACCGCAGAGGGCATCGATAAGAAGGAAGCAGAGAAGCACGAATCTGCTGCTCGTGAAGAATCTGCTGAGGCACCGGTTGCTGAGCTGAAGGAATCTGAGCTGAAGGAATCGGAGCAGAAGCTCAGCGAAGACGAGGCTGAACTGGTCGCCGAATCCATCATCCTGAGTGAACCCGTTGAGGGCGCGGCAACCCTGCCCGTTCTCCCTGAGCAGCGTGCTCTCCATGGCCTCGCGGAGCTCATGCGCACCCGCGGTTCGGGCACCATGAGCCTGGAACTGCGCCAGGTTGATGAGGATATGCACTACCGTCTGCTGCACCGCGGCCGTGAGGTTGAAACCGGCATTGTCGTGCCCGGCGTTGACTGGTTCGCGCCCGTTGCGGCACTGTACACCGAGGCTCAGCAGGCCGGCGCAACCTGGAACCGTGCGGCGGTTTCCCTGAAACCGCGTCTGGGTGACGGTCTGGAGGTTCACGCATCCTACCTGGGTGCTACAGACGGTCAGACTACCGGCGAGAGCTTCCTGCTGGGAGGCTCCGCTGTCGAGGCTAAGCCCGTGGCGACCGCTGAGGCAGCTGAGGCTACCTTGCAGGATGAGCCTCAGGAAGCTGCTGTTCAGAGCGTTGACTCGGTTGAGGCTGAACGTCAAGCTATTGAGCGTGAGCTCGAGGCAGAACTCGCCGAGAAGCAGGCTGCGAACGAGGCGGAGGCTACTGTCGAAGCCGCTGAAGATCCTGCAGCTGAGACTGCTGAAGAGGGTACCTCTTCGGGTCTGCTGACCGCTGCGGGTCTTGCCGCTGCCGGTACCGCTATGGCAGGTTCTGCCGTTGCCGCTTCTGCGCAGGAGAAGGAAGCTGTTGAGGCTTCTGACGAGCCCACCCAGACTGAGTTTGCGCCGGTTGAGGCCGAATTCGAGCACGACTACGAGAATGACCCTGTCTTCGGTGTAGCTACCGTAGAGTCCGAAACTGAGCAGGCTGAAGAGCTCACCGCTGAAGCATCTGAGGCTTCCGAGACCCCTGCCCAGGCCTCTGTTGAGTCTGGCGAAGATATGGAAGCCGCCCTGGCCGCCATCGTTGCCAACGCTCAGAAGAAGCTGGACACTGAGGAAGCACCCGCTGAGGAGGGTCCGGCTGTCGAGGACCAGAAGGCTACCGCCCCTGTGGTTGCTGAGTCCTTCACCCTGGATCGCACCCAGCCCGTTGAAGAAGCTGCAAAAGAGCCGGTCGCAGAGCAGACCGAAGAGCCCGCCCTGCCCGCTTTCCTGGACGACTCTGAGCTGCTGCCCGAGCATGAGGCCTCCGCTGCTTCCGCTGAAGCGCACGCTGAGGAACCTGCTCTTGAAGACGTTGAGCCTGCCGCTGAGAGCGCATCTGTGGCTCCCGGCCTGGCTGGTGCTCTTGCCGCAGCTGCCGCAGTGGGCACCGCCGGTGCCGCTGCGAAGGCTACCGAGGCGAAGGCAACCGGCGCTCAGGAAGAGCCCGCTGAGAAGGTCGCTGAGCTCAAGACCGTTGAGGTGACCCCCGCAACCAAGATTGCTGAGGCTCCCGCAGTAGAGGCGGCACCCGCAGCTCTGCCGGAGACCGCACCCGCGGGCCTTTCCTCCAGCATCTCGGCGTCCGCGCTGAGCGAGCTCAACCAGCTGCCCACCATCGTGGCTGAGCCGGACACCCCCTCCGCGGCGGTGCAGAGCCCGCTGGTTCCCTCGGAGACTCAGCTGGCATCCGGCAACCTGGTTCTGACTGAGGCTCAGGTTGCTCAGCGTCTGGCGCCGGTCGTCGAGCACCTCTTCGGCGAGAACGGCACCGCAAAGGACGCAACCACCGTGCTGATCCGTGTACGTGCCCTCGGCTCCTACTACGACGCCCTGACCCACGTGCGCCGCAACGGCTTCTGGGAGCAGGTCCGCACCTTCGAGCTGATCCCCGAAACCCTGCTGGACATCCCGGCTCTGAAGACCGACTCGTACAGCGAGGGCGAAGGCTCGCCGCTGGCTATGAGCCTGACCTTCACCCCGGGCGTACCGGTCCAGGCGGCATTCGATTATGCGAATGAGCAGGCGTTTGTCACCTACCCGCGTCCGCTGGATGCTGAGCGTTACGTTGAGGAGCTGCGCATGTTCCCGCGTCTGGGTTCGAAGATCCCGGCTCATATGACGAGCGCGCTTTCGCACTGGAACCTCTAAACCTTTGTAAGGTGCGCCGCGCCGGCTCCCCGTGTGGGGGTCGGCGCGGCGTGCTATGTTTGTCATTTTTCGATGAGGAAGATTGTTATGACTGATACCCCTAATACTCCTGAGGCTTCTGCGGCGCAGAACGTTCAGGACACCGCCGCCCGTGCGGCTGAGGCCTTCGGCGCCCTGGTGGAAACCATGGCGCTGCTGCGTGCACCGGGCGGTTGCCCGTGGGATGCTGAGCAGACTCACGCCTCCCTGATCCGCTACCTGGTGGAGGAAGCCTACGAGGTTGTTGAGGCGGTAGAAACCGGCGGCGAGCCGAATATGCCGCTGCTGCGCGAGGAACTGGGCGACGTGCTGTTGCAGGTGGTGTTCCACTCTGATATTGCTGCGGCAAGCCCGCAGGGCTTCGACATTGTTCAGGTGGTTGAGGGGCTGGTGCAGAAGCTTCGTTCGCGCCACCCCGACGTGTTTGCGGCTGAGTCTGAGGGCTCTTCGGAGGCGCCCCGCACCGCAGCTGAGCAGCAGGCGGCGTGGGATGAGCTGAAGAAGAAGGAGAAGAGCGACCGCGGCGCGCTGGACGGTATTCCGCCGCATCTGCCGGCGCTCGCTATGGCTGAGAAGACTGCTGTGAAGGCACGTAAGGCGGGTATTATCCTGCCGCCGGAGCCTACGAGCATGGAGGACGACCTGCGCTATATGCACACTGAGGAGGAGTTCGGAGAGCTGCTCTTTGCGTTGGTGAGCCGTGCACAGCGTAACGGCCTGGATGCTGAGCGCGCCCTGCGTTCGTACACTCGCCGCTATATTGCTCAGCACACGCATGATGAGCCGAGCTATTAGACACGCTGGTTGAGTTCTTCTGTGAGGCGCTTTGAAACCTAGTCTCTGAGGGAATAAGAGGTTTCAAAGCGCCTTCCGTTTGTTTGGGGTCGTGTTGGATGGCCGCGAGGATGCTCGTGGCGCATACCCCGGCGTTTGGGCTCATGTTGTGCTTTGGCTGAGTACCCACACTCTCCCAATGTGGGGGAGTGTGGGTCTTGTTCCGCTTTGTAGCGCGCGACTAAGGGTTATTGAGACCTTCAATAAGGCGATAAAAAAGCGGTGGCAACTAGTGTGTTTGTGTGGGAGTTTTGCTAGAATTTAGGGGACGCGACTTGTCCACTACCGGGTGAGCCGTTCACATCCTTGACATCTCATAAGGAGAACAATTCATGGCTGTTATTACCGCAGTTCACGCACGCCAGATCCTGGATTCCCGTGGCAACCCGACCGTTGAGGTTGAGGTTCTGCTCGAAGACGGTGCTTTCGCACGCGCAGCTGTGCCCTCGGGCGCATCCACCGGTGAGTGGGAAGCTGTTGAGCGCCGCGACGGCGACAAGTCCGTATACCTGGGCAAGGGCGTTCTGGGTGCAGTGAAGTCTGTTATCGAAGAAATCGCTGAAGAGGTCATCGGCATTGAGGCTTCCGACCAGCGCGCTGTTGACGCAGCCATGATTGCTCTGGACGGCACCAACAACAAGGGCAAGCTGGGCGCAAACGCAATCCTGGGTGTCTCCCTGGCTGTTGCTAAGGCTGCTGCTGAGTCTGCTGACCTGCCCCTGTACAAGTACCTCGGCGGCCCGAACGCTCACGTTCTGCCCGTCCCCATGATGAACATCCTCAACGGTGGTTCTCACGCAGACTCCAACGTTGACATTCAGGAGTTCATGATTGCTCCCATCGGCTTCGGCAACTACTCTGACGCTCTGCGCGCAGGTGTTGAGGTTTACCACTCCCTGAAGTCCGTGCTGCACGACCGCGGCCTGGCAACCGGCCTGGGCGACGAGGGTGGCTTCGCACCCAACCTGGAGTCCAACGCAGCTGCACTGGACCTGATCGTTGAGGCAATCGAGAAGGCTGGCTACAAGCCGGGCGAGCAGGTTGCACTGGCACTGGACGTTGCATCCTCCGAGTTCTACAACGACGGCGCATACGAGTTCGAGGGCCAGAAGAAGTCCGCAGCTGAGATGAGCGCATACTACGCTGACCTCGTTGCAAAGTACCCCCTGGTTTCCATCGAGGATCCCCTGGATGAGAACGACTGGGAGGGCTACAAGACCCTGACCGAGCAGATCGGTGACAAGGTCCAGATCGTTGGCGACGACCTGTTCGTGACCAACCCCGAGCGCCTGGCTCGCGGTATCGAAGAGGGCGCAGCTAACGCTCTGCTCGTGAAGGTGAACCAGATCGGTTCGCTGACCGAGACCCTCGACGCAATGGAGCTGGCACAGCGCCACGAGTACCGTTGCATGGTTTCTCACCGCTCCGGTGAGACCGAGGACGTCACCATCGCTGACCTGGCTGTTGCAACCAACGCTGGCCAGATTAAGACCGGTGCTCCCGCACGTTCCGAGCGCGTTGCTAAGTACAACCAGCTGCTGCGCATTGAGGAAGAGCTGGGCGATGCAGCTGTTTACGCTGGCAAGTCCGCATTCCCCCGCTTCAAGGCATAAGTTACTGAAGCATCCGACCGCGTGAGCGGTTAGACGTCAAGGAGGCGGTGCTACCCCGTAGGGGAGTGGCACCGCCTCCTGCTTCTGTGTTGCGGCTAGTTGCGGCGGCAACGCACGAGGTGGTGGAGTCCATACGATGCCGCATGTAGCGGCCACAACATAGCGCCGGATAACCCCAACAAACCCGGTAGAATATGAAGGAAGCGCTTAGCGGTACAGAATGGAACGAGGGATAGAGCAATGAGCCAGCGAGCAAACCAGCAGACCCGGTCGCACTCTAAGAGTTCCACCGAACCCGTTCAGGGCGCTACCTCCTCCAATGCGTCGCGTGGCGCCGCGAAGGAAGCTAGCACCTCCCTGTTAAAGAAGGCAAGCGCTCTTTTCTTTGGCGTGGGTTTGAGCGAGCGTCACCCTGAGCGTGAACGTCAGGCGCAGGCTCGCCGTGAGGAGCGTGCTCGCCGCCGCGCCGCAGCCCAGCAGGGCCGTGAAGAGGGCGGATACGATGCCCCCGTGGCGGCTCATATGTTCTCCGGTCGTAGCTTCCTGACCGCTGTTGTGGTGGGCGTGATCGCGCTCGGTACCGCATACCCGGTGGTCACCTACTTTGATCAGGACCGGGAAATCAAGCGAATCAACACGCACATTTCCCAGTTGCAGCAGGAGAACGCTCAGCTGAAGGCGGAGCAGACCTGGTGGAACGACGATAACTATGTTCGCCAGCAGGCACGTAGCCGCCTCTACTATGTGAACCCCGGCGACACCCCCTACGTGGTCACCGGCATTACTGAGGACTCCTCGAAGGCAGACGGTACTTCTGCGAACGCGAAGAACGCCCCCGAGGATGCCTGGACCACGAAAATCTGGGATTCTCTCGAAAAGAACTAGCCCCAGCCACCGGCAGGAACCCTGCCCTGGCAAGTACCCGGCAAGCACCCGGCATAAGCGGACGAGGTGACCCCTCGCTCCAGAAACTTAGGATTATGAGCACCGAAAACACCATTGAAGAGCTGAAGGCACGCACCCCCGGCGGCTTCGGCGTAACTGTTGAAACCCTGACCCCCACCGAGCAGGACATCCGTGTTCTCTCGGCGCAGCTGGGCCGTAAGGTCCGCGACGTGATTGAGATTCCGGCACGCTGCGTGTGCGGTAACCCGCTCGTGGCTGCTACCGCGCCGCGCCTGAGCAACGGCACCCCCTTCCCGACCGTGTTCTACCTGGCGCATCCGGTGATTACCGCTGCGGCTTCCCGTCTGGAGGCGGGCGGCCTGATGTACGAGATGACCGACTCGCTCGCTGAGGACGCCGACCTGGCGGCACAGTACGCTGCCGCACACGAGAACTACCTGGCTGAGCGTGAGCGCATCCGCCTGATCAGCGGCACCGAAGAGGTCCCGGAGATTGACGGCATCTCTGCCGGCGGTATGCCGACCCGCGTGAAGTGCCTGCACGCCGTTATCGGCCACACCCTGTCGGTGGGTCGCGGCGTGAACCCGATGGGTGACCGCGGCCTGGACGCTATCGCCGAGTGGTGGACCCCCGAGGTCTGCTCCTGCGACCCCGCGTGGCGTGAAGAAGCCTAAATATTGATTCTGGTGCGCCCGCATCGTCGTAAGGGACGGTGCGGGCGCATAATAGATAGAAGAAAGAGCGCCGAAAAGCGAAAAGTTTTCGCATGCGGCGCTCGCTGTGCCTTTGGCACTGATTGGTATTGAAGACCTGAAAGGAACCCACCGTGCGCGTTGGTGCGATTGACTGCGGTACGAACTCTATTCGCCTGCTGATTGCTGATTCCACTACTGAGGTGGTGGACGGGGTTGAGAAGACCGTCCTGAAGGACGTTGTGCGTGAGATGCGCATTGTGCGTCTGGGTCAGGGCGTGGACGCGACCGGTTGGCTGGCGCAGGAGGCGCTGGACCGTACTTTCGCTGCGGCCCGTGAGTATGCGCAGTTGCTGAAGGAGCATGGCGCTGATTCGGTGCGTTTCGTGGCGACCAGTGCGACTCGCGATGCGGGTAACCGCCAGGTGTTCGTGGACGGTATCCGCGAGATTCTGGGTATTGAGCCCGAGGTCATTAGCGGCGATGAGGAAGCTGCGCTGTCCTTCGCCGGTGCGGTGCGCGCTGTCGGTTACGGCGATGGCGACACCCTGGTATTCGACCTGGGTGGCGGTTCGACTGAGTTCGTGCTCGGTGACGAGTCGGGTGTGAAGGCTTCCCGTAGCGTTAATATTGGTTGTGTGCGCCTGACTGAGCGTCACATGCTCAGCGCCCCGGCGACCGAGTCGCAGATTGCTCGCGTTGAGGCTGATACTGACGAGGCTCTCGAGGTGGCGCGTAAGACGGTGCCCCTGCAGGATGCGCGCCGTGTGGTGGCTGTGGCTGGTACCGCGACCACTGTGGCTGCCGCTGCGCTGGGTCTGGACCGCTACGATTCTGAGGCTATTAACGCTCAGAGCTTCTCGGTGGAGACCGTTCAGAAGACTGCCCGCTGGTTGGCTTCGCTGAACCGCACCGAGCGTGAGGAGCTCGGCTACATGCACCCCGGCCGGGTGGATGTGATTGGTGCCGGCGCGACGATTTACGCCCGCATCCTGACCCGTCTGAATGAGATGACTGATGGTGCCGTGGATTCGGTGACCGTCAGCGAGCACGACATTCTGGACGGTATCGCTCTGTCCCAGCTGTAGGCTTGAGCGCTCGCGCCGTGGACCGATGGTGGTTCACGGCGCGGCTCAGCTTGAGGAGTTTTAATGTTCCATTCTGAGCGTCGGCGAGGTATGCCCCTGACCAGCTGGTCTTTTGCACCGTATTTCGCCTGTGCGTCTCGTGTATCTCGTGTATTTGGTGTGCGCGCCTCGGTGGGTTCTGACCGAGGTGCTACTCGCCGCATCCCTAAGGTTGCAGCTTTGGGCGCCAGTGCCGCGTTGACTCTTCTGCCGTTGTGGACCCCGCTGGCGCCTGCCGCCTGGGCGACGGACCCGGCCCCTTCTGCTTCTGCGTCGCCGAGCCCTAAGAGGGAGGTGACGGCGACTCCTTCGCCGTCGGGTACTGCGGTGCCGAAGACTTCTGCGACTCCGAGTCAGGGCGCGTCAACCACGAATGGTGATGATGTTCGTCAGCGCGAGTATTGGCTGAAGGAGTACGGTATTACGTCCTTGTGGTCGCAGGCTACGGGTAAGGGCGTGACGGTTGCTGTGATTGATACGGGCGTGGACGGCACCCACCCGGATCTTGAGGGTAATGTTCTGCGCGGTTATGACGCCTCGGGTGTGGGTAGCGAGGACGGCTGGAAGGGGCTGGGTGCTGAGCCGATGCACGGCACGGAGGTCGCTTCTCTGATTGCCGGTCACGGCCACGATACGCAGGGCTATTCTGCGATTGCGGGTCAGCCGGGTAAGCCGACCGGTGTGATTGGTGTAGCTCCCGATGCGAAGATTCTGCCGATTTCGCTGAATATGGGTACGACCGGCGGTAAGAGCATTGATGAGCAGATCCCTGCGGCGGTGCGTTATGCGGTCGACCATGGGGCTCAGATTATTAACATGTCGATTGGCTCGAATAAGACGAGCTGGCCGCAGAGTTGGGATGAGGCGTTTGCCTACGCTGAGCAGAAGGGTGTGCTGATTGTTGCGGCTGCGGGTAACCGCGGTAGCGGCTTGACGCAGGTTGGTGCTCCGGCGACGATTCCTGGGGTGTTGACGGTTGGTGGTATTGACCGGAATAAGCAGGTTTCTGAGGGGTCGTCGACTCAGGGCATTTCGATTGCTGTGGTTGCTCCGAGTACGGATATGATTGCGGCTGCTCCGGGTAACGGGTACATGCTGTGGTCGGGTTCTTCGGCTGCTGCTCCGTTGGTGACGGGTGTTGCGGCGTTGTTGAAGCAGAAGTATCCGAAGGAGTCGGCGGCTCAGCTGGCTCAGCGTTTGATTGCTTCGGCTGATGATGCTGGTGCGACGGGCCGTGATCCGCTGTATGGCTACGGTGTGTTCAATCCGCAGGATGCGATGGCTTTGGCGTCGCCTGCGGTGACGGCTAATCCGTTGGGTTCGATTTCTGAGTGGATTGCGGTGCATCGTAAGCAGCAGGTGAGTGAGCCGACTCCGAGTGATGCTGCCCCGGTTCATGAGGAGGGTGAGAGCATCGTGAAGGCGGCTGCGCCGGATGCGCGTCGTCCTCCGGAGGATCGTGGCTGGTTGCCGCCGGTGATTTTGGCGGCGCTGACGTTGTGGTTGACGATTATTACGGCTGGTTCGGTGCATCGTTTGCACAGGCTGCATGTGAGTGCGGGTGAGGCTGCGCGGATGGCTCGTACAGCGGCGCATAACCCGGGTTCTCAGCGGGGTGCTCGCCGGACCTCTCGTTAACGCTGTTTGATGACGTTTTTCTGTTCGCCCGGGGCTGACTTTTGAGTTAGTCCCGGGCTTTGTTATGCGGGGGCTGGCCTTCGATGGGGAAACGCTCCAATAAACGAAAATATCGAACATGCCGCGCAAAAAACGGAAAGAGTGATTTAGACTGTAACCCGCATCACGAGATGAACCCCGTTCATATCTTCAAAACTTTTAACTTAGGGTCAGCTCAAAGGGGTCATAAGTGCGAAATCACCTAAACAAAGGCGTAAAATAAAAGACAACAGGTATGTGATAGACAGGCTCGTGCTGCTAGCCACTTCGCGTTGCGCAAGGACTTCCAGAGCGAGCCGCTTTGTTCGTCAGGGGAGCTTTCGGAACGAGCCGAAAGTTGCACATATCAACCTACCGGGGCTACCGAACCTCGGTACCTAAAGACTAGGAAGTAACAAAATGGCATTCACTAAGGTGGCACAGGACCGTCCTCGCGTCCTGATCGTCGGTGGCGGCTACGTCGGCTTCACCGTTGCTAAGAAGATTCAGAAGGCTATCAAGGAGACCGGTGGCGTCGTCACCATCGTTGAGCCGAACCCCTACATGACTTACCAGCCCTTCCTCCCCGAGGTTGCAGCAGGTTCCATGGAAGGCCGTAACGCAACTGTGCCGTTGCGCCAGCACCTGCGCGACACCGAGCTGATCCCCGGCCGCGTTGTCTCCATCGACCACGCAAACCGCACCGCTGTTGTTGAGCCCACCGACAACGGTGAGCCCTTCGAGCTGAAGTACGACGAAATCGTCCTCGGCGCAGGCGCTGTGACCCGCGCATTCCCGATTCCGGGCCTGGCAGAGGTTGCTATCGGTCTGAAGACCATTGAAGAGGCAGTCTCCGTTCGTAACTGGGTTCTGGACCGCATCGAGGTTGCATCCATGCTGTCCGACCCTGAAGCACGTCGTCGTGCCCTGACCTTCGTTGTTGTTGGTGGCGGCTTCGCTGGCGTTGAGACCATCTCCGAGCTCGAGGACATGGCACGCGTTGCTGTGGAGCGCAACGAGCGTCTCTCCGTTTCTGACCTGCACTTCGTCATGGTTGAGGCTGCACCGCGCATCATGCCCGAGGTTCCCGCAGACCGTGCAGAGAAGGTTGTTGCAGAGCTGCGTGCACGCGGCATCGAGATCCTGCTGAACACCTCCCTCTCCGACGCAACCGACGGCAACCTGCAGCTGATCAACATGGCTGACAAGTCCCCCGCAGGCGAGATCAAGACCGACACCCTGATCTGGACCGCAGGTGTGGCAGCATCCCCGATGCTGAAGAACACCGACTTCCCGATCGACGAGCGTGGCCGCGTTCGCGTGAGCGCAGACCTGCGCGTTACCGGTGACGACGGTGTGGTCGAGGGCGCTTGGGCTGCAGGCGACAACGCGGCTGTTCCGGACCTTTCCGGTGGCGGCGTGGGTGGCTTCTGCGTTCCCAACGCTCAGCACGCTTCCCGCCAGGCTGTTGTTCTGGCTAAGAACCTGCTGGCTGCTCGCCGCGGCGAGCCCCTGACCGACTACTACCACGAGACCATTGGTGTTGTGGCAGGTCTGGGTCTGTGGAAGGGCGTTGCAAACTTCAAGGGCAAGACCATTGGCGGCCCGCTGGCATGGATCATGCACCGCGGCTACCACGGCTCTGCAATCCCCACCACCGAGCGTACCGTTCGTGTTATGACCACCTGGGCTCTGAACCAGATTTTCGGTCGCGACACCTCCTCGATTCGCCACCAGCGCTCCCCGCGCCTGGCATTCCAGGAAGCAACCGGTACTGCACCGGCACGCCAGAAGGCAAAGCTCTAAAATAGCCTGACTTAGGGGTATTTCCCTGAGATAGCGCACTTGAGATAAAGCAATGGGCGGTGTGGAAGACTTTGGTCTTCTATACCGCCCATTTTGCGTCTGGGCGTTTGCGAGCTGTCTATCTTAGCCGTCCACCGGTGCTTCGCGTGATGCTTGCTGCGGCGGGGCGCCGGGAACTGTTTGAAATGTGTTTCTGCTTAGATTCGAGTGCGTTTTCGTGGAATAATAAATATTTGTGTCCTGGACTGTTCGGGATGCGCCCTCATAGTCCAATTGGCAGAGACAGAGGACTTAAAATCCTTGTGTTCTGGGTTCGAGTCCCAGTGGGGGCACGGCATAGACGCGCGTAGATGCGCGGTATAGATGGGCGGCGGCTCTTCCCGTGGGGGAGGGGCCGCCGTTTGCGTGTCTGAAGGTTTACATGTCTGGGGTGTGGCACTTGGAGTTTAAAAGGCGATGCCCCCGACCCATACTATCGGGGGCATCGCAAAGTGGCGGTGCGGGCTGTCGCATTCCGCGCACTCTCTTCACCGCGGGTAGATGCGGTCGTCCTCTGCCGGAATTAGGACGGCCGGCGGTGAAATCTGGGTGAACCTGTCGGTAATCATCTGCCTTCTCAGGAATCATGCGTGGAGGCAGGAAGCGGTTCAAAGCTTACTTGCGGCGCGCGGTGATCAGCGCGTCGATGGAGAACTTGCCTGCGCCGGTGAGAGCGAGGGCGGCGGCTACTGCGGCGAGGGTGAGGACGTATTCGTAACCGCCCTTGGATGCGGAGAAACCTGCTGCGAGGTGGACGAAAAAGAGCGCGCCGCTCATGGATACGACGGAAGCGGCTGCCGCGATGCGGGTGCCTGCACCCAGGATAATCATGATGCCGCCGACCAGTTCGGTTGCCATGGCGAAGTATGCTGCTGCGGCTGCCATGGGGATGCCCATCTGTTCGAAGGAAGCGACGGTACCCGCGGGGGTCCATTCGAATGCTTTCTGGGTTCCGTGCATGATCATGACGAAGCCGAAGACGAGTCGGAGAATGAGTAGGCCGGTGGATTTCAGGGTGTCGTTGTTCATGCCTTCAAGCTTGACAGGTAAAGTTTTACACTTCAAGTAAATTCAGTTCGTAGAGGAAAAAGAGTGCAAAAAGCAGTAAAAATGGGGCTAAAAAGTGACCTGTGCCCTAAAAATGGGGGTTTTAGATGACGTTTTGTGACGGAGCTCCACGCTCAAAAAACGCCCGCATACCGTCTTTCGAAGCTCAAAAACGTGAGACCCTAGAAGAGACACCGCCGCAGACGCACCCCGCCTGAATGGGGTAGCACTGAACGGGGTAGCAGAGGCAGAAAGGCACAGCATGCAGACTAAACCCTCCATCATTGCCGTCGATATGGATGGCACCTTCCTCACCGACTCCAAAACTTTCGACACCGAACGTTTCTCGCGCATCCTATCGCGCCTGCAGGCGCAGGGCATTCACTTTGTTGTGGCGAGCGGAAACACCTTCGCCAAGCTGCAGGACTATATGCGCGGCTTTGAGGGGCGAGGTCTTACCTATATTGCTGAAAACGGTGCATACCTTGCTGATGAGAACGGCCAGCTTGCCGTGCATCCTTTTGAAGAAGAGGACGTGCCGCGCATCATTGAAGTAGTTCAGGGGTTGGATCAGATCGGCCTGCTGGTTTGCACCACCGAAGGTATCTACCTGCCTAAGGACCGTTGCGATCAGATTGTGCACATGATTCGCGGCTATTTTGAAGATACCGGCCAGGAGCTCCCCGAAACCCTCACCCTGGAGGATTTTGCGGCGTTCTTCTTCCCCGGCTCGGTCATGGTTGACTCTATTGAAGATTTTGAGGGCGCACCCATCAAGTTCCCGCTGCTGACCCCGCCGAAGCAGACGCAGCAGCTGAGCGTCTACCTGCGTGAGGCTCTTCCGCAGACCGTCACCCCGATGGTGAGTGGCTTCGGTGCCATCGACCTGGTGCGTGCCGGTGTTAACAAGGCGACCGGTCTGAAGGACCTATGCGAGCGTTTGGACGCTGACCCGGCGGGTATCCTTGCCTTCGGTGACGGTGAGAACGACATGGAGATGCTCCGCTACGCGGGCTGGGGTGTTGCCATGTCTAACGCCCCGGAGGTTGTACGAAATGCTGCTGACGAGGTGATTGGCTCGAACGAGGAACAGGCAGTCCTGGAGTACCTGGAGCTGCTCCTGAATCGTTTGGAAGCTTCGTAATAGACGCTTCACAAAGAGGCGAGTAGAAGCGTTTGCGTGCGGGGCGGTGCGGGCCTGGGTGAACCCCAGGTAAACACTGCCCTGAAATATTCTGGCAAGGTTGCTAGAAGCGCTTGCTAGTAACGAACAGCGCCCGTGAGCGCAGAATCTATCCGATAGAATTAACAGAATTAGTTTTGTACCCGTTTAAGGAGAGCATGATGGCGGGAAACCCGCTTCTGAATTCAATGGCGAAGAACGTCACGCAGGGTGACTCTCGTTTCGGTCGCTTTGGCGCGCAGCCTCAGCAGGCCAACCAGCAGGCACAGTACGGCCAGCAGCAGACCTACGGCCAGTACGGTCAGCAGTATGGCCAGCCCCAGTACGGCCAGCAGGGCTACGGTCAGAACGCTTACGGCCAGCCCCAGTATGGTCAGCAGGCACAGTATGGTCAGCAGCCTTACGGTCAGCAGTATGGCCAGCCCCAGTACGGCCAGCAGGCGCAGTACGGCCAGCCGTACGGTGAGGCTGACTACGGCGTAGCAGCGCCCACCTACTCGGAGCCCATCCCCGCCGGTGAGCGTCTGACCATGAACGATGTCATGGTTAAGACCGGCATCAACCTGGGCCTGGTCGCTGTCGGTGCCGCCGTTGCATGGTATGCACCGGTGCTGATGCTTCTGGGCCTGGTTGGTGGTCTGGTCCTAGGCCTGGTGAACTCCTTCAAGAAGAAGGTTTCCCCGGTCCTGGTCATGGCATACGCACTCATGGAAGGCCTGCTGCTCGGCGGCCTGTCCGCTGTTGTGGACATGCGCTACCCCGGCGTGGCAATTCAGGCTGTTCTGGCAACCCTCGTGGTGGCAGGTACCACCCTGGCTCTGTTCGCGAACGGCAAGCTGCGCGCAACTCCTAAGCTCAACAAGATCTTCATGATCGGCGCTATTGGTTACCTGGCGTACGGCTTCATCTCGATCCTGGGTGCGGGTATCTTCGGTTCCTCGCTGAACAGCTTCTCTATCGGTGGTATCCCGCTGGGTCTGGTTGTTGGCCTGTTCGCTGTTGCGCTGGCAACCTACTCGCTGCTGCTGGACTTCACCACCACCTCCGAAGCTGTGGAGGCTGGCCTGCCCGAGCGTGAGTCCTGGCGCCTTGCTTTCGGCCTGACCGCTTCTCTGGTCTGGCTGTACGTTGAGATCCTGCGTGTTCTCATGTACCTGGCAAGTATCTTTAGCAACGACTAAAGCTCACTTTGAGGCGGCGGTACCATGATGGTGCCGCCGCCTTTGCCGCTTTACTTCCCTGCTGTATCGAGGCGCGGGGGAGAGCACACAATAACAACACCACACACCGCCTCCGATGGGGTAGCTGAAGCTGTCCCGCACGAGTGCGACACCGATAACGATTTGGAGACACCGTGAAAATTACACCTGTTGCAGAAGAGCATGTAGCCGAGGAGGAGCGCGGCTACCGGGTTCCTTTTGCCATGGAAGTTGCCGGTGCTTGGGCGTGGCGCATCATTATGATTGCCGGTGCCGGCTGGATTCTTTGGAAGGGTCTGGGGCACGTCTCCCTGCTGGTTATTTCTCTTCTGGTGGCTCTGCTTCTGGCGGCTCTGTTGAGCCCCGCCGTGATGCTTCTGCGTAAGAAAGGTGTTCGTGCCGGTGGCGCGGCGGCTATTGCCGAAATCGGTATGATTCTGGTGCTCGCCGGTATTATTTCGCTGACCGGTCAGCAGATTCTGCGTGGTTTTGTGTCCATGGCGGATAAGGCGGTGCAGGGCTACCAGCAGCTGATTGGTTGGCTGAAGAACCTCGGCTACGAGTTCGGTGCCGACCAGATGAACCAGCTGTTGGATCAGATGGAGAGCGCTGTAACCAATAACCCCAGCTCCGTGCTGCACGGTGTGTCTCAGGTGGGTTCGACTGCGGCTGAGGTTGCGACCGGTACCCTGCTGACCCTGTTTACCCTGGTTTTCTTCCTGATGGAGGGTGAGCGTATCTGGCTGTTCGTCACTCGCCTCTTCCCGAAGGACGCGCGTGCCGCAGTCAACGGTGCGGGTCGCGCGGGTTGGAAGTCCCTGGGTGCGTACGTGCGCGTTCAGATTCTGGTGGCGGCTATTGACGCTATCGGCATCGGTATTGGTGCCGCAATTCTGGGTGTTCCGCTGGCTATCCCGCTGGGTGTGTTGGTCTTCCTCGGTTCTTTCGTTCCGGTGATTGGTGCCCTCATTTCCGGTGCTGTGGCTGTGCTGCTGGCGCTGGTTGCTCTGGGTCCGGTGCAGGCGCTGATTATGCTCGGTATTGTTCTGCTGGTTCAGCAGCTCGAATCCCACATTCTGCAGCCGCTCATTATGGGTAAGGCTGTCTCCCTGCACCCGCTGGCTGTTATTTTCTCGGTAGCTGGTGGCTCCATGATTTTTGGTGCGGTGGGTGCTCTGTTCGCCGTGCCGACTCTGGCTGTGGTCAACGCGGTGGTGCGTTACCTGGCGAATCGTGACTGGGAGAAGGAGGCGCCTCGTGAGGAGGAGTTCCTCTTCCCGCATGAGTTGGAGCGCCGTAAGAAGGCTGAAGAGTCTGAAAAGGCGAAGGAAGCTAAGACTTACGAAAGCTCTGAAGAATCTAAGGAATCTAAGGAATCTGAGAAGGCTTAGAACTCAAGTCAATGTGACTAACCGCGGGCTAGACGCTCGCACATCACCTAGAGTAGGGGCTGTTTCTGCACTATCTGTTGAGAGTGTAGGGGCAGCCCCTGCTTTATGCCTGTGCATCCTCTAGAATGGAGTGTGCACTGTGCCACCGCGCGTCTTTCAGCGTGCGTGGCTAGGTGCCGCCAGAATACGTACCATCAGAATGGAAACCTCGTGAGCGTAGATCTCGACTCCCTGCCCGTGACCCTCACCGACATTGAACGTGCCGCAGAGCTGCTCGAAGGCGTTATTGAACGCACCCCCGTCGCCCATTCGCGTGCGCTGAGCCAGCGCCTCGGTTCAGAGGTTTTCTTTAAGTGCGAGAACTTACAGCGTGCCGGTTCCTTCAAGGTGCGCGGTGCGTACGTGCGCATGGCGAAGCTCTCCGAGGAGGAGAAGAAGCGCGGCGTTGTGGCGGCGAGCGCGGGTAACCATGCGCAGGGTGTGGCTCTGGCGGCTGACCGTCTGGGCATTAAAGCCCGTATTTACATGCCGCTGGGTGCGGCGCTGCCGAAGATTACCGCGACCCGTGATCACGGTGCTGAGGTTGAGTTGCACGGCGTGACCGTGGATGAGGCTCTCGCGGAGGCGAAGCGCTACGCCGATGAGACCGGTGCGGTGTTCGTGCACCCCTTCGACAATGAAGACATTATTGCTGGCCAGGGCACTATCGGCCTGGAGATTCTGGAGCAGGTTCCGGACGTTGACACCGTCATTGTGGGCGTCGGCGGCGGCGGTCTGCTGGCTGGCCTGTCCGCTGCTATCCGCGCGAAGGAGCAGAAGCTCGGCAAGAAGATTAAGATTATTGGTGTTCAGGCGGAGCACGCGGCGGCGTACCCGCTGTCGCTGGCTGCGGATGCTCTGGTGCCGTTGAAGAAGGTTTCCACCATTGCTGACGGTATTGCGGTGGGCCGCCCCGGTCAGATGCCTTTCTCCATCATCAAGGAGCTGGTGGACGATGTGGCGACCGTGAGCGAAGATGATATTGCTCGCGCCCTGATCTTCCTGATGGAACGTAACAAGCTTGTGGTGGAGCCTGCCGGTTCGGTGCCCGTGGCGGCGCTGATGAACGGCAAGCTGAAGGAAGAGTACGGCGACCTGGGTACGGTCGTGTGTGTGCTCTCCGGCGGTAATATTGACCCGATGCTGATGCTGAAGGTGATTCAGCGCGGTCTGTCTGCGGCTGGCCGCTACATGACCGTGAAGATGATGCTTTCTGACCGCCCGGGTGAGCTGGCGACCATCTCCCGCATTATCTCTGAGAACGACGCGAACGTGACCGGTGTGGACCACACCCGCGTGGGTGGCTCGCTCTCCATGGGTGACGTGTCGATTACGATCGATATGGAGACCAAGGGTGTGGAGCACTGCCGCCAGGTTATTTCTGCCCTGGAGGATGAGGGCTTCAAGCCCATCATCGTCTACTAAGCTGATAAACTGCAATAGTTGCACCTGAGCCTTATAGGTAGAACGTAATTCAATAGATAAAAAACAGTGCGGGGTGCTGACCGTTGATGGTCAGCACCCCGCACTGTTTTGTTGTAAAACTACTTTTGTCTTTTAGCCCTGGTAAGGGGTCACGGAGACAATCTTGGCGCTCAGTTCCTTACCGTTCGGAGCGGTGTAGGAAACCTCGTCGCCCTGCTTAGCACCCATGATTGCGGCACCCAGCGGCGACTTCTCGGAGAAGACCTTCAGGTCGGTGCCGGCAGGGAGGGTGTCCTCAATTTCGCGGGAGCCGAGCAGGAACTTCAGGGTGCGGCCTGCAACCTCAGCTTCGATGACCATGCCGTGGCTTACCACGCCGTCATCAACGGGCGCCTCACCAATCTGTGCGGTTTCGAGCAGGTGCTTGAGCTGCTTGATACGCGCCTCGTTCTTAGCCTGCTCATCGCGTGCTGCGTGGTAGCCGCCGTTCTCGCGGAGGTCACCCTCATCGCGTGCCTGCGCGATGCGGTCAACGATTTCCTGGCGGTACGGGCCGGAGAGGTGCTCCAGCTCCTGGGTGAGGCGGTCGAAGGCGTCCTGAGTGAGCCATGCACCGGTGTTTTCAGCCATGCGTGTCCTTTGCTTATGCGCCGGCTCTGCCGGTGCGAAACGAATAAACCCGCTACCGCGTGCCGCGTTCAATGCGCGGCGGTGCCGGTAACGGAATGAATCAACAGACCTATTCTAGAGCACCGGAGGATTTTCGGCTGTTATGCCGGTCGTATCTTCCCCTCTGAACGCATCTTCGTCGGTACGCACGCCGGTAGCTGAACACTCCGCCAGCATCAGCCTGTTTCATGCCCGTGAATCTGCTGATATGACGGAACGTTTCACGACGTCACACGGCGTCATCTGCGCTAGTGCACCGGCGCTATCCTTGGGTATCATACGAGAAGCTACAACCGTAAAATTTCTGCCGTGTAGCGCTCGTATTCGCGAGTCACAGACACATCATCGACCCCTGGCGCATCACCTAAAGGAGACCACCGTGAGCGAAGCCATTGAACAGCTGAAGGCAAACCTGCCGACTCACCCTCCCGTGGACTCCCTCAAACCGCTGGAGGAGGACTACACCGGTCTGCGCATCCTCGCGGTGCACGCCCACCCGGATGACGAGTCCTCCAAGGGTGCCGGTACCGCCTCGGCGTATATTGCCCGTGGCGCCCGCTTCATGGTGGCGACGATGACCGGCGGCGAGCGCGGTGACATCCTGAATGAGGAGATCGATAAGAGCCCGCGTGCGCACCGTGACCTGCCGGGTCTGCGCCGCGCTGAGATGGCGGCTGCCCGCGAGATTATGGGTATTGAACACCGCTGGATTGGCTTCTTCGACTCTGGTCTGCCCGAGGGCGACCCCATGCCGCCGCTTCCCTTCGGTAGCTTTGGCACCATACCCCTGGACCGTGCCGCCGCGCCGCTCGTGCGTCTGGTGCGTGAGTACCGCCCGCACATCATCATCACCTATGACGAGATTGGCGGCTACCCGCACCCCGACCACATCATGACTCACAAGGTTGCCGTGGAAGCATTCGAGAAGGCAGGCGACCCGGAAGCCTACGTGGGTGAGGGCGAGCCCTGGACCCCGCTGAAGCTCTACTACGACCGCGCATTCAACCCCGAACGCACCCTCGCCCTGCACGAGCATCTGCTCGATACGCACGGTGAGAGCCTGCTGAGCGGCTGGATTGAGAACCTCGCGCACCGCGCCTCCTCGGGGGAGGCGCCTCGCCACGAGACTACGACCCGCATCCTGGTGACCGATCACTTTGAGCAGCGCGATCAGGCTTTGCGCGCGCACGCCTCGCAGGTGGACCCGAACGGCGTGTTCTTCGCCGTTCCCAGCGAACAGCTGAAGGATATTTGGCCCTGGGAGGACTACACGCTGGCCGCCTCGCATACTGAGGTTCAGCTGCCCGAATCTAGCCTGGACGAGGGCCTGAGCGACTACTACGTTATCTAGGCTGGGGTGCATCGCCCCGCGCGTTACAATGATGCCCTTCACCCACGATATGAGTTGTAGGTGAAGGGCATCATCCATTCTTAGGCGCGCGATGCGTGCAGCCCCTGTACACAACCCCGAATGCCGCCACCAGCCGCCACAAATTTTGAGCCGATTCTCAGCCCAACCGTGATGCCGATTGCCGCGAAGGTACGGCGCGGCGGCGTAGAATAAGAGCTTGGGCTCTTTCGTTATGAGCCTGCTGAATTATCTGCCACGACAGCCGAATGAGGTATGAGCTATGAGCGCCAACGCCCTGCCCGTGATTACTGTGCACGGCCACGCCAGCAACCCCGGCACTGTCACTGAGCCTACCGTCTATGAGCAGGCTCTGGCGCACTCGCTGAGCCCTGAATCCCTGCCGGTACATATTGGAGTGCTGGTGGACGGTAACCGCCGCTGGGCGGCTCAGCGCGGCTTGAGCACCCGTGAGGGCCACGCCGCCGGTGCGGAGCGAATTATTGATTTTCTCGCCTGGTGTACGGAGCTGTCGATTCCGCAGGTGAGCCTGTACATGCTCTCCACTGAGAACCTGAAACGCCCCGAGAAGGAACTGACCGGTCTGGTCGCTGTGATTGATGCGTTCTTGGTGCGTCTGGTGGAGTCTGCCTGCGGTCCGGTGCGCGCCATTGGCAATATTGACCTGATTCCTCGTCAGCTGCACGAGCGCCTGGACTGGACGATTGAGCAGACTGCGCACCTGCCCGGTGTTCGCGTGAACATTGCGGTCGGTTACGGCGGCCGCCAGGAGATTGTGGACGCGGTCCGCTCGGTTCTGCGCGAGGCTGCCGCTGAGGGGGCATCCTTGGACTCGCTTGCCGAACAGCTGAGCGTGGAGGATATTTCTTCGCACCTGTACACCGCCGATATGCCCGACCCGGACCTGCTGATTCGCACTTCGGGCGAGCAGCGCCTGTCCGGTTTCATGACCTGGCAGAGTGCGTATTCTGAGTTTTATTTCTGCCGTGCCCTGTGGCCGGATTTCACGCGCGTTGATTTTCTGCGTGCCCTGCGGGATTACGCTAACCGTTCCCGCCGCTTCGGTTCCTAGAACTTGGATGCCCTAGCGCCTATGCGCTCTAGTGTCGTCGGCGATTGTTTCTCGGCTGGCTGGTTCCTGGCTAGCAGTCTCCGGTAGTACAGCCTCCAGCAATACAGAATGGACGTTCTATGCTCGCTGAGCTTTCCCGCCTCTACAACGCTGGAGGCGCCTCCGTTATTGCCGCTCTGGTGCTCGGCAGCTACCTGCTGTATTTCCTGTGGTGCGCCCTGCGGCTGTGGCGTATTGACGTGCGGGAGCGCCGTCTGCCGCACCGCATCCTGATTCCTTTGGCTATTGCCACCTATACGGCGTTGCCGGTGTCTTTGCTTTTTGCCGGTCGCCCCGCCGATATTTGGCGTGTGATTGGTGCCGGTCTGGTGCTGTGGTTCTGCTACCTGCTTCTGCGTATCCTGTCTTTTGGTGCGCTTGGCAGCGGGGATGTGAAGCTTGCCGGCATTCTGGGCAGCGTTCTCGGGTACCTGTCCTGGGCGAATCTGGGCTGGGCGTCGCTGGTGACGTTCCTTGCCGGTGGTCTGGTGTCTTTGGCTTTGGTTCTGTTTATGAAGGTGCGCGGTAGCACCCGCATTGCTTTCGGTCCGTTTATGCTTCTGGGCGCGCTGGTGGCGTTGGCTGCTCCGGCGTATTCTCTGTGGTAGATTCCGAAGTAGTGTGACCGTCCGGCTAAGTGGCGGGCTTGTTCTGTGTGCGGCTCGCGGCTGTTTGCTCTGCTCTCTAGCACCTATTCCCGGTAGACTTGCCGGGGCTTTTGAAAGGTTGATGTTATGCCTACTCCTCCCTATATCCGTAAGC